>Ga0209577_10000319_pt1 | contig 48739 bp, 38 predicted proteins | sample GraSoiAngelo_109_FD_185874 | JGI IMG/M metagenome (GOLD analysis project Ga0209577, IMG submission 185874) | Grasslands soil microbial communities from the Angelo Coastal Reserve, California, USA - 14_0903_12_20cm (SPAdes) (version 2) | ecosystem: Environmental > Terrestrial > Soil > Grasslands... | reverse complement strand
CTGCGGCAATTAAAGGAAAAAGGCAATCGGCCAACTTCTTAAACTGCAAGCGGATACGGCTGGATAGGCGGACTAAAAGACGAAGCTAATCCCAAAAGTCAGCTACATCTTGTAAACTCCCGCTAGCAATCTAGCATCTAGCAGGCACTTCGAGAAACCTCTTCTAACGGGCATGGGTTTATCAGCTCATGCCCGCTTTTTTCTTAGTAAGCCAATGCTGCCCCACCTTGTAAAGAGGGCAGCCTAAGAGTTAAATACAGCGCATGGCATTTGCATTCCGCTTTGCAATGAGCTTGGTGTTCGTGTGGTCACCAGTCTACGGCCAGACCGATGACTTGGCGCTAAAGTCTAAGGTCGGCAAGGACCTGATGGCGGCGGGCAAGTTCGAGGAAGCTATTCCCGTTTACCGGGAGCTGGTGAAAGCTCTGCCCGATAATCCCGGCCCTGTTATGAATTTGGGCATGGCTTTGCACATGGCCGGTCACGAACGGGAAGCGGTCAAAGAGTTTCAGGAAGTCCTGAAGCTCGAGCCCGCTCACATGCCCGCGCACCTGTTTCTGGGCGCGGCCTACTTGGTTCTGAAGGAGCCAAGCAAGGCGGTAGAACCGCTCCAAATCGTTGTTGGAGGTCAGCCCGACAATAGCGAAGCTCGCCTGCTGTTGGGCGAGGGGCTCTTGGCACTCGAGCGCTACCCGGGGGCTCTGCAACAATACCAAGAGCTATCCAAGTTAGATCCCGAGAATCCAAAGGCCTGGAGTGGGCTCGGAGAGAGCTTCGAAGGACTGGCGAGCCGAAGCTTCGAGGAAGTGGAGAAACTTGCGCCGGAATCCGCTTACTGGCTCGTTTTAGTGGCTGAGACAAGGGTAATGGCGGAACATTACGGTCCCGCGTTCTTTTTGTATCGACAAGCACTGGCCAAGATACCCACTCTTCGGGGTGTCCACGCCGCAGTAGCTGAGATCTATAGAAAATCAGGCCATGGAGACTGGGCAATTGTTGAGGAAAAGAAGGAGCGTCAGTTGCCGCCGCTCAATTGCGGAGTTCATCAGGGCCTGAGAGAGGGGCGAGCAAATTCGGCAGTGCCAGCGCGTGCCAATCGCAGCAACCGCGCCAGCGAGATGGAATGTGACTTCATGGCTGGCCGGTACCACAAAATTGTGGCTGAAAATTCTCAGACAGCAGAGCAGTACTACTGGCGAACACGTGCATACAATGAATTAGCCCGACAAGCTTTCTCCCACCTCGCCGACATGCCACCTTCCGGCGAAGTGCACGAACTGCTAGCGAAGATTCACTTTTCCCAGAAGAACTATGCTTCCGCAGCCAAAGATTGGGGAGAAGCTTTGAAGTTCTCGCCCGGGAATTCCTATTATGAACAGGGGCTCGCCATATCAATCAGCGCCGGCGGCAACTACGAAGCTGCTAGGCCCCTCTTGGAAAAGGCTATGAAGCAGTCACCTGACTCGATGGAGCTAAACTACTGGCTTGGCTTCACGTTATTAGGTCTAGAGAAGGCAGAGGACGCTGTGCCGTACTTGGAGAGAGCAGTGAGGGGGGATCCGACGGTACTGCAGCCCCAGAGAGACCTTGCCCGCGCTTATTTGCGAGTCGGGCAAGTGGAAAAGGCTATCCCGCATCTGAAGACCGCACTCCCCCTCGACGATGATGGAACCCTTTATTACCAGTTAGCCCAAGCTTATCGGAAAGCCGGTCAGAGAGAATTGGAAAGACAGATGCTAGTAAAGTTCCGCGAGGTTCAAAGTTCTGCCAGCGCGGAAAAGAAGAAGTTCGAAAAAAGCCTTGAGATCACTCCGCCCTAACCAGCGCCGCCGTAAGATTAGGTCTTGATACCCTTGCCTTCGGTAACGGCTACGTATTGATTGATCGGAAGATCCGTAAATCGCTCGACCCTGCCGCTGGGTAACGGCCACTTGACTTCGACCCAATCGAGCTTGGTCCGCGCGCCGATCCCAAGCACCACGCGCGGATCATGCGACGCAAGGTAGCTCCCGCCACCCACCTTATAAAGATGCCGTTTCAAGTCGCCGGCCTGCCAACTAATCAGCGCACCGATGGCGTCAGGGTTGGCCTTCTTGCCCAATAACTTGAGGCCCAACCAATTGTTGTGCTTGGCGGCGTTGTTTCGCAGGAGTAGAGGCGCGTCGTTGTTGCACGCCACCAAAACGTCCAGGGCGCCATCGTTATTGAAGTCGCCGATGGCCATTCCGCGAGCCGCCATTCGATCCGTGAAAACTTCCCCGCTCTTCGCGCTAACATTCTCAAACGCTTTGCCGTTATTGTGGAACAGCAGCAGCGGTTCCTTATATTTCACATCGCTGAATCGCTCTTCGATTTTATCGTCAGGGTGACCATTGGCGATGAACAGATCAATGTTGCCGTCATTGTCGTAATCGAAAAACTTAACTCCCCAGCCGCTCATCAGTCGAGTGACCATGCCAATATGCGTGGGAACCGCGATATCGTCGAACGTCTCGTCATGATTGTTGTGATAAAACGCATACATTTCCTGGTCGACGTTGGTGACGAACAGGTCTGTCCATCCGTCCTGATCGTAATCCGCAGCGTCCACACCCATGCCCGAGCGCGCTCGCCCGTCCATGCTGTAGCCCACGCCGGCTTGCAGCGCGACTTCTTCGAACTTTCCCTGACCACGGTTGACGAACAGGAAGTTGGCCACGGTATCGTTGGCCACCCACAAATCCATCCAGCCGTCGTTATTAATGTCTGCCGCCACGACGCCCCATGCCTTGCCCATGGACTTCCCGATGTCCGACAGGTGTCCGACTTCCGTGAACGTACCGTCGCCATTGTTGTGAAAGAGCCAGCTCGCCGTGGGATCGTAAACACGAGGAATGCAGTAATAGCGGTCGCCAGTCTGGGCGTTGCCGCAGAACTTGTTATTGGATTTGTCAAAGTCGACGAAGCGGCACACAAAAAGGTCAAGTCGGCCATCATTATCGTAGTCAAACCAGACGGCGCTGGAAGCCCAACCCGGGGCAGCGACACCAGCCTTCTCGGTGACATCGGTAAACGTGCCGTTGCCATTGTTGCGATAGAGAATGCTACGGCCATACTGTGTCACGTAAAGGTCGGGGAAGCCGTCGCCGTTACAATCCCCAACTGCCACACCCATCCCGTATCCGCCCGCTGCGACGCGCGCCTTCTCCGTAACGTCTGTGAATGTGCCGTCCCGGTTGTTGTGATAGAGAGCGTTGCGAAGCGGCGGCTGCGGGTCATAGAAGTCGCAACGACCGCTGTTGACCAGGTAGACGTCCATCCAGCCGTCGTTGTCGTAATCGAGGAAGGCACAGCCGGCTCCAGTAGTTTCCGGCAAGAACATTTCCGCCGAGCGCCCGTTACGGTGCACCCAAGTGATCCCACTGACCGATGGCGAAATTTGTTCGAACGCTTGCGGAGATCCCGTGCGTGCACCCCGTAGCGCGAACGTAAGATCCGACCATGCGAAGATGCCAACGGCGCCGGCGAGTGACGCGCCTCCAAAGCCAATCAAGCCCAGCCCTTTCGCAAAGTCTCGGCGAGACAAGCGTGCGTGTGCACTTAGATTTTTCGACATTTTCCAGCCCGTTCGGCGATTCGTGGCCCTTCAATATTTGTTGTGGTTATTGACAACATTCGACGCACGTTGCGAATTCGGCGGTGCGCACCATTTACGACGGTTAAGTAGAGGTTTTCAGTACCCCGCGCAGTTTTTCGAGTGTCAAGCGTGTCGCCATCGGTTGTCACTGATTGTGGACGCCTCCGCTCCGGCTTGAAAGACGGCATAAAAAGCCACGCTGAGATCAGTCGCTAATTTACTTTGCCTCTTTTCTGGGCCCACATCAGGCGCAGCATGAATTATGCCACACCGCACAGTCTCCAAGTTGACTCCCGCCTCTCTGGCAAGATTCCCGCTTCCGAGTCGTTTAGGGTTGGCCCCCTACACGGTCCAATTGTTCAAGCCCTTGCACTCGCAATCATTCGCGTGGCCATCACGCATCAGTTTGACCTCTTTTGACGTGAGAGGCCAATCCCAAAGAATATGGGACCACCAAGCTCTTTGCATTTCATCGCTGCCCAATAGTTTGATAATACGCGCGCGAAAGGGGTTCGAAGCTTCGTCCTCCTGGTGGCAGTGCAAGCGCAGCAATCTCTTTGGATGAGAAAGCTTAGTGCTTCATCAGACGCGCGTTTGGTTCAGTAGTTTGGCCTCCGACTTGGAGGGCTGGGTATTCTACTTGAGTGCTTCTGTACTGCGGAGCGGGTGTTCGCGCCTTACGCCATGCTTGGCCGAGTGCCGACCGAAAAAACCGTCACTTGGGAGTGTGTGAGTATTCGGTGCGATCCTGAAGACTCATGGCGTGATCGCAAGCCGTTTTGCCTCCGCACATCTCGCGATCGCTAGACCGGTGTTGGCATGGCGCTAATCCGACAGTCTGTATTAGAATGAAAACAAATATGTTGCGCGGTTCCCCGGTAGCTCAACGGTAGAGCATTCGGCTGTTAACAGAGAACTTCAAATCATATAACTCGTTTCTCTGGCGTCAGTTAACAGCTTCCGGACCATCCCCAAACACCTTTTTCTTGTCCCCAATATGTCCCCAGACTCGGCTACTTCGGTTTAGCACGCAGCAGCATACTTCGCGGAGTGAACTTAAGGAATCAATTGGATTTCCCGGCCCTACTTTTCAGCGTCCGATTTACGGGAAGCCGCAGCCTTACATAGAGGATCAAGGACGGCAGTGCAAGTCATTGGAGGTACGTGGTAGACAACGTTATCGTGTACCACCATGTGTACCCGGCCGGAGTTGCTCTCTATAGTAGATACAGCCCATCTCCCGGATTTCAGAGCAGCTCACTTTGGAGCGAGAATCATGTCAACGAACCTGCCTCAGGGCTACAATCTTGGGGACTTTGTGCTAATAATCTGTGCTTGGACATTTTGTGAAAAGCGCCTCACAAATGAAGTACGCCGGCCTGAGCCTCTGCCTTTCCATCCTGACGCTGCATGCCGCCGAATTGCCGCACATCAAAATGGAAAACAGGACCGGACAGATCATCGTAAACGGCCGGCCGTTTACGATTCTCGGAGGTGAGCTGGGCAATTCATCTGCGGGGACTGCGGCGCGGGCCGATTCCATTGTCCCAAAGCTTGCAAGCATGCACGTCAATACGATTCTGATGCCAGTCGCCTGGGAGCAGGTCGAGCCGAAAGAAGGAAGCTTTGATTTCAGCATATTGGACCACTGGATGGAAACGGCTCGGAAGCACAACACGCATCTCGTGTTGCTATGGTTTGGCAGTTGGAAAAACGCTTTCTCCAATTATGCCCCCTCCTGGGTGAAATCGGACCCAAAGCGTTTCCCTCGAGCCGAGTCCGCCGATGGAAAGCCCCTTGAGATTCTCTCGACTCTTTCAATGGAGACCCGGCGATGCGATAGTCGCGCGTTTGCTGAGCTGATGCATCACGTTCGCCAGGAAGACTCGGAACAACAGACGGTCTTGATGGTGCAGGTGGAAAACGAAGTTGGTTATCTTGGGCCGGGACGCGACCGCTCTGCGGCGGCAAATCTGCTGTTTCGCGGAGCCGTGCCAGATGCTGTCGTTCGCCAAAACTCCAGCCGAGACCCAAGACGGGGCGGTTCTTGGTGGAGTAGGCAGGCGGTTATCGGTTCGATAGAGCAAGAAGACTCTGGAGGGGGCCAACCCGCGTGCGCGTAGAGCGCACATATATATAAAGGACCGGTCGAGAATCGATCCGGACTATGCCGCTCGATTATAACGATGGTGCAGCCCTCCGAGTCGCTCCTGTGAAAGGACTCGACCCGAAGCGTGGGAACGAATTCTGCCCTCGGGTGTCCCCTTCCCAAGTCCGAGATGCGTGCGGTCCTCATGATGGTAACGAACGTACTCGGAGAGCAAGCGCTTCAGATGGCGTTCATTGAGCGCAACGATGTGGTCCAGGAGGTCTCGTCTACAGCTTCCCACCCACCGCTCCGCGACGCCAACACTGGGATGCGTCGGGTTTCTGGTGAATTATGGCTTGACACATTATTCGGAATCAGATATACCTGAATCCGGTATATCGAACTACGATCATGAAACAAGATATAAGTCAATTCGTTCCCTTATCGCCCGCCGCATTCCATATCCTGCTCGCGCTTGCCGGCGACGAACTTCATGGCTACGGAATCATGCAGGAGATAGTTCAGCAGTCGGCGGGAAAATACCGACTCGGTCCCGGAACGCTTTACGACAACCTGCAACGACTGATGGAAAAAGGCCTGATTGAGGAAGCGGCGCGCCGATCTGGGGCAACTGATCCGAGACGGCGGTATTACCGATTGACGGCGTTGGGACGTAGAGTGCTCTCGACCGAGGTCGAACGGTTGGAAGGGATGCTCCAAGAGGCCCGAACGCACCTACGAGCCCTTAAACCAAGGAGGACATGATGGCTCGTTCTCTATCGCGTTTCTTTTACCGAGGCCTCCTCAGCCTGCACCCACCTTCCTTCCAAGCTCAGTTCGCACACGAAATGCTCTGGATCTTCGATGAGGAGAGGAAGCGGCGGGGCGCTACGAAACTACTGGGTGACGCTCTATTGTCGCTGGGGCGGCAGTGGATCGTGCGGCGCGCGCTCCAGAAATGGTTCATCGGGGATTTCACGCTTTCGCCAGGGCTTAGCCAAATCCATGAGCTATTCGCATGGGAGCGAATCGCGCTTCCTGAATCGCATTTGCCCCTCCCCAGGATGGTTCAAGGAAGCCTAATATGCCTGTTGTTCGTGATGGTTCCCCTCAGTGTGCTCTACGATGGGAGTGTGAGAGCAATCCAAAGAGGCTCAGTTACCAGGCGAACCTTCGGGCATTCGAGACCGTTTGCAAGCTCGGGTTTCCAACGCAGAGCTGCCCTTTCCGGCTTGAGCGCGGAGGGAAGTCTAGGAACGGGTAGTGCTTTTGGGGACAGCCAGCAGGCGATGCAGTCCACCAATGAGGGCCTTGACGGTCTCGCAATCGGCTCGTCGCACGTGACCTCTCCCGACCGGAATGCCTTTGAAGGCGTTCTCACAGCATTCAGGAGGCACAACATTGTTGCTCTCGATGATCCTCATGGGGATCAAGTGGCTTCAGAATTCAGAATCCAGTTACTTCACCAACCTGGATTTGCGGACAAGGTGAACGACATAGCTTTCGAATGTGGAAATTCGCTGTATCAGAAGGTGCTGGACCGCTACATGGCAGGCGGAAAAGTGCCTCATGAGGAGATCGCGGCCGTATGGAGAAACACGACGCAGGTTGGGCAGTGCGACCTAACCGAACAGTTCTATTCCGAAGTTAGGAAAGTCAACGAAACTCTTCCCCGGGCGAAGAGGATACGTGTTCTGGCACTTGACCCGTCGATTGACTGGAACAAAGTCCACTCCGCGGCTGATTGGGTCCGGTTTATGGATAGAGATGCGGTTGCCGCTTCGCTGATTGAGCGCGAAGCTTTCCAAAGGAACCGGAAAGTGCTCGTCATTATGGGCGGGATGCATCTCTACCGCAACAAGCACGATTCCTATCCGTGGGTTACGACTTTGATCGAGAAGAAGCATCCTGGCTCCGTATTTGTGATCGCTACGCTTCGCCCCGGACCAGGACCAAATGGGGCAACAGAATCTGCTTTCGCTGAACTCCAAAAACGACTCGGAACTTCCGAGGTTCCCTTCTTTGCGTTGTTGAATGGAGCGCCAGCGGGATCACTCGATGCGAATCCCTTTTTCCAGTTTCCCAACTTTAGGAAGGTCGAAGGCAAACTAACGAACATGACCGGTCACCTTTTCCCGGGGCTTACGTTGCAGGATCTCGCGGACGCTTGCCTGATTCTTGGCCCAGAGAAACTAGCCCAGGTTGACCCGAAAATTTACGAAGGCACGCCTTATGGTAAGGAGTTGGAGCGCCGCCGCCGAATCCTACCAGCTCCACCTCCTCCAAATCCAACTCAACCTTAAAGAAGACGAAGGTCGTCACTCTAAGTTGGCCGACACAATTTGGGTTAAGTCCGCCAACAGGGAGTTGGATTGTCGCCCAGACTGAACCCCGGCGGGCAGGCGGACAGCCAAGCTGCCGTTTTCTGCTTGCTTTCGAGGCGAGGCTAGCGTACTTAGAGGAGATTCCAGCCACCGAGGTGAGCGATGGAAGTACGTGCACCCAAGGGACAATACCGGGTAATCGGCTGGACCCAGTAGACACCCTCACATGGCCAAGCGGCCCTCTCTGGAAAGACTGCGAAACTTTCGACAAGGCACTAGATTTGGCTGCCAGCAATGACGAGTTGTATCTTCGGATTTATATTTAAAACGACAACGGCGAGATTCTGCATGAGGCTGGCTGCTATCGAGAGCAGCTCAAAAAGATTCATGAGCTAGAGGAACAACGTCCCGACCGAGCCCAGGACGAAAGTCCCAAAACATAAGGTCATCGCTCTCAAGGCATATGAACCTACAAGAACAAATCACGAAGTATATTACCAGCCAACCGGAGCCAAAACGCAGTGACATGCGAGAGTTGCATCGGCTCACACTTCAAGTGTCACCAGAATGCAAATTATGGTTCTTCGATGGTAAAGACAGCAAAAATCATACTGTTTCCAATCCGACGATTGGATATGGATTTCACACTATGAAATATGCCAACGGAAAAAGTAGAGAGTTTTTTCAAATTGGTGTGAGCGGAAACAAAACCGGAATCTCTGTCTATATTCTTGGTCTCAAAGATAAGAAGTACTTAGCCAAAACGTATGGGAAAAAACTAGGCAAGGCGAGCGTGACCGGATATTGCATTCGGTTTAAAGCTCTAAAGGATGTAAACATCGATACGCTTGAAGCGGCAATACGATATGGGCTTGCAGCTCAGAAGAAAAAGGCAAGCTGACGAAATAATTCCACTGTTAAAGACAAGCAGTGATCGATGTAAAGGCGCTCCAGTATCCGACCCCTACAGCCCTGACCCTCGCCACAAAGCCCATTCTCTATAAAACGGGTCTCCCGCAATAGTCGTGCGGCTCTCGTCAGCGCTCCTTGCCTTTCTCTGTTTGGCGTTGCCCACTGCGGAAGTATCACGGGCAACTCTGACGTAACGCGTTTAGGTAAGGGTTGCCGACCATCCATCAAGGAACAACGAAAAGCCGCTGTCTTGAGTGGAATAGAGATTTTTCGGCAGTTATTGGGTAACGAGTGCGCTCTGCTTTCGTTTTTCCAGTGTGAGTGCCAGCAAAATTCCCCCGATGACGCCGAACAGGACAACATCCGTAAAATCCCGATGAACGCCGTGCTTCCATGCTTCCACAGTTTGGATGGTCATTACCGAAGCATGGGCCAAGCTCTGGCACGCGGCGAAGGTAATCAGCGAGCGGTGCAACGACGGCTTTCTGGCAGCCAGCAGCAGAAAGGGGCCGAGCGCGATAAACCAACTAAGAAACATCGGCTCGCATGCGTCTTTCATTTCCAGAAGCCACTTGGAGTGCGCTAGGTCGGTGTAGAGCGGATAAATCATGGCGACATAAACGAGGCCCACGAGTCCCAAGGCGACTTGCAGCATGCGTTCGCGTTTCACGATGACCTCCCCTTACGAAACCTACTCCCGCGCCGGAGCTGATGAGCCGGATGTCGGGATATCCCACATTTGAAGCACATTCTTCGCATATCTCTCCCTGCTCGCGCCGTCAATCGCGGACCAGTCCTATTTGGGACGTATCACGGCTAACAGGAAGTTATTCGGGCTCGCTGGCTTGCTCCTTGACCACGCTTCGAGGATTCTTGTCCTCGCGCAAACCGACAAACTTCGAATGTCGCAACTTATCGACTTACGCTCCATACTGCACCCCTTCATGGCGTGGGTCACCAAATCACGGGCCCAAAGACTACTCCGTGACGACTGGGCGCAACGATAGCACGACTTTCAACGTTGTACGCGAATCCCGCCGAATGCCGTTGACCTGCGTCACGAAACGTTTATTCCACGGTGTCGGTGACGCGCCCTTACCCGAAACTTGTGATAGTCGGTGAAGGCGATTTCCTTTAGGGTGGGCCACGCGCCAAACGCCGCCCTTCTTTGCCCTGACTGAAACGACCGGCAACCCCTCAAAGAAAGAGGCTAGCGAAAAGCAGCCCCACCCTTGCAAAACCCGCAAGGATGGGCCACCCAAAGGCGTCTTTCGGGATTAACGCGCGCCCACCCGCCGGGATAAACACAGGGTCCTCTTCATTGCTTCGTTTCACCGGCATCGAGAAAATTCCGAATCAATGCTACGGTTTCGGTCGGGCGCTCCTCCATCAGCCAATGCCCCGAACCGACAACCACGGCCTCCTGAACGTTCGTCGCCACGTGGCGCATGATCACGGCTTGCAATGCGCCGAAGGACTTCTCGCCGCCCACAGCGAGCACCGGCATCGGGAGCTTCGTCTGTTCGAAGATTTTGTTGTCCTTCGCATCTTGGGAAAAGGCGGTGAACTGCGCAAAGCCAGCCCTCATTCCTCCCGGCTGAGCATAGGTCGCCGCGAAAAAGTTTCGGGTGGCTTCGTCGGGCTTGCTGGGATCTCCTGTGAAGTCATCCCATATGCGGTCAAAATAGATTCGCTCACGGCCCGCGACCAACCTTTCCGCGGCAGGTCCATAAGCACTTCCGGGCGGAATAATTCCCGGAACAGTTGCTGCCTGATATCCATGAAAGTTAAAATGCAAATCCCAAACACCGGGATTGAGAAGTATCTTCATCTTGGCACACATGGAATTACGGCACTCCGCTTCAATCTCGTTCCACGGTTCGATTCCGGGAATGGGAGCATCCATGACGACTAAGCGTTTCACTTTGTCGGGATACATCGCGGCGTACGCATAAGCCACCATGTTCCCGATATCGTGGGCAACTACGAACGTGCGGTCATACCCCAGCCCCGTGACAACCGCCCGGATGTCCTTGGCCTGGGTTTTCTTGTCATACCCACTCTCTGGCTTCGACGAACGACCGATGCCCCGAAGGTCAGGAACGACCACACTGTGGTCTTTCATCAAATCCGCCGCTAGCGGCGCCCAGGAATCGCTATTCTCGGCATATCCATGCAGCAGAACAACGACCGGCCCGCGCCCACCCGAACGCACGAAGATGTCCGCGCCTTCTGGGCTGTGAATCGTAGTTGCGCGGAAGCTAGATGGCAGTGAAGGGTGATTTTGGCCGATGCCCACTGACGCCGCGAGTAGCGTCATACCAAGAAAGACAATACTTCGCATGAGGACGCCTCCTGGCTTGAAGCGGATTGTTTCATAGAACGCCAGACGTATCCAGGCTCCGCCGATTTTGCTTAGTCCGACGCGGCTTCGCCAACGTGCTCTTTGACCACGCTTCGAGGATTCTTGTCTTCTCGAAGCCCGACAAATTTCGAATGTCGTAATCTATCGATTTACGCTTCATACTGCACCTCTTCATGGCATAGGCAGCCAAACCGGAGACCATAGGGTGTTCCGTTGCGAATTATACGCGGCGGTTTTGAATGCTAGCGTCCCGGAGTATCGTCGGGAATCGCGTGATGGAAGCCGTTCCGGTCACAGGAATTCCTCCATGGGATCGCGGGATGGGACAGGGCGAGATGCGGATCTTCCGATTCGACCTGGGACAGCCTGTAAGGGTCTCAAAACACAAGCCTCGCAAATCCCGAAACGCTGTGGGACAAGTTGGGAAGCCGTGGGGATCGTTTTCTCCACCGATTCTTGCGATCGTTCCCGCCGTTCCCGCACGCCCGTGTATGCGCGGCGGAACGGGAACGGGAATTCGCCCACACCTCTTCGTGACCCGAGTTCTGTGGCGTGTGTCGAAGAACTGATCCGCTAAGTGGGTAAGCGGAACAACGAAACCAGGTGAAACGGAAGCGGGCACTGCAGGGATGCAACCATCGCCGAGGGATAACCTGGTGGGCTTCACACTTCTCCCCACATCGGACGAATAGACCCCCGCATGCCTTGAAAATCCTCTTCCGTTTTTCCCGCGCACTAACGCACCCACTTGTCGGCGCAGCTCCACCTTGTGCATTGGCAGGGTTCGGGGGAAAGAGTTTCCCGACGCGTCGCTCGGTCGGATCAACACATCAAACCGGGACGATTTTCCCTGCCGAGTGCGGGCCGGTACAATAGGGTTGCTGAATCTTGAGTCAGCGTAACAATAGCAATGACGTAGGAGGCGAGGCAACATCATCGTTTCCAACGTGCTCCCACGGAAGCGAACGTCAACGAGCCACTTCTCCGGTTAGGCGACCAGGCATGTAGACTGAAGTCGATGGGAGCCGAAGCGGTTTGCCAGGCGCTTTATCACGGAACGAGATTCGGCGCAGCAGGTTCAACGGCAGAGGCAGCGCCCAGGACACCCTCCCTCGGCACTAAAGTCACGCGAAAATCCCCGAACTCTTCGTCGAGGATTCCCGAATAGATAACGAATAGGCCTACGGCGGCGTCAATGAGGACTTGCGAGACAAAGGGTACTATGGCACGCATCGGGCCACCCAGCGCGGCAAGAATTCCAATCGTCATACTTAGAGCTATAGAACCAGCGATCCTGAGAATCACGGAGTAGACAACGTTGCGCCAGATGAATTCCCACCATACGCGCAGTGTTCGTTGAAAGGACCGGGACAAAGGGTCGCCGCCAGAACCAGGAGCGCGGGGCAGCAATGCGATGGAGAAAGAGCGGAATTTCTTTCCCAGAATGCGCCAGATGCCAAGCACCGAAACCGCGGAGATGACGACATAGGGCAAGATCCGATTAGCCCATAGCACAACCTGGGTCGAAAGCACATCGTTTTCCCATGCCTTGCGTAGCAGGACCGTGAGAACGACGATGATGAAGAACGAAATCAGGGATGTCGGCCAGTAGTAGGCCCACCAAATCCGAAGGCCATGGCCAAGGTTAGGCTGAATGTAATCTCCCTGGGACGGAGATGCGCTCTCGAGCGAAGCTGAGTCGAGCAAGCCAGGTTTGTTTAGCATTGCGTTGCTCGCATTGTGGGCTGTGTGACTAGTAGAGTCAAGTAACCGAGCTTACTGTGCGCGCGACCTGAGAGGGGCATCTGGTAGGAACCTTTCCGATTTTCCCGCCCTAATCAGTCACCCGCGAAGTTCTCGATGAAGATATCGCGCAGCGTCACGACGAACAGTCTATATCAGAATGGCGGCTAGGCACCGAGACCCACTTTACCGGTAAGGCGACTTACCAAGCGCTTGCAGAAAGAGCAAGCTAAACTGAGAAATCTCTTCGCGGTGTACTGGTGTCTAAGTAATTGAGGCCAACGCGAGAGGAGGACAGTCCTCGTCTAGGTCCTTGTCCTCTGTGAGTACGGCGGCGACCGTGGCGCGGCGCTTTTCGTTCTGGGCGATTGCAGTGTTGATAATCTCAGCTTTCGAGTCGTGCTCTAAACGAAGTTCCTTTATGGTTTCCCCAACCGCCTCTGTGGTTGTCTTGAGGGAAGCGAAGGCGTTCCGTCTGCGAACGAAGTCCTCCCGAAGCTGGCGAAGTTCCCGCTCAGTCGTCGAGGTTATGAATTCCTCAAACTGCCTAAGCCTGTGAACTGCCGCGTGATCGAGGTCCTGCTGACACAGAACGCACTTCGATCCGTCCTCTGTGACCGGGAAAACCTTCCCCGGATAAGCCTGCTGCTCGGAGAAAACCCGAGATGACTCCCACATCGCCTTCCACTGCTCGCCACCTGTTCCTGAGAGCAAGCTCTGTGGAAATGTCACCTCACGCAAGCGCTTCGCTTCCTCGCTCTTGCGGCGACCTTCTTTCCTGGCGTCAAACACTGCCGCAACCTCTACATCCGACAATGCCGACTCCACTCGGCTCAGATGCTCGCCAAGTGCACGGACGCGACTGGCGCGGATATTGAGTTGGGCAATCAGTTTGTCAGGATTGTTGGCCTGCAAATCTTGCAGGGCCTTTTCCAAGAAGCCAAGCCGCCTTTCTTCCTCTGGTGATAGTCGTGTGACTGCCTGAACGGCTTCCGGCTTCGTAAGTGAATTGATGTTTCCTGTGAGCCTCGCCGCCGCTGTCCCTGCGGGAATCTGAGCGACGATAGGAGCAAGGGTGTTGGTATTCAATGCGCGCTGTTCTGATTCGAGCCTAGTGGAACCACCTTGCAGGTTTTGACGCAACTACCTTTCTGGTGGGTTCGTTTATCATTTGCAGCCGCGGTGTACGACCCTATTGTTTGACCACTAATCGACGAACGCCGTTGCGAATCCGACATCGCTCAGCCGCGCTGTCTTACTTTCGAAGAGCTAGTGCCACATGGAGAGATGTAGGCTCATGGTGGAGGCAAAGGAGCTGTTGCACATGGAGTTCACAAACAGCCTTTCACTGTTACTCTCCACGTAATTCTGGGCTGACCCCGGAGCGCCTGCGTAAGCCGCTGAATCGTCTGCGGCAGCCTCCGGCGGACCTGCGAGCAACGACTGCGCTGCCGGGATCCACTGCTGGCGGAATGTCTGACGTTCCGGCTCAGAAAGCCGCGCCCATCGGAAGCGCAGCGCCTCCCAGAGAAGTGGGATTTGTGAGAACTGCTTTTGCTGCTCTCCTGAGTAACTGCTGTATTTTGCCGCAAGACTCTGGGCAAGCTGGTCCTTGAAATGTCGGTTGGCGATAAAAGCCTTTTTGTGCAAGCATTCGGTAACCATGAAAGCAACGAACTCCGCATAGGCATCGGCGACTTGCAAGGTGAGCGGCGGGTTGCCGTCGGCGATGGGCCGGTGCGCCGAATCGTATATATTCAGCACCCATCGCGAGAGCACATCGTTTGGCGTTTGCCGCATAAGATCGAGATACTTTTCGCGAAGTACTTCGCGCAGCAAACGTTGCTCCTCCGGAGTCTTTCGGCCGAGTTGGTCCTGAAAGTTGAGAACATTGACGGTCGCGTCTATGTCATCCCGGCGGCTGGTCTTCCAGGAGTCCACGAGCGAGTCCCGAAATTGAGCGCGTTGCTCAATGGTCAACTGGGCGTCGAGCAACCACTCGAACAAGCCGATTCCTTTGTTCACCATTTGACTTGTCAGAGGCGGGTTGCCAGAAACCAACAGCTGAGCAGCTGAGTCGTCCGCGCCTGAGAACAATTCAGCGGCCGGTGGCGCTGCTCCGCCAAAGGGTGCTCGTTGGCTGGATCGCAGCGAAGCGCTGCTTTCGATTACATTTACGGTCACTGTGAACGGCTGACTGTCGCGTAAGATTTGAAGGTTTGCCATGCTGCCAGGCATGAGCTGAGTCATGGCAGCCCTTACATCTGCGGCGCTACCGATCGGGGCTCCATTGAGGGCAGTGATCACATCGTGGACGCGCACTCCCGCCTGTGCTGCAGGACCCTCTGGTTCGATCTTAGTCACCAGCGCGCCATTGCCATGCGAAAGGCCAACTGATGGTGATGGTAGATCTGTGACGCCAAGGCCAATGCGCCCCCGTGGGGCTGAGGCGACGGCAGATCCGACGGTCGCTGGCGCGGTTGAAAGCGGCTGCGTTCCAGAGCTAATTTCCGGGGACGAGGAAGCCGGTGGAATTGACCCGGGGGCCGGGGCATAACTGTTAGCAGCGCCAGGTGTTTGACCCACTGTCCCAGTGCCACTCAGCACCGTCGACGGATCTCTGATCGCGGCGATCAATGTGCTAGGGTCAGCCGCGTCTCGTGGATTAAAAAGGGACGGCTGCCCTGGCTGCAGGTCGTTCTCGTTCGGCATCCACCAGAAGTGGTACGCGCCATGCGCGGTTTTGATCTCCGTAGCCTTTTCAGGTGTCCCGAGCAAAACCCACTGTTGCACGACCGTTAGATCAGACCGCGAGACTCGGAAGCTATGCTTCTTATCTTTGTCTGGCCGAATCACTTCATAGCGAATGCTGTCTGCTGAGATGTAGAGGTAGCCCAGGCACCAGGACCCGGTGTGAGCATGCGCTACGGGGAAGCGCACTTCACTTGCCAATGCACCTGTCTGCTGGGCTGCGGCAACTGTGCAAGATACACGCGACAAAAAAATTGCGCTGGCCAGAAGGCCTGCGAGTGCCCACGTTACAACCGAAGGAGAGGTTGTGCGCGCTGTCTTCATAGACGCATTCATCCATCTCGTTTCTGCTTCTGGAAATGATTCACGGCGTGAAGAGGTTGCGCTCATAATCGTTACCTCATGGACAGCACGTAGTGCACGATCTCGTCAGAATATCCGGGGGCCCGCACAATCAATATCGGCCCGAAGGATGCAGGGAGTGTTTCCAAACCCAAGCGGCTCGTTGCCCGCAGTGGTGCTGCCGCGTTCAGTGTATATGTAATGGGGCGGTTCGCCGGCCCAAGCGATTTCCCATTCACCAGAACTTCGGCGCCGGCAACAGGTTGGCGGGTGCGTGCATCAACCGCCGAGACGGTAAACGTCGCTGTGCCAGGCCGAAGGACTGGACTTCCCGCCACTCCGACCAGGAGGGTGGGCCGCACTACCGACAGGGTGAAAGCTCCACCACCACCGGGAAACTGATTCACAGGTGTCATTACCTGTCCAGAGGGCGGGGTAAGCACGTTGAGGCAGAATGGCTGGCCCCCCATCGAGCCACAACGTCGCGCCATGGTCAATCCGATAGTCAGCGGAATCGGCCTTCCCGTAACTCCACGTGCGATGTCAATCGTGACGGGTGCGCCGTCCAATTGCGCCCCAGTCTTGGCATCAAATGCGTTCACCGTGAGCAATACCTGCTCCCCGGGTCGAAAGGCACGATTGGGAGAAGTCTTGACGAAGATGTGAGGCTGCGGGTTCGAGCGCAAAAGCTCCGGATGCGTGATCGGTGGCAAGGTGCGCTGGATTACAGGCGGGACAACTACCGGCTGCGCGGGCTTCAACTGAACTTGGAGACTGTGGATTGGTGGGCGAATGATCCCTCCAGAGATATTTGTACCAACGGCTACCAACATGGCCAGAGCCACGAACACGCGGCGCCAGTTGGCCTCAAGACTACTCCGAGCCTTGATCATGATGGCCTCCTTGAGCTCAGCGATACAGGATCCTTCACTTCAGGGCAACGTAATGCTTGCAGGTTGGTATCCGGCCATGCTGACCGTTGCTACGCACGGAACGAGCAGGGGCACGGGCAGCGACCGACCGGGTGCGGGGATCTGAGTGCCGGACGAATAGCAGGGGACGTGGGTAATGAGGGCTACGCCGTGCGCATTGGTGACAACCGTGAAGGTCGGAGTCGGCTGCCCTGAAACACTTACGGTAGCGCCTGGCACAGCAGCGCCACCGCTTGTCACGGTGACAATGTCCATCTCCCGGGAGTTTGGAGGCCCGGCTGCGATCAAGGCGCACGATTTGCCGTCCACGGTGGGACAAACCGAGGCGGATAATTGGCGGGCCAACTGGATTCCTGTAATGTTCGTGGTCAGACCGGCTGCGCTTCTTCCTCCTGGCCCTAACTGCCACGGAGATACCAGGTTTCCTACTTTGCCGGTCGTCGCGCCCGAGGACAGCCATGCCATTTCGCCGACTCGCTGCGAACCAGCGACGGCCGAACTTGCGGAGATATAGTTACCACTAGCGGCTCCAAGTAGGTCCGTCATAAATGCTTCGAACAATACAACCGACATTCGTTGTGCAGACACCGCTGCCCAACCCCAGTTTTGGTGATTCAATTCGTCGCCGGGTTGGTATGGCATGTCCTTATTCAGGCCGGCCGAACCAGGGTGCCAGGATTGGGTTGACGTATGGCAATACGGGAAACCCTGCGGCGCAGTGCCGACGCCATCGGGATCACCACCACAGGGATAATAACCGGTTTGGAGATGGTCAAAATTCTTAGTCCCGGCTCCGAATATCGAGGGGAGGCCGTTTAGGGTAACCTGCATGGATTGCGTGCTAAAGACGCTCCTGAAATCGACTAGAGAGGTCATGAATCCAGCCCCGTCGCTTGGTAAGCGAATCGCGGTCCACGGGCCGCTTTTGGTGATGTCCAGAGGAGCATCGCATATCGTTGCGGCTTGGTACGAATTTGGATCACATTGCGGGCCCGTGCGCCCAGCCGCCAGCTCCACGTAATTGGAATGAGCGAAAAAATCCTGGGTAGTGTGAAAAGCGTGACCGAGGTGTTGCCAAGCGTAGTAGGCCTGATATTCATACTGCAAGATCCGCAAATGGCCCGCTAGAAGTTGAAAGTCATTATCGCCAGGAGCCATAAGTTCGAGGCTGTCAAAGCACATTCCGCCGAGCCAAGAAGGGCGGCAGTGGCGGCCAAGCAGGGCATCGAGATTAGACTTCACTGCTGCAAGGCCGGGGGCAAAATTGGGGACGTTGATGTTGAGACCAGCGATGGTAAACGCAGTGACTTCATCCGGGTCAGGGTCAGTGTCCAGCAGCATGAGCACCACCTCCGTCTCGATGAAGGCTGCGCCAGCACCGAAGTCGGCGCTAGGGCAGGCAGGCTCGTTCAAACAACCGCTGTTCAGGCTCAGAGAGGAATACGTGTCCACAATGTCTTTGGCCAAGTCCCGGAAGTTGCTGTGCTGAGGGTTGAGGAATAGCGGATTAACGCCGCACACTCCATTAAGGTCACACACCGTAGCTTCGGACTGCGCCCGATTAAGCATGTCGTCGATCCTAACGAAACCATTCGTAAATCCACCGCTCCCATCCCCAGCCGTGCTGTCATCGAAGTGGAATTCTGAGCTGAAGTGGTGCGATATGTCTGGGTTGTACACACCACTTTGCACGTTGATGACAAACATCGGATCTGCCTGTGGCACCACAGCCAGCATTGCGGCGGAAGTGATGTTCTCGTGAATCGGAGCGAAGCCAGCAGCCCCGATTTTGAACGCGCGCAAGAGTGGCGCCATGGCAGCGGCTAGCGCGAGAAGTAGGATTGCTCGGCGCCCGTGAAGCTCGAAAGTGCTAGGGACTTTAGCCATATCGCCTCCTTGACTGACAAAAATGGATCGGCTCAGGGCAAGTTGATATGAGCGGATTGGTATCCGGGCGCATTGACTGTTGCTGCACACAGCACCGGTATCGCTACCGGTACGCCCGTCGGGCTGATGCTTTTACCGAAACAAGGCTGGTAGGTCACGACGGCAACACCGTTTGCATTTGTCAAGGCAGTGCTATTCTGGCCTGACACACTGACTGTGGCTCCCGGCCACGGCAGCGCCGTTGCTGGTCCCGCCTCTTACAGTGACAATAGCCACTAAGCTGTTGGTTGCCCCTGACGGCCTTGATGCCAGGCATGTTTTCCCATCTACTGTGGGACAAGCCGACACGGCTAGCAGTGGCTGCGCAGCGAGCGCCGGACCACCCAAATGTGGCTTAGTTGTGGTTGTCGGTATTCCGATCGGGTTTGCTGCAGGCGTCCACGAGACCACATAAGTTGCTTTGTAATGCGCCGTCGTGCCGGGTAACCAGTAGTCGTATATTCTAACGCAGTCAGCCTCCGCGCTGATGCCGTGAGCCATTCGTCGCGGGTTCGATGCAGGGCCTGGCGCAATATCCGTGAACCTGCCGTCAATCAGTTCCAAGATATTCGGTACTAGCGGTTTTGGCGTTCGGCCAGCAAGATTTGGATCATTTGCAGCATAATTCGCTTCAGGGCAAATGACCAGGTAGGATCCAGTTGGTGTGACTTCGTGCCCGTTGGAGCACAGCGGCACGCCGACAACTCTCTTTACTCCAGCTGTAGCCGATCCGAGTGGGTCGCTCAAAGGAGAGTGACGGCCGGGCGCAGGAATTCTTCTTAGGGAATCAACCGGGTGAATCTCCAACCAGCCGTCCTGGTTCGGATATGATTGCCCCCAGCACAGCGTCCCCAAATCTCCGGGAGTCAAGTGCTTGATGTCTTGCCAAAGCGTGCCTCGCATTTCTACATAGTCTCCCTCGCTCAGCGGCGTGTTTAGGCCATCTGGGTTATCGGGATCGAAGGGCCACCAATTGTGACTGGAATTCACTTCCACGGGACCATAATCCTTTTCGATCCACCCAGCAGGGGCTGCTTCTCTCCCCTCGAAATTGTGTGTGGAGCAACTCACGGGATTGCCGAACACCCACTTACAGCCACGATGCGAGCTGTCCGGATGCCAGGCGTTCAGCTCAGTATGGATCGTGAGCGGGACATTGCCTATCTGATTGGTCGCGAGCCAGAAGGAGTTGATATCGATCCCGGACGCTGTCTTCGCGACGGAATTCTTCATCGGAATCGGCGTCGCTTGGGCGTCCCATGTATTAGGGCCATGCCCGTGCAACACGGCACCAGTCAAGACTCCAACGTCGGCACCATAGGTCGAGTTGATGAAGTCGTAGTCGAGGACTAACTCGTAGTGCACGTCTGATATGCCCGCTCCAATGGGTGAAAAACCGACGGAAACAACCGGACTGACCGGTCCTGGATCCTTTGCGAGCCAACCCCTCAAGACGACATCCTTGGCGACGATGGAATGAGGGGACAGGTAGTTTTTTCCCACTTCTTGTCCTATGGATGTTAATGCAATTTTGTCTTCGGCGATTTGCAATGAGGATGGGTCGCCGAAGAAAACGTCACTTGGCTTACAACCGTGTGGAACGCTCATGGGACAGGTTGTAGTTTGGCTTTGGATCAGCGGCGCCATCGTGAAAAGCAGGCCCAACAAGGCCGTGACCCGAAGGCTTACTCGCGTACAGTCCCTCTTGAGGAAGCCGATATTGCAAATCATACTGCCTCCTTGATCAGCTCAGGGTAGAGTGGTGTTGAATGGTTCGTACCCGGACTTGCTAACTGTTGCTGGGCACGCCACCGGCACGCGCACGGGCACAGTGGTTTGGCCGACTTTGGGGACGACGCCGGGCGCGAAACAGGCCAAGTGAGCGATGACTGCGACGCCGTTCGCGTTGCTGAGAGCCGCAACTGTCGGCTGACCTGACACGTTCACCGTAGCGCCTGCGACGGGTTTACCACCACTCGTCACGGTGACGATATCCATTGCTCGTGCCCCTATAGGCCTGCCTAGCGGCCCGAACGAAGTGCACGACTTGCCGTCGACAGTGGGACAGACCGAAGCGGATAGTGCGGGTAGTTGGACTTGGAGTTGTTGTGCTGTCAAGCCTGCGTTGGGCGTAACCGCGGTTGTATTATTGGTGGCAGCGGCAACAACGCCGCCAATCGCGGGCGCGGCCGGACAGTGTTGTATTGGGGCCGTACCGCTGCTGCTAACTTTACCTAATGGTAAAATACAACCTGCGTAACCGGAGGCACTTACTTCCACCCAACAGCCCTGCTGGTTGCCAGGGAAGGGCTCTAGAGGCGTCAAGTTCGAAGGTTGCCCACTGAAACGAGTGATGGGAGTACCGTGCGGCAGGCACATGTAGTAGATTCTTTGCCCTGTCTGATCTATTTGTACTGTGGAATATCCATTAGGCAATACTCCGAACAAATAACCATCGACCAACTGCGTCGGTGGCCCCATGGTTACATATCCTTGTACGGGGTTGTTTGAACCGTCTACGGCATTCACCTGGATCCACGTTGGTACTTGGGTCACATAGTTGCTGATGGAAACGTTTGGCCCGTTGGTATCTGTCCCTGAGCTCAAACGTGTAAATACTGTCTTCGGCTGGGGGAAGCTGAGCCTTGCGCTTAAAACTCCTTGCAGCTGACTGATGATTGCTTGGGCATAAGCTTGAGCCCCCTTTATATTGGGATGCCCTACTAAGGCGGCATAACACGTGGGATCAGAAGGGTGAGCTATCGAACATTCCTCGGCCAGGTAATAGGCGACGCCCTCCGGCGTGTTCCAATCTCCGGGAGGGGCTTGCCACTTGCTGCCCCGGATCTCGTCGGCCAAAAAATCTTCGAGAAGGAATAGATAACAGTTCGGGGCCGCATACGCATTGTCGTCCGAAAAACTCGGCCAAGCCAACGCCACTCGTGGCGTGGTAAGACCTTGATTTTGCTGAGTTACTAAAGCGGTCAAGCCGTTGAATGCTGTTGTGGCAAACGCCTGCGAGCGATCCGCCAGCGCGGCTCTCAACGCTGCCGCTATGGGAACAGCAGCCACTGGGACCCCAACAAGGTAGTCCAGAGCAGCGCCGGGGCCACCGACGATACCGGCCGCAGGAGGACCAGCCCCGCCTGCTAGCCCAATAACTGTCAAATACTCGGACAGTTTGATCAAATCAGTATTGCCAGAGACAATCGGATAATAGCCAGTCATAATAACTATGGCGTTTGGAAATTGTGTCATGACCTGCGGAAGCAGGCTCTGCGCGTGACTGACACACAACTGGTTTGTGTTCGTCCTCACCCAGTTAGGCCCATTCCCCCACTCTGTCTTGGCAACGTCCAGAATGTTGTTGGCTGAAAGATCGTTGATGCAGCCATCGAACAAGACCAGATCCACATCAGCAGGATCAATCTTGCCCTTGAGGTCATTGACCGTCATCCCGATCTGAAATGAGATGCTGGGATAACCGAATGGCACTTCTCCCGGGTACGGATATCCAGGACCGTATCCAGGGCTGGGGTGCATCGGGTACCAGAAATCAGGGTCGTTGCAATTTTGGGGACTGGGGCACGTCTCCGTTGGATACGCTCCCCACCCAGTTACCGCTCCGGAGTGTGCGTGAGTGGACCATTGCACAACTTTGCGCGAACCGCCGTATTGTGACTGGAGCCAATTAGCCACCAGCGTGCGGAATTTCATGCTCTCGGGCAAACCCTGGCCCCATATGATCGAGTCGCCTAGGGTAATCATATTGAAAGGACGCGGTATCAGTGCCCCCTGGACAACCAGAGGTGGCGTGTATGCCTGAACCAGCTGCGTGATGGGTACCGGGTTCTGTTTGGGGACACTGCCGGGTGTCGGCTGCGCTGGACGTGTCTGCCCAAAAGCAGACAGAGATAACCCACCTCCCACTGGGCTGGCTAACAGCTGCCATAGGAGCAAAACGTTTACGAATCTAAGCAGCACGATGTGGATGGGCTGGCTAACCATAGCGCGCTTTTCCTTTTCGCTCACAGGGCTCTCACCCCTGGATCGCATTGCGTCTTCAGAATTCACGGCGGGAAGAGTTTCGGTTCATCAGGGTTCTCCCCGTCCGATTCAGGACACGGGACTTGTGCTTAACGGCTTAGGCAAGCGGATGTTCGCTGGCTGGAAGCCTGGCTTGCTGGCAGTCGCAGCCGGCACCGTCAAAATGGTGCGGCTCGTATTCCCAAGCGTTCGCGTTAGCACTGGCTTGCCCCGTGGGTCCGTCGCTGAACCAGCTAGCGCTTGATCTTGCTGCGGCGAGTAGGCTGAAAGGTAATAAGAGACCACCGCATAGCCTCGTGCGTCGGTTGAGCCACTTGTACCACCGTCGACTCTGACACTCGCTCCGACAATCGGCTGGCCATTCCTGCTTACATTTACAATGGCTTTAAGAAGGGTCGTGGTTTCCTGTCCCGGAGGCAATTTCGGAGGCGAGGAACAGGTGATGCCATCGATAGTCGGGCAAGCCTGGGCGGAAAGCGCCGGAAGGGCAGGTTGAGGTTGTGTGATCTGAGACGTTTGCCAGATCGCACGCGACGGCGTGAGAAGCTGCAATGGCTGACCTGACGCACCAACCATCTGGCCGGTTCCCGCTGGGCCGCTCACCGCTGTGATCGATATGCCGTTGAGGGCAAAACTATCCGGTGTGTCGAAAACGTTGGCTCCGCCACGTTTTCCGGGAAAGAAATTAATCCCGAACCCTTGAATGTCCGCAGGCCCATAGCCCAAACGCGAGAGGCCCCATGTGAAGATGTAGTTCTGATTACCCCGAAGCTCGAAATGATCTAAGGCCCCGCAGGCACCACAAGGGTTATTCGGGCTAACTCCGACAGGCGGATAGGGGTGCCACCAAGCATTGAGGTCAAGCATGCCCACTCCTCCATTGTTGAGATAGGACAAGGCAGCTATGCTGCTATTCCAACGCAGCCCTGTGGAGCCGACAGAGACACTCAACGTCAAGTTAGTGTCTGGCTCCTTAAGAAATGAGACAATTTCCCCTGCGAAGAATTGTGGTCGTTCATCATGGATGGAATGACCGGTGTTATTGATAAAGAGTGTGCGTCCTGGCGCCCCGCGCATCTGATTAGCCACGTCATGCGTATACCCATAGATGTCTAGCGTGTCAGCTAGAAGAGCACTCCGCGCGTCCGAGCTTCCGGTACATCCGTTTCTGTAGCAATCCTTTTGGCCAGCAACGAGCAGAAGTCGGGACGATATCGACTGGTACCGCGGCCCATAACCGGGCGCATCCTCATCCTGGAAGCTGTACATGGCCTGTTCCGTGTCGATCGCGGTAGTCCACCGACGAAGAGACGAGGAGTAGACTTCGTAACGGTCAAACCGGGATTGGGCAATTTCGGACGCTTTGCAGGTATTGGTGCCGTCTCTGTTCGGCCAATCGTCGCGGAACCACATTGTTGGGTTCGACGGCAGATTGGCTACCTTGCTAAGCATCTCGAAGTAGAGATGATGAAAATAGTCGTGCCTAGTGTTCGGTACTTCGGCCCCCCAATTTGTGGCCGACGCGTTGCCGACTATCCCATTCCAAATAAGTCCGTCATCAACAGCTCCGTGGCCGGGCATCATGCTGGTGGGTGACCATGCCACGACGGTCTTGAGATAGGGATGAACCAGCGTGCTCTCGCGAGCTAGCAGCAGCGACAAGTTGCCGCCCAAGCTCCCGCCCATGACGGCCGCAACGCGATTCTTGACGTTTCCGACCTTCTGATCGAGTGCTTCGATGAAGTTAATAACGTACTGTTCCTCGAAACTTAGAATATGGAACATGCTGGGATGGTAGGTGCTGCCGTAGACCATGGCTGGGTCTAAAGGCGCGCCGTATGCGCTGCTGGGTTGGTCGAAAGAGATCACCGTGTAGTCCTGATTTCCAATGCCGTATTTGCTTCCGGGTCTCATGCCTGCGAGAATGAGATTGTTGGCAAGCGGAACAGCCTCTTCCAACCGCGACCCGCCGCCATGAATATAGATAATGATCTTGTTTCCAGCCGGGATAACGGGTAGGCCGTCGACGGGCAATTGGCGGGGGGGCTGCAGCGACTGCGTTGAATTGATCAAATTACCTGGCAGCCCGTTTTGAACCGTCGTCCCGACCCTAACTCCGGCCCCGGAACTCAGCGTCTTGCCACCAGCATTCAGACTTGAACTGGCCTGCGGAAGCGGGGGAAAACCATATGGGGGAGCATCCGGACCCAAGAAGCCTAAGTAGGACGCGACCATGTAGCGTGTCGTAGCCGTGATTGGGCCGCTTGCACCGCTAACAGTGACGGGGAGATCGTATTGAGGATATGGCGCCGTCGGCACGTTCACAGGCCGGTGGGGTGTATCGTCTTCACCAGAAACTGCGATCCAGCCCATCTGTGCGCGCTTTGCTCGCCAGACGGGATCATTGGAACGAATGGCCCACAGAGCGGAATACGATGCCTCGAGCACAAAGCGAACTGCCTGCTGCAAAGCCACTTGGTTAACATTGGGATTGGTTTTGTTAACGAGCTGAATTAGGTTGGCATCCTGGGGACCAGAGAATGCACTCAGCGGGGCGTTCCACGAGGTGAAGTGGGCAAAGGCACGTCTGCCTGTGACCGCGATCTGCGCAACGGCGGTTGCCACAGCTTTGGGGTCTGCGTTGATAACCGGCCCGGATCCTACTGCTGGTTTTGTTAGCCCTAAATAAAGCAGGACGGCCTCCACAAGCACCGACTGATTCGTGGCGGTGTCTGGCGATGCTGCCAAACCAGCCATGTCTCTGAGAAAATAGTGGAGCCGGCCGTTTTGTTCGTCTGGCTTAGTAAAGCCTCCGTTATTGGGATCATTCTCCACGAACGCCGCCGGCGCCCAGCGGTATGTCGGTGGCAGGAGACCCGTGGGCAAATTTGGGTCAAATTGAATACTGCAAGGTTCGTCTGGTGGTTCCACCGGCCCGGTCATACCTAGTTGAGCATGTGCAGGCGTCGCAAGAATCGCTAGCGCAAGCAAAGGCGACAAGAAGCGTAAAACTCTTGGAACAGTTGACTGTCGTAGACGCATATTTTTCTCCTTTCGAACCGTTACGTGCCGCTATTTGACCGAGAACGCCCAGGCGTAGTTGAACAACAAACCTTCGGCCTGGTTCTTCCCGACTTCCTCACCCGAGAACTTATGGGCCTTGTCAATCGGTCGCAGAGCGACGGCATATTCACCCGGGCCGATGGCCACTCGAGGAGTGAGTTTTGCGTGGCCCGCAGCGATCTTCTCGACCTTGGCCGCCACGCGGTCTTCCACAAAGGACGAATAGATCGGCCAATCCTGCTGCGTGCTCTGCTCCACATTGCCGGCCGCTTCCGTCGCCCCAACGAGCCTGAAACTCGTCTGCGGCGTGGGCGAAAGTTTCACGATCACAGGCTCAAATTGATCCGGATTGACTCCCGGAAGCCCAGCGAAGTTCACCTCAAATGTGAGAGAGTTGCCCCCCACGTTGGCCGAGGAAGTTCCGCCATTGAGCGCCCAGACGTAAGTGACCTTGGCTTGCTTCGCCCAATGGCTCAAGAGCCCTGTGACAATGGCCGTGCCCGGATTCAGGGCAGTGAGGCCCATAGCGGAACCTGATTTCATCACGGCCTGCTGGGCCATCTGCGTGCCGAGCTGCAACGCCTGATTCAAGGCCTGGTCGGCAGCCAAAGCGGATAATGAAGTGGGCTTTGTCTTGGTGTGCACGATTTGGGTTGCTTCAGGAGTCAAAGCGATCTTTGTCGCGCCTTGAAGAGCGGAGACGGTGGGTTGCCATGTTGGCGCTGCTCCCGCGGCGGTGGCAGCAGCTGCGGCGCCGTTGTTGGCAAAAGCCGCAGCATTTGGAGGCATGTTCCCGCCCCCAGAACTTGCAGGTGCCGCAGCGCTTGCGCCGTTCCTTTTGCTATTGGCTGCCTCCAACATGGCTTCCATTACCTTCGCTGTGACTCCCGCTTTCTTTAGTGCGATCAACCCGTCCGCTGAGATGTCGAAGTCGGTGTCGTTCGTCTTGACGGCGCTAAGAATTACGCTCTCCAGCAACTGGTTCTTCACCATCGAGATGACGTCCTGGTTGGCCAGCGGCTTGCCGCTTTTCTGCGCCGTGGCGATTGCGCCTGTCATCATCGCGATGATGGTCAACATCGAAACTGAGCTGAGTCTCCGCATTGAATTACCTCCGTTATCGCTTGCTGCTTTACTGCGCTATGTTCCACACATTCGGGTCGCCTACTTGCTAACGTCGTGCCGGCTGCGAATTCGCGGGCGCTCCCGCAAATGCAACTGTCGCCTGATTATTCGCCGGGTTCACATCACCGTTCGCGTTCACGGAGACAACGACTTGCATGTGCTGTCCCGCAGGAATGGGCGTGGACCAGCTGGCTTGAAAAATTCCGTGCGCCGCGATGTTGAAGACGACGGGCTGTGAGATTGCCGCCTGCCGACCGTCGGCTAAAAGCCTGAACATTACGCTGGCGCCTTGAGCCGCCGATGTTCCGAGATTTCGCACGACTGCTGTAAACGTAGTGGACTGGCCCGCCCGGGGATTGACGGGACTGAAGTGAATGTCCGTCATGGTCACGGACAGATCGAGATTCGCAGGTGCAGTCGCTGGCGAAGCCGTGGCCGTCGCCGGCCTCCCGGGTGCCGGCGCTGGCGCAGGCGGAGTCGTCGTTGCTCCGCCCGTCGGCCCTGGCCTTGCGGGAACACCCACACTTGTTGGAGGCGCCGCCGCTGCTGATCCTGGAGTGATGGTGCGCAGTGGAGCGGCGGCAGACGTTGAAGCAGTGTTGCCAGTCGCGCTCGTTGAGCCCGGTCGCGGAGGAAGGACCGTTCTTGGCGCGCCTGCAGCAGTTGATGGACTACTCGTCGTTGACGTTCCCGTCCCTGCGGTTGCTGCTGAGCCCGTGGGCGCTGCGCCTGTCGTTCCCATCGGCCCCGGCCTTGCGGGGACACCCACACTTGTTGAAGGCGCCGCCGCTACTGATCCTGGAGTAATGGTGCGTGTTGGAGCACCGGTTGACGGTGAAGCAGTGTTGCCAGTCGCACCCGTTGGGCCCGGTCGCGGAGAAAGGATCGTTCTTGGCGCGCCCGCAGCAGTTGATGGACTACTCGTCGTTGACGTTCCCGTTCCTGCGGTTGCTGCCGCGCCCGTGGGTGCTGCGCCTGTCGTTCCCGTCGGCCCCGGCCTCGCGGGGACACCCACACTTGTTGGAGGTGAAGCGGCTGCCGGTCCCGGAGTAATGGTGCGCGTTGGAGCACCGGTAGACGGTGAAGCAGTGTTGCCAAGCGCGCCCGCAACGATTGATGTAGTAGTCGTCGTTGACGCTGTTCCTGCGGTAGGTGCTGCGCCCGTGACCGCCGCGCCTGTCGTTGCCGTCGGCCCTGGTTTTGTGGGGACAGCAACGCTTGTCGGAGGTGCGGCCACTGCCGATCCCGGAGTGATGGTGAGCGTTGGAGTGCCGACAGAGGGTGAAGCACTTGGGTTAGGCGTACCCGTTGACCCAGGGCGCGTGGGGAGATTCGTGTTCGACGGATTCGGGGTCGCTGCTGGTCCAGTGGTAGACGCGGGAGCGATGGAAGATGAAGGAGCTGCCGCAGCGAATGTGGACCTGGGTTGCTCGAGCTGGCTTGCACTGGATGGCATGGTGAGCGTTGGCGGGCGCTGAGAGACAGTCGTTGAGTGCGAGACGGCTCCGATCGTGAATTTGGTTGGTGTCCCAGATCTCACATTGTTTCCGCTGGAAGGGGGAGCGACTGGGCCTGTCGTTGTGTTTGAAACTGTTGGCGGGGCCACGTTGGCGCTACTTGTTCCCGAAGCTGTCGCACCATCAGCGGTGGTCACCACAACCTGGAGGGCGTGAGGCCCGGACGGAGCGGGAATGGCGGCGAACACCGCTGATCGGGTTTGCTTCGGCAGCAATGGCCCGAGCGCCTGAACTTGCTGAGCCGCGCCATCCACGAAGAGTTGAGCTTGCGCCGGCTGCATGGGAGCGTTGGAAGGATTTGCAATTTGCAAGGACAAGGGTGGGATCTGCGCCGTTGTGGCGCTCAAGCTTGCATCTGTTGCGCCGAAGTATGTGATTTGGGGCTGAACGGGACCTGCTTGCAAAGGCGGTGCAGTGGACAGAGCATCCGGCGGGGCGGACTGCACACCTGGAGAATTCGCTCCCTGCGCTGGAGGAATTGCAGGAGCTTGGGACGCTGGAGCCATAAACGAGTTGGAAGAGGGAATGTTGGGGTTGAGAGCAGATCCTGCGCTTCCACCTGAGAAGGTGTTCGCAACTGTAATTGCGGGCACCACTGTGTTTGCGATCTGAGAGCCGTCTGGGCTGAGCACCTGCAAGACCAGCTGAACCTGTCCGGCGCTTGGCTGACTAGGGATCCAAGACAGCTGTACCGGCGTGACGCCCGAACGCGGCACAGCGACCCCTCTTTGTATTGTTTGGTTGTTCGGAGTAGCGTTGGACGGATCAACAAGTTGAACGGTCAGCCCTGAAACATCCTGATCGGTGCTTCCGTTGTGAATCTGAGCCGTGATGCGCACCGGCTGGCCAACGGCGGCATTGGTCGTATCAACATTAATATCTTGCGGTCCAAGCCATACGCCGCTCGCAGGAGAACTTGGGCTCGTCGGCGCTTGGTTGGGATATGCAGAAGGAGCATTTTGCGCATAACTCGATTGCACCGGCGGGTTAGCTCCATACGTGGGCGTTCCGTAGGGCGGTTGTTGTGGGGATGGATTGGCGAAATTCTGTGATGAGGCAGCCGGAAAAGTAGGGTATTGGGTTTGCGTCGCCTGTCCCGGTGACCCCGCCAATCTCGACACGAGACTGCTCGTCATCTGCGTGGTGAATTGCTGCAGAATGGTGAACAGCATCTGCTGGAAAGGAGAAGCCGCAGTTTGCGCTTGCGTCGAAGGTTGCGCTCCCACGGCATACGCTGGCATTCCGCTTTGCGGCATGGCGACCGTGGCCGGGCCCGAGTTAGTAGGAGTGAAGGACGAGGGAGCAAATGCGGTCGCCGGCGGCACTACGTTTTGACTGACTTGCGCAACGGTAGTCGAGATTTGCTGGAATGCCTGCTGAGCAGGCAGTGGAACGACGTTCATTCCGCCCGATCCATTGGGCTGCAACGTAAGGAGTCCCATGTTGTCCTGCACTTTGCTCAGCCACCACGAAAGTTCCTCGGAAACAGTGCCCTGCGTCCACATTGCGAATAATTGCTGAGCTTTTGAACTCCAATCCCATTGATTCGGGTCGCTACTTCCGGCCGGTGCTTTTGCATCAGCATCCGCTCCCTTGAAAGCTTGACGAAAGACGACTCCCAAGAAATTGCTGTTCACGCCATCGGAGGCGCGATAGTCCCCCAAATTGGAAACGGTCAGAGTGTAGAAACGCATCTGCTGGTCAATGGGGTTAAATGCATCTGAGAATCCGGTGGTCAACGTCAAGTGTTTGTCGGGAAGCGAAACTTTGAGGGCACGGAGCAAAGCCGCGAAATGGTCGACATCACCTGAACTGATGCTGCGCGGAAACCACTCGACGTTCACCGCATCAATGCTTGCAGCTGTCGCTAGAGGCGACAGGAACTGTTTGAGCGAGGCCTGCGCCTTCTGTTCGGCGGAAGAATCGAGCGGGACTCCCGCAATGGCGCCTTGCCCGATCAAGTCATAGTCAAAGGATGCGCTGACCATGATCGGCGTAGGCTGCACTCCTGCCCCCTGCAGCGCAAGCGTTTCGGCCTTGCGTAATGCATCGGATGCGTTGAGAAGTACCTGCTGCGCGGCTTCGGGGCTCACTTTCGGATAAAGACCCAGATGGTTCACCGCTTCTTCAATCTGGAAGTACGAGATCTGGGTGTATGCGGCGAGCTGCTGCGCGTCGCCTGCGCGGACACGCGACACCAGGGCCGATAGAAAGGTGCTCGCATCATTGGCAGCAAGCAATTTGTCTTTCTTACTGGTCCCGGCACCTTTGAGAATAGGGATCAGAGAGACGTTGTTCGCTTTTGCCCAAATGCAGAGATTGGCGAGCCTTGCGGCCGCATGCGAGCCTGTTGGTTCTACGGGAAATCGAATCATGTTAAAACCGCCAGGCTTGAGCGCGTCCCAGGCTTTCTGAAACGTATCGTTCACACCCGAATGGTTGTACTTGGCAGATTTGCTGGGGAAGTCATCGCCATCGACCCACGACGGGTCGAATTGCATATCAACAGCAAAAAGTGGCAGCAACCCTGTTTGCGAAACAGCTTGGAAACTCTGCGGTGCGCTCTGGTATGCGCCATTCGGTTGCGGGACTGTCGCGGACGCCTGTGGGGGATTCGGAGTGAGCTGGGCCATGAGCGAAATGGGAAAAAGATTGACAAAAATCAAGGACATCCAACTGAGTATCCTGCATATTTTCCCGTTCATAGCTGACTCCAGTTCCCCTAGAAAAAAGGCGACAATCAGCTGCCCCCTGGCTTCCGACGAGTGCACAAACACCCCTTGCGGTTTCGCTGCCGGAGGATGGAGAAATCCCATCAGACCAATTCGAATGCCCGGCTGTACCGTTCGCCGTAAACTTTCGCTACTATATAATTCGTAAAAAAAACGCGAGGTGGCTCATCGAACTGAAAATTTCCTAGGCGTGGTGAGACTAGAGCGAAGCGTGCCCTGCAATTCGTTGGTTTTCAACGGTATGGCTTGAAGTTTGCCTACCCTTTGGGTATTCTCCTTGCATCGTCCTCGCGTTTTTCTGCAACAACTTTGAGGTCAAGTAGGTGGGCCAAGTACCATCCAGCCCGGTCAGCAAGCTACTTATCCACTGGGGGAATGGCGACCGCAAAGCGCTTGAGGCTATCTTGCCGCTCGTTTATAACGAGTTGCGGCGGTTGGCTCGCTACCACCTTCGGCAGCAGCGCCCGAATCACACCCTTCAAACGACCGCGCTGGTCCATGAGGCGTATCTGCGATTGGCCCAGGAAAAAGCACCACACGCCGAAAACCGCGCCACTTTCTGGGCATTGCCGCGCAGCTCATGCGCTGGATTCTTGTGGACTATGAGCGCAACCGGCGCGCTGCCAAGCGCGGAGCTGGAGCTACTCGATTGACGCTTGATACCAGCATCGCCGCGCCTCATTCGCCAAGCCAGGAAGTGGACCTTTTGGCCCTCGATCAAGCGCTCGACCGGCTCGCCAAGATGGATTTCCAGCAGAGCCAGATCATCGAGTTACGCTACTTCGGCGGGCTCACCATTGAAGACACCTCGGAATTTCTGGGAATTTCGCCGGCGACCGTGAAACGCGGGTGGACTTCCGCACGTGCCTGGTTGCTGCGCGAAATGGGGCGCGGAGACGCACACGCATGACACCGGAAGAATGGCAACGCGTCCGGCCGATACTGGAATCTGCATTGGAGTTGGATTCTGCTAACCGCGCCACCTTCTTGGACGAAGCGTGCGCTGACCCGCTTCTGCGCGGCGAAGTCGAATCCTTGATTGCCGTGCATGAACAGGCGGGCACAGGTTTATTGAGTTCCGCGGCTGCCCCAGCTTTCTTTTCCGGACAAGAAGCACGCTTCCGGCTGCTTCCAGGCAAACGCATCGGCGCTTACGAAATTGTGGAAGAAATTGCAGTAGGCGGCATGGGTGCGGTGTATCGCGCCGTTCGTGCCGACGGGCAGTACCGGCAAAATGTCGCGTTGAAAATCGTGCGTTCAGAGCTGGGCGCAGAGTTTACGGCTACCCGGTTTAAGAATGAGCGCCAGATTTTAGCGACTCTCAATCACCCAAACATCGCGAGGATTTTGGACGGCGGAACGACCACCGAGGGCATGCCTTATTTTGTGATGGAGCTCATTGAAGGCCAGCGCGTGGACGAGTATTGCGACAGGCAAAAGCTGGCTACCAACGAGCGGCTAGATCTTTTTCTCCAGGTTTGTTCCGCCGTGCAGTACGCGCATCAACGACTCGTTATTCATCGCGACATCAAGCCGGGCAACATCCTGGTCAATGCGGAAGGGGTCCCGAAGCTGCTTGATTTCGGAATCGCGAAGATTCTGGAATCGAACGAGGCAAACGATCACCCGCAGCAGACTCTTACTCTGGTCCATCTGCTGACGCCCGAGTACGCCAGCCCAGAACAAGTCAAGGGAGAGCCGATCACCACTGCCAGCAACGTTTACTCGCTGGGAGTAGTTTTGTATGAACTGCTTACGGGACACACTCCTTATAACGTCTCGACCCACACGCCTCACGAGTTTGCCCGCGCAATCTGCGAAACCGAGCCGGAAAAGCCCAGCACAGCAGTGCGACGGAATAAAATCGCAGCCAGCGACGACGGGGAGAAGGCCGCGAAGAATTCCACTCTCAGCGTCTTGGCGCGTGAAAGTTCACCCGAAAAACTTTGTAAGCGCCTGCGCGGCGACCTCGACAACATTCTTTTGATGGCACTCCGTAAGGAGCCGCATCGGCGCTACTCCTCTGTCGAGCAATTCGCGCAGGACATTCGGCGCCATCTGGATCACCTGCCAGTCCTCGCGCGGAAGGATACCGCCGCTTATCGGGCTTCCAAATTCATCACTCGACACAAGGTCGGCGCGGGTGCAACCGCATTGGTGACAGTTGCCCTGTTGGCGGCCTTGGGCGTGACCCTCCGCGAGGCCCGCATCGCCCGCGCTGAACGCGCTCGCGCCGAGCAGCGCTTCAACGATGTCCGAAAGCTCGCCAACTCTCTTCTCTTTGATATCCACGATGCCATCCGCGACCTCCCGGGATCTACACCAGCGCGAAGGATTCTGATTGAGAGAGCGCTGCAATACCTCGACAGCCTTGCCGCCGAAGCTGGAAACGATGCCTCCTTGATGCGCGAATTGGCTACGGCGTACGAGAGAGTGGGCGAAGTCCAAGGCCATTATCTGAATGACAATTTAGGCGACACGGCAGCTGGCGTGCGCAGCTACCAAAAGGCTTTGCAAGTTCGCCAGAAGTTGGCGATTCGCTCTATCGACTGGCACGATCAGTTGGCCCTCGCGCACTCTTACCGCATCGTCGCCAGCCAACTCTTGGCGACCGGTGACACGCATTCGGCATTCGATAGTATTAGGAAGGCCGTAGCCTTGGGTGAGTCGATTCGTGCCTCCCACTCCGAAGATATGGCTGTTCTAGAGGAATTATCCTCTGACTATGAAATTGCCGGTCACATTCAGGGCGGCGACAGCGCGGTTGGCCTCAATGACGAACCAGGTGCCTTGGAAAACTATCGAAAAGCTCTCGAAGTGGATGATGCCATGTTGGCGATCGATCCGAGCAACGAATCCGCTCAACATGGTTTGGCCATGGATAGTATGTTTCTCGGCGACAGTCTGCTCATCCTTGGAGATCAGTCAGCCGCGCTCCAGAATTATCAGCGCACCCTCGAGATAGCGCAAAGAATAGCTCAACATAGTACGGCCATACGGCGTCAGCGCGAGGTAGCCGTGGCTTACAACCGCATCGCCGGCATATACACCGATAAAGGAGACTGGAACGGCGTCCGAGAAAACAATCAGAAGGCTTTGGAAATCTACGAGAGATTGATCGCCAAAGATCCACAGAATGCGCTACTGAGCCAGGGGCTGGCCATTGCTTGGGTGAACGTCGGCAATGCAATGGGCAAAGGTGGAAACAGGGAGGCCGGCCTCGCGGCCATCGGCAAAGGACTTGCCATGATGGAAGCGATCGTAGGAGCTAATCCGCAAAATGCGCAGCAACGAGGCGTTTTGGCGGCGATGCATGTCAGTCGCGCCGAGAACTTCGCTGGGTGGAGCAAACGTCCCGAAGCCCTCAAGGAATACGAAGCGGCCCTTTCCATTTATGAGGCCCTTTATAGGCTAGATGGCAGCAACCAGGCCGCCCGATTAAACGCAGCTGCCAGCAAAGCAGCGATCGGCACTCTAATGAGGCAAATGCGTAATACGAAGCTTGCGCTAGAGAATTTTCGACAGGCACTCGTCATCGTCGAGCCGCTTCTTGTGGAAAAAGTCCTCGATCAACAAGCTCTGTATACTGCAGCTGATACCTATGCGGGCCTCGGCGATATCGAAAGCCGCGAAGCAGAGACTCCCACATTGGGGCTCGCGAGGAGTCGAGAGCATTGGGAACGCGCGCGATCCTGGTATGCGCGCAGTTTGGAGACGTGGAAGAAAATCCAGCATCCCACGCGAGTCAGCCCCAATGGCTTTGATACCGGCGGTCCGAAAGATGTGGAAACAAATCTGCGTCGCTGCGACGCCGCGCTCCAACAAATCAGCACGGGTGCACGGTAGGAGTTCATCTAGCGTGTGGGCGAGAGGACAAGCGCGAAGACCAAACTGGGCGCCGCACCCTTTCGGGTTTGGTTTTTCAAAGGTGTGGGGGTTGACTTGACCCCGGAACAGTGGCAAAGAGTTCGACCCATTCTTGAATCCGCACTAGAGTTGGATTCCGCCAACCGCGCTTCCTTTCTAGATGTAGCGTGTGTTGACGCATCTCTCCGGTGGGAACTCGACTCGCTGATTGCTTCTCACGAGCAAGCCGGGACAGACGTGCTGAATCCTGTTTCCTCACCTAATCTGAACCTTGACGAGGAACCTCGATTCCGCTTGCCGTCTGGCAAGCGCATTGGGGCGTATGAAATTCTCGAGGAAATCGCGGTGGGCGGCATGGGCGCCGTCTATCGCGCCATTCGCGCCGACGGACAATACAAGCAGCAAGTCGCGCTGAAAATCGTGCGCTCGGAGCTGGGCACGGAACTTACGGCCACCCGGTTCAAAAACGAACGTCAGATTTTAGCGACTCTCAATCACCCAAACATAGCGAGGATTTTGGATGGCGGAACGACCGCGGAGGGCATGTCCTATTTCGTAATGGAACTCGTGGAAGGCCAGCGCCTTGATGAATACTGTGATACGAACAAGCTCGCCACAACGGAGCGCCTGCACCTTTTTCTCCAGGTTTGTTCCGCCGTGCAATACGCGCATCAGCATCTGGTCATTCATCGCGACCTCAAGCCGGGCAACATTCTGGTAAACGTGGAATGCGTCCCGAAGTTGCTGGATTTCGGGATTGCGAAGATTCTGGAATCGAGCGAGGGCGCCGATCAGCCCGAGCAAACTCTCAGTCTGGTTCGTCTGCTGACGCCCGAGTACGCCAGCCCGGAGCAGGTCAAAGGTGAGCCAATCACCACGGCCAGCGACGTCTACTCGCTGGGAGTGGTCTTATACGAGCTGCTCACGGGTCGTACTCCTTATTATGTCCCGACGCGCACGCCTCACGAGTTTTCCCGCGCCATCTGTGAAGCCGCGCCGGAGAAACCAAGCACGGCAGCGCGGCGGAAGCAATTGCCAACTGGCACTGGCGAAAGAAAGGGGACCGACGATTCAGCGCTCAGCGCGGTGCGAGAAGGGTCAACCGAAAAGCTCAGCAAACGTCTGCGCGGCGACCTCGACAACATCGTCCTAATGGCGCTGCACAAAGAGCCTCAGCGCCGTTATGTCTCCGTCGAGCAGTTCGCACAGGACATCCGCCGCCATCTCGAACATCTTCCCGTCACCGCGCGGAAAGACACCGCCGCTTACCGGGCTTCCAAATTCATCACTCGCCATAGTGCCGTCAGGCTTGAGTACGTCGATGGTCCAATGGCCGTGAACCTTGATGCCTTCGTGCGAGCCGTCGCCGGAGGGCTTTTCCTCGAAAAAATAATGGAGAAACCCCAACTGACACGGTCAATGCGCGGGCACTGTTCAGAAACTATCGCCTAACCTTACGAGCAAGCAGGTTTGCCCGCATCTCCCATTTGAGAGATATTCATGGCGCCAAGCCATTTTCTCCCAGGGGACAGGGCCCGTACTCGAAGAAGCCCTGCGCCGGAATGGTTTGGTCATGGTCATGGCACTCCTTCTGGAAGCTCTTGCTACCCTATAAATCGCAAAAACAAGGCAAACTGGCTCACTGCTCGGCAGCAGTGGGAGCGCGGCGGCAGAAAATGTGAACGAAAGAATCCGGCGTTGCTGGGTCATTGTCTGCCTCCTGCGGTCATTCCTTTACCTTATAATTCGTAAAAAGCGGCCAAACTGGCTCAGGTGGCAGAAAAAATTCTCGCGTGAACGGCCATCGAGACTTCCACGGCTGCCAAGTCGCACCTTTTCAACGAAATGGGTGGAACAAATTCGTTGAAATCGATGTCCGCTTTTCAGTATGCTCGGAGCATATTCTCCGCATGAGTTAAGGAGCAGAGGCCCAGCAAGTGGCTATAGAGCCATCCATTCCTGTCAGCGAACTGCTTCTCCATTGGGGAAATGGAGACCGCACGGCACTGGAAGCGATTTTACCTCTCGTCTATAACGAGCTGCGACGCCTGGCTCGCTATCGCCTCCAACAGCAGCGCCCGAATCACACTCTTCAAACCACGGCGCTGGTCCATGAGGCGTACTTGCGCTTAGCTCAGGAAAAATCACCGCAGGTCGAAAACCGCGCGCATTTTCTGGGCATTGCTGCGCAGCTCATGCGCTGGATTCTTGTGGACTACGAGCGCAACCGGCGCGCGGCCAAACGGGGAGCCGGGGCCACACGCGTGACACTCGATCACAACATTGCCGCGCCCGGTTCCGCGGGCCGAGTAGTTGACCTTCTAGCGCTCGATGAAGCCCTCGGGCGACTCGCCAAGATGGATGCCCAGCAAAGCCAGATCATCGAGCTGCGCTATTTCGGCGGGCTTACCATTGAAGATACTTCGGAATTTCTGGGCATTTCGCCGGCCACGGTCAAGCGCAGTTGGGCCTCGGCTCGTGCCTGGTTGCTACGCGAAATGGGCCGCGGAGAGGTCCGCGCATGACCCCTGAAGAATGGCAACGCGTCCGGCCGATCCTGGAGTCGGCGCTCGAGTTAGATCCATTCAAGCGATCAAGTTTTCTGGATGCAGCTTGCCCTGACCCAGCTTTGCGCGGCCAAGTAGAATCGCTCATCGCTGCCGATGAACAGGGTCGCCCCGGCTTTCTGCAGTCTTCGCCTGTCATGCGGCTTGTCAAAGGCGCACACCTCGGAGACTATGAAATTCAGTCCATGCTCGGGGCTGGAGGCATGGGCGAGGTCTATCGAGCCCAGGATCTACGCTTGCGCCGCGATGTGGCCATCAAGGTTTTGCCGGCCTTTGTTTCTTCCGATCCCGAACGCTTGCGACGCTTCGAGCAAGAAGCGACTGCTGCCGCTGCGTTGAATCATCCAAACATTCTTGCAGTGCATCAGATGGGGACGTGTGAGGGCGCACCTTACCTGGTCTCGGAGTTGCTGGAAGGCGAAACGCTGCGAGAGCAACTGACACGCGGCCCAATGGCTCTTCGCAAGGCGATTGACTTCGGGATCCAGACCGCGCACGGCCTCGCGGTGGCCCACGAGAGAGGAATTGTGCACCGCGATTTAAAACCGGAGAACCTGTTCGTCACCAAGGATGGACGCGTGAAGATTCTCGACTTTGGCCTAGCGAAACTCCGGCAACACACATCGGTGGTGGACAGTACCGCACGCACGACCAGCGCAGGAACGGAACCTGGTGTGGTCCTAGGCACGGTCGGTTACATGGCGCCGGAGCAAGTGCGCGGAGACCGCGTCGATCATCACGCCGACATTTTCGCCTTCGGAGCCATCCTCTATGAAATGTTGGCTGGCAGTCGGCCGTTTCAGAAGCCCACCTCGGCGGAGACCCAAGCTGCGATTCTTAATGAGGACCCGCCGGCGTTGTCGCAGTTGACGCCCAACGTTCCGCCCGCGCTCCAGCGCGTAGTGCATCGCTGTCTGGAAAAAAGGCCGGAGGCCCGCTTTCAATCCGCATCGGATCTGGCTTTCGCTCTCGAGGCACTCTCGGATTCGGGGACCGTTTCAGCCACCCATCCGCTGCCTTTGCAAGGCTCGCGAGCAAAGGTGCCTTGGCTGGCCGGAGCGAGCATCGCACTGGCTGCTGCTGCACTCAGTGTTTGGGGGATAAGCCCCGCCGCCGTGCCACAAGTTGAAGGGGTCAGGCAACTAACGGACGACGGCAACCCGAAGAGCACCAGGTCAACGATCGTGAGCGATGGCTCTCGGGTGTACTTCGACGAAATGGATTCTGGACAAATAGTCAGTAAGCAGATTTCCGCCACTGGAGGCCAGGTTGCAGCCGTGCCCACAACTCTAGAACGCCCTGGCGGCATTGCCGCGTTGGCTCCGATAACTCCGCGCTACTCAGTTTCAGCACTGGAAGCCGTGCCGGCCTATGGCTTCTGCCCCTTCCTGCCGGAGAACCGCGACGCTTGGGCGCGATTACCGCCGCCCCAGATGCGAACTTCGATGCCGGGTTTTTTCCAGACGGGCATATCGTGATCGTGAACGGCCCGGCGCTGTATGTTGCGGAAGGGGATGGGTCGAACTCGCGCAAGATTACCGATTTTGCGGGGATTGGCGCCTGGCCCAATGTCTCGCCGGACGGCAAACGCATCCGCTTCATGATCGCAGCCACCGGTCTAACCTCTTCCTTATGGGAGATTGCGGCGGACGGAACAGGACTGCATCAACTGCTCAAGGGCTGGCACGACCCGCCAAACGAGTGCTGCGGCAAGTGGACGGGAGACGGAAAGTACTTTGTATTTCAGTATCAGAACGAGGGGCGCTGGGATCTGTGGGCCTTGCGAGAGCAAAGCGGCTGGTTTCACCGGACTACCCAAGAGCCGATGCGTTTGACCAACGGGCCCTTGTCCTACGTTTTGCCTTGTCCCAGCCGCGATAGCGAGCAAATCTTTGCGGTTGGTTCAAAACGGCGGGGCGAACTAGTCCGCTACGATGCCAAGACGCGGCAGTACGTTAGCTATGCGGGAGGGCCGTCTGCGATCGATGCGCATGTATCTCCGGACGGGAAGTGGGTGGCCTATTCCTCTTATCCGGACCACACGCTTTGGCGCAGTCGGCCTGACGGGAGTGAGCGCCTGCAGCTGACGTATCCACCGATGCTAGTCTTTTATCCCCAGATTTCGCCAGACGGAAAGAAGGTGGCGTTCGCCGGGTTCCAGCGTGCGAAGAAGTATCTCAGCCTATATATAGTGAGCATCGACGGGGGCGTGCCTGAGGCGATCACCAGAGCGGGAGCGCTGGCGTGGTCGCCGGACGAGAATTCCCTCGCGTATACGCAGTTGGTACCCGGCAAGGGCTTCGGCGAGAGAGACTCCCTGGAGGAATATGTGGTTGACCTCCGCACCAAGAAAGCTTCCGCGATTCCCCATTCCGTGGGCATAATCGTGCCTCTATGGCCTGAACCCAACACCCTGCTTGCAACGCAAATGAGCAGCGGCAAGATCATGTCCTATGACTTCAAGACGCAAAGATGGTCTGAGTTCACGCGCTCAGAATTTGGCCTTGGGATTCTGTCCCCCGATCGCAAGTATCTCTACACTGATGAAATGCCGGACGCTTCCGGAGGTGCTCAGGTTGTGCGATTGCGAGTCGCTGATAAAAAAGTGGAAACCGTGCTTAGCCTCAAGGGAATCCGCCGCGTTGTGGACGAACAGGTGGCTGGTGGTTTCAACCTTCCGACCTGGGTGGGTGTGACACCCGACGGGTCCGTGCTCGTCACCCGCGATGTAGGCACGCAGGAAATCTATGCACTGAAAGTTAAATGGCCTTGAGAGAAGCGTAGCTGTTATTTCGGCGGGCTTGCGATTGAAGATACTTCGGTGTTTCTGGGCATTTCACCGGCGACGGTCAAGAGCAGTTGGGCCTCCGCGCGTGCTTGGTTGGTGCGCGAAATGGGCCACGGAGTAACGTGCGCATGACGCCTGAAGAATGGCAAAAAGTTCGGCCCATCCTGGAATCAGCTCTCGATCCCAAGTCCCAATTCGCCTACGTGGATAGCGCGTGCGCCGGTGACGAGCACCTGCGTCGCGAGGTTCTCTCCCTGCTCAGCAAAGTAGGGCGAAAACATGACGCCTGAGCGTTGGCAGCAAGTGAAGGCTGTACTCGAAGAGGCTTTGGAGCTCGCGCCTGAACAGCGCCCCGCGTTTCTCGACAGCGCCTGCTCAAGCGACCATTCGCTCCGCGGCGAAGTTGAATCTCTTCTCTCTTCCGATAACGAGGCCCGCTCCAGTTTCTTGCAGTCTGCTCCGAATGTGCACTTGAGGCTCATCAAGGGAACAAGACTGGGAGACTTCGAAATCCTTTCTCTGCTTGGGTCCGGAGGCATGGGCGAAGTCTACCGCGCCCGGGATCGACGCTTGGACCGCGATGTAGCCATTAAGGTGCTGCCACGGTTCATCTCGTTCGATAGTAAACGATTGTGGCGCTTCGAGCAGGAGGCAAAAGCGGCTGCGGCTTTGAACCATCCCAACATCCTCGCTGTTTTTCAGATGGGCACCTACGAAGACGCGCCGTACCTGGTTTCGGAGTTGTTGGAGGGCGAGACGTTGCGCGAACAGGTGAAGTGTGGGCCTTTGTCGCTGCGGAGAGCAATCGATTACGGAGTGCAGGTCGCCCATGGTCTGGCTGCGGCCCACGAAAAGGGAATCGTGCATCGGGACCTCAAGCCGGAGAACCTGTTCATCACGCGGGAAGGCCGGGTAAAGATCCTGGATTTTGGCTTAGCGAAGCTGACGCACGCCGAAAGCGAAACTCAAGTTACAAAGCAGACTTTGGACACCGAGCCCGGCGCGGTGTTGGGAACGGTCGGGTATATGTCACCTGAGCAGGTGCGCGGGGAGCCAGCCGACCATCGCTCAGACATCTTTGCGCTGGGGGCCATCCTTTTTGAGATGGCGGCTGGGCGGAGAGCTTTCTCTGGAAACTCGCCAGCTGATGTGATGAGTGCAATCTTGAACCAGGAGCCACCAGAGATAACCGCAGAGCGTGGTGACATCGCCCCGTCGCTCAAGCGAATACTCAGCCGATGTCTTGAAAAATCAACGAGCCAGCGATTCCAATCCGCATTGGATGTGGCCTTTGCGCTCGACACGATCTCCGGCGTCACCGAAGAAGTCGCATCAAGCACTCGAAAGATTCAGAAGCCGGGGACAGCGCTCGCCATTTCCGCTGGCTTCAGGTGGGTGATCGTTCTCGGTGTTGTTGCTATTGCAGGGCTCGCCTTTGCCTACTGGCGGTACTCCGCTGTGCAGCCTCCCAGGGTCCTCAGCTACACCCAGATCACGCATGACAGCCATCGAAAACATGCTACCGGAAGTGAGCAGACGGGCAGCGTGACCGATGGCCCGCGCGTTTTTTTCACTGAAGGCGCCGGGGACAATGGCTTGATCCCCCACCCGGCGCAGGTATCAAGCGGCGGTGGGGAAACGGTCCCACTCCCCGTTCCGTTTGACGCGAGCGTTATACTCGACATCTCTGCGAGTGCCTCGGAACTTCTGGTGGCGAGCTTCAGCAATAACTCTGATACGGACCATGCGCTCTGGGCTGTGCCCGTGCTCGGTGGCTCACCGCGCCGTTTAGCAAATGTGAAGAGTCTATTCGCGGCCTGGTCACCCGACGGGAAAAAACTTGTCTACGCTGAAGGCTCCGACTTGTACCTCGCAAGCAATGACGGCATCGACCCGCACAAACTTGTGACGGTGCCGGGCATACCGGGATGGGTTGTGTCTTACATCCCTGGTTGGCCCCGGTGGTCGCCAGACGCGAGCCGGATTCGCTTTAGCGTGCAGGACCCGCGAACACTTTCCTACGCCATATGGGAGGTTTCTGCCGATGGAAGCAATCTTCATCCCTTGCTTCCGGGTTGGAACAATCCTCCTGCAGAGTGCTGCGGGGTCTGGAGTCCGGACGGAAAATACTTTATTTTTCAATCCACACGTAACGGCAGGACTGACCTTTGGGCGATGCGCGAGAAAGTCAACTCATTCCAGCAGGGCGGCCGCCGACCGGTCCAGCTGACGGCGGGCCCAATGAACTTTCTCGGCCCCAATTCAAGTAGGGATGGCACGAAACTGTTTACGCTCGGGATCCAAAGCAAGAATGAACTAGTGCGCTACGACGCTGGAACCAAACAGCTCGTGCGTTACCTATCGGGAATCTCTGCCGAAGGCGCAGACTTTTCCAAAGACGGACAATGGGTAACTTACGTGGCGATTCCGCAGGGCACTCTATGGCGGAGCAAGCCCGACGGCAGCGAGCGCATGCAGCTTAGTTTCCCTCCTCTCCAAGTTGCCTTGCCGCGATGGTCGCCGGACGGGAGGCAAATTGTGTTCATGGGGCGACTACCGCCCCAGCTCTGGCAAATCTATGTCGTGCCTGCCGAAGGCGGCAGCCCGCAGCAACTTGTCTCGGATGATGAAAATGAAGGCGAGCCTGACTGGTCTCCGAACGGCAGTCAGCTCGTGTTTAGCCAATTCCCCCAACTGGGCAGCGCCGCAAGGGACATGGTGATCCATAGACTTGATCTGAGAACACATCAAGTTTCAATTCTGCCGGGCTCAGAGGGACTTTACTCAGCGCGCTGGTCGTCAGACGGACGTTACATTGCAGCGAGTACTGTCGATAACTCAAAATTGATGGCCTCTGAACTTGCAACTCGGAAATGGACTACAGTGAGTCAACCCGGAGGGAGAATCCTGGGTTGGTCACGAAATGATGAATACATTTATTATGAAAATGATGGAACTTTTTATCGTGCGAATGTTCGTCATAGATATTCCGAACAAGTAGCTAGCCTTAGAGGCATTCAGCGTGGGACCGGAATCTTGGGGTTCCTGTCGTGGTCTGCCCTCGTCCCCAATGGTTCTATTCTGCTTATGCGAGAAGCCAGCAGCGAGGAGATCTATGCCCTCGCTTTAGAGTGGCCATGACTGGCGAGCTCAAAGCGGAGCTGTTCTCGCTGGACTGGAATTGGAAGGGCACTCGATGAGAAGCCACATGTCGCCCACCGCTTTCCGTCCAACTTCCGTCCAATTCAAGGCGATGATTGCGCCGTACGTCTGCGTGTAAGCGACCAGATGCGGCACTTATTTGATTTAACCTGCTTAGTTGCAAAGCAGGTGCTCTCCTGGTTGAGTTATCGAGGGAGGCATTGCGTCACTTCGGCGTAAGAGCTCTTGTTTTTGGTCCGACCCCAATCTCCCAATCTAGGTTGGTCGCTGGAGTTACTGAGTCAATTGCTGGTAGCCCAAGTAGCCCAACTGAGGGACTGAAAATCGGTCGTGTTTCCCGGTAAGCGACACACGATAAAGCATTTAGGATTTCAACCACTTCGGCTGTTAACCGAAGGGTTGCTAGTTCGAATCTAGCCCGGGGAGCCAACTCCTTTGTGATGGAGGGCGTTGCCCCTCGAAAGATGTACACGACAAGCGCGTGCGTGGCGAGGAGTTTCAGTTGTGGAAGCTCACCGCTCGCGCCGGTTTCTCCGCCACGGTCGTTTGCGACGACGCCAACAACAACATCATCTACACCATGGAGATCGAGTACACCGACTTCCCACTCAATGAAATCAAGTTCGACTTCGCGAACAATGTGATCCTATTGCTCAGCGAGTATTGAACAGCGCAAAGCCCGCGCTGGCCTCCTTGCTGGCGCGGGCTATTTGTTTATCTCGTTTTCAAGCTTAGCGAGCCGATCCAAAATCCAACCAAAGGAAGGAGGGTCACCAAAAATCATCGCGGCCATTTTCTTGTGATCCTGCTCCAGCGCCCCTCGCCGATTCTTAGGTGGCACTAACCGAAGGCTGCCAGCCTTAGCCAGATCATATCGAGCCCAGCCAGAGGAATAAAAAGTCTCTTTATGCTTTACGACTTGGGCCAACAATTCCCTGTCAGCGAGAGCCTCTTCCTTGATCTTGCCTTCCGCCATCATCGCCACATCATAGAAGTGACGCGAATAGCGATCCGGTATTTGCTTGTCTTCCGGCCGGTGATATTCCACGTGCAAAATCGTCACCTTCTCCCAAAACGTACGTTTTCCGAGAAGCGCCACGACCGGCACATCATTGTCCACAACTACCTTGGGAAAGTGCTCGCCCGCGAATGACCGGATTGCAAAACGATCACGCGGAACAAACTCAGCATGCGTCCCGAGCTCGAGTATTACCTGGGGTCCCAGATACGCCAGTCTTTTCGTGCTCGCCGCAGGATAGTGGAAGAGAACGACATTCTTGTCGTCCTTACTCACCTCCAAGCCCCATCCGTGCCCTGCCCCAAGAGTCTCTCTGAATTGCTTTCCGAGAAGGTCAAGAAACTCACCTCCAATGTAGCGCTGACACTCCTCCATCATTTTTCCGAGAATCTTATTCCGCTTCGTATTTGAAATGTTTTCTTGCCGCGGATCGTTCTCGCCGTTAAACCCAAGCGTCTCATAATCCACCGCGAGGTCGATGTCTTCCGAAAAGCGATTGATCGCCTTGAATATCTTCGAAAGCGAAGTCCCACCCTTGAAAAGCAGCCTTCCCTCAAACGCCTTATTCGAAAAGAGCTGCTTCAGCACCCAACAAACCCAGAAATCCTTTTCGATGATAGCCTCGGCCACATTCATGCGCTCAGCTGTTTCGGAAAAAAGTTCCGCGCGCGCGCGTGCTTCCATGATGGCGACTTTGTTCACGCACTCTTCTCCGCAAGCTGCTTTGCCACGTCATAAATCCAATCCACACTAAAGCGCGTGTCCTTCAGGAAACGTCGCTTCTCCTGAAGAGAGAGACGGCTCCGCAGTGTATCAATCTCCCGCGCTCCAACATTTCCTTTCCCAAGGTGTCGAAGGGCTTGAACCACGAGCGCCGGTTTACCCTCCAGGCCTGCCATCGCTTTCGGCCGGGCATGCTTAAAAAGAATGCTCCGCCGGCCAATCTCCACTTTCTTATTTGGGCCATCTGTCAGATAAATGATCTTCGAGGGCACTTGCGTTGAAAGCCCGAGGAGATTTGCAGCCCACGCCCCTTCGGGCACGATCTTCCACCTCTGGCGTCTTGCTATCGCCTGCGCGGCCTCATCAATGTCAGGGCTTAGTTGGCCACCCAGGGCAGCATTGAACCGGGGTCTATCGTAAAGGCCTCTACGGATACGCCGGATCCTTCCCTCATGCGTCAGGCTATGCAGTGCCACATCGATCGTCGTCCGGGTGGCTATATCTAGGAAGTCCTTTGCGGAGAATGCTTTACCGTGCTCGAAATGCTCAATCCTGCTAAGTATCTGATTCCGCATTGTTTGCATGGCTTTTTCGATCCCATCGATTAAGAAAAAATATACTACTTTTCCTTAATCGAGGCAAGCAGTACCTGCCAGTATCATGCCAGTATCACTCTGCCCTGTGACTCTGCTATCGCATCCGGAATTGCTAGGGTGGCCGTGTCGCAGGCAATCAGGTCGGTTCGAGTTTTTCTGCAAGAAAACCTCACAGGCAGGGCCGGAACCCCCCGATGCGTTGGGCGAAACCAATCTGCTCGCGCTCGCGAGCCGTATCGCCGATCCCTACTATATCGGATTCGGCAGCGCGGCCGCGCACTACGGGCTGACGACGCAACATCGCCGGGTGATCTTCGTGGTCACGTCGGTGCGCGTGCGGGAACGGCAGGTGGGGGAGGAGCGCGTGCGCGTCGTCAATCCTAAGCCCGGAAAATTTTTCGGATTCGCTCCGGTCGAAATATTTGGCTTCAAGGTCATGATGTCCGACCGAGAGAAGACGGCCATCGACTGCATCGACCGCCCGGCGCTCGCCGGCGGCGTGGCAGAAGCCGTTTCCATTCTGGCAACGGCGAGCCGCCGTTTCGACTGGCCGAAGGCGGCTGAGTATCTCGAACGGATGGATTCGACGGCGCTGGTGCGCAGGTTCGCGTGGGTAATGGATCACGTCAAGGCGGACATGCCCGCCGACATCCGCGAACGGCTGCTCCGGTTCGCCGCGCGCGGCCCTCGCACTTGGATGGGGCCCAACCCAACGACGAAGGTGCGTGGGGCCATCGGCTATGACAAGACGTGGCGCCTGTTCGTCAACGTGCCGCGCGACGAGCTGCGCGAGAGCGCGGGGCTCGGCCATAGAAAAGTCCTGAAGAAGGACGGGTAAGGATGCTCACGCAAACCCAGGTGCGTCGCTACTCCGCTCAATCCGGTCTTCGCGACATGATGATCGCTGAGAAAGATTCGTGCTTACCTTCCTGCTTCAGCTTCTTTCGGAGCGCGGCAATCTGGACCGGCTGTCCTTCAAGGGAGGCACCTGCCTGCGGAAAATGTTCATCGGAAGCCAGGGGCGGTTTTCAACTGATCTGGATTTCACGGGCCTTGAGGAGCACGATCACGAGGATGTCATCCTCGGCATGATGGGGGCCTTCGAACAGGAATTCCGCGGGATCAGGTTCAATATTCCTGATGGCAGCTACTACGAAACCGTGGACGGTCTGTCATGGGGCGTGAACCAACCTATGCGCATGAATGGAACGCTGCAGGCAACAGCGAAATAAAATTGCAGATCAGCCGCCGCGAGACACCGACGCTGGCGCCGGTGCGGATGCCACAAATCGAACAGAGTTATTTCGATCTCTTGCCTTTCGCTCCCGCTGAAATCAACTGTCTCGCTCTGCCGGAAATTCTGACTGAAAAGATTCGCGCGTGTTATCAGCGCAACAAGGCGCGCGACATTTATGATCTCGGAATATATGCGACGCGGCCTCTCGATCAGCCGCTCATCCGCCGGCTGGTTGTGCTGAAGCTCTGGCAGGCCCGCGATACGTTCGACCCTGCGCGCCTCATAAACAAATTCGAGCATGGCGCGGAGTTCGACTGGGATGACCTCCGCGACCTTGTTCGGCGTGACGCAAGAATAGACCGCGAGAGAATCTGCGCCGATTGCGTCAGAGGCTTCTGGTTTCTTGCGGACCTGACGTCCGAAGAGCGCACGCTAGCCGGAGACCGCCATCAGCGGGAGCAGGCGCTGTGGGAGAGTTTGCATCCGGCTCGGGCGAGGAGTTAATCGAACGCGATATTCAAGGACTTGTCGCGGCTGACCCGAGCTACCACCATTTCAGCTTCCTCCAGAAAGGTTGTTTTTCTTTCTCTGGCGTCGCGGGACGCGCCGTGGTATCTGTTTCGAAATATCTGTTTTTCGCCAGTCGATCAGCGGCTCGTCCGGCGTCAATCTCTTTCTGGGACCACATTCCGGCCCATCGGACCTTGCCGCCGCGTATGCAGTAGTGGGATTTCGCTGGCCTTGCGACCGCGCTGCTGGCGGGCACCGGCATTGGCGACCTTCCGCCGCTGGTGCAGCCTGAGCTGCTACGCGACGGGCGGCTCATGGAAGTCATGCCGGGATGGCACTTCTCGATCTTCCATCTGTGGGTGGTCCATCTTGGCAATCGTTACATCACGCGGCCCGTGCGCGTGTTCAAGGAATTCGCGACGCAAATGGCGCCGACGCTCTTTCCAACGCTTCCGACATGAGGTGATCATCTCGTCAGGAAATCAAGCACTGCCGAGATGCGCGTTTCCCGTTACCACACAAATGTCACGCGAAACGCGCCGGAAACGACGATTTGAAGTGTCATGCCAGTGTCATATGAATTGTGATGAATGGCGGCAAAAAGTGAATAAAGACCGCAAAGAGAAGGTAAATCTGACTACTCCCATTTAGCTAGAACTAGCTGATTCCCGTCGATTTGTCTCGGCTCCGGCACAATTGTGATTATTAACTGGCCAATCTTTCCTCATTTTTGCTCTGTTTGGATCCTCTGCAGTTGGGAAGCAACAGTGAGGAGGCGCTTGTCGAG
>Ga0209577_10000318_pt1 | contig 48754 bp, 37 predicted proteins | sample GraSoiAngelo_109_FD_185874 | JGI IMG/M metagenome (GOLD analysis project Ga0209577, IMG submission 185874) | Grasslands soil microbial communities from the Angelo Coastal Reserve, California, USA - 14_0903_12_20cm (SPAdes) (version 2) | ecosystem: Environmental > Terrestrial > Soil > Grasslands... | reverse complement strand
GACCCTGGAGCCGGTGGTGCGCTCCCACGCCTCTGCGATGGCGGGTGGCAAGGGGGCGCCGGCGACCGCGGTCAGGCGGGCGTGGGAGAGGTCGGTGCTTTTCAGGTCGGGGCTTTGGAGCATCCGGATGACGTTGGTGGGGACGCCGACGAGCATGGTCGCCTGGTGAGTGGCGGCCAGCCTTAACAGCGTCTCTGGCGTCGGTCTGGCGTCGTGCAGCATGATCAGCGCCGCCCCCAGGCGGAGGCAGAAGAGGCACATTCCGCCGATGCCCTGGGTAAGCGGGGACATGACCAGCACGCGGTCGGCCTGGGTGACCTGCAGGCGGGTCGTGAAGCCCTCGAAGGTGGCCTGCTTGAGCTTGGCCGAGAGTGAGGCCAGCTTCGGCAGGCCGGTCGTGCCCGACGTCAAGGCGATTTCCACGATCCGGAGGTGGCGGCTGGGGGCGGGGGCGGGCCCTTGGTAGCGGGTTTGGGAGGTGGCGGCCTGGGGCTGGGGCTGGGGCGGCCGGCCTGAAAGGAGCGCCGGCAGGTCGGCTTCCGTGATCATCCACCGAGCCCCCGAGCGCTCCATCGCCCAGCCCAGCTCGGCCTCGCCGAGCGCCGGTGAGAGCGGCATGATCACCCCGCCGGCGGCGGGGATCGCGAGCTCGAGGGCAACGTATTCCCAAATGTTCGGCAGCCGGACTCCCACCGGCTCGCCGGCCCCCAGGTCGCCGGCCCGCAGCACGCGCACCAGAGCCTTCACCGACGCGGCCAGCTCGCTGAACGACACTACGCGACCAAGGTCGAATACCGCCGGGTCGTCGGGTCTCTCGGAGGCGTTGGCCTCCAGGTAGCTCAGCGGGTCATACGGACGGCGGATGTCGACCCTTGTCCGGTCAGTCCTCTTTCGACGGCGCCGAGCCGGCCGTCTCCTTGGGAGCCGGCCGCGGAACCAGCTTGATGCCGTTCTCGTCGGCGTCCACAAAGACCGTGTCGCCCTTCCGGAAGCTGCCTCGGAGCAGCTCCTCAGACAGAGGGTCCTCGATCCGAGTGGTGATCACGCGCCGCAGCGGCCGAGCTCCGTAGACCTTGTCGAAGCCCTCCTTGGCGAGCCAGTCCTTGGCGGCCATCGAGACGTCCAGGTGGACGTCCTGCTCAGCCAGGTGCTTTGAGGTCCTGGCGAGCATCAGGTCGACGATCTGCCGGACCTGCTCCGGGGTCAGGCTCTTGAAGGTCACGACCGCGTCGATGCGGTTCAGGAACTCGGGGCGGAACATCCGCTTCAGCTCCTCGTCGATCTTCTCCTTCATAGCCTTGTGCCGGCGCTCGGACTCGGCCTCCTCGGTCGCCAGCGCGGCCTGGAAGCCGAGGCTGGACTGCGCCTGCGTCAGGTCGCGGACGCCCAGGTTGGAGGTCATGATCACTATCGAGTTGGCGAAATTGACGACCTTGCCCTTGGCGTCGCTCAAGCGACCGTCCTCCAGGATCTGGAGGAGCATGTTGAAGACCTCGGGATGCGCCTTCTCGATCTCATCGAGGAGGATCACCGAATAGGGCCGGCGGCGCACCGCCTCGGTCAGCTGGCCGCCCTCGTCATAACCGACGTAGCCGGGCGGCGACCCGACCAGGCGCGCGGTCGTGTGGCGCTCCATGAACTCGGACATATCGAGCCGGATCAGAGCGTCCTCGGAGTCGAAAAGGAACTCGGCCAGCGCCCGGGCCAACTCGGTCTTGCCGACGCCCGTCGGGCCCAGGAAGATGAAGGACCCGATCGGCCGGCGCGGGTCCTTCAACCCTGCCCGGCCTCGGCGCACGGCCTGGGACACAGCCACGATGGCCTCGTGCTGGCCGATCACGCGCTTGTGGAGGTCGTCCTCCATGCGCAGCAGGCGCGCCGTCTCCTCCTCGACCAGGCGGCTGACCGGCACGCCCGTCCAGGAGGCCACGATGTGCGCGATGTCCTCCTCGGAGACGTCCGGCACGATCTCGCCGAGCTTGTCGCGCCAGTCGGTCTCAGCGGCGGCGTACTTGTCCTTCTGCTTCTTCTCCTGGTCGCGGAAGCTGGCCGCTGTCTCGTAGTCCTGCTTGGCGATCGCCTCCTCCTTCTGGGCCTGGAGGAGCTTGATCTCCTTCTGCATGTCCTTCAGCTCGGGAGGCGTCGTCGTCAGCTTCATGCGGACACGCGCGGCCGCTTCGTCGATAAGGTCGATCGCCTTGTCCGGCAGCGCCCGGTCGGAGACGTAGCGGTCGCTCAAGACGGCCGCCGCCTTGATGGCCTGGTCGTTGATCGTGACCCGGTGGTGCTTCTCGTAAAGGCTCTTCACGCCGTGCAGGATGTCGATGGTCTCGGCCAGCGAAGGCTGGTCGACGAACACCGGCTGGAACCTGCGCTCGAGCGCCGCGTCCTTCTCGATGTACTTGCGGTACTCGTTGAGGGTGGTGGCGCCGATGCACTGGATCTCGCCCCTCGCGAGGGCGGGCTTCAGGATGTTGGCGGCGTCGATCGCGCCCTCGGCAGCGCCGGCTCCCACGAGCGTGTGCAATTCGTCGATGAAGAGCACCACCTCACGGGTGCTCCGGATCTCGTCGAGGATCTTCTTCAGCCGCTCCTCGAACTCGCCGCGGTACTTGGTGCCCGCGACCAGCGCGCCCATGTCAAGCGTGAGGACGCGCTTGTTGAGGAGGCTCTCGGGCACGTTGCCGAGCGTGATCTGCTGGGCCAGGCCCTCGGCGATCGCCGTCTTGCCGACGCCGGGCTCGCCGATCAGCGCCGGATTGTTCTTGGTCCGCCGGCTCAGGATCTGGATGACCCGCTCGATCTCCGTCTCCCGCCCGATCACCGGATCGAGCGAGTTCTTCCGGGCAAGGTCGGTGAGATCGCGCCCGAACTGGTCGAGCAGGGGCGTCTTGGAAGGCCGTTTCGGCGCCGGCTCGGCTTCTTCGACGGCGGAGTCGTGGAGCAGGCGCTCGATCTCGGCCCGAACCTTCTCCAGGTTGGCGCCGAGGTCCTCGAGCACGTGGGCCGCGATGCCCTCACCCTCGATCAGGAGCCCGAGCAGCAGGTGTTCGGTCCCGACGTAGTTGTGACCCATCCGGCGAGCCTCTTCGAAGGAGATCTCGATGACCTTCTTCACCCTGCTCGTGGGGATGATCTGCTGGATGATGATCCGCTCGTTGCGACCGAGCACCGACTCGATCGTCTGCCGGACCTTGCCGATCTCGACCCCGAGGTTGGCCAGCACCTTGGCCGCGAGCCCTTCGCCCTCTCGGAGCAGCCCAAGGAGAAGATGTTCGGTCCCGATGTAGCTGTGGTGAGACCTTTCGGCCTCCTCCTGCGCGAGGGTCAGGACCTTCTTAGCACGCTCGGTGAATCTCTCGAACGGATACAAGGTTGCTTATCTCCTTTGGGCTGGGACTCGTTCGACGGGGTGGACCAGCACCTCCTCACTTGAGCTACGGATTCCGGCGGTCAGACGCTCACCTAACTATAACGCTCGGCATTCTGAGTTCATTTCGGTCTGAAGGCCGATTTTGAACTCGCGAACGGCCCTGGCCGGGTCCTTGTTAAGGACCGCGCCGGCCGCCTTGCTGGCGGGCCTGGTGCCCGTTGTCTTCATACCCGGGACGGTCGGCTCTTACACGCTTGGGCACGGGGTCGACGTCTTCATCCTGCCCCGCGCCTCGTTGGTCCTGGTCGGCGGCTGCCTGGCCGGGGCCGTCGGTCTGCTGGCCTGGCGGTCGGCGATTTCCGCACTGGGCTCGCTGGGCCGGCCGGCCGGCCTCGTTCTGGGCGCAGTAGTGCTGTCCACCCTGGCGTCCATCGCCTGGCCGATGAGCCTGGTCGGCTCCTACAGCCGCTACGAGTCAGGGCCGATGCGGATCGCCTACCTCCTGCTCTTCTGCCTGGCGGCCTGGACTCTGCGCACAGCGTTCGAGAGGCGGCTGGTGGTGACCTGGTTCCTCTGCGGCTGCGCCGTGATCGGTCTGGAGGCTCTCTGGGCTTCGCTGACCGGCCAGGCGCGGCCGGACGGAAACCTCGGGCAGTCGAACCTGCTCGGCGTCCTGCTGGCGATGGCGGTCCCGCTGCTGGCGGTGCGATCGCTGGGGACGCCCCTGTGGTCGGCGCTGCTGGTGCCGGTCGTGGGCGGGCTGGTGGTCTCCTCCTCGCGCTCGGCCTGGCTCGGCTGCCTGGCTGGGGTGGCGGTGCTGCCGGCCTTGCTGGCACCGTCCTGGCGGGTGTCTCGCTGGCTCTGGACTGGGTGGGCCGCGGCCTGCCTGGCCGCCATCGTTTTCGTGCTGGCGTCGCCGCTGGGATCCCTGCACGCCGATACGGGAGCGGCGCGGCTGCACGTCTGGCGGGACACGCTCGGGCTGGTGGCGGCGCGGCCGCTCTTCGGGTGGGGGCCGGACACATTCGGGCTGGTGTTCGGCCGGTTCGTGACGGGGGATTGGGAGCCGGGGGTTACGTTCGACCGGGCCCACAACCTGGTGCTGGACCTCTGGGCGGCGCAGGGCCTGGTGGGGCTGGCGGCGTGCGGATCCTTTTTCCTGGTCTGGGCGGTGGGGTGCTTTCGGGGCCGGTCGGGGTCTCGGGTTGGAGCTGGGGCTGGGTCGGAGTCACCTCTGGCGAGAGCCGGGCCGCCCGAGGAGGTCGTCGGGCTGCTGGGCGCCTGGCTCGCCTACCTGGGGTGGGTGCTGCTGAACTTCGACTGGGCGCCGGCGACAGGGATCTTCTGGCTGCTCTGCGGGGTCGGCTGGTCGGCGGTCAGCGCAGACCGAGCTCGGTTTGGTTTTGGCGGGTTGAGGGCGGCGCGGGTGGCACGCCTGGGGGTGCAGCTGGGCGGGGGGCTGGCGTTGGTCGCAGCGGCCGTCTACCTCGGGGTGCTGCCGCTGGCGGCCGACTGGCGGTATTCGGTGGGCGATCCAGCGGGGGCGGTTGCGTTGGATCCGCTGCAGGCCGAGTACCACCGGGCTTTGGGTGGCCGGCTGATGGGGCTGGGTCGGTTACGGGAGGGGGCGGCCGAGCTGCAGCTCGCGGTGCTACTCGGGGTGTCGGATTCGACAGCCCTGGTACAGCTAGGGGATGCCGAGGCGGCCCTCGGCGATTTCGCGGCTGCGCGGGTGGCCTACCGGAGGGCGGTCGAGCTGGACCCTTATAACGGCACCGCCCAGCAGCGCCATGCTTCCCTCCCCCACTGACCACCCACCCAGGGGGGCCTCTTCCTTTTTCGGGCGGAGCGTATTCGGCCGCCGGCAGGGCGGTCAACCCGGGCTGTTAAGACCCGAGCCTGAGGCCTACTCCTCCTCTTCTTCCTCGTAGGCCGCGGCCGGCGGGCGGCTGGCGTAGCCGGCCGGCGGATTCGTGAGCTGCTTCAGGCTCAGCGAGATCCGGCGCCGAGCGGTGTCCACGCCGATCACCTTGACCTGCACGACGTCGCCGACCTTGAGCACATCCTCGGTCTTCTCGACGTGATCCCAGGAAAGCTCCGAGATGTGGAGGAGGCCCTCGATGCCGGGCACGATCTGCAGGAACGCGCCGTACTTCTTCGTCTTGGTCACGGTGCCTTCCACCACTGATCCGGCCGGAAGGTTCGAGACCACCTGCTCCCAGGGATCCTGCTGCAGCTGCCGCAAAGAAAGCGAGATGCGGCTCTGATCAGCGTCGAGCTTGATCACCTTGACGTTGACCTCGTCGCCCACCTGGAGCACGTCGCTGACCTTCGAGACGCGGTCCCAGGAGAGCTCCGAAATGTGGATCAGCCCGTCAGCCCCGCCGATATCTACGAACGCGCCGTACGTCGTCAGACCGGACACGGTGCCTTTGACCATGTCTCCAACCGCCAGGCGGTTGAAAAGGTCGTCCCGGCGACGAGCCCTATCCTCGTCCTCGGCCGCCTTCTGACTGACGATCAGGCGGTTCCGCTTTCGATTGACTTCCAGGATCTTGACCGGAATGCGCTGGCCGACCAGCTGCTCCAGGTTGCCGGAGTAGGCACGTGCGACCTGGCTCGAGGGCAGGAAGCCTCTTAGCCCGAGGACGTTGACGATCAGGCCACCTTTGTTCTGTTCCCGGACTTCGGCGTCCATGACCTCGCCTGCGGTCTGCTTCTCAGCAGCGGTAAGCCAGGTGGTCTCGGCCTGGGCGCGCCGGCGGCTGAGGACGACGTTGCCCTCTTCGTTCTCCGGCTGGAGGACGTAGACCTTGATCAGGTCGCCCGGCTTCAAGTCGACGGTGTCGGTCTCGCCCCGGAAACCGAGCTCCTTGTTCGAGATCACGCCTTCCGCCTTGGCCCCGACATCGACGAGAACCTCGTCTGGATCGACCCTGACCACGACGCCATCCACGATGTCGCCATGGTTGAGAGTCCGGAAGGCCTCCTCCTCGAACTGGAGGTAGTCCTCCATTGTCATGCCAACCGAGGACTCCTTCTCCTCGGTCAGCACCGCGCCTGTCTCTTTGGTCAAGAGATAACCCCCTAAGAAGTATTGGTGTGGTCTTGGTCGTCAGATAGCCGCCGCCAAAACGAACTCCCATTCTACCCCGAGAGGGCGGCCGCGAACGGTTCCCCCAGCTGGTGGTTGTCAATCAGCCGTGTCCTTCCAATCCGGACCGCCAGAACCGCCAGCTGACCCGGTCCGGCAAAGTCGACGGGATCGACAACGTCTGCGTAATCGACGTTGGCGCGGGGTTCCTCCCTCAGCGTGTCTTGCAGCAGTCGGCGTAGTTGGCCGGGGTCTCTTTCACCTTTCAAAAAGGCGCTATTTGCGGAGCGCAGCGCGCGCGACAGGGCAAGCGCGGCCTCCCGTTCCTCGGTGTTCAAGTACGCGTTGCGTGAGCTGAGCGCAAGGCCGTCGACGTCCCGAACTATCGGACAGACCCGGATTTCGATCCCCGTGTCAAGGTCGCTGGCGAGCCGGCGGACCACGGCTACTTGCTGGGCATCTTTTTGTCCGAAGTAGGCTCGGTCGGGCCGGCTGGCATTGAAGAGCTTGGCCACGACTGTGGCCACGCCTTCGAAATGCCCCGGCCGGGAAACGCCCTCAAGGACGTCGCTGAGTCCGCTGACCCGGACGCGGGTCGCCGCTCCCGGCCTGTACATCTCGCCTGGACTCGGAGCATAAATGGCCGCAGCCCCCAGCTCCCGGGCCAACTGCCGATCTTTCTCGAAAGGCCTCGGATAGCTTTCGAAGTCTTCGCCGGCTCCGAATTGCAGCGGGTTCACGAAGATGCTGACCACCGTCCGGTCGTTCTCCGCTGCAGCGGCTCGGATCAAGCTCGCATGACCCGCGTGAAGGGCGCCCATGGTCGGGACCAGGCCGACCGTAAGATGCTGTTGCCGCCAGGCGGCGACAACCTGCCGGAGCTCGCTCGCTTTGCTGACAACGAGCGGAGTGCTGGTCTTAACCCCCGTACTTGACCTCATCGGCGACCACTGAGATCGTCGGACCGTACGAATGTTCTGGGCCTGGAAAGACTCCTGCCTCGACCTCTTGGGCGTAGCTGCGCGCCGCCTGCGTGATCTCCTCGGCCAGGTTCGCGTATTGCTTTACGAACTTGGGCCGGTGGCCGACGGTCAGGCCGAGCAGGTCGTGAACGACCAGCACCTGGCCGTCACAGGCAGGTCCCGCTCCGATGCCGATGGTCGGGATCGAGAGCGCGGCGGTGACCTCCGCCGCCAGCGCGGCCGGGATGCCTTCAAGAACCACCGCGAAGGCACCTGCCTCTTCCAATTCGCGGGCGTCGGAAAGGATCCGCTTGGCGCTAGCCAAGTCCTTGCCCTGGACCTTGAACCCGCCCAGACCATGAACGCTCTGAGGAGTCAGGCCAAGGTGTCCCATGACCGGAATACCGGCTTCCACAAGTCGCTGAACCAGCGCCTTGAGCGCCCGACCGCCTTCGAGCTTGACGGCGTGCATGCCGCCCTCTTTAAGAAAGCGGCCAGCGTTAAGGAGGCCATCTTCAAGCGACCCCTGGTAGGAGAGGAATGGCAGGTCGCCGACCAGAAGAGCATTCGACGCGCCGCGCGCGACCGCCCGCGCGTGCACGAGCATTTCGTCGAGAGTGATCGGCAGCGTGGTGGAGTGGCCGTGGACGACCATTGCCGCCGAGTCGCCCACGAGCAGGACGGGGATTCCTGCATCGTCGAGCAGGCGAGCTATCGGATAGTCGTAGGCGGTCAGCATGGCGAATCGCCGCCCCTCGGCCTTGAATCTGCGCAGGTCGAGCACCGTGGTCATCGACGGGTCACCTCCGGGTCGCTGCCGGCGATGCGGTCAGCGCCTTTCTTATTTGGTCCCCCGGGCCTGCTTCGAGTCCCGCCTCGAGCGCCAGGTCCAGGGCCGCCAAGCCGAGAATACGGTAAACGGCGGCCGCGTCGCGATTCCCGCTCGCCTCCAATGCTTCCAGATGGCGGCGAACGGTGGCCGGGTCGCCGCGGCGAATGGGACCGATCAAGGCTTCTGGGAGACCGAGCGTTTCCAGGTTGGCGACGACTCCCTTCATCAGCGGAACGATTGCCGCGAGAGCCTCATCGCGGTCGAAGCCCACCGTCTCCAGGACGCCGGCTGCCCGACTGCTGAGTGCGATCAGCAGGTTCGAGCTGAGCACTGCAGCCGCGTGGTAAAGGGTCCGACTTTCATCGGGAACCCGGCGTGGAATGCCGCCCATTTCTTGAGCAAGCGCTTCGAGCTGTCCATAGAGCTGCGGAGTGGAAGCGTCGATTCCTATAAGCGAGCCCCGGAATGCTTCTGGAGGCCGCTCGACCGGGAAGGACTGGAACGGGTGAAAGGAGCCCACGGGGTGGCCGGCCGCGCGGGCCGGCTCGAGGACATCGAGTCCCATCGGACCACTGAGGTGCACAATCGCGGCCCTTCGATCAACATCGGAACTGCCGGCGATGGCGCTTGCCATCTCACCGATCGCAGGATCGAGAACCGCCAGGAAGAGATGAGTAGGAGCATCGGTTTTCGCTGCCAGCTCAGCGGCCCAGGAGCGGCCGCTGACCAGATTTACTCGATGGCCCGCCGCCTGAAGAGCCGTCGCCAACGAGCGCCCGAGCCGCCCGCGGCCGAGGACCGCTAGGACCAGGAGCTAGCTCCTAAGAGGCGGAGGATTCCGACGCTGCTTTCGGCGGCCGCTGGGACAGAAGCTGATCGAACTCTGCGGCGTCGATTGTCTCCACCACCTTCAGGTGCTCGGCCACAACCTCGAGTTGGGCACGCTTCTCGGTCAGGATGCGCTTGGCGGTTTCGTAGCCGTCGTTGACGAGGCCCCGGATCTCCTCGTCGATCAGCGCCGCAATCTCTTCCGAATAGTTGCGCTGCTCGCCGAGGTCGCGGCCGAGGAACACGAGCTCCTCTTTATGGCCCATCGTCACCGTTCCCAACTTCTCGCTCATGCCCCACTGGGTGACCATCCGCCGGGCCATGGTGGTGACGCGCTGGATATCGTCCTGCGCTCCGGAAGTGATGTCCCCGAAGACGATCTCCTCGGCAGCTCGACCCCCCATGACTCCAGCTATCTGGTCGATGAGCTGGGCCTTGCTTACCAGATAGCGATCCTCCTCTGGGAGGCTCATGGTCCAGCCAAGCGCCATGCCACGGGACACGATCGAGATCTTATGGACCGGGTCACAGTTCGGCAGGCTCTTCATCACGAGGGCGTGCCCGACCTCGTGGTAGGCGATGACCCCCTTCTCATGCTCAGAGATCCGCCGGCTCTTCTTTTCCGGGCCCGCGATGACTCGGGCGATGGCTTCCTCCAGCTCATCCATCCCGATGACCTTCTTGTTGGCTCGCGCGGCCAGGATGGCAGCTTCGTTTATCAAGTTGGAGAGGTCAGCGCCCGAAAAGCCAGGTGTCTGCCGGGCAAGGACGTCAAGGTCGACGGTGGAGTCGAGGGGCTTGTTCCGAGCGTGCACCTCGAGGATCGCGCGCCGGCCCTTGATGTCGGGTCGGTCGAGTGTCACGTGCCGGTCGAACCGCCCGGGCCGGAGCAGCGCTGGGTCGAGCACGTCCGGCCGGTTAGTGGCCGCGATCACGATGACATGCGTGTTGGTGTCGAAACCGTCCATCTCGACCAAGAGCTGGTTCAGCGTCTGCTCGCGCTCGTCGTGGCCACCGCCGAGGCCGGCGCCGCGCTGGCGCCCGACGGCATCGATCTCATCCACGAACACGATGCAGGGCGAGTTCTTCTTGGCCTGATCGAAGAGGTCCCGAACGCGGCTGGCGCCAACGCCAACGAACATCTCGACAAACTCCGACCCAGAGATCGAGAAGAAGGGCACTCCCGCTTCGCCGGCCACGGCCTTGCTGAGCAGGGTCTTACCGGTGCCAGGGGGTCCGACGAGCAGCACGCCCTTCGGGATACGGGCTCCTAACGCGACGAATTTTTCGGGGTACTTGAGGAACTCGACGATCTCGGTCAGCTCCTGTTTCGCCTCCTCGACGCCGGCAACGTCCGAGAACGTGACCGCAGGCTTGTCGCCGGAGATCATTCGAGCCCGCGAGCGCCCGAATGACATGGCCTGGTTGTTGCCGCTCTGGGTCTGTCGAAGGATGTAGTACATGAACCCGCCGATCAGCAGAAGCAGGATCAGGTTCGGAACCAGCACCTGGAGCCAGTAGGCGTTCTGGTTGGTACTTTCGTAGTGAACGTTGACGTTTTCCTTAGCGAGCTCGTCAGCCAGAGTGTTGGTGTTGTCGGGCAGGTTGACTTTGTACTTCTTGCCCGTGTTGTCCTCTACGACCCCAGTAGTCCCTGTGATGTTGAGAGACTTGATGTCACCCTTGCTGGCCCGAGCGACGAGCTCGGAGTAGCTGAGCTCACCTGACTGCTGGCTCGACTCGATGCCCTGCCAAGTGATCCAAAAGACCACCCCAAGGACGAGCACAAGGGCGAAATAGAACAGGCTGGAGCGCGGGACGCGGATCACTTAGGAAAGACTCCTTGAGTTGGTCAGCCGATTCTATCAGAGGGGATTCCGGCCTCGACGAGCTGGAGATGAATCCCCGGTCGGTGGGGTGGCACCGCAAAGCGGGGATCCAGGGCGACGCCAGGCACCCAGGCCAGCTCGCCGTCGGCGAAAAGCAGGGGCAGCGAGTCCCGCAGGCGCCTCGGGATGTGCGCGTCCACCAGAATGTCCTGAAGCTTCCGCCGGTGGCCCCCCGGCCCAGTTCGCATGTGGAGTCCTGGCCGTCGTGACCCCACCTCCAGGTGCAGCCCCGCCCGAAGATGAACTGAGTCAGGGTGGGAGCAGCCCTCGCACGGTCGCATGCGAAGTTCCGTCGAAGGGCTTGCAGGCGCCCCCTGATTCGATGCTTCCAACTTGCCGTAGGAGTGCCAGAGAGCAACGTGGCCCGGCAGGTCAAGCCGCTGGCCTGGTGTTCCGGCCAGCGCGAGGCGCTCCATGGCTGCCAGATGGTTCCCGGAGAGCCCGGGCAGGGGTCCACCGGCGAGCACATAAAGCTGCTTGAGCGCTTCCTTCCGAATCGGTGAAGGGGCCTCGGCGAGCTGCGCGCGCTCGATGCCGCCGTCCCTGATCAGGGATGCGGCAGCCTCTTCGACCTCAGCGTAGCGCAGGGCGCCGGTCTCACAGACGCGTAGCAGGCGCTCCTTGAGGCCTGGTCTTCCTGCTGCAAGAGCTGGTAGCAGGTTCAGACGGACGCTCACGCGCGCGTGGCGCGGGTCGTCATTAGTTGGATCGGAGAGGTAGGTGACGTCCCTAGCCTCGAGATATTCGAGCACCTGGCTTCTCCATACAGCGAGCATCGGCCGGACGAAGGGTCCGCGGCGCTCTGGCATACCCCTCAAGCCAGCCAACCCGATACCGCGCCTTAGGTTGAGGACGAGGCTCTCGACTCGATCATCTGCGGTGTGCGCAAGCGCCAGGACCTCAAGTCGTGTCTGAGCCAACGCCGCGGTGAAGAAGTCGAACCTGGCTTCGCGAGCTGCCGTCTCTAAAGACCCCTGCCGCAGCGGCTTGTTTCGCCGAGCGGTGACGAGGCTCACGCCGCGTTTTTCACACTGTGATCGGACCCAGCTGGCGTCCTGAGCGGACTCGGGACGCAGGTCGTGATCGAAATGGGCTGCAGTTACCCTGACGCCAATCTCCAGCAGAGCGATGAGCAGCGCCATCGAGTCGGGGCCGCCAGAGAGTCCGAGCAGCATGCGTGGCCGGAGGAGGCTCGACTCGGCAATGCGACTCAGTGCCGTGGTGGCGGTGGCTGGGATCGAACCAGCGACGCCGCGGTTATGAGCCGCGTGCTCTACCACTGAGCTACACCGCCTCGGGCGGTAAGCCTACCGGGTGGCTCTTGCGCGCGCCTTGAGCTTCCGTTTCTTGGCTCGGTGCTTGGACACAGCCACACGTTTTCTCTTGTTCATTGGGTCTCAAGCCTCTGAAAACGAACCAGAGGAGCCGCTAACACGACTCCTCTGGGCCCCTCGTTAATTGGTTGCGCGGGTCGGATTCGAACCGACGACCTTCGGGTTATGAGCCCGACGAGCTGCCGCTGCTCCACCGCGCTCATCCATTATACCGAGGCTACCAAGTGACCTCGACGAGCTCAGCGGTAGCGCCCGCCTCTCTTCGCCTCTAGGTTCCGCTTGACATCGAGGAGCCGCTCCTCGCTCGACTTCATGAACTTGGACAGCTTCTCTTCGAAGGCTGGATCCGCACCCTCCGCAAGCACCCGCTCACGCTTGTTGCGACGCCATTTCGGCAGGCTGGCCGGCGGCGCAGCAGCGATCTGTTTCAGCGAGAGGTCGTACTTTCCGTTGGCTGGATTGACTTGCAGAACCTTCACTCGTACACGATCGTTGACCTTCAGGTGGTCCCTAACGTCGCGCACGTACTCATAGGCGATTTCGGAGATATGGATCAAGCCACTCTGGCCGCCGTCGATGCTGACGAAGGCACCGAAATGCGTGATTCCGGTAATGACACCTTCGATTGTGTGTCCGGCCTCGACACCCGCGGATCCACCGTTGTTGTCGGGAACCGGAGCTAAGTTCGCTCCGTTCGGACCGTCGCCTGAGACCGTCGGTTCGACTTGGCTGCCGCCATTTGAGAGGACAGCCTCAGCTGGACCCGATGTCAGGGTCTCACCTGTGCCAGAGATCAGCTACCCACCGTCCTATGACTTGCCAAACGTCGCTCCCCGTTCCTTCAACTTTAGCAACTCGCTTCTGGTTCGTTGCCGGCGAGGCGGCATTGCTCGCGGGCCGGCCCACCACGTAGACCTTCTCATCTGGCCGCGCATACCCGTTGATGCGCGCTTCCTCTTCTGCCGCCGCACCCGCCATACTCGCGACGATATCCCGGTGATACCCCGCCTCCTGCACTTTCAGGCTGGCGTTCTGTTGCCGGAGCGCTGAGGCTTGGGCGCTGAGGCGGTAGTTCAAGTACGCCTCCTGAGCAAACGAGTAAACGACCCAAACCCCAATCGCCGCCACCAGAACCAGCATCGCCAACTCCTTCGAGAGCGCCCGCGATGTACTGACTTTTCCAAGACTTGCTGTGGATCTGATGCGACGCATGCTGCTTCGTTAATGCCCTGACTACCGACCCGATCGAAGGACGATTGGGCACGATACCACAGGCTTGGAACCGTGTGAACCGGGCTTTGAATAGCTAGGAGGAGTCCGCCCAGAGTGCCTCGAGCGCCGCTCGGTCGAGTTCCCGGAGCGGAAGCCCCTGCTCTTGAGCCGCCGCCTCGAGCGCCTGAAAGCGCCGCTTGAATCGTTGGCCGGCCGCTCGAAGTGCGTCTTCAGGGTTGACTTTGCGTTTCCGCGCGACGCTTACCAATGCAAACAGGAGATCTCCCATTTCCCTGAACAGCTCATCGCCCTCGGCTGCCACTGCCAACTCGCGCACCTCCTCAGCGACGCTGGCCGCAGCGGCTTCGGCGTCGCCGTAGTCGAATCCAACCCGTGCGGCTCGCTTTTGTAGATTCATAGCCCACGCCAGCGCCGGAAGTGTGGCGGGCACGCGGTCGAGCACCGATTCGTCGCCAAAGCCCTTGGCCGCCGCCTCCAGCGACTTGTTGTGCTCCCAATTGCGGAGGACCTCCTCAGCGTCTGCCACCTCTACATCTCCAAAGACATGTGGGTGCCGCGAGACCATCTTGGCCGCCGCGGTCTCGGAAACCATCGCCGCGTCGAACCGCTCATCCTCCGCGGCAATGGCCGCATGCATCGCCACCTGCAGCAACACATCACCGAGCTCCTCGCGCAACCGTCCGTCATCGTCGGAGTCAATGGCTTCGAGCAGCTCGTAGGTCTCCTCCAGGAGGTAGGGCCGAAGGGTGGCGTGCGTCTGCTCCCGGTCCCAGGGGCAGCCGTCGGGCGCGCGCAGCCGACGCACGACCTCGAAAAGCGCCGGCAATCCTGGTGGGTACGGCTTTTCAGACACCGCTCTTGATTCTGGCATCCGAGTAGAGCTGCGCCATCGCATCAAGCAGTTCGAGTAGGTCCCGCATCCACGATTCCGGTCGTCTGCGCAGCCTGAGCTTGTTGGGTCCGATGCGTAGGCGGTCGCCGAATCGCCGCAGGAGCTCATCGACGGCGAGCTCCCGATCGGGATCCACCACCAGGACGATCTCACCTTCACTTCCGATCGCCGAGCGCAGCCCGAGCCGCTGCCCGCGGAGCTTTACACGCAGCGAGTACGCGAGGTTGTCGATCTGGTCCGGCAGGCTCCCATAGCGGTCTCGCAAGGAGCGGAGCAGTCCGTCCAGCGCCCCCTCGTCTTCCGCCGCCGCTAGCTCACGATAAGCGGCCAACCGGAGTCGTTCGTCGCGGATGTAAGACCTCGGGATGAAGTGATCCAGCGGCAGGTTAAGCGCCATCTCCGGGGTGTTGAGAACGTCGATAGCCGCGCTCTCCTCGCTTCCGGCTCGAAGTCGGCTCACCGCGTGCGACAACATTTGGACATACATCTCAAAGCCAACCGCGGCGATGGCTCCATGCTGTTCGGCGCCCAGCAGGTTGCCGGCACCCCGAATTTCCAGGTCCCGCAACGCGATCTTGAAGCCCATGCCCAGCTCGTGCAAGCCAGACATCACATCGAGCCGTTTGTCGGCTGACTCAGTGAGCGAGCGGCGCGGGTCATAGAGCAGGTAGCAGTAGGCCCGTTTGCCTGCCCGACCCACCCGGCCCCGGAGCTGGTAGAGCTGCGAGAGGCCGAACCGGTCCGCATGTTGGACCAAGATCGAATTGACGTTCGGGATGTCCAAGCCGGACTCGATGATGGTCGTGCAGACCAGGACATCGTGCTTTCGCTCAGTGAACTCGACCATCACGCGCGCCAGGTCTTGCTCCTCCATTTGGCCGTGGCCGACCGCGACGCGGGCCGAGGGCACCAACTTGCGGACCCGCTCGGCCGCTCGCTGGATGGTGCGCACTCGGTTATGGACGAAATACACCTGGCCGCCACGCTCGATCTCTCGTTCGATCACCTGTTTGACGAGCTCGTCATCGTCCGCCGTCACATAGGTCTTGATCGGCTGGCGGTCTTCTGGTGGCGTTTGCACAACGCTCATGTCGCGGATGCCGGCGACCGCCATATGCAATGTGCGCGGAATCGGAGTCGCCGACAGCGTGAGAACGTCGACCTCCGCCCGGAGCCGCTTCAGGCGCTCCTTCTGAACGACGCCAAATCTTTGCTCTTCGTCGATGATGACGAGTCCGAGGCGCTTGAACCGAACATCGCGCTGCAACAGACGGTGAGTCCCGATCACAACATCGACTGACCCAGCCCTGACGCCAGCCGTGACAGCCGCCTGCTCGTCGGCTGTCCGGAACCGCGAGAGCATCTCGACCTCGACCGGGTAGGCCTTCAACCTCGCCTTGAAAACCGCGAGATGCTGTTGGGCCAGAACGGTCGTGGGCACGAGCATCGCCACTTGCTTGCCGCTCGTCACTGCCTTGAAGGCAGCGCGGACTGCGAGCTCGGTCTTTCCAAAGCCGACATCGCCGCAAAGAAGGCGGTCCATCGGCCGGTCCGACTCCATGTCCGCCTTGATTTCGGCCATCGCCGTCACCTGGTCAGGCGTCTCCTCGAAAGGAAACGACGCCTCAAGTTCGACCTGCCACGGCGAATCGGGCTCGAAGGGAAACCCGGGTTTCGCCTCCCGGATGGCGTACAGCTTGAGCAGCTCGTCGGCGATGTCCTGGACGGTGCGGCCCGCCCGTGAACGAGCCCTTGCCCAGTCCGAAGTCCCCAAGCGATGCAGCGACGGCTCGCCCTCACCGCCACCCAGATATTTCTGAACACGATCGAGAAACTCGACCGGGACGAAGAGCCGATCGGCGTCCGCGTACTCGAGTTCCAGGTATTCGCGCTCGACGTCGTCGATCTCCTTGAGAGTCATCCCACGGAAGCGCGCGATCCCGTGGTCGACATGGACGACCAGCTCGCCCGGCTGAAACTCGAGGGCGATCCCGCCGAGGTCCCTGCCCTTAGTTCCCCGCTGTCGAATCGATGGCCGACGAAGGCGTCCGAACAGCTCCGCATCTGAGAGAAAGGCGACTCCGAGGCCCTCATTCTCGAAGCCCACAGCGAGATCGAGATCGGCCCGCAGCAGGCGCTTCTCGGAATCCGCGGGCAGCAGCTCAGAGTCCAAATCGAGATCGAGCTCCGCAGCCTGTGATTGGCTTGATTCAGCCAGCAGAGCGTCCAGCCTCTCACGCTGCGAAGTAACGAGAATCACGACCGGCCACAAGCTCATCAACCGGGGGAGCGCATCCGCCCGCTTTACCTCGGCCTCGGGCTGTCGCCAACCGAGATCAACGCCGTCCGCCAACTCGCCTGCCCCAGCCGTCACGCGCGCAAGGCCGTCAACAGACAATCGGCTGACGGGAACCATCGCGGGCCGAAAACCCCTGGGCAGCTCACCGTCCGCGCTCTCAGCCGCGGTCAGTCCGATCGTTTCTTGCTCGAGCTCGCCAGCCTCGGCAAGTTGGCGCACTGGGTCGAATTGAAGAACCACTGCGTCCTGAGGCAGATGGTCGAACAGAGAAGGGAGCGACGGATCCAGATACGCCGAATAGAACTCGATGCCGGGAAACGTCGATCCAGCCTGAAGACGGCTTAGCTCGTCGTCCCAGTCGGCTTTGACGTCGGGCCTGAGCGAATCGAGCGAACCATTCGATCGGACCCGACCGGCTGCCTCGGTGCCACGTGCGGTCCCCAGGACGACCTCTCTGCCCGGTCGCACCGTCACCTGTGGCACAGACATGATGGAGCGCTGATTCCCGGCATCGAATACCCGCAAGCTCTCAAGCTCGTCACCAAGCCACTCAGCTCGCACCGGTGAGCGGGCGGCCGCTGGAAAGATGTCCAAGATCCCGCCTCGGAGGGAGAACTGGCCCCGATCCTCGACGAGCGCCTCCCGCGTATACCCGAGCTCAACCAGACGAGCTGACAGCTTGGCAGGGCTGATCCGAACGCCGGCACGGAGCTCGATCGTGGCTGCTGCAAGCACGGAGGGTGCCAGCGTCGGCCGCATCGCGGCTCGAAAACTCGACACGATTAAGGTTGGCGCTGCGCTGCTGGTGGCCAATGCTGCCAACGCGTCCAACCGCTGACCGACTGCGAGGTCGATTGCTGGAGGTCGGTCCAGAAACGAGACTCCGACCTCTGCGAAGAGATGGCTTGACGGAGTCCCTGCCAGCCACGGTCTGAGCTCAGCCAAGAAAACCTCGGGGTGTCTAGTCAGTACAAGCAGAGACCGGCCCGTGTCCGTGCAGGCGCGTGCGATTGCCCCGGCAACCACCGGCCACGCACCGATCGGCAGCCGTCCCAACTGAAGTTCGCCAGCGGGCGCCTGCAGCCAAGCCTGGAGCGGGCCCGAGCCGACGACCTCCTTCCAAAAGGCGCTCAAGCCACCTCCGTGCATCCGAGCGAGCCAGGCCGGTTGTACACCTCCATCGCCTTGTCGAGACCGGACTCCAGCGCAAGGATCAACGCATCCGCGACCCCGGCTCGCACAGAAGGGAGCAGCGCCCGCTCCTTTCGCGAGAAGGGCGAGAGGAGGTAGTCGATCGGGTCAACGCGCGGCGATAGAGGCCGACCAACACCTACTCGGAAACGGGCGAACTTCGGTGTCCCGAGAGAGGCCATGATTGAAGCCACCCCGTTATGCCCTGCATCGGAACCTTCGCGCCGGATACGCAGTCGGCACAACGGAATGTCCAGCTCGTCGTGCACGACCCAAACCGACGAGCTAGGTAACCCCAGGGCACGAACCGCTTCTGCCACGGCGCGCCCGCTGAGATTCATATAGGTCTGGGGCGCAATGAGCCAGACCTGGCCGGACGACCTCAAAGGTGCGGAAGCGACTCGCGATCGCCAGCGGCGCCGCGAGAGGGTGACGCCCAACCGGCTTGCCAGCTCCTCGACGCACATGCAACCGAGGTTGTGGCGCGTGCCCCCATAGTCGGGACCAGGGTTACCGAGCCCGACTATCAGAAGATCCTTGGTTGGCAACCGCAATCATCCCCATACATCCGACAAGCAGCCGACAGACACGCCAGTGCCCGCGGCGAGCGCCGCAGAGTGACCGGCAGGTTGCAAGCCTACCCATCATTCAGCCGTCCAATCGGGACGTCGGCCCTCACTTTCTCAAGAGCCAAAACCGTAAGCCTGTTCATCTCCTTCTCGGCTTCACGAGCTGCGTGGTCCCAGCCGAGCAGATGGAGAAGTCCGTGAACGCAGAGCAGCGCCGCTTCAACCTCCGGGGTATGGGTAAAAGCAGCGGCTTGCCGGAGGACAGCCGGCCAAGAGATGACGATGTCGCCCAGATAACCTGAGGCCTCGGCGTCGCCCGATGGAAACGAGAGGACGTCGGTCGGCTCGTCCTCCCCCAGAAAATCACGGTTGAGACGGTGCAGCTCGCGATCTCCGCTGACCCGGATCGTTACTGACCAGCCGGCAAGCGGGAGTCGCGCGGCCACCTCGGGAACTTCCGTAGCTGCCGTGACAACCGAACGAATGAATCTAGGGGCCAACGGCGCGCGAACGGCCTTGACAACCTCGACCACGCTCGAACGGAGTCTATCGGCAGTCGGCCCCCCAACCGGCCCGGCCGCCACCACCGCTTGAGCGTCCGCCACTTGGAGTCGGTTTACCCTGACTCCGTGGTAGGCATCCTGACCTTCTTGCACGCCCGCCTCGCCATCGCGCTACTTGCGCTGGCCTTCGTCCTGGCGGTCTGGGGAAGCTACGGCTACCTCCGTCAGCGTGCAATCAGCGGCGGCTTCCGGTCGACTTACCTGTTACTTGCCGCGTTGACTGCTTTCCAGGGGTTGGCCGGCCTGGCGGCCATGGCCTTCGGAGAGCGCCCCCACTACCTCCTGCACCTCGTCTATGGAGTCTTTGCGACAGTCTTCCTCCCGGGGGTTTACGCCTACTCGAGCCGCGGGGCGCACGATCGCGAGGCAGTCCTGCTCGCAGCAGCCTGCTGGATCGTCCTGGTCGCTTACGGCCGTGGATACATGACCGGACTCGTGCGTTAAGCCTTCAGCGCAGCCGGCTGGGCAAAGCGCGAGTTTCTCGTCTCATACTCCTCCGGATGGATCGGTTCACGGCTCGGCTGGAAGAGCGTGGCGCTCTCCTTTTTGACGGCGCCATGGGCACCGAGCTCTGGGCTCGTGGCGTGCCCCCCGACCACTGTCTCGAAGAAGTGAACCTCAGCGATCCCTCCCTGGTGCGAGCGATACATCGGGATTACATCGCCGCCGGGGCCGACGTTATCGAGACGAATACCTTCGGAGCCAACCGGTTTCGCCTGGCGGAACACTATCTGGAGGGTCGCGGCCGGGAGATTTTGGAGCAGGGAGCAAAGCTCGCGGTCGAAGCCCGCAACATGAGTGGTCGGCCCGTGCTGGTAGCCGGGAGCGTCGGACCGCTTGGCAAGCCTCTGGAGCCGATCGGGGCAATCAAGCTCAGCGCGGCAGAGAGAATCTACGGCGAGATCGTCGAGTCCCTGGCTGAGAGCGGCGTCGACCTCTTGATCTTCGAGACCTTCACATCGGTTGGCGAACTCGAGTTGGCCGTGCGGGTGGCTCGCGAAGCCGCTCATCAGCTCCCCGTTGTGGCTTGCATGAGCCTGGATGATGACGCCGACGTCGGCATCCTCCGTGCAGTGAGCGGGCTCGGGCCGGCGGCCCTTGGCTTCAACTGTGGAAGCGGTCCTCAGGCGGCTCTCCAGATCGCACGCAGACTCCACGAGGCCGGCCTCGGGCCGATTGCTGTGATACCGAACGCCGGTCTCCCGCAGCGGGTCAGCGGGCGGCTCGTGTACGCGGCTGGCCCCCGCTACTTCGCCGAAAGCGTGGAGCCTCTGCTCCAGGCTGGCGCACGGGTGTTGGGCGGCTGTTGCGGCACGCGACCAGAGCACATCTCAGCGATGCGAGCTGCGCTCGATGCGTCGCGTAACGCGGGGGACTCCATCGCACCGGCCGTCCGGGTGCGGCGGCCCAAAGCCGAGTCGGAGTCGAATCCGCCGGCGTCGCGGCTCGCTGCCTCACTGGCGCGCGGCGACTTCGTCATCAGCGTGGAACTGACACCGCCACGCGGAGTGGATCCGAAGCGCATGCTCGATGGTGCTCGCCTGCTGAAGGAAGCGGGCGTCGACTACGCGAACGTGACAGATTCGGCGATGGCCCGGGTTCGCATGGGCGTCATCACCTGCTCGGCGCTGGTCCAGCAGCAGGTTGGGCTGGAGGCGATCGCCCATTTCACGACGCGTGATCGCAATGTGATGGCGATTCAATCCGAGCTGATCGGCGCGCACGCGTTGGGCATCAGGAACATCCTCTGTCTGCGCGGGGACCCGCCCAAAGCCGGCGACAACGCGGTTGGCATCTGGGAGGTGAACTCGGTTGGCCTCATCAATATCGTTGCCAACCTGAACCGCGGCCTGGATGCGAACGCTTCGCCTCTTGGCCAGCCCGCGTCCTTCTTGATCGGCGCTGCGGTCAATCCAAACGCCCGAGATATCAGGAGAGAGATCGGGCTCCTCGACCGGAAGGTCAAGGCCGGCGCCGGCTTCGTCGTGACTCAGCCGATCTATGAGCTTGACGCGTTTGAGCGCTTCCTGGAAGCCGCGGGCGACCTTCCGATTCCATTGCTTGTCGGCGTGCTGCCTCTTATCTCGGGACGCCATGCCGAGTACCTGGACAACGAGGTGCCTGGCATTACCGTCCCGGATGCCATCAAGGAACGCATCCGGGCAGCAGGCGAGCAAGCTGCCGAGGTCGGAGTCGAGATCGCCGTCGAGTTCCTCGACGCGGCCCGACGCTGGGTGCGCGGAGCGTACGTGATCCCCTCGCATGGCCGCTACGATCTCGCGGCCGTCATCGTGCAGCGGGCACGAGAGATGGTCGGGTGAGCCGTGCGGAGACAGCCTCCCCTAAGGAATCAGCTCTGGTGCTGCGACCGGAGCTTCTCGAGCCGCTGCCGCTTCTTCGCGAGGGCCGTTTCGAGCGCGTGTGCGAGTTGGGCGTCGTTCATAGGTACGACACGGAGCCGCGCTTCGAGTTCGCGTACCTCAAGCTCGGCCCGAGTCAGTTCTAGATCGATGGTCCGGTTGCTCATGGCTGAAGTCCTCTGAGGTGAGTAACTACCCGCAAGACCGGTTAGTTATTCCAAGCAGGCGAGCTCGACTAGTGTAGTTTCTTATACCGCTACTATCAACCTGCGTCTAGTCGAGGTTGATGGCCTCGCGAAGTTTATCGAAGAAGCCCTTGGCGACCTTTTGCGGCTTTCCAGTCAGTCCGCCGACCTGTCTCAGAAGATCCTTTTGCTTCGCGTTGAGGTCCTTCGGCACGATGACCTTGACGACCACGAACTGGTCGCCCCGCCGGCCGCTTCGAATTTGGGGCATGCCTCGTCCGCTCAGCTTGAAGGTCTGGCCGTGCTGAGTGCCGGCCGGGATCGCCACCTCGACCAGGCCGTCGAGCGTGGGGACCTCGATTCGGTCTCCAAGCGCGGCCTGGACCACGTTGACCTGCAGTTCGAAGACGACATCCTGGTCTTGCCGCTGAAGCAGGGCATGCGGCCGAACTCGGATCACGACATAAAGATCGCCCGGACCGCCGTTCTGCAGCCCTGATTCGCCCTCCCCGGTGAGACGGATCTGGGAGCCAGTGTCGACCCCCGGTGGGATGCGCAGCTTCAGCCGCTTGGTCTGCTCAGTGCGACCCTGGCCGCGACAGGCGGTGCAGACCTGGCGAATCACCCTGCCGGATCCGTGACAGGAGGGGCAGGCCGACACGTTGACGACCTGACCGAAGATGGACTGGGAGGTCCTGCGGACCTGACCGCTCCCGCCACACGAGCCGCAGGCCTCGACCGAGCTACCTGGCTCGGCGCCGGCCCCCGAGCATCTCTCGCAAGTCATGAGGCGGGGGACCTCGATCTCTTTTTCGACGCCACGAAAGGCTTCCTCGAAACTGATCGTGAGGTCATATCGGAGATCGGATCCACGCATGCTTCGGGCTCGATCGCGGGCCGAGAACCCACCGCCGAAGAACGCGTCGAAGATGTCCGCGAAGCCAAACCCCTCGAACCCGGAGACGCCTGCGCCAGCTACGCCGGCGTGACCGAACATGTCATAAGACCGCCGCCGGTCAGGGTCGTTAAGGACCTGGTAGGCCTCCGCCGCTTCCTTGAACCTCGTCTCGGCTTCTGGGTTGCCGGGATTGCGATCTGGGTGAAGGTCCATCGCAAGCTTGCGAAAGGCGCGCTTCAACTCTTCTGGCGAAACGCTGCGGGAAACCCCGAGGATCTCGTAGTAGTCGCGTTTAACCGCCAACCGGACGAGCGACCCTCACCAGTGCCGGCCGGACGACCCTGTCGTTGAGCCGATAGCCCTTGCGAAGCTCGGCTACCACCGTGTTCTCTGGATGCTCGTCTGAATCCTCGTGGCCGATCGCCTCGTGCATGCTGGGATCGAACGGTTGTCCGACCGCGTCGATCTCCTTGACTCCGAGGGCGTCAAGGACGTCTTCCAGCTGCTGGAGAGTGAGTCGCGCTCCCTTGAGCCAGGACTCATCCACACCTGCAGGCGCGGTCTCGAGAAGTCGGTGGAAGTTGTCGAGAACAGGCAAGAGTCGGGTGAGCAGCTCGGCATTGGCAAACTGGATGGTGTCTGCTTGCTCCTGGCGGGCTCGCTTTTTGTAGTTCTCGAAGTCCGCCGCTAGCCGAACGTACCGGTTGGAAGCCTCGTCCGCCTCGCCCTGCAGACGCTGCACCTCCTGCTCGAGGTTCTCGATCCTTCCTTTGAGACTCGTGGTCACGGCTTAATTCTTACCGAGGAGTCCGTAACCCTAACCCTTGGCTTGAAGCCCAGTCAGGAGGCTATTTCGGCGAGCCGCTGGCTGGCTGCTCGGGCCACCGCTCCAAGTCGAGCCACGATCTGGCCGTACTGCATACGGGTTGGGCCAACGACCCCGAGGGTGCCTTTGAGTCGGCCTGACGGCCCGTACGTCGTCAAAACCACCGTGCAACTCCGGAGCTGCTCCGTCAGATTCTCGGACCCGATGACAACCTGAAGGTCGGACTCCATGATCAGCTGGCGCAGCAGGGCGGAGAGGTGGCGGCTCTCCTCAAGGATCTCGAGCACCTCGTGGAGCCTCGCCGTATCGGTGAACTCCGGCTGCTTCAGCAGATTGCGAACGCCATCGTGGACGACAAGGGTCTCCGCCCCCTGCTCGAAGTGGTCGAGCAAGACCAGGACCTGGCTGAGCACCTCGTTCTCCACGCCCGGAGTCAGTCGCTCCGCAAGCGACCCAACCTCTTCCCTGTCTTTGCCGGCGACGTTCTTCAGGATCCGACCCGCGAGCCGGCTCAGAGCTCCTTGCTCGACCGGCTGGCTGATCTCGATGACCTGTTGTCGGAGCAGGTTTCCCTCCATAAGGAGGATGAGCAGGACGGCCTGCGGATCCAAGGAGACAAGGTCAAGGTGCTTGATCCGCGCCCGCGGCCCGTACGCAGCGCTGACAACCGAGGCGTTGTGCGTCACTGCCGCGACCACCATTGCCACGCGCTCGACGAACAGTTGTCCATCCGCCGGAGCGCCCTGGACCTGTTCCTCGATGAAAACTTTGACCGGCCGCGGCAACGGCTCGGTTTCCATCAGGAAGTCCACAAAGTACCGGTATCCCTGGTCGCTCGGGATCCTCCCGGCCGAGGTGTGTGGCTGAACCAGGTACCCCAGGTCTGCCAGGTTCGACAGCTCGTTCCGGATGGTTGCCGAACTCAGGTTGAGGAAGTACCGGTTGGCGAGGATCTGAGATCCGACCGGCACCGCGCTGGTAGTGAACTCTTGCACGACCGCTTTCAGGATCGCGCGCTTTCGGGCTTCCATTAGCACTCCCTCCGCTTGAGTGCCAATTCTAGCGAAGAAACGGTCCTCACGGCGGGGGCCAGCCGGGAAGCCAATGGCAACCGGCTAGAATCAAGAAACGTGATAGCGGGGGCATCAGCAAAGGAATCGCTTGCTATTGCCCTCCTGAGCTATCGCGGAAACCCCTTCTGCGGCGGTCAAGGCGTCTACGCTCGGCAGCTCTCCAGCGCACTGAATGACCTCGGCCATCGAGTCACGGTGGTGACCGGTCCGCCCTACCCGAGCCTCGATGAGGGCGTTGACGAGGTCAGGCTGCCAAGTCTTGACCTCTACCGGCCGGGCGATCCGTTCCGGCCAGATCGAGAAATCCAAAACTGGATCGACGCCGCCGAGTTCGGAATCATGTGCACCGCCGGATACCCTGAACCGCTTACCTTCAGCTTGCGGGCCTGGCGTTACCTGCGAGGCCACAGCGGCGATTTCGATGTGGTTCACGACAACCAGTGCTTGGGCTACGGCCTGTTGCTTGCGGCACGGTCGTTTCCGGTCGTGGCCACCGTCCATCATCCGATCTCAGTCGATCGCCGGCTGGAGTTAGCGCAGGCCACTTGGAAGCGCAGGATGGGGCTCCGCCGCTGGTACCACTTCGTCGGAATGCAGGGGCGGGTGGCCCGGCGCTTGAGCGGAATCATCACCGTCTCGCAGTCGGCTCGCGATGAGATCAAGCGCGAAATGCGCGTCACGGGGCCGCGAGTTGCCGTGATTCCGAACGGCGTCGATCACGAGCGCTTCAGGCCCCTGCCCAGCGTCCGCCGAATCCGGGGTCGAATCGTAACGACCGCCAGTGCGGATATACCTCTCAAAGGGCTCAGTCACCTTCTCGAAGCGGTCGCCATCCTTCGGCGCAGCCATTGCGTCGAGCTGGTGGTCATCGGCCAGCCTCGGCCTGACGGTCAAGTCTCGAGAATGCTGAAGCGCCGAGAGCTCGCAGCGTCCGTCAAGTTCGTGCACGGCATTGATGAGAGTGCTCTCGTAGCCATCTACGCAGAGGCGGAGGTGGCGGTCGTGCCGTCCCTTTATGAGGGCTTTTCGCTGCCCGCCCTGGAGGCGATGGCCTGCGGCGTGCCGGTGGTCGCGACCTCAGCGGGTGCCTTGCCGGAGGTGGTCGGCCAGGATGGCGAGGCAGGGCTTATTGTCCCCCCGGCTGACCCGACCGCGCTGGCCGGGGCGATTCGCCGGTTGCTGGACGACCCCGGATTGCGTTCACGAATCGGCGCCTGCGGGCGCCTTCGTGCAGAGCGTCTTTTCAGCTGGAAGGACGCAGCGCGGAAAACGGCTGCGGAGTACCGCCGGGTGCTTGCCGGATGCTGACGTTCGACTTCGACAGGTTGTCGCTCAAGCCTGGCGACCGCGTGATCGACATCGGGGCTGGCAATGGCCGGCACAGCTTCGAAGCTCTTCGGCGCGGCGCTTGGGTCGTCGCTCTCGACCACGAGCCGGAGGATCTGGCGACGGCAACCGCGATGGCCGCCGCCATGGTGAGCGCGGGCGAAGCGCCGGCCACGGGCGGTTACCGCGGCGTCAGCGGCGATGCCTTACAACTTCCCTTCCCCGATGCCTACTTCGATCGCGTCATCGCAGCTGAGGTGCTCGAACACATCTCTGACGACAGGCACGCGATCCACGAGATGGCGAGGGTGGTCCGCCCTGGCGGGACTGCCGTCGTCACCGTTCCGCGGTGGTTTCCTGAACTGGTCTGCTGGGCGCTGTCCGACGAGTACCACCGAAAGCCGGGAGGACATGTGCGCATCTATCGCGGCACCGAACTACGAGCCAAGCTTGAGTCGGCCGGCTTCCGCTGCCTCGGAACCCAGCACTCGCACGCACTCCATGCTCCCTACTGGTGGCTGAAATGCGCACTCGGCATCTCAGACGAGGCGGCGGTTCTGCCACGCCTCTATCACCGCTTTTTGGTTTGGGACATTGTGCGTCGCCCCAGAGGCCTCCGCGTCTTTGAGTCGATCCTCAATCCAGTTCTTGGCAAGAGCCTCGTTCTCTACCTGGAGAAGGCTTGCTAGCGCGCCGGACCGACGAAGGGCTGAGCCCTGCGGAGGTAGCGATGACCGCGAAGGCGATCACATCCGTGCAGGCTGACGACGGCTCGATTCCCTGGGAGGCAAACCGGCACGCTGATCCTTGGAACCACACCGAGGCAGCCATGGGGTTGGGTGCCGCCGGCGAGTTCGAGGCTGCTCGGCGAGCTTTCGAGTGGCTCCAGGCGACGCAGGCTGCCGACGGGTCCTGGGCTACCTCCTACCGGGACGGCCACGTTCTCGACAGCGCTTCCGATGCCAACTTCTGCGCGTACGTCGCGGTCGGAGTCCACCACCACTTTCTCGCGACTGGAGACCGAGACTTTCTTCAAGATCTCTGGCCGGTGGTCGACTCCGCCCTGGAGTTCGCGCTCAGGCTTCAACTGCCGACAGGTGAGATCTGCTGGGCGCGAGATGCCAGCGGCCTGACTTTTCCAGGAGCCCTTTTGACCGCGTCGGCCTGCATCCACATGAGCCTCAGCAGCGGCTTGGCGCTAGCCGTGGAGCTGGGCCAGGAGCGGCCCAATTGGGGATTAGCCCGGCACCGACTGGGAAACGCGATCCGTCGCCGTCCGCAAGCCTTCCTGCGAAAGGATCGCTACTCGATGGATTGGTATTACCCAGTCCTGGGTGGGGCGGTTACAGGCGCCATGGCCCAGGCGCGGCTCGAGAGCGGCTGGAGCTCTTTCGTTGTCGACGGCTTCGGCGTTCGTTGCGTGAGCGACCGGCCGTGGGTCACCACGGCTGAGACCTGCGAACTCGTTCTCACCCTCCGCTCGATCGGACTCGAGCGCGAAGCCGCGAATCTATTCGGATGGGTCCAGGGGCTGCGCACTCCATCCGGAGCCTACTGGACCGGTTGCACCTATCCGGACGGTCAGACCTGGCCGGAGGAGATGCCAACCTGGACGGCAGGCGTGGTGCTGCTGGCGTCAGCTGCGCTCGACGGCGACTCGGCAATGTCGAAGATCATGCGTTCAGCTGCGCGCGAGCACTCGGAGGCTACGCTCAGCGCAGACCTCGACGAAGCCTGACTCAAGTGCTTGGAGGTAGGCATGGTAGGGGGCTTGACCGCCCTCGGCAGGATTCGGAAAGACGTCGTGCACAGCCAGTAAGCCGTCGGGTTTCAGGTGTGGAAGCCAGCCCGCCAGGTCGGCCTGAACGTCGTCCTCTGAATGTCCTCCGTCAACGAACAGCAGGGCCAGGGGGGTTGCCCACGCTCCCGCAACGACCGAGGAGCGCCCCACGACGGCCACCACGACGTCTTCGAGATTCGCGGCTGCGATCGTGCGTCGGAACATAGGCAGGGAGTCGATTCGACCTCTCTGGTCAACGAGCGTCGGATCGAAGTACTCCGCGCCGGGCTGCTGTTCCTCCGAGCCCCGGTGGTGATCGAGGGAGTAGAGGACTGTCGAGCGCGAACGAGCTGCCGCGCCGAGGTAGATGGCGGACTTGCCACAGTAACCGCCGATCTCCAGAAACGGCCCCTTCGGAGCTGTCGCCAGAGCTGTCCGATAAAGCGCGAGGCCCTCCTCCTCGGCCAGGAATCCCGGTGCCGCAATCGCGACCTGCCGCAGCACGCGATCCACTAGAGAACGGCCAGTGCCACCTGATTGTTGAGATCCAGTCCGCGCCGCGTCGGACGAACCACTCGGCCGACCGTCTCGACCAGCCCGGCCGACCGGAGCCGCTCGATCTCGACTTCGAAACCTGGCTCCGTCCGGACTCCAGCAACCGTCCGGAGCCCCAGCATGAGGCGCTCGGCGGCCGCTTTGCGCGGCCCCAGCTCCTCACCAGCCTCGATGAAGGTGTCGGAAGAGATGTACGACTGCGGTCGCGCCACGTTCCACCAACGCCGCGCTCCAGCACCAAGCCGCGCGTAGGAATGCGCCCCACATCCCGCTCCGTAAACGGGCCGGCACTGCCAGTACGACCGGTTGTGACGCGATTCGAATCCGGGACGCGACCAGCTCGAAACCTCGTACCGATGGAAGCCGGCGGAAGTGAGCGCGGACTGGCACTTCTCGAGGAACATCCACTGCTCGTCGGGATCGACGGCGGGGAGGTCTCCGCGCTGCCACTGGCGGAAGAGTTGGGTGCCCTCCTCCAGCGTCAGGCAGTAGGCCGACAGGTGCTCCGGCGCGAGGTCGATCGCTCGCTGGAGGGTCTGCTGCCAGGACTCCAGTGACTGGTAAGGGACCGCGTAAATCAGATCCAGGCTGAGGTTCCGGAAGCCTGCCGCTCGAGCCAGGCGAACGGCCTGCTCGGCCATCGCTCCGTCGGTCCTTCGCTCGAGGACGGCCAAGGTCCGGCGATCGAACCCCTGAACGCCCAGGCTCAGTCGATTGACTCCGCCCCGGCGCCAGGCCTCCAGCCGCTCGACGTCGGTTGAGGCTGGGTTGGCCTCCAGGCTGACCTCGGCCCCGGCTTCGAGGCTGAACTCGGTTCGAACTCGTGTTAGGAGCCTCGAGATCAGCTCCGGCGACAGGGTGCTGGGCGTGCCTCCGCCGAAGTAGACGGTGCGCAGCTCTCCAAAGGGATAAGACGAGGCGGCGAAGGCGAGCTCCCGCTCGAGAGCATCCACGTAGGGCGCCATCAATCCATCCAAGCCCGCGTAGGCGTTGAAGTCGCAGTAGCCGCATTTGTGTCGGCAAAACGGTATGTGGATGTAGAGGTGCCGGAAACTGTGCATGTTAAGGAGAGCCGCCAAACACGGTAGACGAAGGTCAAGCCTGCAGGGCGGCCAGTTCCTCCTCGACCAGCTCGACCAGCTCCCCGATGGTCGCCGCGTCGAAGGCCAGCTTGATGTCCGCGGCTCGGTAAAGCTCCGGCAATGGCCTCGTCGAGCCCAATGCCAGGGCCCGCCGGTAAGCCGACACCGCCGCCTGCTGGTCTCTGCGTGCATTGCGCCAGATCTGCAAGGCGCCGAGCTGAGCGATGCCATACTCGATGTAGTAGAAGGGCACCTCCCAGAAGTGGAGCTGTCGGTACCAGCGCGCGACCCACTCCTCCGTCAGTCCCGTGTAGTCGACTCCAATCTCGAACTGCCTCCGTAGGCGCAGCCACTGGTCATCGCGTGCGCCAGCGTCCTCGCCGGCCGGATCCGTGTAGATCCAGTGCTGGAGCGCATCCACTGTGGCGCAGTGCGGGAAGAAGAGAACGATTCCTTCGAGGTGATCGATTCGAGCTCGCCGGTAGTCCTCCTCGGAGTAGTAGCCGCCAGATTGGCGACCCCAGTAAGGCGCCGACAGCAGCTCCATTGCCATCGAGCCCACCTCCCCCATCTCCATTCCAGGCATGCGCTGGCAGAAAAGCCGCCCCGCCTCGAAGTACTCAAACCCGTGAAAGCAGTGACCGGCCTCGTGGACCAGGGTGTGGACGTCACCCGCCACGCCAGCCGCGTTCATGAAAATCAGCGGGCGCTTGCGGTGCGGTAGCTCGGTCATGTAGCCGCCTGGCGCCTTGCCCTTGCGGCTTTCGAGGTCCAGCAGGTCTTCATTCGCGAGCGTGTCGAATCGGGCGCCGAGAACTGGGTCGACCTGTTGGAAGATGGCTCGCCCGCGATCGATGAACTCCTGGTTGGTTGAAAACGGCTTCAAAGCCGGTCTGCCATCCGGATCGACCTCGACGTCCCAGGGGCGGAGCGACTCCAGGCCAAGCTTCTGCAAGTGCCGCTCGTAGATCCTCTTGGCAGCGGGAACGGTCTTTTCGAGCACCGCCTCGTGAAATCGGTAGCAGTCGTCGGGCGTGTAGTCGAAGCGATGGAAGACCTGATGTTGGTAGTCGCGGAAGTTCTTGAACCCGGCGTTGCGGGCAATCTTCTGACGCAACCGGTACTGATCGGTGAAGATCCTCGCCAGGATCTCGCGCTGACCGATGTACTGCTGCCGTTCCAGCCGCCAGGCCTTCTCGCGGATCGAGCGGTCCGGATCGGCCATGAACGGCCGCAAGCGCGGCAAAGGCAATTCCTCGCCGTTCCAGTCGGCGACCAGCCCGCCGGTGACCTTCTGGTATTCAGTGGAGAGCCGCTCGACCTCTGCCTTGAGCTCAACATTCTCCTCGCGGAAAAGCTCGATGTCGGTGCGAAAAGCGCGCAACGGCTCGAGAAGATCCGGGCGCTCATAGCCGCTCTCGACCAGCAGCCTGGCGAGCCGAACGCGCTGCTCAGCCGCCTGCGGCTCGATCTCCGTCTGAAAGCGGAGGTTGGCCGCCTCCTTGGCCTCATCTGCCGTGTCGCACGTGTAAGCGAAATAGGCCGACTCGCGCGCTTCGCCCACCAGGTCTTCGAACTCAGACCAGTCCTGCAGCCACTCCGCGGCAGTTTCCTTCGTCACTGAGCGCGATGCGAGCTGGTCGTAGTAGGGAAGGACGTCGGACCAGACCGCGCCAGCGAAGACAGCAGGCGATTCGGGCAGCTTGATCATCTGGTCTCCCTCCTGAGCCCGCTGAAGCGACCGCAGCGATTCATTTGATATCCAAGACAGCGGCCCGAGCGAGTTCGCGCAGGCGTGCTGGCGAGATGGCGAAGACAGAATCCGGACGGCCAGCTGCCGCCCAGACAACGTCGTATTTCAGCAGATCCCGGTCCATGTACACAGGCAGCGCGGAGGCATGGCCAAAGGGTGGCACGCCGCCGATCGCGAAGCCGGTGGCGTCGCGGGTCCGCGCCGCGTCCGCCTTCAAAAGAGGCGCCCCCACGGCAGGCTCCAGCCGCTCGAGGAGGACGCGGTTGGAACCGCTCGCGAGAACGACGATCGGCCGCCCGCCGGCTTCGAAAACCAGCGACTTCACGATCTGTCCAAGCTCACAGCCGATGGCTCGCGCTGCGTCCGCGGCAGTTCGCGTCCCCTCTGGAAAAGTCCGGACCGAGAACTCGGCCAGGAGCTCGCCTAGCCCGGCGGCCATCCCATCCGCCGGCCGCCGATCAGGTGCAAGTGAACGTGGAAGACGCTCTGCAGGGCGTCGGGCCCGACGTTGAAGAGGAGCCGGTACCCAGACTTGTCCACGCCGCGGTCGCGCGCAATCCGGTGCGCAGCTTCGAAGAGCGCGGCCAGCAGTTGCGGGTCGTCAACCTTCTCGACCGACTCGATGTGGCGGCGCGGCACGACCAGGACGTGCACGGGAGCTTGCGGATTGACGTCGTTGAAAGCCGCCACCAGCTCGTCTCGGTAGACGAGCTTGTCCTCGGGGCCCTCGGCTAAGGAGCAGAAGATGCAGGCTGCCACACCACCTCCTCGAGCTCGCCCGCGCGCCGGCCGGCGGCCGGCGCCGTGACCTGGATGTAGTTTTCGCTGACGCCACGGATGAGCCCCCCGAACTGCCGATCCCAGATCACGGCCAGCCGCTTTCCGTGAAACCGTTCCTCGTACGCAGACTTGAGGCGCCTGCCGAGGTCGATCAGCCGCCGGGATCGATCGTGCGACTCCGCCGCCGCCACCTGGTCGGTGTAGCGGGCGGCCGCCGTCCGTGGCCGGGGCGAGAAGCGGAATACATGCAGGCCCATGAACCAGGCTGTCGCCACGAGGTCCAGGGTCTCTCTGAAGTCCGCTTCGGTCTCGCCCGGGAAGCCGACCATCAAGTCCCCGGTCAGAGCCAGTTCGGGCCGCACCGAGCGGGCGAGCTCGACCGCTCGCCGGAAGCCGGCCACTCTGTAGCGCCGGCCCATCCGGGCGAGCACGCGGTCCGACCCTGACTGCAGCGGCAGGTGAAGGTGCGGGCAGAGGCGCGGATCCGCGAGCAGCTCGATGAGCTCACGATCCACATGAGAAGGATCGATCGAGCTCAGCCTGATGCGAGCTGGCGCCGCCGCCGCCAGGAGGCGTTTCACGAGCGGCGCGATACCACCACGGTAGGAACCCAGATCGATCCCGGCGAGCACGATTTCCCGGTAACCGGCGGCCGCCGCCGCTCGCGCCCGAGCCTCCAGATAAGGAAGCACGCGCGAGAGCGAGCGTCCCCGCGTCTGCCAGACGATGCAGAAGGTGCAGCGGTTGTCGCAGCCGTCCTGGACCTTTAGCACGAAGCGGGAGCGCCGCACGCCCGGCGGCTCGACCTGCGTCAACGGCAAAGGCTGGCTGCCCACGCCCGCAGAACGCTTCCAGGCATTTGGGAGCACGAGATCGGCGCCCAGGCTGTCGCCCGGATGCGAGTCCGCGTAGCAGCCCATCAGCACCACCGCTGCCGAGCCGTGCTCGCGGCGAGCTCGATGGACGGCCTTGCGGGTGTCGCGGTCCGCAGCCGCCGTCACCGTGCAGGAGTTGACCACCACCACGTTCGTGGCATCGACCAGGCGCTCGGCCATCTCGTCCAGCTCGGCCGCGTTGGTCCGGCAGCCGATGTTCACGTAGACCGCAGCACCGGTACCCACGAGACCCTAGGTTACCGAGCCGAGGTCGAACGCTCAGCTCGACCGGGCAGAGCCGGCCAGCTTCAGTCCAGCGAGAGCACCGCCATGAACGCCTCCTGCGGTATCTCCACGTTGCCCACCCGCTTCATCCGGCGCTTCCCCTCCTTCTGCTTCTCCAGCAGCTTGCGTTTGCGGGTGATGTCCCCCCCATAGCACTTGGCCAGCACGTCCTTGCGCAGCGGCGGCACCGTCTCGCGCGCGACCACCTTGCCGCCGATGGCCGCCTGGATCGGGACCTCGAACATCTGGCGCGGGATCAGGGCGCGCAATTTCTCCACCAGGCGGCGCCCGATGAACGGCGCCTTCGCACGGTGGACGATCATCGAGAGCGCGTCCACCGGAACGCCCGCCAGCAGCACGTCGAGCTTCACCAGCTCGGCCGGCCGAAAGCCGATCAGCTCATAGTCCATCGACGCGTAGCCCTTGGAGCGGGACTTGAGCGCGTCATAGAAGTCCGAGATGATCTCGCCGAGCGGCATCTCGTACTCCAGGAGCACCCGCTCGCCGAGCTGGTGCTGGAGGTGCTTGAAGACGCCCCGGCGGTCCTGGCAGAGCTCCATCATCGCCCCCACGTAAACGGAGGGAACGATGATCGAAAGGCGCACGAAAGGCTCCTCGATCCGCTCGATCGACGTCGGTTCGGGCAGCAGCGAAGGATTGTCGACCGGCACCACAGCTCCCGAACGCAGCAGGCAGCGGTACTCGACTGTCGGCGCCGTCGTGACGAGCTCGAGCGCGAACTCCCGCTCCAGGCGCTCCTGGACGATCTCCATGTGCAGGAGCCCGAGGAAGCCGCACCGAAAGCCGAACCCGAGAGCCGCCGAGGTCTCCGGCTCGTAGACGAGGGCCGCGTCATTGAGCTGGAGCTTCTCCAGCGCATCGCGCAGGGATCCGTAGGCGTCGGAATCCGAGGGAAAGAGGCCCGCATAGACCATCGGCTTGACGGCCCGATAGCCGGGCAAAGGTGAGGAAGCCCCCCCGACCGCCAGCGTGACCGTGTCCCCCACCCGCGCGTCGGCCACGTTCTTGATCGCGGCCGTGAAGTACCCGACCTCACCGGCCGACAAGGAGGCAGCCGCCACCGGCCTAGGCGTGAACGTGCCCACCTCGTCCACCTCGTGCACCGATCCCGTGTTCAGAAGACGCACGCGCGTGCGCGCGGCGAGCTCGCCGTCCACCACCCGGACGTACACGTACACGCCGCGGTAAGGGTCGTAGTGCGAGTCGAAGATGAGCGCCCGCAGCGGCGCCGCAACCGAGCCCCTCGGCGGCGGCACCTCCCGGATCACCGCCTCCAGCACCTCCCGAATCCCGATCGCCTCCTTGGCCGAGACGAACAGGACCGACGAGGCCGGCAAGCCCGTCACCTCGGCGATCTCCGCCGCCACCAGATCGGGCTGGGCCGCTGGGAGATCGATCTTGTTCACCACGGGCACGAGCGTCAGGCCCGCCTCGACCGCCTGGTACATGTTCGCCAGCGTCTGCGCCTCGATGCCCTGCGCCGCGTCCACGACCAGAACGGCCCCCTCACAGGCAGCCAGCGACCGCGAAACCTCGTAGGAGAAGTCGACGTGCCCCGGCGTATCGATCAGGTGCAGCTCGTAGGTCTCACCCGAAAGGGCGACGTAGGAAAGGCGGACCGCCTGGAGCTTGATCGTGATGCCCCGCTCGCGCTCCAGGTCCATCGTGTCCAGCATCTGGTCCACCATCTCCCGCGCGGATACCGCGCCCGTGAGCTCCAGGAGCCTGTCGGCCAGGGTCGACTTGCCGTGGTCGATATGGGCGATGATGCAGAAGTTTCGAATACGTTCCGGAGGGGTCCCGGGCATTGGAGAATGGTAGGATGCCCGCCAGGAGCGACCCGGCCAGCCGGGGCGCGGGCCGACTGGCGCGGGGCGGGCCGAAATGTAGACGGGGGCGGCGAGGGCCGCGAGGCCCAGGAGGAGTGAAGTGTTTCGACTGACCAGGCTATTCGCCGTCGGAATCGCCGGCACCCTGCTCGCGGTTGCCTGCGGCGGTGGCGGCACGAACACCACAACCAGCTTCAAGGGCACCAAGAACGTCGGGCTCAGCACTCCTATCACCGGCCAGTCGGCGGCTTATGGCAAGGCGATCCAGGCGGCCGCCCTCCTCTGGCAGGACGACATCAACGCCAAGGGCGGCGTCAACGGCTACAAGATCGAGGTCAAGATCACGGACGACGGCACCGATGTGGCCAAGGCCGCCGACAACACGAGGCGCATGATCCTGGAAGACCACGCGGTCGCCATGATCGGAGCCGTCCTCAGCTCCCAGTGCCAGGCCGCGATGCCGATCGCGCACCAGAACCACATCGTTTACGTCGCGGCCACCTGCAACGACTACCGCAACACGACCAGCCCCGACTACCGCATCCCCGAGTACGTGAGCGTCGTGCCGAACACCTACATGGAAGCCACCGCCGCGGGCATCGACGCCGGTAAGAACACGAGCCTCAAGAAGTGGTACATCCTCTCGCCCGACTACTCCTTCGGCCGGGCCGAGACGCCCGCCTTCGTGGCGGCCCTCAAGAAGACCAACCCCAGCGTGCAGATCCTCAACTCACCGTCCGAGTGGTACGTCCCGCTCACCACCTTCAACTTCCAGAACGTCATCCCCAAGATCCAGGCGGCGCAGCCGGACGCGATCTACTCGAACATCTTCGCGGCCACCCAAACGGCCTTCATCAACGGCGCCCTCCAGGCGCAGCCGGACTTCTTCACGAAGTACCACTTCGTGACCCTCAGCTCGATCGATGACTTCAACGCCCTGCCTGACAAGTACCCGACCGGAATCCGCGTCTACGAGCGGGCGCCCTTCTTCGCCATCCAGGGGAACTCGATCAAGGACTACGTCAAGCGTTTCCGGGACAAGAACAACTTCTACCCGTCCGACTGGGCCGTGATGGACTACGACGCCCTCTCGATCTGGGCGGCCGCCGCCAACAAGGCCGGCAGCTTCGACACCGACAAGGTCCTGAAGAACCTGGCCGGTCAGTCCTTCGACACGCTGCGCGGCAAGGTGACGATCCGCAAAGAGGACCTCCAGGGAGTCGTCCCGGTCTGGGTCGGCACCACCACCCGGGATCCCCAGTATCCGTTTGTGATCCTGAAGGACATCGTCAATCCGCCGGGGTCCGAGCTGGTCCTTCCGCTCAACCGGGTGAAGCAGATGCAGGACGGCCAGTGCCCCAAGAACGACCTCGCCAATTGCCCGTAGACAGCATCCAGCTCAGCATCGCCAGGCGGAGATAACAACGGGCCGGCTGCAGCCAAGGCAGTCGAGCTAGCCGGAGGGAGGGCGGCCATGGACGTGGGGAACCTGGTGCTCTTCTTCCTGGCCGGCCTCTCGATCGCCGCTGTGCTCTTCATCGTCACCGCCGGGCTCTCCCTCGTCTTCGGAGCGCTGCGGGTGATCAACATGGCGCACGGCTCGCTCTACATGATCGGCGCCTTTGTCAGCTGGTTCGTGATCGTGCACCTGGCGAACGCCCTCTTCGGGTTCTGGGCGGCTTTGCTCGTGGCGCCGCTCATCACGGCCATCATCGGCGCCGTCGTGGAGATCTTCGTGCTGAAGCCCGTCTACGGGAAAGAGCACCTGCTTCAGCTGCTCGGCACCTACGCGCTGACCCTCATCTTCGCCGGGCTCGTCCGCAAGGTCTTCGGCGCCGACGTCCGCAGCATCTCCGCGCCTGCCGCGCTCAACTCCTCAGTCCCGATCTTCGGCCACGGCTTCTCCGTCTATCAGCTCTTCCTGATCGCGGTCGCCGTGCTCGTCGCCGGCGGCCTCTACCTGCTCCTGAACCGCACCGGCCTCGGCCGGAACATCCGGGCCGCCATCTCCGACCCGCAGCTGCTGAGCACGACGGGCGTGAACGTGACGCGGCTCTTCACGATCGTGTTCATGATCGGAACCGCGCTCGCCGGCCTCGGCGGCGTGCTCGTCAGCCCGACCAGCTCGGTCGACCCCGGCATGGACTCCAACGTGCTGATCAACGCCTTCGCGATCAGCGTCATCGGGGGGCTCGGCAGCCTGGTCGGCTCGCTGGTCGGCGCGGTGATCGTGGGGCTGATCCTCTCCTTCGGATTCGCCTATCCGCCCACGGCCCACTACGCGATCGCGTTCGTCTTCGCCGCCATGGTGATCGTGCTCACGATCCGGCCCTGGGGCCTCTTCGGACGCGCCGAGCAGTAGCTGCCGTGGACCGCCTGCGAGCTCTCCTCCCCAGCGCCCGCGGCGACCGCATCCGCTGGGGCCTGGCCGCCCTGCTTGCCGTGACCATCCTGCTGGTGCCCAACCTCGCCCAGGTCGCGGAGAACGCGTTCCCCGACAGCGTCAGCGCCCGGTTCGCGATCTTCCTGGCCAGCCAGGCCCTCGTCCTCGGCCTCTGGGCAACCAGCTTCAACCTCATGCTCGGCTACACCGGGATGGTCTCCTTCGCGCACGCCGCCTACTACGGAATCGGCGCCTACACGGTCGCGATCATCGCCCACAACTATCACCAGAACGCGGTCTACGGCCTCCTTGCCGCTCCCCTCGTCGCCGGAGCCTTTGGCTTCGTCACCGGCCTGATCGCGCTGCGGGCGGTGCGCCTCTACTTCAGCCTGCTCACGCTCGCGATCTCCCAGCTGCTCTTCACCATCGCTTTCGAGTGGTACGACTTCACGGGCGGCGACAACGGCATCCACAACCTGGTCATCCCCGACTGGCTCAGCGACCAGACCACCATCTACTACTTCATCGCGGCGGTGACCGCCCTCTGCCTGCTGCTGATGTTCATCGTCGTGCGCTCGCCGTTCGGAGCCGCCCTGCTCGCGATCCGAGAGAACCGCCAGCGCGCGAGCTCGGTCGGGCTCAGCGTCAAGGCGTACGAGCTCGCCATCTACACCATCGCCGGGCTCTTCGCCGGCGTCGCGGGCGGGCTCTACGCGATCTACGACCTGCAGGCCTACCCCCAGCTCCTCTACTGGACCACCAACGCGCAGCCAGTCGTCATCGCGCTGCTCGGCGGCACCGGCTCCTTCCTGGGTCCCGTCCTGGGGGCGGTCATCTACACCTACCTCCAGAACTTCGTCGGCAAGAACTACCCGAACGAGTTCGACATCGTGCTGGGCGCCATCGTCCTCGGCGTGGTCCTGATCGCGCCGGGCGGGTTCGTCTCTCTCCCCGACTTCTTCCTCCGGCTCCGCAGCCGCTTCCGGCGCCGGCCCGAGGACGAAAGGGTGGAGCTCGTGGAATCCGCCGGCCAGGCGATGGCCGCCCTCGAGGTGAGCCGGGCCGTGGCGTCGAGCGCGGTCCAGGTCGATCCCGGCGCCGCCGAGCCGGCCGGGCCCGACCAGCGCGCCACCCTCCTCAAGGTGAACGGCCTGAGCAAGTCGTTCGGCGGGCTGGTGGCGGTCCGCGACGTCAGCCTGAACGTGAAGCAGGGCGACCGCCACGCCATCATCGGACCCAACGGCGCGGGCAAGTCGACGCTCTTCAACCTGATCACCGGCCGCCTCAAGCCCAGCGCGGGAAGTGTGGAGTTCGACGGCCGGACCATCACCGGGTGGGCCGACTACCGGATCGCCCGCGCCGGCATCGGCCGGGCCTTCCAGATCACCAACATCTTTCCGCGCCTGTCCGTCCGGCAGAACGTTCAGTACTCGATGCTCGCCTACCGGAAAGTGACCATCCGGCCCTTCGGTTTTGCCGACCGCATCTTTCGCGAGGAGGCGAGCGACCTCCTGGAGTCGGTGGGCCTCGGCCGCTACTCCGAGCTGGCGGCCGGCCAGCTCAGCCACGGCGACCAGCGCGCACTCGAGCTCGCCATCTCGATCGCGCTCGGATCGAAGCTGCTCCTGCTCGACGAGCCCACCGCGGGCATGTCGCCGTATGAAACGCAAAAGGCGATGGAGCTGGTGCGGCGGCTGGCCACCGAGCGCGGCCTCACACTGCTCTTCTGCGAGCACGACATGAACGTCGTTTTCGGCACGGCCCAGACCGTCACCGTGATGCACCTCGGACGCGTGCTGACCGAGGGCAGTCCCCAGCAGGTCCGCAACAACCCGGATGTGCAGCGGATCTACCTGGGCGAGCTCGAGGCCAGCGCGTAGCGAGATGAGCTTGCTGGTCGAGAAGCTGAACGTCCACTACGGCAAGTCGCACGTGATCTTCGACCTCGACCTGAGCATGGCCGACAGCGAGGTGCTGACCCTGCTCGGCCGCAACGGAGCCGGTAAGACCACCTCCTTGCTCGGCATCCTGGGCCTGGTCCCCGGCACCTCGGGCACGGTCTCGATCGCCGGCAGCGACGTCAGCGCCCTTCCCACCTACCGGCGCTCCCAGGCCGGCCTGGCCTACGTCCCCTCCGGCGCCCGCTGCTTCCCCAACCTGACAGTGCTCGAAAACCTGGACATCGCGGCGCAACGGCGCAGCAGCTCGAACGGCGCGGCCCCCGCACGCTGGAACAAAGAGCGGGTCTTCGAGCTCTTTCCGGCGCTGGCCGAGCTGAAGGCCAACCTCGCGGGCGGCCTTTCCGGCGGCGAGCGCCAGATGCTGGCCGTCGGTCGCGCCCTGATGAGCAACCCGAAGGTGATCCTCATGGACGAGCCGACCGAGGGCTTGGCCCCCGTGATCGTGCAGAGCATCGGCAGGCTCGTCCAGCAGCTCAAGCAGACCGGGGTCGGCATCCTGCTCGCGGAGCAGAACCACCAGATGGCGCTCAAGGTCGCCGACCGCGCCGCCTTCATGGAGAAGGGCCGCATCGTCGAGGAGATGCCCGCCACGCAGGCAGTCAACAGCGAGGTCCTGCACCGGATCCTCGGCGTCTAGGGAACCCTAGCTAGGCAGCCGGCTCTTCCAGTAGTTGAGGCGAGACTCGAGCCGGTCGAGCTCCAGGCGCAGGATCCTGAGGTCGGTCCCCAGGACCGCCTTGCGCGCGTCCGGCGACATCTTCTCCACGCTTACGGCAGCGTCGTTGAGGATCTTGAGCTTGAAGTCGCGGAGCTCGCGGTAGACGCCGAACCAGTGCTCGGCGTCCTCCGGAAACTCGCTTTTCGGGTCCTCGCCTTCCAGCAGCTCAGCTGGATCGACCGCGTCCTTGAGCTTCTCCTCGCCGAGGTCGTCTTTCGTTCCCAAAACGAACTCCCTTATACCTCACTCACTGGAGCGGAAAGGGCGGTTGCCACCAGTCGGGCAGCGCGTCGAGCTCAACCGAGCTCACCCACTTGACCCACCAGAAACCGCGCCGGCCGGGCGCTACCAGCCGTGCCGGGAAACCGTGCGCGGGATCCAGCGGCAGGCTCCCAGCTCGCACTGCGAGCAGCAGCGCCGGCAGCGACTCGACTGGAAAGCGCCGCGAATACCCGGTCACCGAGCGAACCAGGATCGAGCGCGCCCAGGCCGGCGCCGGGCCCAAAAGGCGAGAGAGCCAGACGCCCTCCCAGTCCTGCGTCGCGTACCAGCCCCCGGTGCAATCCAGCTGGCACCGGACTGTGTCGGAAAAGCGCGCGAGCTCGCCGTAGCCGACCCTGCGTCCGCCGACTGACAGCACCGCCGCGTCCCCCGAAACCACCGGCACGGAATCGAACATCCACTGGGTGCCGGGCATCTCCGCCGGGGCGAAGGAGCCGAGCTCGTAGGAGCCGCTCGGTGAGCGCCGTGCCTGCGGCAGGACCAAGAGCGCGCCCGCCGCCGCCGCCCCGAAGGCCCCCAGGCGCAGGAACGAGCGGCGCGTCAGCAGCGCCGCCACCTCGGCGCGGCGCACGCGCAGCGGCCGCGCCAGCACGTGCCAGACGGCGAAGGGCAGGATGCAGATCGCCGCCCCGACGTGGAACTCCATCGCGGTCAGGTCCCCGCCCACGTACCAGCGACCCGCCGAGTGGAGGAACCCGAATGCGAGCGAGATGGCGAGACCGAGGCCGAGCAGGAGCGAGGCCCACCAGACCCGCGGCCGCCGCCGCCGGGAGAGCGCCCGCCGGGCGATGAGCGACTTCCACGGAACGAGGAGCAGCAGTCCGATCCCGGCCAGCGCGTGGACCACCAGGACCAGGCGCGAGGGCCAGCCGAAAAAAGCGAACGCCAGCCACCCCGTCAGAAAGGCCAGCGCCAGCAGGAAGAGCAGCGCCAGGTTGGTCCGGCGTCCCCCCACGGCACCCGAAATATTACGCCGCTACGAACTCCGAAGCGAGGTGTTGTAGATCAGAGCCGACAAACGCGCTATAACGCTTTGCTACAGACACGTTTCGGCGCACGAGAATTAGCTGGCTTGAGCCCCAGAACGTGCGTATTCTGATAGCCAACATGCACTATGGTATGTCCTCCGTCGTGACGGAGGATGAACCACTAGAGGTCTAAACAGAAGGAGGCGTAGGGCGCACCGATGGCCGCCATCAAACCACGCACGGATGCACTCGACACGGCCCATCTGCTGAGGGTGCTGACAGAGTTCAAGCGCGGGAACTTCGGAGCCCGAATGCCCGAAAACCTGACCGGCACCGACGGCAAGATCGCCGACACGCTGAACGACATCATCGAGGCCAACCAGCGCTTGAGCAGCGAGCTCGAGCGCGTCGGCCGGGTGGTCGGCAAAGAAGGCCGGATCACGCAGCGCGCGACGCCCGGCAACCTCGGCGGCGAGTGGGCGAAGTCCGCGCAGGCGGTCAACGACCTCGTCGAAGACCTCGTCCGCCCGACCAGCGAGATGGCGCGCGTCATCGAGGCCGTGGCCGCCGGCGACCTCTCCCAGAAGGTCGCCATCGAGATCGACGGGCGTCCCCTCCAGGGCCAGTTCATGCGCACCGCCCGCACCGTCAACACCATGGTCGACCAGCTCAACGGCTTCGCCGGCGAGGTGACAAGAGTCGCCCGCGAGGTCGGCACCGAAGGCAAGCTCGGCGGCCAGGCGAAGGTGAAGGGCGTCGGCGGTGTCTGGAAAGACCTCACCGACTCGGTGAACCTGATGGCCGGCAACCTCACCGCGCAGGTCCGGAACATCGGCGAGGTCACGACGGCGGTGGCCAACGGCGACCTCAGCAAGAAGATCAGCGTCGAAGGCCAGGGCGAGATCCTGGAGCTGAAAAACACCATCAACGTCATGGTCGACCAGCTCAACTCCTTCGCCGGCGAGGTGACGCGCGTGGCCCGCGAAGTGGGCACCGACGGCAAGCTCGGCGGCCAGGCCCAGGTGAAGGGCGTGGGCGGGGTCTGGAAGGACCTCACCGACAACGTGAACCTGCTGGCCGGCCAGCTCACCAACCAGATCCGCAACATCGCGGAGGTCACGACAGCGGTGGCCAACGGCGACCTCAGCAAGAAGGTCACCGTCGACGTCCAGGGCGAGATCCTGGAGCTGAAAAACACCATCAACGTGATGGTCGACCAGCTCAACTCCTTCGCCGGCGAGGTCACGCGGGTGGCCCGCGAAGTGGGCACCGAAGGCAAGCTCGGCGGCCAGGCCACGGTGCAGGGCGTGGGCGGCACCTGGAAGGACCTCACCGACAACGTGAACCTGATGGCCGGAAACCTGACGAGCCAGGTGAGAAACATCGCCGAGGTCACGACCGCGGTCGCGAACGGCGACCTCAGCAAGAAGATCACCGTTCAAGGCCAGGGGGAGATCCTGGAGCTGAAGAACACCGTCAATGTGATGGTCGACCAGCTCAACTCCTTCTCCGGCGAGGTCACCCGGGTGGCCCGCGAGGTCGGCACCGACGGCAAGCTCGGCGGCCAGGCCGAGGTCCAGGGCGTGGGTGGGGTCTGGAAGGACCTCACCGACAACGTGAACCTCCTCGCCGGCCAGCTCACCAACCAGATCCGCAACATCGCCGAGGTCACCACCGCCGTCGCGAAGGGCGACTTCAGCAAGAAGGTCACCGTCGACGTCCAGGGCGAGATCCTCGAGCTCAAGGACACCATCAACGTGATGGTCGACCAGCTCAACTCCTTCGCCGGCGAGGTGACCAGGGTCGCCCGCGAGGTCGGCACCGAAGGCAAGCTCGGCGGCCAGGCCGACGTCAGAGGCGTGAGCGGCACCTGGAAGGACCTGACCGACAACGTCAACTTCATGGCCGCCAACCTGACGAGCCAGGTGCGCAACATCGCCGAGGTCACGACCGCCGTGGCCAACGGCGACCTCAGCAAGAAGATCACCGTCGACGTTCAGGGCGAGATCCTGGAGCTCAAGAACACCATCAACACGATGGTCGACCAGCTCAACGCCTTCGCCAGCGAGGTGAGCCGCGTCGCCCGCGAGGTCGGCACCGACGGAAACCTCGGCGGACAGGCCGAGGTGAAAGGCGTCGGCGGGGTCTGGAAAGACCTCACCGACAACGTCAACCAGATGGCCGCCAACCTGACCGAACAGGTGCGCGGCATCGCTCGCGTCGTCACCGCGGTGGCGAATGGCGACCTGAAGAAGAAGCTGCAGGTCGAGACCAAGGGCGAGGTCGCCGAGCTCGGCGCCACGATCAACGAGATGACCGACACGCTGGCGATCTTCGCCGACCAGGTCACCAGCGTCGCCCGCGAGGTCGGTCTCGAAGGCAAGCTGGGCGGCCAGGCCCAGGTCCCCGGCGCGGCCGGCACCTGGAAGGACCTGACCGACAACGTGAACATCATGGCCGCCACCCTGACGACGCAGGTTCGGGCCATCGCCGACGTCGCCACGGCGGTGACGGAGGGCGACCTGACGCGGGAGATCGGCGTCGAAGCGCACGGCGAGGTCGCCATCCTCAAGGACAAGATCAACGAGATGATCCGGAACCTGCGGGAGACGACCCACAAGAACGCCGAGCAGGACTGGCTCAAGACCAACCTGGCGCGCTTCACGCGGATGCTGCAGGGCCAGCGCGACCTGACCACCGTCAGCAAGCTGATCCTGAGCGAGCTGGCGCCGCTGGTAAGCGCCCAGCACGGCGTCATGTACACCCTCATGACATCCACCGACCACGACGCGGAGGCGGAGCCGGTGCTCCGGTTCCAGGCCGGCTACGCCTTCAAGGAGCGGAAGCACCTCTACCCCACTTTCAAGCTGGGCGAAGGCCTGGTCGGTCAGTGCGCGGTGGAAAAGGAGCGCATCCTCCTCCACAACGTCCCCTCCGACTACGTGAAGATCACGAGCGCGCTCGGCGAGTCCAGCCCGCTCAACATCATCGTCCTGCCGGTCCTCTTCGAAGGCCAGACGCGGGCCGTGATCGAGCTGGCCAGCTTCGAGCGCTTCTCGACCATCCACCAGGACTTCCTGGACCAGCTCACCGAGTCCATCGGGATCGTCCTCAACACCATCGAAGCCAACATGCGAACCGAGGAGCTCCTGAAGCAGTCGCAGTCACTCGCACAGGAGCTGCAGTCTCAGCAGGAGGAGCTCCAGAACACCAACGAAGAGCTGGAGCAGAAAGCGCGCCTGCTGGCCGAGCAGAACATGGAGGTCGAGCGCAAGAACCTGGAGATCGAACAGGCCAGAAGGAGCCTGGAGGACAAGGCGGAGCAGCTGGCTCTGACCAGCAAGTACAAGTCGGAATTCATGGCCAACATGAGCCACGAGCTGCGCACGCCGCTCAACTCTCTGTTGATCCTGGCGCAGCAGCTGGCCGACAACGAGGACAGCAACCTGACCGAGAAACAGGTCGAGTTCGCGCGCATCATCAAGTCGAGCGGGGAGGACCTGCTGAGCCTGATCAGCGACATCCTCGACCTCACCAAGATCGAGTCCGGCACGGTCATTCTCGACGTGCGCAAAGAGCGCTTCGAAGACATCAGGGAATTCGTCGAGCGCACCTTCGACCACGTCGCCGAATCGAGGCACCTGAACTTCGGGATCCGCTTCGACCCAAAGGTCCCGAACACGATCACGACCGACGGCAAGCGCCTCCAGCAGGTGCTCGCCAACCTGCTGTCGAACGCGTTCAAGTTCACGGAAAGGGGCAGCGTCACGCTCCTCATCGAACCCGCCGGCGACGGGTGGTCGCGCGACAACAAGAGCCTCAACGCCAGCGGCAGCGTGATCGCGTTCCGCGTCATCGACACCGGCATCGGCATCCCCCGGGACAAGCAGAAGGTGATCTTCGAACCCTTCGCGCAGGGCGACGGCAGCACCTCCCGGAAGTACGGGGGCACCGGCCTCGGCCTCAGCATCAGCCGCGAGCTGGCGAGCCTGCTGGGCGGCGAGATCGGCCTCGAGTCGGAGCCCGAGATGGGCAGTACGTTCACGCTCTATCTGCCCACGACCGTTCAGAAGCAGGACATCGGCGATCCCGAGGGAGCCGCCGGCGGCTTCGGCGAGAAGGGCATCCGGAAGCTTGTCACGGAGGAGCTGTTCCGGCCCACGGCCGCCCGCGGCGCAAGCGCCGGTCGCGCCGCCAGCGCTCACCCGACGCCGGTCGACGACGATCGCGATGCGATCTCAGAGGAAGACCGCTGCGTGCTCATCATCGAAGACGACCCGAAGTTCGCGAAGATCCTCCTGGACCTCACCCACCAGAGCGACCTGAAGGGCGTCATCGCCATGGAGGGCGAGCAGGCCCTCCTGCTGGCGCGTCAATTCCGGCCGATCGCGGTCACTCTCGACCTGGGCCTGCACGACATGAGCGGCTGGGCGGTCCTCGACCGTCTGAAGCTCGACGCCGAAACGGCCGACATCCCGGTGCACGTGGTCAGCATCTTCGACGACCAGGCCGAGGTCGACCTGGCCAAGCAGAAGGGCGCCGCCACGTACACCACCAAGCCCATCGGCCGGGAGGCGCTGCAGGGTCTTTTCGCCCGGATCGAGGCGTTCATCGATACGGGCGGTGAGAGCCTCCTCATCATCGAGGACGACCCGATCCAGCGCCAGCACATCGTGGACACGCTGGGCCTGAAGAACGTGCACACGTTCAGCGTCGGCAGCGGCAAGGAAGCGATCGAGGTCTTGAAGGCCGAGAAGATCGACTGCGTCGTGCTGGACCTGGGCCTCCCCGACGTCGACGGTCACAAGCTGATCGACAGCATCAAGAAGCTGCCCGGCCGGAGGGACACGCCGATCATCGTCTACACCGCGGCCGAGCTGAGCGTGAACGCCGAGGCACGCCTGCGCAAGCAGACCAAGGCGATCATCACCAAGTCCGGAGCCGCCGCGGAGCACAAGCTGTTGGAGGATGTGAGCCAGTTCTTCGCGCGCGTGGCGGGCGCGCAGGAGAAGCCGCCGCCGGCGGTCACGGTCGGCACCCTGGAACCGACCGCTCCCGACCCGAGCCTGGAGGAGAAGAAGGCGCTGATCGTCGACGACGACGTGCGCAACATCTTCGCGTTGACAGCGCTCCTGGAGCGCCACGGCATGCAGGTCCTGCACACCGAAAGCGGCAAGGAAGCCATCCAGCTGGTGCGCGAGACACCCAGTCTGGACGTCGTCCTGATGGACATCATGATGCCCGAGATGGACGGGCTGGAAGCCATCGCTGCCATCCGCAAGCTGCCCGGGTTCGAGTCCCTTCCGATCATCGCGCTCACGGCCAAGGCCATGAAAGGCGACCGCGAGTCCTGCCTGGAAGCGGGCGCCAGCGACTACATCGCCAAGCCCGTGGATCCCGAACAGCTGCTGACGATGCTCAGGGTCTGGCTCTCACGTTGAGCTCGACTAACCCCGACCCGCTCCCCCGCGCCCCGGCCGCCCAGGGCCAGGCGCACCGCCGCCTCGCCAGCATCCTGGTCGTCGACGACAACCGGGCCAAGGCGACGGCGCTGGAGGCCATCCTGGCGCCGCTGCACCAGAACGTGGTGGTGGCCCATTCCGGCCGCGACGCGCTGCGGGCGCTCCTCCGCGAGGACTACGCGCTGATCTTGCTCGACGTGAAGATGCCGGACATTGACGGGTTCGAGACCGCGGCGTTGATCCGTCAGCGAAAGAACTCCGAGCACACGCCGATCATCTTTCTCACCGCCTTCGACCAGGCTGAGCTCGACATGGCGCGTGGCTACAGCCTCGGCGCCGTCGACTTCATCTTCACGCCCATCGTGCCGGAGATCCTGCGCGCCAAGGCCGCGGTCTTCGTCGAGCTGAACCAGAAGGCGCAGGAGATCCAGGAGCTCTTCTACGCCGCGCAGGACGCCAACCGTTTCAAGTCCGAGTTCCTGAACATGGCCGCGCACGAGCTGCGAACGCCGCTCAGCGTCGTCGCCGGCTACCTGAGCATGCTTTCGGAGGGCACGCTCGGCCAGACGCCGGAGGCCTGGCGGCTGCCGATCGACATGCTCAACTCGAAGACCGGCGAGCTGAACCGGATCGTCGACGACCTGCTGCTCGCGAGCCGCATGGATGTAGGCGCACTGCCCACCGTCACCCAGCGCGTCGACCTCTCCAAATCGGTCGCCGACGCCGTGGCGCGCGCCAAACCGCGAACCACACTCTTAGACGGCCAGGTCAGGGTCGAGGTGCCGCGCCGCCCGGTGCTGGCGGAGTTCGACCCCGACCACCTGGCCCGGATCCTCGACAACCTCGTGAACAACGCCCTCACCTACTGCCGGACGTCGCCCAAGGTGACAGTCCGCGTGGTCGCCGCCGACTCGCCGCGCATCGAAGTCGAGGACAACGGCGTCGGCATCCCGCCGGGCAAGGAGGAGGCCATCTTCGACCAGTTCGTCCGCCTCGACGAGCCGAGCCTGGGCCCGATCCCGGGCACCGGTCTGGGCCTCTACATCAGCCGCCAGCTGGCCGAGCGCCAGGGAGGCCGGCTGGTCCTGGAACGGAGCGAGCCTGGCAAGGGCAGCCTCTTCACGCTGGTAGTCCCGGCGGCGCCGGGAGTGGACGGCCACGGCCGGGCCGCCGCGCCGGAGACTGCCGCCGGCGAGGGCGGCGAGACAATGCGGCCCTACATCGTCAACGGAACCTAGCCAACTACCCGCCCGTACTTGCCTCCCCTTTTTTGGGGGAGGGCAGGGGGGATACTTGCCTCCCCCTTTTAGGGGGAGGGCAGGGAGGGGGCCGTCCATCACACTCCTACCGCCGTAACCTTCGGTCGTGCCCCTCGCGCCGGGCCAGCAGGGACGGGTCTACGAGAACCTGGTCGAGAACTCCTACACGGTCGGCTCGGACGGCCGCCTCCAGACCTGGCTGCCGGTCCTCGACTCGCGGGGCGTCGACCGGGCTCTGGCCCTCGACTCCGGCCCGCCGCTCTTCCTCCAGGTGAAGTCGCACGAGCGGCGCCGCCAGGACAACCGCCTCTCCTTTGCGATCCCGCTCTCGCAGGTCGGCACCTACACGCGCTGGGTGGTCGCACTGATGGACGCCACCACCGGCGGCTACCTGATGCCCGGAGCGGCGCTGCTGCGGCTCGGGACGCGCGGCCGCCTGGTCGACGGGCGCCCCTGCATCCGGGTCACCGCGTCGCGGGCGAGCCCCCGCTGGGGTCCCTACTGGACGCCGATGTGGGACTTCGGCCGGAGCCTGATCCAGCTGGCGGCGCCCGGGTTGCGAGCCGCGCCTCTGGAGGTGCTGCCCGAGCGCTCGCAGGAGGAAGGCGCTTACTTCGAGGCGGCGATCACGGCGGCGCTCCTCGGGGCCACCGACCGGCTGGTGCTCTACCGCCCGGCAGTCGACTTCGCCGGCCGCGACCTGCTGGTCCAGCTGTCGGGCTCCGCGTCATCGCTCTACCTCCAGGTGAAGGGCACGTTCACGCTCGACCTGCCGGATCACGTCCGCTTCCAGGTCCGACGGCGCACTTTCTCTCCCGACCCGCACCTCCGATTCGTCTTCTGCTACAGAGCGCTGGACGCGCCGCTGGGGCCAGTCTGGCTGGTGCCGGCCGCCGAGCTGCTGGCGCGCTGCCACCCGGGCGACGAGGAGCATCTCTCCTTCGAAGCTCGGGTCAGCGGCCCGGACGAACGCTGGTCCGAGTTCCGGCACGCCCCCGAAGCGCTGGCGGCTGGGTTAGTCGCCGAGCTCCAGG
>Ga0209577_10000317_pt1 | contig 48803 bp, 31 predicted proteins | sample GraSoiAngelo_109_FD_185874 | JGI IMG/M metagenome (GOLD analysis project Ga0209577, IMG submission 185874) | Grasslands soil microbial communities from the Angelo Coastal Reserve, California, USA - 14_0903_12_20cm (SPAdes) (version 2) | ecosystem: Environmental > Terrestrial > Soil > Grasslands... | reverse complement strand
CCGAGTTGAGGCGAGGGGGCGACGATCAAAAAATTAGGGCAGAGCGAAAGTCGGCCCTGCTAATTCGTAAACTGAGGCTAGCTATTCTTCTCCTTGCCTCGCCGGTTTTTGCCCAAGACAAAGCCGCAGTCGCTAAGGCCACGGCTGCATGTGGCCCTGCAGATGTTCAATTCGATGTCTCAACAGACAAGAACCAGCACGCTGCAGCCAAGCCTGATGATGGCATTGGTCTTCGTTGTTGAGATTCACGAGAAACTGGCGGGCACTGTCAACATCGGCGCTGCGACAGCGAAAGTGGGACTGGATGGGGCCTGGGCAGGGGCGAGCAAAGCAGGCGGACCTTATTAATCGGGGATCGGCGGCTTCAATGAGAGTCACTGTCTTACGGGGATTTTCTTCTCTAGCTCGGGTACTGTCTCCAAGAAAACATGGCCGACAATGGCGAGACTGCGAGGGTCAACTTTCTCCAAAGTGTCCTGGGGTGTGTGCCAATAAGTAGTCTGAACATCGAAGTCGATGATATCGCACGCAGCGATGCCTCGCCGAATGAAGGAAAAATGATCATCACCGCCCACTGGATAATTTTCATTGACAAACACTTTGGCATAGCCGAGTCGTGTAGCAGTTGCCCAGATGAGGTCAACAAGCCAGCGCGTGGAGCCCGTATCGCGCTTGATTCTCAGATTTGACGGACCAATCATATCGGCGAGAATCATGGCTGTGACCTGCTTAAGTTCCCCGGAGAGGGCCATGCTGGCGGCCATCTCGCGGCTGCCTAAAGTGCTGTTTGTGGCTGTCCACCGAATGCTGTTCTTGTCAGCCCACTGCCCCTGAGCCTCCTCGCCATCGAAGAAGACAATCCAATTGTTGAGTTTGCCCTTCCGAGAACAAAGTACCCGGCCGAGTTCAAGCATAGTGCCAGTGCCCGAGCCTCCATCGTCCGCGCCGACGAAGTTCGGAAGACGCACAGTGTCGTAATGAGTGGCGTAGAGGACTATGCCAGGTCCCGTGCCCGGAATTTTGGCGATGATATTTTTCATCGGCAAATCGCCAATTGGCGTCGAGGCGTGAAAGTCGTGCTCTTCGACGTGGCATCCATAGCTCTTGAGCTGTTCAATGATGTAGGACTGTGCCTGACGAATCGCATCCGATCCCGGTGGGCGCGGACCGAGGTCGACTAAATGCCGAACATGATTATACGCTCGCGAACCGTCGAATCCGCCAGTGGTGGAAGGCGGAGGCGCGGGAGGCAAAACCGTTGCATTCGGTATGGAAAATTGTCGGCCGCCAACATGGCTCACGACTGTTGGCTGGCTACCGCAAGCTACAAATGATAGCGCCGCTACAGTTGCAGAGACCAAAGTGACACTACCCATAGCATCCTCGAGAGCATTGCCGCAACTCGCAATCCATTAGTTTTCCTTTGTGGTATATCCTATGCGGACTCAAGGGTAAAAGCCGCCAAATCTTTTCCTGTCGTAATTTGTTAATTGCATGCATGCTCAGCTAAGTCCTGCTAGGTCCCGTTCCCGGACAAGTGGTTTTGGGCCGATTCCACTTGGTTTCGGTCAAGCATTTTCCCCACCTCGTACAGCACTGTTTCCGTGTTCATGCTGCTCATTCTCCGCACTTCCCTCTTGGACGCAATAGCATTCTCGTCGTGAACCTTGCTATTGGTCTGGAAATCAGGCATCTTTCTGCGGATCGGCGAACGATTACAGTAGAGCAGCAGTTATGTTCGGAAGGTGACATACAAACTCCGAAAACGAAGAATGCTTATAGACAAGCTGACCTGTGCGCTTCGCTGGCCGCCATGCTCAAAGCATTCGTCGGAGACCGCCAGCCCGGGCTTCTGTTTACGAATCGTACTGGCCGTTGTCTTCGCTCAGAAACCGGCCTGTTTGAAGATCGTAGCATCTGGCGCGGTAGTATGAGGCTTCCGAAAAGTTGGCAGTCGCGCACATGGGCATCGAATTGTCGAGAGAGTCTTCCACCTTGAATCACCTAATCGGGGCAGGGCTCCAACCCCTTTCTCCATGGAAATCGCTTTGGCTCTACGGAAAGGGCGGCTACAGCCCGTAAACGCCCGTCGGGCCTGACCAGGAAGGCGGGCGCATCGTGATCGTCTTGCTCGAGGTGCGGATGCAGGACCGAGGTGGCGACCTTCCCAGTCGCAACGTCGTAGACGGCTATCTCAACGTTACCCCAGCGTGGATCGGCTGCGCCGGTCTGAAAGGACCGATGGCACGGACGGATCCGACAATTAATTTGCCGTTATCCACGATGACACGCGGATCCATAAACCAGGACCAGGCGCCGTTGTCGTTGAGTTGAATGAGTTTCCCGGCAACGTAATTGGGTATCTTGTCGTCGCCAGTTCCGGAGAGCGCGCTTGCGAATGTGATCAAGCACACCGCCACCGGAAGGAGAACTCGAGAGGTTGCGTTCGCCACGAGAGAAGACCCTAGCCCTTCGGGACCATATCTTTCGCCAGTCGATTTTTTCACGGCACCCTCGCTTTTCTCAATGCCTGATTGCTCGCGTTCCATCGATAGGACCTGCGCCAAGAATCTAGCCGCTTCTCGCCTTTCTGCTTGACAGGACCGACGATCTTAAATAACGTGCACCACGAACGACAGACAACGAAAGCATACGGTATCAACCGAAGATAATAGAAAGTAAGCGATGGGAAAGCTCTCGGGGCACTCCCAACGCACGTCGTGAAAACGAGCTGATAAGGGAGATCGCGGTGGGTCGGTGTTCTCATCTCGATAAGATCCTTGGTCTGAACGAGCCTATTTCTCGCCGCGATTTCCTCGATGGCACATTGGTGGCCTCCGCTGGCATGTTGGTGGCTGGCGCTTGTCCATTTCCGCTTAGTGGTCAGGCAGCCAGTGAAATCAGTTCTGGCTGGACTGGCTATACCGGAGAGGGCGACTACAAGTCCGCTGCCGGCAACACCGAGCCGGTAATCCAAAGCGCACATGCTGTGCGTGACGGCAAGTACGACAAAGTTCCATCTGAAGTAACCGAAACTGGCGAAGTATACGATTGCGTTGTAGTCGGTGGCGGATTCGCCGGCCTATCGGCTGGATTGTTTTTTCATCAACGAGCGAGTTCGAATCGCAACTGTCTCATCATCGACAATGCCCGAATCTTTGGCGGCGTCGCGAAGCGAAATGAGTTCGTCGTCGATGGTCATCGTCTCTTTGCTCCGCAGGCGTCGGTTCATTTTCAGCCGCCCTATCCAAACAGTTTCCTAAAAGGCGTTTACGACGCGATGGGCCTGGACTGGGACGCGTTCAAGTCGTATCAGAAATGGCAAGGTCCCTCGCCCGAAATTTCTTTGCCGCGAAGCGCCTACGGTCAAGGAACCATCAAAGGCAAGCCGGCGAGTGGCTTCTTCTTCGGAGCGAAGTACGGCCATAAACCCGGAATCTGGATCACCGATCCTTGGGGCAAGAAACTGGAAGGAACGCCATTTTCCGAGACCACCCGCAAAGAAATGCTGAGGCTGAATAGCGAGCAGCCTGTCGTACCGCCGTTGGTCTACGACTATCCAGGCGACCCGGTCTCGCGACAACTGGACAGTATGACCCTTGAGGACTATCTCATCCGCACCTACGGCGTCAGTCGTGAGACCATCCGTTTCTTCGTCGCCGGCGAAATGAGCGGCGGATTTGGCCTGGGCCCCGACGCTTTATCCGGCTTCCTCGAGTACGAATGGTCGAAGACAATTCCGACAGTAGACGACAGTATGGCGACGGGGATCCAAATGTTTCCGGGCGGCAATTCGGGCATGATCCGGTTGCTGATCAAGACGCTGATTCCCGAAGCGATGGAAGGTCCACGGACGATGGAGGCTGTTTGGAAAAACTCGGTTAAATTCGCTGCTTTAGATCAAGCCGGTCAGCGCGTTCGGATGCGGATCAATTCCACAGCGGTTCGCGTTGAACACATAGGCGAGCCTGCTAAATCGGATTTCGTTTCTGTTACTTACTTAAACGACGGTCGCCTTCATCGGGTAAAAGCGAAGACCGTGGTTATGGCAGGCGGAGGTTGGATTACGAAGCACGTCGTTCGAGACTTGGATGAAGCGCGGCGCAACAGCTATGAGCAATTCAACTACTCACCCTATATGACCGTGAATGTCGCGGTTCGCAACTGGCGTTTCCTGTATGACCTCGGCATTTCGAGCGCCGCGTGGTTCGAAGGGTTCGGCCGTTATGTCAACGTGCGCAAGAACGCGACGTTTGGCGTCGATTCGCCTACCACGGGTCCCGATCTGCCTACGGTGCTGACGTTCTTCGTTGATTTTGCGAAGCCTGGGCTCCCAGCTCGCTCTCAGGGTCAACTGGGCCGCGCGGAATTGCTGTCCACTTCTTTCGCCGAATACGAACGGCGAATCCGCGAGCAAATGACGGAAATGTTTGCTGCTTCGGGCTTCGACGCGAAGCGCGATATCGCCGGAATCGTGCTCAATCGCTTTGGCCATGCCTTTATTAATCCACAACCCGGGTTCTTCTTCGGGCTGGACGGTAAACCCGCTCCCCGCGACGCCCTTCGCAATGGTCCTTTCGGCAGAATCGCGTTCTCGCATTCCGATTTGGCCGGAGCGATGGATCACCGTAACGCTTTCCTCGAGTCCGACCGTGCCGTAAGCGAACTCCTCGACCGAGTACTGACATAGGGAAAGGATGGAAATTTCTATGTTTACCCCCGTCTTCTACAAAAAGTTAGCGCCTATCTTCGCGCTTATGTCGCTAGGGCTGGTTGCTCCCATGAAGATGTTGGCACAGGTCGATACGGGCGCGATTTCGGGGACGGTCAAAGATACGAGTGGAGGTGTGATCCCTGGGGCGAAAGTGACCATCATTAATGAGGATACGGGACTGTCTATATCGACTACGAGTGGATCCGCGGGAGAATATGTTTTTTCGCCGGTCAAGATTGGGCACTACTCCGTCTCAGCGGAAATCAAAAGTTTCCAAAAGGTCCAGCAGAATAACGTCACGGTAGCCGTGCAGCAGAGAGTGGTTGTCGATTTCGCATTGCCGCCCGGCCAAGCGACGGAAACGGTGATGGTAAACGCCGAACCGCCGGCGCTCCAAACACAAGATGCCTCTGTTGGGCAGGTGATCGGCGAGCGAACCGTAGACGCTCTTCCTCTCAACGGGCGCAACTTCACCTTTCTCGCTCAACTCTCGGCGGGCGTTACTCAGGGTCAACAGGACACGCGCGGACTGGGGGCCAGTGGAAGCTTTGCAGCTAACGGCTTGCGTCCCGCGCAGAACAACTACCTGCTGGACGGCATTGACAACAATGTCGAACTCGTTGACTTCCTGAATGGCACGCACTTCGTCGTTCGCCCTCCGGTGGATGCAATCCAGGAATTTAAGATCCAAACCAATAGCTTTAGCGCCGAGTTTGGACGCTCGGCCGGGGCCATCCTGAACGCCACCATTAAGTCGGGAACAAACGATTTTCACGGAACCCTTTGGGAATTCGTTCGCAATGACAAATTCGACGCCGCTAATTTCTTTGAAAATTCACAAGGAATTGGAAAAGGGAAATTCCGCCAGAACCAATTCGGCGCATCAATCGGCGGCCCGCTGATCATTCCTCATATTTATAGCAGCAAACATAAGACATTCTTCTTTTTCGATTACGAGGGCACACGCATCCGGCAGGCGGTTCCCTATGCTTCAACCGTTCCGACGGCCCTTGAACGATCGAGCGGCTACACAAATTTCTCGGAGCTCCTCACCCAGGGAGGCACGCAAACGGACGTGCTCGGTCGCACCACGCCGCTCGGTCAGGTTTTTGATCCCGCGACTACCCGGACGGTTTCCTGCGGCGTCGTGGATCCAGTTACGGGAATGACCCCGCCAAGCGGGTCAAAGACGGCTTGTCCTGCGGGAACCCCAAACGGCACACCCGCAGGCTTCGTGCGCGAGCCATTCGCGGGAAACATCGTTCCCTCCAATCGGCTTGACCAGAACGCCATTGCGCTGCTGAATCTTTTCCCCGCTCCCAACAATTCCCAACTGTTCACCAACTTTGGGAGCAACCCGGCGCTCAAGGTTGATGCGAACCAGTTTGATGCACGCGGCGACCAGAATTTCGGCGACAAGGACCAAATGTTTGTTCGGGTCAGTTACTCCGATACTCCGGAGTTCATCCCTGGACCGTTCTCAGGAATCGCGGATGGAGGTTCTTTTTCCGCCGGCGACCAAACCGCCACATCGTGGAACATTGCGCTGAGTGAAACTCACGCGTTCTCCTCTTTCCTGGTGAACGAAGCACGCCTTGGTGTTAACCGCATCGCAACCACTCGCGTTCAGCCGTTCAGCAACGATCTAAGTAACATCCCGGGACGATTTGGTATTCAAGCTGTTCCTCAGGTGCCGTTTAACGGCGGGTTGGGGACCATTTTCATTACGGGGCTAAACACGCTAGGGAGCAATCAATTCCTGCCGTCCATCGAGACCAGCTTGACGACGCAATACATGGATAACCTCACCAAAGTTTGGGGAAGACACACGTTGAAGGCCGGTTTCGAGCACCAGCACTTGCGGTTCACCATTCTCCAGCCTCCGTCCGGCCGCGGAGCGTGGTCTTTCAGCGGTGTATACACGGAAGTTCCTTCCACAGGAGGAGGAAATACCGGGCTGGCCCAAATGCTGTTGACGCCGATACCGGGCACGGTACCCGGCGCGTTCGATTTTGTCGGCGGCTCAGATCAAGTCCAGGCTTCCAATTACGCCAACACGGACATGGGGCGCAACTACAACGCCGCGTACATCCAAGACGATTGGAAAGTGAATTCCAAACTGACGCTGAACTTAGGGTTGCGCTGGGAGTATTTCGGGCAAATCGTGGAGCGCTACGGGGCATCGACGAATTTCCAGCCGGTAAGTCCTTCATCGCCAGCCCAATTCCTGCTCACTAAGAAGCGCTGTGATGTGCCTTTTTCCGCGGATTTCAAAGCCGCCGCCGCGACTGACAACATCAACATCGTGTGCCTCAGCAACCCTGGTCTAGGCGAATCGCAGAAGGGCAACTTTGGTCCACGCATCGGTATTGCCTATCGGGTGACGCCCAAGTTCGTTGTGCGGGCCGGGGCAGGTGTGTTCTATGGTGGGTTTGAGAATTCCGTCATTGGCACCTATTTTGATTTTCCTTTCCAGTTCAACTTGGTGTTCCCTTCGCTGGCTCCCAACGTGCCTATCACCTTTTCCAATGGGGCGGTCGGAACGCTCGAAACCGGGCTCTCGGCGGTTACTCCCATCACTTCGGGCGCCGCAGAGCCGGCTGGTGCCGGTTTGGTTGGACAGGACTTCCATCTGAAGACGCCGTACACCCAGAGCTACAATCTCACCCTGCAGTACGAGCTCTCCCCCAGCCAGACAGTCCAGGCTGCCTATGTGGGTAACGGCGTGCGGCATTTAGGGGTGTACATCAATCCGAACTCTCCCAGCCAGATTCTTCCCCCCGGCCTGAACTCCTTCGACTTCTCACCCTATCCGGATTTCCCCACCGCGTTCATCTATACGAGTTTCGCGGGGAATAGTTACTACCATTCGCTGCAACTCAACTACGAGCGCCGGTTCAGCGCGGGCTTGCAAGTTCTCGCAAACTTCACGTGGTCAAAATGCCGCACGGATGCCACGGACGTGTTGAACGAAACTGCGCTTTCCTATCGCGCTCCTCTGCTCCCCGGATTCGGTATTCAGGGAGATTACGGCCTCTGCGACTTCGATATCACCAAGGTTTTCCATCTCAGCGGCGCCTATGAATTGCCGGTCGGCGCCGGGAAGCATTATCTCGCCAACAGCGGGAAGGCTGTCGACGCCATACTGGGAGGCTGGAAAACCAACTGGATTCTCACGCTCCAGGACGGTCAGCCTTTTACCGTTCGCTGCATCAATCAAACGACTTCGGGTTTTGGCTGCAACGCTCTGCTCGTTCCCGGACAGGACGTCTACGCCGGCCCGCATAACGTGGACCAGTGGCTGAATCCGGCTGCCTTCGCTAGCCCGCCGGTCGCGACGGCGATTGGCCAATCCGATCGTTCGGTTCTCGGCGGTGCTCCTACGCAGTTCGATGGTCCTGGATTCCATCGCCTGGACTTCTCCCTATTCAAGGATTTCCGTACGTCGGAGGGCACACACTTGGAATTCCGGTCGGAGTTCTTCAACCTCACCAACCATCCTAACTTCTCGGCGCCCGGATTTAGCGGGAACGGTGTGGTGGCTGCGCCAGGCTCTCTCGACTACACTTCGGGTAACTTCGGTAAGATTGCGTCCACGCGTGACGGCCAGAATGACCAGCGCGAGATTCAGTTTGCGCTCAAATTCTATTTCTGAGACTTCTGGCCCGGCCAACAAGTGCCCTCACGCCGGCCGCGTGCCACACAAAACGGACGAATGCCCGTCATCGTTATGGGACGCAAGTGAAACGATTGCATACCTCTCGCGCGTCATTTGCATGTTGTTGCCGCTCGCTCTGATCTGTATGGATGCTATCGGCCAGAGGCCCACACCCGGTAAGGTCTGTGTCGTCCTTTGGTTCGATACCGAGGACTACATCCTGCCGGAGAGCGATGACGCGGCCAAACGGCTGGCGACGTTCCTCACCGAGCAGGGCATTCAGGCGACATTCAAGGTCGTCGGCGAGAAGGCGCGCACACTCGAGCGCCGCCATCGCACCGACGTCATCGCCGCACTCCAGAAACATGCTATCGGCTACCACGCCAATACGCATAGCCAGCATCCGACGCCAGCGGAGTATGAGTCACTTTTGAATTGGGAAACTGGCGCAGCCGAATTCACACGGCGTGAGCGCCCCGGCTACGACGATGTGCAGCGCATCTTCAAACAGAAGCCATGCTGCTACGGGCAGCCGGGCAACTCGTGGGCACCGCAAGCGTTTCCTTCGCTGGCCAGTTGGGGTGTGGGTCTGTATCTCGACGAGGCGGCGCACGTCGGGCTGAACGGCCAGCCCTTCTATTACGGTGGGCTACTCAATATCTTCAATACCAAAGAAGGCCCGCAACTCCGTCCCAATGACGAGTGGACCAACATTGAAGAGAGCAAGACAAAGTTTCGCCAGTTCTACGAACAGATGAGCAGTAACGGCGGCGGGCTGATCAGCCTTTACTTTCACCCTTGCGAGTTCATCCATAGCCAGTTCTGGGACATGAACTTTGCCCGCGGCGCCAATCCGCCGCGTGACCAATGGCAAAGCTATCCCTTGCGGCCTCTGGATTCGCGTGAGCGCGCGTTCAGTTACTTTGAACAACTCATACACTATATGAAATCATTTTCTCAGGTACAGTTCATCACCGGGCCGCAGGCGACGCGCTTGTACGCGGACGGAGCTCGCGGACACAGGTTCAGTGCGAGCGAACTCGCCGAAATCTCGCGTCAAGTAGAATCGGAAGTCAACTTCCAGGTTCGCGAGGCGTACACGCTCTCACCCGCCGAAGTCATGACCCTCGTTGCCGAACAGATGGCCGCTCAGCCGGGCGCGGAGACCGGCGTGGCTCTTCGCTTCACCGTCTATGGACCGAGCCTGCCCTCGCCGCGGCTGACCGAGCCGATCGAAGTGCCCTGGTCGCAGTTCGAGCGCAGCGTGCATGACCTTCACAGGTTCATTCAGCGCAACCACCAAATTCCCAACGCGGTCTGGTTGGGCAGTAAACCCGTAGCTCCCGAGGTATTTCTTGTCGCCATGGCGAAGATCGCTAGCCAGACGGCGAATGGCAGCGCGCCTCCGGAAAAAGTGACGGTCGCGCCCGCGCGGCTCGCCACCGAAAAGTATGTTGCTATTGACTCACCGGAGATCTGGTTGTGGCCGATCTTCCCGCCGGGATTCCATTCGGAGCACCTGATGGAACTGGCAAGCCTGCAGGCGTGGACCCTCAAACCGGCTAAACGGAGCGAGTAGCCTGAAAGATGGTCCTGCGGCGACGACGAGCTCTAGTTTGAATCGCTGCCCTGCCCCCATCACCGGCTGTCTCTTCCCGAATCTAGTGGGGCCGGCTTCGAGGACTGGCGGGGGCGCTGATCCTAGCCAGTCTTTCTCCGGCGGAGCGGTCGATCCACGTTCCGGGAAATTCCGCGCGTAGTTCCTCGAAGGCGCGAGCGGCCGCTTCGATCTTTCCCTCTCGCAGCAGGGATTCGGCCTTCGCAAAGCGCTCCTCACCTGTGGTGAGCGTACCGGCAAAGATCCGGACAGCCTCTTCGACGGTGATCGTTGCGGGGATCTTGCTCAATACCGGCGGATTCGGGTTGGTCAGTATGCCGTACGCGGCAGGATTGCGCTCGCGAAACAGGCGCGCCCGCATGTCGCGCTGGACGTTGTGCGCGTCGCCGCCCTCGCGCCCGCCGAAAGGGTCGATCTCCGCGATGGCAATGTCCCCAGTCCGCCCATCGGCGAGCACTTTGCCCTGGGGCGAGATGATCATGGATCCGCCGCCCCGTTGGGCGACGACCAGATAGACAAAGTTGTCCACCGCCCGAGTCCTGAGGGCGGCGCGATTCATTTCCTCGTCACCGGTGGTGACCGCGCCGCCCATAGTCGGCAGAAAGATGATGTCGGCACCGCCTAGGGCCAAGCTCCTGGCGGCCTCGGGCATGACCATGTCATAGCAAATCAGCATGCCCACGCCGCCCAGGTCGGGAGTTTCGAACACCGGAAACGTCGCGCCTCGCACCCGGTCCGATTCGCTGATGGTGGGATGAACCTTATGGTACCGACCGATCTCCTTGCCGTCGCGGCCCAAAAAGAAAGCGGTGTTGCGATAGGAGCCGTCGTGCTCCGAGACGTCGCTCGAGCAGATAAGATACATGCGATGCGCCGCCGCCGCCCGCCCCAGACGTTCCAGCATGCGCGCGACGGCCGACGGCAACACCGCGTTCATCGACGCCTTATTCCCCATCTCCCAGTGCAGCACCCCTAGTGTGTCCTCGGGCAGTGCGAGCGCATCACAGCCGGAGTCCCCTGCTCGATGAACCAACTGCTCCAGTTCGTTGAGCGACCGGTCTACCGCGGCCAGCACTTCGGAAGGTTTCAGATGCCAGTCAATCGAGGATCGTGGCGACTCCGCGGCGCAAACGCGCACGGTCTTTGCCGAGCCATGGCCGCTAGCAGGGGCGAGCTGAGCCGGGTGAGCAGCGCAGGTTGCTACGCCGACTGCCAGAAAAGGAATAACCCACGTTGCGCCTCTCATGGTTCTATGCTGTCCCTCCTTGGAATTGCCTCTGATCCACGGGCGCCAGCGCCCGCAGCACCTCGGGAGTGTCTCGCTTTGCGCTTGGTCTCTGGCAGTTCGCACTCTCCGCCGCCAGGTTCCGCTGAGCCACAACCCTTTGTCGGACTAGAAAGCCAGCCGCACGGTAAGTGAGAGGTCGCGCGCTGCAGTCCCAGTCCTGGTATGGACGACCATTCCATACGTGGGGCTTCCAAGCGTCGCATCCGGGATACCGAAACTCGGGTGGTTAAAGACGTTTGACGAGACTGCCTCGAGTTTCAGCTTGTACGTTTCATGCATGGTAATCTCCAGTCGGATGTCGACGCGGCGATCAGCGGTGGCCGTCAACTGGATATTGTCGGCCACAAACCTCTTGAATCCGGCCTTTCCGCCGTGACGCGGTAGATGCCGGGAATCAGGTTGGGGGCGACGTAGTTCCCCACTTCGTTGCCAGCGACCCTCTGACCGATGTTCGTGCCGACGTTGGTGATGACTACTTCGACGCTAGGCATGACGCCGCCGGACAAATCCAGTACCGTACCTCTGATAGTGCCATAGTAAACCTGTGCCTGCGACACAGCAGAGAGCAGAAATAGTGCGGCGAGAACAGCGATCCACGCTGCCAACGTCCTCGTGACGGTTGACATTCGGAACCTCCCTCACATTGCGTGCTATACACTGCAGGAGTTTTCACATTGCAACTGACTCGCGGGCCCCGGGGAAGAGCCGAAAAGCATGATCCCGCAGGCTGCCCGGTTCGCGCCAGAGCTCAACTTTGGGGGCGACGGTCTCTACTTCAAAATACCGGCTGCGAGCGCACCGACGGTAGGTTCAAGCCAGGCAACAGTCAATCAGTAAAACCCCCTAATTTAACATGCGTGAAAATACTCAATATGCGGTCGAGGGATGACCGACGGCCAGACCAGCGGCTAGGGCATCTTGGTAATCCAGGAAATTAGACCGATTTGGAGATGGAGCGAAAGCAGGCACGAACAGGAGCATCCACCAACTGTCCGCCTTCGATTCCAACAATTCCCACAACGGTGTCGCGACCCTGGAGGAAGCCGCGCACCATCTCCAGCGTAAGTCCGGCGAGGGTTCAGCGCATGCTCGCCGAGACAAAACCACCAGCCGGCCCGAGTCGTGGCGTATGCGACGTGGCAGATCCCGGTGGAAGCAATGGATTCAGAGGTGGTGCGAAGGGCAGTTTCATCAAACTGCATAATGTTTTGAAAAGCAGCGGTCAGCGCGGTCACCGAGTCAAACTTGACATTCACCGGTTTTGGATATATTTAGTCACGCGCAGAAAGATAGACCATGTCGAGCTGCAGAAGTACTCTTTGCCGCTTTTTCTGCTCGTCGCTATCCTCTCCGGACTGCGGGCGGATTCTGGGATCGGCCATGCGCCTAGCCGCGCTCTCGTGTCTGGGCTTGGTCTTGGCCGGAGTCTCCCTGGGTCAGATTTATGACGGAAAAGTCTACGGTATCTTCGATCCGCTGGTGGCCTCCGAGACGCCCTCCGCGATCACTGTGTCCGGGGGGACATTCCGCTTTGTTATCGACCGAGCCACCGGGCAGATCATTTCCCTCCGTGCGCTTGCAGATGAGTTTGTCGCGTCGGGATCCGCTTTCCCAAACCCATACGTGGGCTTGATGCCGCTGGACGACCCGGTGGCGCAGCGCGAGGGTGGAAAAGAGCGTCCACGCTTCGGCTACGAGAAGTCGGTGGAGGTACGTCCGTTGCTCTGGTCGGGCGGCTTGACAGATGCCTACCGCTTAGATGCCGCCGCGGGGACGGAAATCCGCACGGAGATCGTCCAAGCGAGCCCGGATTTGGTCGAAGTGCGGTCCACAGGACGGTACGCCGAGTCTCCGCTCAACTGGATGATCGATTATCTCTTTGATGTGGACGGGTTCACGAAAGTGACCGTGAGCCTGACCACGTCGAAGCCGGTGCAACTTCGATGGCACTGCTTCAATCACGCTTTTCTCGCCAAGGAACCAATCCAATACCTCACCAAGGTCAGCGATCCGGATAAGCCGCCCGCCGAGGTGCGGCCGGAACCGACCGTCTCCATCGCGCACCTCGCACCGGATAAGGCTGTCTTCGAGTCCCATTGGAACGCGTTCTTCCACCTCTCCAACCGCGTGACTGGCATCGAATTCTCAAAGCAGGACTTCGGCGACCGCCACAGCGGCTATCGGGACTCCTCAGTGCGCCTGGAAAACGGTGAAGTCGTAGACACCGGAGCCGTGATCACCAAAGACCACCGCAGCCTGAAGGGATGGGACTCGCGCGGGCGGACTAACATCTTTACGCAACTCTACAGTCGAGACCGCAAGCTCGAATTAGAGGAGTTCGACATTCGCAACACGACCTTCGCGCTCAATCCCGGCGAGCTCCGCCAGCGCGTCTTCTGGGTCCAGCCGACCCCGGCGAAGCGTCCGCGCAACGACCTGAATAGCCTGCGCGTCGTGTGGCCGGGGCCCCATCAGATCGTCATGACGCGGTGGCGCGGCAGGCAGCAGCCGTGGGAACCGCCCTCGGACGAACAGGTGCGGCTGTGGGCCCAGACGGGCGTGAACCTGATCGTCGGCGGGGCCAACTACTGGTCGGGCGATTACGCGCGGCCGCTCCTGCCAGAAAAGACCCGGCGCTTCATAGCCACCGCGCACCGCTACGACATCAAGGTAATTCCGTATGTGACGTTCGCCGATTTCAACTTCGCCGCGCCGGGCTATCAGGAGCACGCCGCGGACTGGATGGCCTCGCAAAGCATCGAGTTTGCCAACGAGACCACTTTGATGTGCTACAACGCCTCAGGTTGGCGGGAACACCTCGAGAAGCAGTGGGACCAGCTCTTGTCGAATTTCGATTTCGATGGTCTCTACATTGACCACTGGACCAATATCCGCCTTTGCTCGAACTCCCGCCACGGTTGCGACGGCTACCTTGGCAGCTTCGCCACTGAGGGTTATCACGACTTCGCCAAACGGGCGCGGCGCGTGGTGGCTCGCCACACCGACGGCAAAGGGATCATGCTCCTCAACGCCAACATGCTACTGTTCTCCGGCGTGGTGCCGTGGTTCGACATCCGCCTGAACGGAGAGAATGACGATCCCTTGAAGATGCGCATGGAGACCATCCTCGCCACTTGGGACGGCTGGGTGCAGGGCGTCCAGAGCATGGGCGAGTGGGGACACACGGCGAGCCGCGGTTCGATGATCAACCTCCTGACTACGTTTTCCATTGCAAACTGGGCCATCGCACCACACGACTTGGCGCAGTGGAAGGCAGCGCAATCCACTGAACTCGCCGAGACCCGCGAGCTGTGGGGGATCTGGCGGTCCTTCAAGTTGAATGGCGCGCAACGAATTCCGGGATTTGACTCCCAAGGACTGCTGAGAATGGAACATCCCGGCTCCATCGTGAACGCGTTCGTCCGCGATGGGCGAGCATTGGTTATTATGGGCGTGCACGGGGCCATGGGGGGCCGTAAGGAGGCGCTGCACATTCAGGTTCCCGCAAAACTGGGTCTCGGAGAAGGCCTAAGGTATCAAATCATCGATCTCCGAAACAGCCGCTATCTGCGAAGCCGTCCGAGCGCGTTGGCCGAGCTGCGCACGATTCCTGTGCGACTGGCCGCCGATCAGCCCCTCATCCTCTTGATCAGGCCCCAAGAAAAGGGGCCGAACCTCGTGTGGTTCCGCGGCGCCGACGACGTCACGGTCTCGTCGAAGACGCGTGTGCTCGAATGCAAGGTGAAATCCGTTCCTGGCTCGCCGGTCGAACTCTATCTAGACCCGGAAGGCTCGGAATTGGCGGCCGCTACCCCTGGTTTCGAGCGTGTCGCCGCCGGTGATTTTGTGGTCTTCGCAGGAACAGAGCCGGACGACGGCGTGGTGCGGTTGACGGTGAGCGGCCCAAAGACAGCGCGCTGACCCGGCGTCCAAGAACATTGTTGGTGGTTCAATGCCATGATTGCAGCCGAGGTGCCAGCGTGCGGGCCGATGGCGATTGCGCCCTTGGCAGCCACCTCCACGGCTCCGCAGGAGAAACCCCGGAAGGCCGTGCCCGTGAGATGGCGTGCCGGAATCGGCTTCCGCGGAAGGTTTGCTACGGAAATGCCAAGCTGCTGCTTAGACTGAAATCATAAGCAAAGGTCAGTCGGTGGTCTATGCAAGCAAAAACCATAGTGTTAGGACTTCTTTTCGCCTTTTTGCCGGCGGCGCTCGCTTTCGATGGGGCGCCGCGCTATGACCGCTGGGAAGTGATCGGCCCGGGCGGCGGCGGCGGCATCTTCCTGCCGACCATCAGCCCTCATGACGCCAACCTCCTCCTAGTATCTTGCGACATGACCGGGGCGTATATCTCACACGACGGAGGCCGCTCCTGGCGGATGTTTAACCTGGGTGGGCCCATGGCTTTCTTCATCTTCGATCCTCTCGATCCGAAAGTCATCTATGCCAAGACCGCCGCCGGTCCGCCGTCGATGAAACACGACCGGCCACCGAGTTCGTCTGCCCTGTTCCGCAGTGTCGACAGTGGGATTACCTGGCGCCGGGTGCGCACGGATTCCGATACCGGCGGATCCCTCTCCTCGCTGGCCGTCGATCCGGCGGACTCGAAGATTCTCTACGCTGCATTCCAAACGGATCGGGCCTACGCTTTTCAAGTCTCAACGGATTGGGGCAAGAACTGGAAAACCGTCACCGAATTGCCAGACGGGGCCGTGAAGATTTTCATCGATCCACTGTCCGCCCTATCCGATCGCACCATCTACGTCATCGGGAACAGTTCGGTGATCGTCCGGAATCAAGGGGGAAGCTGGCGCATCGGCAGGCCCGTGCCCGGGTTGGAGGGACCGGGGGCCAACGGTCACGGGTTACAGCCGCCGCTGGTTTCCGCGGGTTTCGACGATAGAGGCGGCAAGCCGGTAATCTACACGGTTGCGGGAGTTGGAGTCTTCGTCTCAGAGGACGGAGGACAGACCTGGCGCCGAGCTTCGTCGCCGCCGCTCTCCGCACCATTGGCGCCTGTAGCGGTGGCTACCAGTCTGCGACACCCGGACGTCGCGTATGTCTCCTACAACACGCCGCGCGGCCGCCCCGCGGCTGAGTCCTTCTTCGGTGTGGCGAAGACCGCCGATCGCGGACGTACCTGGAAGCTGGTTTGGAAGGAATCCACGACCAGCGCGCCTAATGTCCACGACTCCTGGATAAGTAAGCGCTTCGGACCGGGCTGGGGTGGGAACCCTTTTGACCTTGGTGTCGCTCCCAAGGATCCGGATATCTGTTACGGAACTGACGAAGGCCGAACCTTGCGCACCACCGATGGCGGCGCCACATGGGAGGGCGTGTATGCGAATCGGCTGCCCGATGGCACCTACACGACCACCGGCCTGGACGTCACCACCAGCTACGGTGTGCATTTCGACCCGTTCGACCCGAAACGAATGTTCATCTCCTACACTGATATCGCGCTGTTCCGAAGCGAGAACGGAGGCAAAAGCTGGATCAGCTCGACAACCGGAGTGCCGGACCGTTGGGTCAATACAACATACTGGATCGCCTTCGACCCAGAGGTGCGCGGACGCGTATGGGGCGCGATGAGCGCGGCGCACGACCTGCCGCGGCCGAAGATGTTCGGACACGGTTCATCTCCAACCTCCTTTGAGGGAGGCGTCTGCCGCAGCGACGACGGAGCCAGGACCTGGAAGTGTTCCAGTCAAGGAATGCCCCTGACGGCCGTCACTCACATACTCCTCGATCCAGAAAGCCCGTCTAGCGCTCGTGGGCTCTACGCGACAGGCTTCGGACGAGGCGTTTTCAAATCTACCGACGGAGGCGACCACTGGGAGCTGAAAAACGCCGGCATCAGGGAAGAAGAACCGCTTGCATGGCGTCTGGAGCGAGACGCGAACGGCATTCTATATCTTGTGGTGGCACGCCGCAGTGACGATGGCAATATAGGCGACGGCGACGGCGCGCTCTACCGGTCCGCGGACGGAGCCGATCATTGGACCCGCGTTGTGCTGCCTGAGGGCGTGAACGGTCCTCACGGTCTGGCGATAGATCCGAAGGACCCACAGCGCCTGTACTTGGCTGCCTGGGGACGACGCCCGCAGGAGCTCACCATCGGCGGCGGAATCTTCCTATCCACGAACGGCGGCACGGCCTGGCGGCAGGTGCTCGACAAAGACCAGCACGTTTACGACATCACCATCGATCCGCATGACCCCAGAATCCTGTACGCCAGCGGATTCGAAGCTTCGGCGTGGCGATCGACCGATCGGGGCGAGAGCTGGCAACGGATCCGCGGCTTCAATTTCAAGTGGGGCCACCGCGTGATACCGGATCCGGTCGACCCAAGCAAGGTCTACATCACAACGTATGGCGGGAGCGTTTGGCATGGTCCCGCCGAAGGCGACTCCAACGCTCAGGAGGACATTGTCTCCTCGGCGGAATCATCCTCATCCGCGCCTGTTTACACTATGGAAAACGGAATGTCGCGCGGTTTCCTGCCCCGCGCCCGTGGAATACGGTCACAAGGGCGAGGATTTTGGAATTATGAAAAACACGCGCCTGGTGGAGCGGACGGAGCTCCAGTTCCGGGCCGACATGTTCAACATCTTCAACAAGGGGCCTCCGTCTCAGATCGGCACGTTTGGTTTGCGGGTAATTCAAATGGCCTTGCGGTTAAACTTCTGATCCCCGCTAAGGGCGGCAAAGCAGCGACCCAGGCGAACGGTGGACGGTTCGAGTCTTGGCCTCTTGGCGCCCATTCTGGATCGCCATTTTTCTCGTCGGCACCCTTGCCTGGGCGGTCGCAGGAATTGTCGTTGCGATATTGCTACGCGCGGCTCGAGCTGACCCGCGCCGTTGAAATTTCAAACTCCCGAGAGAATCCGACGTGCGGGGTCCCGACAAGGTAGGCAGCTCATGGATACAAAACAGGAATGGTCACGAAGAGATTTTCTGCAAACGCTGGGTTCAGGGGTTCCCACGTTGGCCTTGATTGCCCGGCAGACAAGAGCCAGTGCAGCCTGGACGGACGGCTCAGGGGGGACACCGGCGTCGGAAAAGTTCACATCCATCGACTTGAGCCGATACTTCAACGTCTCTCCCGCGCAGTTTGGTGAGCGAGACCAGACCAAAGAGTTGAGCGGCGAGTCTGCTCTAGATGGCTTAGTGCATACTCCCACTGGGTCGCAGAACTTTAGGGGCATCCCGTTTTTGCTTGGGGACGGTGGTGCCAAAGAGAAATCCTGGCTGCTCTTGAGCAGCAATCCGGGGCAATCTTCAACGGAGAGTCTCGTTATCCCAGTAGGCCGTCAAGCTAGCTTCATTTGCCTTGCCGCGTTTTGTGATTGGGACAAAAACGAGACCCCGACTATTGGCACGGGCCCGGAGATGATGGAGAAAGTAGGTCAGCTTCTGGCAGAAGCGATCCTTGTTTACGAAGATGGGAGTGAGTTTGTTCTGCCCATCCGCCGTCGCTTCGAGGTGAACGAGCCTTCGGTTCCCTGGGGTCACTTGAGCTTTGCTTCCGAACCTCACATCCTGGACCGGCCGCGGAAACTGACTGAGCCGCTCGCCCGAGGCACAGAATGGGGAGAGCTTCAGCCTGGCGCCATCGACAATCATTACCCCAGTGGTTCTGATGGTCGCTCGCTCGGAATTGTTTGGATTTGCGCTTTGAAGAATCCCGAGCCCACACGGCAACTAACGAGCTTGCGGTTCAGATCGAAGTCCGCCGATCCGCTGATTATTTGCGGTCTGACTCTCTTCCATGGCCAGGAGAGTCCCCTGCGCTTCGAGCGCCTCACCCTTTACCGTCTATCCTTGCCAGAAGCCAGCGGAGAAGACCAGGAACGATGGCATGTCACGGTGGACATCGGGGTAGTCGCTCGAATTCATGTACTTCAGGATTTCGACCGAGAAGCGTGGCTTTCGGCATCGAACAAGGGCTTGGGCGAGTCAGCTCGGTCCCCGCGAGGAGCTCGAAATCTTTTCGTCGAAGTCACGGCGGCCCCTGACGCGACCCTTTCGCTCTACGACTCGAAAAGCGGCCAGCGCTACGATTTTGAGTTGAGAAAGGCAGTCCCAGGGCGCGAAATGGAAGGGCAACCCGCCGGGGCCCGAATCGAAATCCTCGAGCGAGAAAAGGTCTGGCTGCACGGGAAGACCGTGGACGCGGCGACGCAGCGGCCCGTGCCGGTGCGCCTGGCGTTTCGTTCGAATGAGGGTCGCTACATAGCTCCTTACGGTCACCGCACGGAAATTAACGACGCCTGGTTTCAGGACTACGGCGCGGATGTCAAACTCATGGACACTTCCTTCGCATACGTAGATGGCACATTTCAGGCGGAGCTGCCCGTTGGCGACTTGTACGTCGAGATGACAAAGGGGTTTGAGTACGAGGCTGTGCGAAGAAAATTGAAGATCGAACCCGGCCAGCGGGAACTGAAGTTGGAGATCGCCCGCTTTGCGGACCTGCGCTCGCAAGGGTGGGTGACAGCGGATACGCACGTACACTTTCTTTCGCCCACGACGGCAATCCTGGAGGGCCAAGCCGAGGGGTTGAACCTGATCAACCTCCTGGCGGCGCAATGGCGAGACTTGTTTACAAACGTGGGTGACCTTTCCGAAGGGTCACTAACCTCTCGTGATGGCGAAACCATGGTTTGGGTAGGTACCGAGAATCGTCAGCATATCCTCGGTCATTTGGCCCTGCTCGGCAGCCACGGTGACCCGGTCTTCCCCATGTCGGCTAGCGGCCCGGAGGAGAGCTATCTCGGCGATCCCCTCTGGACCAGTTTGGCCGAATGGGCGGACGCCTGCCGCAAGCGTGAGGGCCTCGTGGTGGGGGCGCACTTCCCTTATCCCACGGGCGAAATTGCTGCCGACATCGCTCTCGGGAAGATTGATGCTCTGGAGCTCTACCCGCGTGCCGATTACTTCAACGGTCTTCCGTACTTAGACTGGTATCGCTATTTGAATTGTGGTTACCGCCTGCCAGCGGTGGGCGGCACGGACAAGATGGGAGCCTATATGCCTGCCGGTGCAAATCGCACCTATGCGTTTCTGGGGCAGAACCAATTCAGCTTCGATAACTGGGCCAAAGCCGTCCGCCTGGGAAACACCTTCGTAACATCAGGACCTCTTTTGTTCTTTCATGCCGAAGGTCATCCGCCGGGAAGCGAAATCATGCTTCCACCGGGAGGAGGGACCTTGGAAGTCCATGCCGAGGCCAAAAGTTTTGTTCCCATTCATCGCATGGACATCGTCTTGAACGGTCAGGTTGTGGCTTCGCGCGAGCACCGTGAGGGCGTCCGCGAAATGAGCTTGAAGGAAAAGGTCCGGGTGAAAGGCCCGGCATGGCTGGCCGCGCGCTGCGGTTCGCTTACGGAGCGCACCACCAGGTGGAACTTCAGAATCTCCGCGCACACTTCGCCCGTGTATCTGTGCGTTGCTGGCCAAGAGCTTTTCTCGGTACCGGTCGCTTCCTACATGCTTACGCTGATCGACGGCGCTCAAAGTTGGGTCGAAAGTCTGGCAATCCAGCCTGATCCCGAGCGGTTGGAGCGTGTCCGCAAGGTCTTTGAGCATGCCCGAGCGAAATTGCACAGTCGGCTCCACCAACATGGCATCGAACACTGAGCTGGTCAGAAACAATTCAACGAATCTTGCAAATGCCGTGATTTTCAGGAGCTTGGATTGACCTTCATGTACCAGATCACCGTGACTCCATAGCCCATTGCGACGCACACCTTCCCGGAAATAGCGGGCAACTTATCGATATCGGCGAATTACGAGATTGTGACGGTCGGAACGATAAAGCCCCAGAACGTAAAGAATGACAACCCCTTTTGTGGAATAGATGACTTGGCGGATGCGCAAGAGCGGTTCACGTTTTGACACACCCAAAAGTTCCGCCGTTCTTGGGTCCGGGATGGTGGCATCAACCTCTTCATCGGAATAACCCAGTTCCACGCCGTAGTCGCGCTCCAAAGTCGAGAACAAAGACGCCTTCTGCAACTGAGCCGACAGCAATCCGGAAAACTGAGCCGCGGATAGATAGCAGGTCTCGAGCGCGAACGGCTCCCCAGCAGCTTGCCGCAAGCGTTCGAGTTTAAGGACGCGACTTTTCGGTGAAAGGGACAGCCTTGCAGTGGCTTCTTCTTCGTTGTCGATGATTTTTGCAAACAGGATCTTCGATACTGCCGTCAAACTTCGGCCCCCCATCTGCTCCGTATAGCTCATCAATTTGTTGAAGTGAATTTTGGGGGCAGCAACAAAGGTGCCCACCCCGCGGCGCCGCTCCACCACGCCTTCGCTTTCCAGGGAGCCAAGGGCGTGCCGGGCGGTCATCAAGCTGACGTCATGAACCCTGGCAAGTTCTCTTTCCGAAGGCACCAGGTCGCCGGGCCGCAGTTCGCCAGCCTCTATGACTTTTCGTATCGCCCCCTGGATTCGCCTGTAGGCCGGGATTCCATTTGTTCGCTTCGCTAGCATCGCAATTCCCTCGACTTGCCCTAAGCTACACAACAACCTTGACATCGCCGTGAACTAAAGACGAACAAACACGGCGAAATGTTTGGTCGTTCCTGGCGGCCATACATATTTCTGGAACTTTACGCATAGCGGCACCAACTCTCTGCCGCAGCCCATGCCCCAGATGGAAGGGGTGCACCCCCTCCCGACGGAAAAGGTGATATAGAGCAGAGATCGTTGAGTGCTATAGGGCACCGCAACGAAACCCTTATAAAATATTAGTTTCTTCTTGACAAGCGGAAACTTCAGCTATATAGCTACACCTCACGGGGTCGTTTGTTGTTTTGGGGGTTGTCGTTCTATCTCAAATTTGGAAAAAGAAGTGGTTGCTAGGCTGCAACCTCTTTCGGGGGAGCAATTGTCATGAATAGTCTGCGTGTAGTTTGTTGGGTACTCGTCAGCGCAGCGCTCATTCTCATGTTATGGGGAGCGCAAGGAGTCTGGGCACAGGAGGTCACTGCTACGGTGACTGGCACGGTGACGGACCCTAGCGGCGGGGCTGTCGCCGGGGCCACGGTTATCGCAAAGTCGGTGGAACGCGGCTTCACTTATACGGCCGTGACCAACGATTCCGGTATCTATCGCATCCCGCAACTCCCGGTTGGCAATTATGAACTCAAAGTGGAAAAGCCGGGATTCACTTCGGTCGCGTACCCGGCATTTGTCCTCACGTTGAATCAAGTTGCACGCATCGACGTCGCACTGAAAGTCGGCCAGGTCACCCAAACGGTTGAAGTGACCGGCGCGGCGCCTGTCTTGAAGACAGAGGCCACGCAGGTCGATACCATCATCAACTCGACCACCAACGATAATCTGCCTCTGGCCTCGCGCAATTACGTCCAATTGACCCTGTTTGCGCCCGGGGCGGTATCGACCGATCCGGCCAGCTTCACCAGCGGCAACAATACCGATTTTTATAGCGGCCGGCCGTTGATCAATGGCAACCGCGAGCAAGCGAATAATTTCTTGCTCGACGGCATGGATAACAACCAGGTGTCGGATAACCTGTTGGGTTACACCCCGGCGCCCGATGCCATCCAGGAGTTCAACCTGATTACCAGCAACGCCTCGGCGGAGTTTGGAAACTTCGAGGGCGGCATTATCAGCGCTACGATCAAGTCCGGTACGAACAGTTTCCACGGAGACGCGTGGGAGTTCTTCCGGAACGACGTCTTGAATGCGAAGAGCTGGTCGAACAACTTTAAAGGGCTTCCCAAGGACAAACTGCGCTGGAATATGTTTGGCGCTACCTTCGGCGGTCCGGTCTTCAAGAACAAGCTCTTCTTCTTCGTTGATTATCAGCGCCAGCGTTTCGATATTCCGAGCTCCTTCGGCACAAAAAGCGTCTTTACGACCGCCGAGCGCACTGGGGACTTTAGCGCTCTTTGCCCGGCAGGTTTCACAGGGGGTGTTTGTAGCTCGACTGGCAAGGGAAACGAACAGTTGTATAACCCGTGTGCATCATTTACCGCACCATGCACGCCTTCTTCTCCCCAAGCGACGACTCGCCAGCCGTTCCCGAACAACCAGATTCCGTTGGCTATGATCAGCCCTGTGGCGCAGGCGCTGTTTGCGTCCTCGCTCTATCCAACAGCCATCGGCCCTAGCACGCAACTGCAACAAAACTCTGTGAATATTACTGCAAAAGCCTTTAATGTGGACCAGGGCGACATCAAGGTAGACTACAAGGCTACGGATAAGGACACTATTTCAGGTCGGTTTACCAGGGCTTACCAGAACAATCCATCGACAAACTCGCAGGTGCTGTTTGGCAACGGCTATGCAACGACGCCCATTTACAACACGGTTGGCGATTGGACGCGCTTGATCAGCAGCAGCCTTGTCAATGATGCCCGCATGGGCTGGAGCCACGTTACGTTCGGCAGCGGTACTAGTTGGGCTTCGGGCGTCGGGCAATTCGGCAATACTATCGGTATCGGGAATGGTAACCCTGCGGGTCTTGACGGACTGTTGGCGCTCAACTTTAAAAACTCAGCCCTCGACAACCTGGGGACCCAGGAGAGCACTACGAGCTTCGACGACCACGTCTGGCAATTCGAAGATGCAATAACCTGGACGCACGGCCGACACAACATTAAATTTGGCGGGCAATTCTGGCGTCAAATTATCAAGACCTTCTATGCGGGTAATAATGGTGAACTTGGGCTGATGGACTTTGACGGCCGGTTCACCAGCAACACTATCGGTAGTGCTGGCACCGGCGCTGGGGATGGGGGAGCGGACTTCTTCCTCGGGCTCCCCTTTCAATTCGGCCGTGGTGTCAGCACCGGCAAAACCTGGGAGCAGTCCAGCAATATCATTGGTGTCTACGCTCAAGACACTTGGCGCCTCTCGGACCGCTTGACCTTGAATCTGGGTTTGCGTTACGAGGCGCACACTCCTTGGGTCGAAACCAACGACCAGCAAGCCAATTACAACATGGCCACGGGTAGTGTTGATCTCGCAAATCAGAACGGAGCCAGCAGAGGTCTTTATGATGGGTTCTATGGTGGTAAGGACTTCCAGCCACGCATCGGTTTCGCGTGGACTCCCGCCATGCTGGGCGGCCATACGGTCGTCCGCGGCGCCTTCACAATCTCCTCGTACCTGGAAGGTACAGGTACCAACCTGCGTTTGACCTTGAACGCGCCTTTTACTCCGGCCGAAATCAACGCCATCTATAACAACTCTGCACTGCCCGGCACGAGCACCTCAGACGGCATTGTGGGCTCAGGTAGTTCGGCATCCTGCGCAGCGCCAGCTTATGCTTGCTACGCTGGCGCCTTGCTCCGCGTGTGGGATCCCAAGGTCCAGCCGGCGATCGCTGATCAGTGGAACCTGACCATTCAACACCAATTCTGGGGGGATACCACCTTCCAAATTGGTTATGTGGGGCAGAGGGGCACTCACTTGATGGTGCCATTCGACTACGCGCAGCGACAACTGCTTCCCAATTCTTCTTGCGGGACTCCGCCGTGCACTGCTCCCAGCCCGTTCTTTGCCAAGAACCCTACGCTCTATAGCGTTCTGGGTCACCCCAACGCAACTCCGCCGAAACTTGATGCTACGGTCTCAGGCACGCAGTCCAACGGCACCATGGGGTACAACTCGCTGCAGGCCGTCCTCCAGAAACAGATGGGCCACGGCTTGCAGTATCAAGTGTCGTACACCTTCTCCAAGTGCATGTCTGATAGCACCGGTTACTATGGCGCTTGGAATAACGCGCTCAGCGCATCGGCATACTGGCAGAACGTCTACGACAAAAAGGCCGAATGGGCGCCCTGCTATTACGATGCCACGCACGTCCTTTCAGGCTATGCCATTTATGAGCTTCCCTTTGGCCGCGGCAAGACCTTAGCAAGGGACGCCAACAAGATCGTGAATGCCGTTATTGGAGGCTGGTCGGTCAGTCCAATCTTCATCGTCCGTAGTGGTTGGCCGATGCCTGTTTACAACGCCGCTGATGAGTCCGGGACGTTCGGTCGAGGTGCGCGTGCGAATTGCAACTCCATCCCGAGCATCACCGGAGAAACGCCAATCACCGGAGGAGTCGGTGGCTTCCAGTGGTTCACCAACACTAACAACTTCACTAACCCGGTCGCTGGGACCTTTGGAAATTGCTCGCCACAGCTCGGAAAGCTGCGTGGGCCGCGGTACACCGACGTGGACCTGAGTCTGCATAAGGACTTCCCGCTTACGGAGCGGTTCAAGCTGCAGTTCCGGTCGGACTTCATCAATGCGTTTAACCACGTCCAGCTCAACGCCCCAGAAATGAGTCTTGGAGGCAAGATGGGGCAGATTACCAGCGCCCAGCCTCCAAGGAATATCCAGTTAGCGCTGAAGCTCTACTACTAAACATAAACCGCGTATAATGAGGCAGGCGATCACGCCCGCCTGCCTCATTTTTCTTTTTGCAGCGACGTTAAGAGAGGCACCTTCGAAAGCAGAAACGCCTAATGCAAAATGTCTAGATACTCTGGTATGGCCGCGCTTTTGATCCTCTCAATTGGCTCTTTGTTGTGCGATCCAGTCATTTCGGCTCAGCAAGCGAAAGTAGCTACCGCACCCGGCGCCGGGTCCGGATTATCCACCGACAAAGCACTCACCTTGGCGGAACAGGGGCACTGCCAGGAGAGCATTTCTGCGCTCAAACGTGCCATGACCGGCCAGATCCCGCCGGAAACACGAAAAAAGGCCGGCATAGTTGGACTGCGCTGCTCTTTGACCTTGGACAATCGTGATGCGGCGCTCGATTTTCTTCGACTGCTAGGCAAACAGTTTGCCCAGGACCCTGACGTACTTTTTATCCTTGTCCATGCCTACTCCGATTTATCGACGCGAACGGCCCAGGACCTTGGCCGCACGGCACCGCAATCCATTCCCGCACACAAGCTCAATGCTGAGGCACTCGAGATGCAGGGGAAATGGGAGCCCGCACAGCTTGAATATGAAGGCATGATCGAAAAGGAGCCTAATGCGCCCGGCATACACTTTTTGCTTGGCAGGTTGTTGCTCTCGCGACCTGATGTCGGCCCCGATGCCATGGAACGCGCGAAGCAGGAATTCCTGAAAGAACTTGAGGTTGACCCTAATAATGCAGGTGCCCACTACGTCCTCGGAGAACTTGCCCGGCGAGACGAGAAATGGGATGAAGCTATCTCCCGATTTTCCCAAGCCGCAAAGCTCGATTCGAATTTCGCGGAGGCCTACCTGAGCTGGGGCGTTTGTCTTGTCACCGTCAAGAGATACGAAGACGCAATTCCGCCTTTGCGCGTGGCGAAGCGCCTGACGCCTGGAAATCCCGCCATCCATCACGCGCTTGCTACCGCCTTGGAGCGATCCGGTCACAAGGAAGAGGCGGAAAAGGAATTTGCGATTCACCGGAGCCTCGATTCTGCGACGCCGATGGCGCCAGCCCCTGAGAAGCCGCAATAGTTTTTGTCCCTTTTGATTTCGGATGCTAATACTTGGAAACTCTGAGAGTTTGCACGGCACGGACTGAATGAAAATGCCAGGTGGGATTCGTGCACCGCAACTAACGCGGCGCGACTTCGTCTCCAAGATGGCGGGAGCCTTGCTCGTGCCGCGATGGCCGGGATTTGTCTTGCCCGAGGCGCCGCAATTTCCTTTCGAGGAAATTCTCCCTGAGAAGAGCGGTATCCGATGGGTTCATTCGAACGGGAAATCACCCGAAAAATACCTTCCGGAAACCTCAGGTGCAGGCTGCGCATTTCTCGACTATGACAACGACGGCTGGATGGACATTTACCTGTTGAACAGCGGCAAGTGCGATTTTTTCGCTCCGAACCCGCCGTTGCGCAACGCGCTGTACAAGAACAATCGCGACGGAACGTTCACCGACGTAACGGAAAAAGCCGGCGTGGCGGCGGGCGGCTTTGGCCAGGGTGTCGCTGTTGCGGATTACGACGGCGACGGTTTTTCGGACCTCTATGTCACGCAGTACGGCCGCAGCATCCTTTATCACAACAATGGAGACGGCACGTTTTCCGATGTAACGGAAAAAGCGGGAGTCGCCGCTCCCGGTTGGGCTTCCAGTGCCGTCTGGTTTGACTACGACAATGATGGCCGCCTTGACCTATTCGTAGGGCGCTTCGTGGATTTCAGCAAGGAACTCAACAAACCCTGCGGAATCCACGATGACGGCCGTCATCACTATTGCATTCCCAAGATTTATTCCCCCATGCCCAGCTGGCTGTTCCACAACAACGGTGACGGCACGTTCACCGACGTCAGCAAGGAGTCCGGCATCGCCAGTCGCCTCGGCAAGGTATGGGGCGTGGTTGCGACCGACATCAACAACGACGGACTGATCGACCTTTGGGTAAGCAACGACACGGTGGCCAATTTTCTCTTCATCAATCGTGGCAAGGGAAAATTCGATGAGATCGCCACGACTGCCGGCGTTGCTTACAGTGATAGTGGCCGGGCGCGATCCGGCATGGGCGTGGACTCTGCCGATTTCAATGATGATGGATGGATGGACCTGTTCGTGGCGAACCTGGACCGCGAAATGTTCGCCATATACAAAAGCAATCATGACGAAACATTTGACGACGTAGCGCTTCCTACCGGCATCGGCAAGGCCACAAAATTCATGAGTGGCTGGGGTTTGAAATTTTTTGACTATGACAATGACGGGGACCTGGATCTGTTTCTCGCCAACGGCAACCCGGATGACCTCATCAGCTCCTTGCACGGCGAGGTCACTTACGAAGAGCCGCTCCTGTTGTTTCACAACACTGGGAAGTCCTTCCAAGACGTCAGCGCACAGAGCGGCCCTGTTTTTGCCATACCGAGGTCCTCGCGTGGATTGGCACTCGGTGATTTCGATAACGACGGCGCGGTTGACGTCCTGATCTGCGTCAATAATGGCGCGCCGCTCCTTCTCCGCAACAATGCCGGCAGACAAAATCACTGGCTGGGAATTCATCTTCGAGGGAAAAAGTCCAATCCCGACGCTGTCGGTGCCGTTGTCACCTACCAGGCTGGAAACTTGAAACGCAGGCGCGTGAAAGTCGGCGGAGGCAGTTACCTTTCTGATCATGACCCGCGCATCGTGTTGGGTATAGGAAAGCGCGAGAAAATCGATTGTCTTGACGTAAAATGGCCCCTCCCCGGTGGCGAAACACAGCGCTTCAAGGATCTTCCTATCGACCGCTACATCACCATCGTGGAAGGCCAGGAAAAATGGAAGTAATCCGACGCTTGGTTAAAGGTTTAGAGCTTCTGCTGGCGGTCGCGTTGTGTTGCGCAGACCACCTGGGTGCGCAGGAACCGGGCAATCCTCCGCCCACGTTTACGAAGGAGGTGGCGCCGATTCTGCAGAAACACTGCCAGACCTGCCACCGGCCGGGCGAGGCCGCACCTTCTCCATGCTCACTTACGAGGACAAGCGGCCGTGGGCTAAGCGCCATCCTCACGCTAGGACCTCCGTCCGGCTAGGAGCCGTCACTACCGCATTGTATTCTGAACTAAGGACGCGCAAAGGACTACAAATGCAAACATCGGGGCACAGTGGACATGTAACGCGCTTCGCGGACATGTACCGTCCCCGACTCTTGCCCTACCCCACTTAGCTTTCCCTCAACTTTCGCATTTACTTTCCCGCCCATATTAAACTATTCTCAAGTCACCCCAGTGGAAACCCCGAATGCCTCAAGAAAACCTTTCTACCGCCATCTCTTGAGCCACTTCCTCTCCATCCTTCTCGCCTACCTCTCGGTCTTGGCGCTCGTCCGCATGTTCGAATCGCGCCTGATCTTTATCCCAAACTATCCCGGCCGCCTCGACGGCGACTGGCATCCTCGTGGTCTGAATGTTGAAGACATTTGGCTCACAGCTTCTGACGGTGTCAAGCTCCACGCGTGGTGGATCCCTGACGACAAGGCAAGATTTACTTTTCTCGCTTTTCACGGTAACGCCTCCAACATCGCCAACCGCGCACCGACCTATGAATTTCTCCACGGTATACATGTAAATGTATTTGCCCTGGAATACCGCGGTTACGGCCGCAGCGAAGGAAAGCCGAGCGAAGCCGGAGTCTACCGTGATGCCGAAGCCGCCCATGAATACCTCGTGAACTCAAAAGGTATCGATCGCAAAGCGATCATTTCCTTCGGCCAATCCCTCGGCACGGCTGTCGCCACTCACTTGGCAACTCACCGCCAAGTCGCTGGTGTGGTGCTTGAGGCCCCATTTCCTTCCGCTTCTCGAGTCGCCCGCAAGATTTTTTGGTTTCTCCCAGGCGTCAGCCTTCTTATGCATGGGCAGTTCGATACGCGAGTCTGGCTAAAGGAAATCCACGCTCCCGTTCTAATCGTCCACTGCAGTCAGGATCCCGTTATTCCTTTTCAATTTGGCCGGGAAGTGTATGACGAGGCCCTTCCTCCCAAAAACTTTCTTCAAATCAACGGTTACTGCCACGAAGAGTCCTCCCTCATAGCCCCAACTCAATACCGCACGGCTCTCCAGGAGTTCTTGAATAGCCTTTAGCCGATCGTAATTCGTGCCGGCAATCAGGAGAAGTATTGAATCAGGGCGCCTAACCCTTCCAGACGTACTTGCCGCAGGGGCAAGGCACCGTCTCCGTGGGAAGTTTCTTTGCCATCGGTTGCTGGCAGACGGGACAATTTTTGCGCCACATATTGGATCAGCCTTTCCTCAACTAGCACGGTGCAACGCAGCCGGGCACGTCATGGTGACCGATCATGGCGTAGAATTCTTCCCGTTGTTGAAGTGCTGTGAGAAGCGCGAGCGCTTTTCCGTAGGCTGCTATCGCCCCGGTTAGATTGTGAAACTCCGGAGAATCCTTAACCGTCCCCCGTCTTCGTATGTGCGCATCCGCCGAGAGTTCGAGCATTCGTTCTATGCCCTTGTTCGCAACACCTGAGTTAGGTTTCATCATCGAATGGGCCTCCTTCTGTATGTAAGGGTGCAAGCCTCCGGGATTCGGGATAGGGAGAAGCCTCGAATCTGCTGGCGGATTATTATGGAGGAGGTATACGGGTGGGTGCCCCATCCTTTCCGCGGTTTGTGCAGAAAGGGTGGGGCTGCCTTTCGCTAGCCTCTCATTCTTTTCGATTTGATTCGCCCTCCTCCGCACCTGACCCGCTACACACGGTAAAGCCCGCCGTGCGCGGGCTCACCAGATACGCCCCGGGAAAGTCCGGGCAGCAGTCGGACTCATCCGTCAATCCCGCCGACACGAGCGCCTGCACTTGCGCTCGTCGCGTCCAGCAGATCGCTCCTTACCCCCCTGGTCATGAAATGAGGGGAGAATCTGTTGCTCGCGGATAAGGCAACACTCAGCGTTTCGAGAGCGTGGGTAAGGTGCTCGCGATCATTTCCCGCGATGGCCATGGATTCGGGCGTGGCGCAAGGCCGCCGGTGCAGCTCTTCATTGAATTCCTCCATCAGACTCTTTTCCAACCACGTATAGCAAGTATTACGGACGATCTGCAGCAGCCATGCGCGCGCATCGCCACCATGAAAACTACCGAAGAAGCGATAGGCGCGAAGCATGGCTTCCTGTGTCACGTCTTCCGCATCGGTGCGGCTGCGTAAAATACAGCGCGCGAGGTTGAAGGCGGCGTCAAGATGCGTGAGCACGAGCTGCTCGAAACGCACCCGGTCATCGGGATTCAACACGCCTAAACCTTTCCGCTGATCAGTGAGGTTCACATGTGAAAACCGGCTGGATGGCGATTTTATTCTCGACGGTCGTTCTCTTGTGACGAACAACCAAAGTGAGTCAAGAACGCGGATGAATTGGGAATAACACAGGCGCCGCCCCAGTCTTGGTGAACGTAAGCGCGTCGAACGAAGGCGCAGGCAAGTCCCATCCATCTTGTGCTGCCAGTAAATCGCAGGCGGAGAATGGAATAAAGAAAGAAGTAGTAGGCGAGGAGGAATAGGGATGTCCGAAAAGATAAAGGATGAGATTTTGCACGATCACAACCATGACGGGATCGACCGCCGTGGATTCCTGAAATGCATGGCGTGGGCGGGAACGGGCGCTTTCTGCGTGATACAAGGGGGCGTCTTGAAGTCCTACAGCCTGAGCCGGCTGCCGGAGTTAGGGTCCAAGGAAGCCATGGGCGAGCTGAGCTTTGTGCAAATCAGCGACAGCCACATGGGATTTAATAAGGCGGCGAACCTGGATGTGGTAGGGACACTGAAGGCGGCCGTAGACAAAGTTAATGGTTTGGCGACGCCACCCGAATTCATGTTGCACACGGGGGATATAAGCCACCTCTCGAAACCCGAAGAATTTGACACCGTGGACCAAATCTTGAGGAGTGCGAGCGCGAAGGAAGTATTCTTCGTGCCGGGGGAACACGACGTGCTGAACGATGACGGCAAGCAGTACCTGGAACGGTACGGAAAAGACGCCAAAGGAACAGGATGGTACAGCTTTGACAAGAAGGGCGTGCATTTCGTTGGGCTGGTGAACGTGATGAACCTGAAAGCCGGCGGCCTCGGGACGCTAGGGCACGAGCAGCTCGAGTGGCTAGAAGACGACGTGAAGCATTTGAAGCACAGCACGCCGATCGTGGTGTTTGCGCACATTCCGCTGTGGAGCGTGTATCCGGAGTGGGGCTGGGGAACGGAAGACAGCGCACAGGCGCTGGCGTACCTGAAGAAGTTTGGTTCGGTGACGGTGCTGAACGGGCACATTCACCAGACGATGCAGAAGGTGGAAGGCAACGTGACGTTTCACACCGCGGCGTCCACAGCGTTTCCACAGCCGCAACCGGGCAAGGCCGATTCGCCGGGACCGATGAAAGTGCCGGCCGAGCAATTGAAGAGCGTCTTGGGAATCACGGACGTGAACTACGTTCAAGGGCAACACGCGCTGGCGGTGGTGGATTCTTCGCTCGCGTGAGCGAGACGTAGCCAAACCCAGAAATCAGTTCGAATTTGAAACAGCTAAAAAGGAGAAAAAGCATGAGGAGAAGTGTGTCTACTGCAGGGTTAGCGGCAGCGCTGGTGCTTGGAATGGGAGCGCTCGGCGCAGGGCCGAAGAGCTTCGAAGCCAGCGCGCAGCAGAAGCCGGCAACCATGGAAGTGAAGATCGACAACTTCAGTTTTGGACCGGTGGAGCTGATGGTGCCGGTGGGAACGACGGTGACCTGGACGAATCGCGACGATATTCCCCATACGGTGGTGAGTACGGACAAAGCGTTCAAGTCCAAAGTGCTGGATACCGACGAGAAGTTTTCCTACACCTTTAGCAAAGCGGGAACGTTTCCCTACTTCTGCTCGATTCACCCGAAGATGACCGGCAAAGTCATCGCGCAGTGAGTGAGGAGCGGCCTTGCATCCCTTTGATATCCGAGAGGCATTGCTTGCGAAGCACGCACAGCATGTGGTGCTGATTCACTTCCCCATCGCCCTGTTTCTCACAGCCGTGGCGTTCGACTATTTCGGGCAGTGGACGAAAAACCGGACCTTGGCAGCGGCGGCGTATTTCAATCTGCTGCTAGCTGCGGTTTCTATTGTGCCAGTTGTGGCGAGCGGTCTTGCAGCTTGGCAGTGGGAACTTGAGGGGCAAAAGCTAAAAGGGGTTCTGTTCATGCACCTGCTTCTCGGTTGTCTATCGAGTGTGCTGATCTGGCTAGTGTTTTGGATCCACTTGCGCGTGCGGCGCCATCCGAAGGACTCGTTGCCAAAGTACCGCCTGCCGATCGAAGGCGTTGCGGTCTTGCTTGTAGTGTTGACGGGACATCTCGGCGGCTTTCTCAGTGGCGTAAACGGGCCCGGCTAGGCGCGCCGCGCGTCCAGCCGAGAATGGGGAGGCGAACTGAAGGCAAGACACGCGGTGAAGGCGATGTGAAGACATGAGAGTCGACTTGGACAATCAACTTTTTCCCCGTGCCGGCCTAAAGCGCGCGGAGATAGGCCAAAGGAGAACTTCCGTTACGACGGAGTAGACAAGCATCATAGGAGAAAAGGAATGAAACTGTTTTGTGGAGTGATGGCCTTGGCCTGCGTGCCAGTGCTTCTAGCAAGTAATAATGTGCCTTATCCCAAAGAAAACGTGGCGAAGTTTGTGGTCGAGAAGCTGGATGTCACAACGCTTCCCTCGACAATCCGGCCGAAACCGGAGAAGAAAAAGAAGACATTCGGTGATTATGGATACGTGACGCGGCAACTGGACGAGAAGGAAGCTCGCGTCGAGGCAACACTTGGGAGGGACGCAAATTAGAGAGATGATCGCGCGCGACCGCAACCACCCGTCGATGGTGGTCTGGGGCCTTTGCAATGAGGTTTGCGGGCAAAATCCTCCCGCGTATCAATTTGTGAAACATATGTTGGAGGAGGTGCTGGATCCCAATCGGCTTTGTTCCTATGCTTCGAACTCCTTGATCAAGACTCCGGAACGAGACGCAGCCGGATTGACATGTTTTCGACGGATCGCGGAAACAACGCAACCACAGGTATAAGATAGCCAATCATGAGGAAACTTCTCGTTTGGCTTATCTGTTCTTCTCCTTTGCCGCTGTATGGCTCGCAGCATGAAAACATTTCAGCCTGGTACGTTGATTCGCTGGTGAAGGTCTTTCCCGACAGCCCGGCGGCAAGATCAAAACTCGAAGTGCCACTGCTGTCAGCCCGCAATGGCCACACGAGCCTGGAGGTCGCGTTGCGGTCCGAAGAGCACCGAGTGGTACAGGTGCGCGTCGTTGCTCCGCGCTTGGGGAACGCGGCACTTAAGGTCCAAACCTACCGAGTAGGAACGGTGGAGGTGAATTCTCACCCTACCGACACACCCCTGGCCGAAGTGGTGCGTTCAGAAGTGGGTCCCTATCCAGATCCTTTGTTTCCGCTAGCGAAGGAAATCTCATTGGAAGGGTCCCGCACCGAGACAATATGGATTTCCGTGTTCACGCCGGAGGACACACGGCCTGGAATTTACCCGGGCGCGATCGAGATCGACGCCGGAAAGCGGAAGTTGAGGCTGCCCTTTCGCGTGGAAGTCTTCGCTGCCACCGTACCGAAAGAACAAAAGCTCTGGGTGACGAATTGGCTCTGGTTTGAACAGGAAATGATGGCGAAGCATTATCCGAAATTGAAGTCCGATCCGGATCGCTACTGGAGAGTACTAGAGAACATAGCGCGGACGATGGCGGAGTACAAACAGAATGTTGTGTTCGTTCCTGTGCGAACGCTAGCTAAAGCGCATCTGGCAGACCGCGGCGTCCAATACGATTTCGGGTTAGTGGACCGCTGGATTGAGATTTTTGACAAAGCCGGTATGGCACGCATGATCGAGGGCGGTCACCTGAGCGCGCGGCTCGGCGGTGGATATGACTCGCCGTATGTGCTCTCGACGGACCTGGTAGAGAACGGTCGAATTGTGAGGAAGGAACTGCCGGCGAACGATCCGCGTGCAGAACAGAATCTCCGGGAGTTTTTGCGGCAACTTCGCAATCACTTGAAAGAGAAAGGCTGGCTCAGCCGCTATGTCCAGCACGTTCATGATGAGCCACATGGGGCCGAGATGCCTATCTACCGGCACTTTGTCCACATCGTCAGCGAGGAACTGCCGGGAGTGCCGACCCTGGACGCCATAAGCTTGAGCGAAGATATTTCCGCACAGGAGGAAACCAAGATCTGGGTGCCTAAACTCGGCACATTTGATGAACGTCTGGATGCAATCGCAGCGCATAAAGCGCGTGGAGGCCAAAGTTGGTACTACATTTGTCTGGATCCGCGCGGCAAATACCTTAATCGGTTCACCGACTACCCGACGCTCAAGGTGCGGCTCTTGCCCTGGGTCAACTACCGGTACAGACTTACTGGTTACCTACACTGGGGCGGGAATTTCTGGACAGATCGACCGTTCGAGAACGTTCAGCCTGATTGGGGCGGAGGGTTCTTACTTCCCGCCGGTGATAATGCTATCGTGTACCCTGACCCGGAGCACGACGGGGTGTTCGTATCTGAGCGACTCGAAGTGATGCGAGAGGGAATAGAAGATTACGAACTGCTAATGGAATCTGCTCGACGTGCGCCTGAACGCACAAACGCTTTGGCCCGAGCAGTGATGCCTACATTCACCGAGTACATACGCGATGTGAATCAGTTCCGAAAGTTCGAGCGCGAGCTGCTTGTGCTGGTGACGGAGGCACAGAGGGAATGATGGGGTATCCGGCCGTCGCTCCCGCCGATCACCTGAAAAAATCGCCCGACACCCCGGGATGCCTGTAGTTCGATTCGACTGGGCAGGAGGCAAGGTATGCGCTTTTTCTTCATGTCAGCCGGACGTTTCCTCGTGGTCACGGCGCTTCTCTTTTTTGCTTGCCATTCACTCTGCGCGCAAACCAACAATGGCGGAATTACCGGGTCTATTCTGGATAGTTCCGGTGCCGCTATTGCTGATGCGAAAGTCGTTGCCACCGGCGTCGAAACACACACCGCGTACATAACAACATCCACGTCTACGGGTGCCTACCGTTTTGGAAACCTGGTTTTGGGAGCCTACAACATCACTGTGACTGCGAAGGGATTCAAAACCGCAGAAGTAACGGGCATCGTTGTGCAAATCAACACCGTCGCATCCTTGGACATTACACTCCAACCGGGCGAGGTCAAAGAATCTTTGACGGTCGTGGCAGATGCTCCTCGCATTCAAACGGAAACCTCCGAAATCGGCACCGTGGTCGGTGCCAAAGAGATTGTGGAACTGCCGTTGTCCCTGAACGCTACGAGTCAGAGTTTTCTCAGGTCACCGGAGACCTTCGTCTTTCTCACGCCTGGCACGCAAGGGCCTGGAACCAACCAGGGCAGTGCCTCCGCGGGCGTTTTTCAATCGAAACTCAGCGGAGGCCAGAACTTTAGCACCGAAGTTCTGCTCGATGGTGTGAGCACCACGCGCTCGGACAGCGGTTCGGCATTCGACCAGACCGCGCCTTCTGTGGAAGCATTGAGCGAATTCAAGGTGCTCACCTCCACGTTTTCCGCGCAATTCGGAAGGACTTCCGGCGGAATCGAGAGTTTCGCCACCAAGTCCGGCGGAAATGATTATCACGGTACGGCGTTTGATCTGTTCCGCAATACGGCCCTGGATGCCAATTCCTGGAACAACAACTTCAACGGTGCCCCCAGGGCCGCGGACCACCAGAATGATTTCGGTGGCAGCTTGGGTGGCCCGGTTCGCATACCCAGATTATACGATGGCCGGAACAAGACCTTTTTCTTCTTCTCCTGGGAACAGTACCGGAACAACCCCGGAACTTCATCCTTGGACACTCTTCCCACAAAGAATGAACTGCAGAACGGCGACTTCTCCACCTTGTTGGGAGCGCCAACGGGAGCCACCAATCCCTGTGACAACACCCCGGTTCTGAGAGGGCAGATTTTTGACCCGACAACCACTTCCTGCCCGACAGGTTTCGTGGGCGGTCGCATCGCCTTCCCCGGCAATATCGTTCCCCCGTCGAGTTGGGATTCCGTTGCGAAAAAGATCCTGGGCTTCCTGACCGTCCTGCCAAATCAAGCGCCTACGGCACAAAATCTTAATGGTCTGACCAATAACTTTCTCTTCCTTTCCAGCCAAAAGCGCCGCGACACTACGATGAGTTTTCGGATCGATCAGAACTGGGGAACCAAGAACAAGTTCTTCTTCTCCTACAGCAGCCGGGATCAGGGCGCTCCTAACGGAGGAGACGATTTGCCGGGTCCGCTTAACAATAATTTCTTCAACATCAATTTTACCCACTACCTGCGGTTCGGCTGGGATTACACGCCGAGCTCCAACTGGCTGAATACTTTCACCGTCGGATTCAACCGTCTCAGCAATTTAAGCAAGGCTGCCAGCGACAATGGCACAAACTGGCCGGCGCTGCTTGGGATTTCCAATGCCAGCGGTACCGTGTTCCCCCAGATCAGTTTCAACGGTAGCCCGGTTAGCATCGCCTATACGGGATTCAGCACGGAGAGCGACAATGGCCACATTCCCAACAGTCTGATCACTGCGGACAACGTCAGTTGGGTCAATGGCCGGCACTACTTCCATTTCGGTTCCGAGTGGAGGGCCTATCAATACTCGTTCATAGGCACCGCGGACACTTCGCCTAACTACGGATTCAACAATTTTCAGACCGCGTTCGCCCCCAACGACACAGCCACTGGCGATCCGTTCGCCAGCTTCCTGCTCGGACTTCCCAACCAGGAGCAAGTATCTATAACTTCGGTCAATCCTCGCCTGAACTCCAACTATTTCGCTGCGTACGTCCAGGACGATTTTAAGTTCCGCAGGGATTTGACCTTGAACCTAGGTTTTCGCTACGACGTGGATACCCCGCGCCATGAGGGTCATGATGCCCAGTCCGTCTTGGATCTCACAGTTCCTAACAACGGGACTGCCCCTCCTACTCCCAACCCCGTGCCCATTGTTCCCAGTGTGCCCGGTGCTTTGGTTTATGGCCACACTGCCACCGGCGCAAAAATTTACTACAAGGACTTCGGGCCACGCCTCGGCTTTGCCTTTGCCCCGGATGAATTGTTTGGCCGTTTTCGAAATTTGGTAATCCGCGGCGGCTATGCCATCTATTACGCTGCACTCTTCTACGACGATCTGCCCACGGGCACCATTCAGTTCAGCAGCGGCACGACCGTTCAACCTACCTTTACTTCCGGTAACAATTTCAGCCCTGTCCAGGCGCTCTCGGCCGGCTTCCCGACCTTCACGCCTCCCAAGAACAGCACCGACGCCGCTCTCCTCAATGCTCAAAACGTCGGTTACATGGCGAAGAGCTACGGGCGGCCGGCAATGACCCAGAATTGGAGCCTTGAAGTTCAGAAACAGCTGGCAACCGACCTCATTCTGAGTATGGGTTACGTGGGCATCAAGGGCGACCACCTCCATACCAACATTGCCCAGGTCAACGCGCTCAATCCGGAATTCTATAGCTTGGGAAATGCATTGTCCGATTCCGTCACGAGTGCGTCGGGCCAGGCTACTCTTAATTCTCTCGGCGTGACCGTGCCGCCCTGGTTTGAGCCTCTCTACGGCCCCACGGGCGTTAACCCGGGCAATGATACCGTGGCTCAACTGCTCCGGCCCTTTCCGCAATATCTGGATATCGGCGGCAGCAACAATGGGAAGTGTTCCTGCCTCGAAAATCTCGGAACGTCCACCTACAACGCGTTTCAAGCTAAGCTGGAACGCCGATTCCGCAACGGATTGAATCTGCTCGCCTCCTATACCTATTCAAAGACGCTGACCAACGCAGATAGCGCCATCCCCGTGTTTTCCGGCTTCTCCTCGAACGAATTTGCCGCGCAGAATCCCTTCAACCCAAAGTCTCAAAAGGCCTTGAGCTATCAGGACACGCCGCATATGTTGGTGATTAGCTATCTCTATCAGCTTCCCGCGGGGCCGGGGAAGAAATACCTGAATCACGGAGTCGCCAGCAAAGTCTTAGGCGGATGGCAAGTCGGGGGAGTGCAACGCTACCAGAGCGGCACGCCAACAGTCCTGAACACTTATGTGCCCTCACCCCCCGGAACCGACGGAGCATTCCGCCTTAGCCTGGTTCCGGGCGCGCCGATATTGGCTCCGAACCATGGTTCCTTCAGCGCTAGCAACACAAACAGTGCCAATAGCGGGTGCACCGAAGACGCGAATGGAGTGTTCACTCCAAATTCCACGAACAACTTCTTCAATTGCGCTGCCTTCCTGGAACCTAATGCCTCGAACTTGGTTGCACAGCGTGGATACGTTTACGGAAACGCTCCTCTCGTTCTTGGCAACGTCCGCAGCCAGCACTACTTCAATGAGGATTTCGCGATCCAGAAACGAACGCCTTTTTACGAAAACCAAGCGATTATCTTCAAGGCTGATATACCGAACGCCTTCAACCGGCACGTTTTCGGAACCTTGGATGGATGGCCAGGGGACGGCAACTTTGGAGCTCCCAAAAGCCTTGGCGTTGTCAGCCCGACACGGCAAATTCAGTTTACTTTGCGTTATGAATTCTGAAGTTTCGCTGCAATTGCAGCCCCGGATCCTCCTGCTACCCCGTAGCAGGAGGATTTTTCTTGCAGACAACTATTGCCGGAAGACGTTTTAGTTGGGTGTAAAATTGCCGGGTGAAAGCAAATATGCAAAAACCCTTCTGGTGCTCGGTCGACATTGTAGTAATAGCATCCTTTTTCACGGGCCTTGGCCGCATCCCATTTCGAAACTTTTGCGCCGGAGTTTTGCTCTTATTTGCAGCTCTACCTTGCTTGGCACAAACACCCGTGCCGGCCGGTGTCATGCAAGAATTCCAACAGGCATCCGAATCCATGCGGCTAGGGAATCTCGACCAAGCGGGGGACGGTTTTGCCGCCATCGTCAAGCAAGCACCGAACTTTGCGGAAGCATTTTTGAACCTCGGCCTGGTTCGGGAAGAACAAGGCCGCCATGAAGAGGCGATTGCGGATTTCCAGAAAGCGTTGCAACTCAAGCCCAGGCTGCGCGGAGCAAATCTTTTTTGGGGGATCGCGGAATATCGAACCAACAAGTTGGATGCTTCAGTGGCTGCCTTGCGCAAGGAAACCTCCATCAGTCCAAAAGATGCCAACGCGTGGATGTGGCTGGGAATCGTTGCACTGGAAAAAGGAGATGGAGATGAAGCCGTCCATGCGCTCGACCAAGCGGCAAAGCTCTCTCCCGATAACGTGGATATTCTCTATCACCGCGGCCGCGCCTATCTCTATGTTTCCCAGGGGAGCTATGCGCGCATGTTCAAAGCCGACCCTAAATCTTGGCGCGTACGTCAGGTACTTGCTCAAGCCAACGCCGACGCCGAACGCCACCTCGATGCCATTGCCGAATATCAGGAAGCGATCAGGCTGGCCCCGAATCAGCCAGGGCTCCACGAAGAATTGGGCTCCGAATTCCGGAATGCGGGTAAGCCGCAGGAAGCGGAGACGGCCTTTCTGCGCGAGTTGGAGATCGATCCGTTCAACGTCCTGGCCCGATACAAGCTTGGGGTGCTGGCCATTGAAAAAGGAGACGGCGCGAAGGGCAAAGTGTTAATCGAATCCGCCCTGAAGGAAAAGGCTGGTCTTCTTCATTCCGATTACAATCTGGGCCGAGCGGAAATGCTACTCGGCAATGATGCCGCAGCCGCTCAGCATCTTGAACGCGCTACCTCCGCTCCCGGCTCCGATCCCGAAATCATCCAGCAAGCCTGGTATCAACTCGGAATCGTCTACCGTCACCTTCGTCGTATGGGAGACGCGCAAAAGGCCATGGCCACGTTCCAAAAGCTCAAGGACGAAGACGCGGAGAACTCGCAAAGAGCGCTGAAGCGATACGAAGCCCAGCAGAATTCCAATGCGGCCCAACCTCCTCCCTCGCCGGAGGATCCTCAATGACAAGGTATTAAGGACACGAGTGAACTCGCTGCCAGAATTCGTGAAAACGACTTTGCGCACCACACCGCCGCTGTGCTTGCTGGCAGCATTAACCGTTTCCGCGCAATCGGGGAAAAACTTAAAGGACTCTCCAGCCGCTCGAACCCCGGGCTCCGTTCATATCGACGTAGTTGAATCCTCGGAGGAGTTGCAGGAGTCGCTGCGGGAGAAGCCCGCGCTGCAGTTCTCGTCCTCGCAGCCAACAAATCTCACCGTCCGCGTGAACGAGTCTCACACCTACCAGCAAATCGACGGCTTCGGCGCCTCTATAACTGACTCTTCCGCCTGGCTTCTGTCACAAAAACTCACGCCAGCTCAACGAACCGCGCTCGTCAAGCAGCTCTTTGACAAAAAGCAGGGGATCGGCCTTGCTATTCTCCGACAGCCCATGGGTTCCAGCGATTTTTCTGTTGCAGACTACAGCTATGACGATGTGCCGCCCGGGGAATCCGATCCTGAATTGAAACATTTCACTATCGATCGTGATCGCCAATACATAATTCCAGTGCTCCGCGAAGCACTCGCCATCAATCCCAAGCTCAAAATCATCGCCAGCCCCTGGAGCTCTCCCGGATGGATGAAAACGTCAGGTTCCATGATTGGGGGCACGCTGCTGCCGTCGTCCTTCACGCCGCTTGCGCGCTACTTCGTGCACTTCGTGCAATCTTACGAAGCGGCGGGAGTGCCCATCTTTGCCATTACTCCCCAGAACGAACCGCGCAATATTCCTGTTGATTATCCCGGCATGGGGATGACCGCCGAGGAACAAACCGTCTTCATCCGCGAGTATCTCGGCCCCGCGTTTCGAGACGCGCATCTCAAAACGAAGATCATGGACTTCGATCACAACTGGGACTTGATCGACTTTTCGGAGAAAATCTTGAGCGATCCCAAAGCCGCGGAATTCTCAGCAGGCACTGCCACACATTGTTACGGGGGCAGCCCGGAAGCCCAGACCAAACTCCACGATCATTTCCCCACTAAAGGAATCTGGCTCACTGAGTGTTCAGGCGGCGAATGGCAAAAAGGCAATTTGCTGGTGGCTCAAGCGGATCTCATTATCGAAACTACGCGCAACTGGGGACAGAGTGTCGTTCTGTGGAACCTCGCTCTCGATCAAAATCATGCGCCGCATCTGGGTGGCTGCACAGACTGCCGCGGCGTAGTAACTATCGACCACTCGAAATCACCAGCGACGGTCACCCCCACGGTGGACTTCACTGCTCTGGCGCACGCCAGCAATTTTGTTGCGCCGGGTGCTCTTCGCATCGATTCAACTTCATCTGAGGAAGCGCCGCTCAAACACGTTGCCTTCCGCAATTCAGATGGCTCGATTGTATTGCTAGCGCTCAATCCCAGTGGGAGTGCCATAACCCTTAGCATCGCCTGGCAAAGCCAATATGCAACCTACACGCTTCAGCCCGGTGTTGTAGTTACTTTTCACTGGTCGCCGAAATTGGGAACACCTCACTAGCTAGGCAACGAGCCCGTGGCCGATTCAACATGTCTCTTTAGGGGAATCTATTGTGGTTTGGAGGATACGGCACGGCTCTGGAGCTCCGCTGTGCGATCGAATTCCGTCTTGGCTCGGTCCAGAGCTTTCATCTCTTTGTACAACTTTCCCAATTGATAGTGCGCGGCCGGATGATCCGGCGCGAGTTGCACGGCCTTTTCCAAGTCCCTTTGTGCGTCTGTTAACTTTCCCAGCCGCAAATATGCCGTGCCCAGCTTCAAGCGGCAAATCGCATCTCTCGGCGCGAGTTCGACTGCTTTTTGGAGCAGCGGAATCGCTTCGCCCACCCGCGATTGTTCCATCAGCAAACTTCCCAAGTTTAGAAACGGTTGCTCGCTCGGACGCACGCTTTGTTCCTGCCATTGGATGGCCCTGCGATACGCATCCATAGCCGCATCCGGTTGCGCTTCCGATTCCAGAATTAATCCCAAATTGTTTTCTGCTTTGGCGTCACGCGGATCCAGCTCCAGCACCGTTAAGAATGCTTTGCGTGCTTCGGGAACGCGGGATTTCGTGTAATACGCGCGCCCCAGAAAATACCAGGCTTCCTTATTCTTCGGCTCAGCCTCCACGGCTTTCTCCAGCCACTTGATCGCATCCGGATAGTCATTCAACAAAACATAGTTCAATCCAACGATCTTCAAATCATCCCCGGCAGGTGCCTGATACTGCGCCGCCTTTGTATACGTTTCCAGCGACTCTGTGGCTTTGCCCTCCCGGTGCAACACATAGCCAAGCAAATAAAGTGCGTCGCCGGAAGCAGCATGCACCAGAAAATAACACCGCAAGGCAGCCTCTGCCGCCGCGAATTTCTCCAGATGAATGTAAGCCTTGCTTTCGTACAGCAAGGCATCGGTCGCGCCGGGGGCGGCTTCTTCGGCCCGAGCGAAAAGCGCAGCTGCCGAGGTGAAATCCCCCTTGCTGAATTCGCTCAGTCCAAGCGCCAAGTCGTCGGATGTTTGCGAAGATGCAGTAATGGCGCAAACGCAACCGACAAGAAATGAGACAAACACGCGTATCCTGAGCTCAGCAGCGCCTCCCCGCTTTCTCCTACCAGCGCGGGGATCCGCTTGGTTCATCGATTTGCAGAATCTGATTCGCATGAACATCTTTCAATGTTTGCACAATTCCGCTCGACCAACGCACCTGAATCTGTTGCACTACTTCGTTCTCTCCGAGCCCAAAGTGCACACGCTTGTCGCTCGCCGAAAGGTAGCTACTCGTCGTCGTGACTGTCGCAAATTGTGCTCCGCTTGTGGTCACAACCTTCACTTCAGCGCCAATTCCATCTCGATTGCTCTGGTGGCCCACGAGTTTCAGCAAAATCCAATGATTCTCCGTGAGTGTCTCATTATGAAGCACGTATGCCGGCCCGTCATTCGTATTCACAACTGCATCCATGCGCCCGTCGTTGTCCAAATCGCCGGTCGCCATTCCGCGCGCCACCCACAGCTTCCGAAATATCGCCCCAGACTCAGCGGACACGTCGACAAAACCCTTACCAGTATTTCGCGCCAGCAACATAGGCTCGCGGTATCGCAGATTCGGAAGCGTCAGCTCCACAGTGTCCAAATCGTGCCCCTGCGCAATCAACAGGTCTTTCCACCCGTCATTGTCGTAGTCGAGAAAACGAACGCCCCATCCCGAATGAGCCAGCGTCATTTTACTGATTCCCGCAGTCGTGCTCGCATATGTGAATGCGCCATCACCGTTGTTTCGATACAGCGCGTATCGCTGAATTGCCAGGTCAGTAACCACAATATCTGGCCAGCCATCATTGTCATAGTCTGCGAAATCCACGCCCATGCCTGCATAGGTTCGGCCGTCAATATCCACGGCAACTTCGGATGGCAGCCCCACCTCTTCAAACGTTCCATTTCCCTTGCTGTGATATAAAAACTCCACCATCGAATCGTTGGCCACAAACAAATCGATATGTCCATCGCGGTCATAGTCCGCGATTGCCAGGCCCAAACCTTTTCCTGGCCGCGCGAGTCCTAGTTTTGAAGCGACTTCTGCAAAAGTCCCATTTCCGTTGTTGTGATATACGAGTGGAGAAACCGGTTTGAAGAAATCTGGATGGCAATACGCTCGGTATCCTTCTTTGTGTTCTCCGCACCAGATGTCATCAAAATCCCATTCGAGGTACCGCAGCACGACCAGATCAAGGAATCCATCGCCATCCAGATCAACCCATGCAGCACTCGTCGACCAGCCACTGCCTCCGACGCCGGCTTTTTGCGTCACATCGGTGAAAGTGCCATTGCCATTGTTGTGATAAAGCTTGTTCCCGCCGTATGCAGTGACATACAGATCCTCATAGCCGTCATTGTCGTAATCCCCTACCGCCACTCCCATGCCGTAACCCGTTCCTTGCAGACCCGTTTTCTCCGTAACGTCTTCGAACGTGCCGTCTGTCTTCTGGTGATACAACCGATTCCAATACTGCGGCCCCGTTTTCTGTGGAATCGTTCCCTTGGGGGTTGGATCGGCGAGTGGCGCACCGTTCACCACAAAAATATCAAGACGCCCGTCGTTGTCGTAGTCAAACAGCGCCACTCCCGCCGCCATCGTTTCGGGCAGATACTTTTTGGGAGTGTGCGAAGCTTGATACCGGAAATTTATTCCGGAGCGCTCCGTAATATCCACGAACTTTCCGGGAGTAGCTGATGGAGATGCCGGTGGCGTGGGAGCGTGCTCCTGACCGGCCGCGAGCATCAGCGGAACGGGAAGCAGTAAGCAGAGAAGCACAATTACAGATCTGGCATCAACGTTCCCATAGCGGCTATGTCGAATATCGGTTTTCGGCCAGCGTTTCACGGCGCGACGATTCCTTTACCTTCCTTCACCGTATAGATGCGGTCGACGGCGGGAATCGCGATCTCTTCTTTTGCGCCGCTAGGCCAGTGAATCTCCACGCGATCCACTTTCGTTGCCGCTCCGAGACCGAAGTGCAGACGTTGATCGGAACTCGATCCATAGCTTCCGCCGCTGAAGACGTCCCCGCGTTGCCGCGCGCCTCCTGCCGTGACAAATACCTTGGCTCCAATTGCATCACGGGGGCTCTTGGCGCCTCCCAGCATCTTTAGCGTGATCCAGTGATTCGCATTTTTGACCACGTTACGCAGCAATGTGGGCGTCGAATCGATGTTGTTCAGGATCACGTCGATATGACCGTCGTTGAACAGGTCGCCGAACGCCGCGCCTCGTGCCGTTACAACAACTGCGAGGCCGCTTCCTGTTGCTGCCGGCACTTCCTGGAATTTCGATCCATCCAGATTGCGCAGTAGCAACGGGCGCTGCGCCCAGGTCGTGCCCCAGTCTTGTAAATCAACTCCGGGATACACGTGCCCGTTGGCCACGAAAATGTCGAGCGAACCGTCGTTATCGTAGTCGAGAAAGCCTGTCCCCCAACCCAGAAATGGGATCGTAAGTGTCGCGATTCCAGCGCGAAAACTGACGTCGGCGAACGCCGCGTCGCCTTCATTCCGGTAAAGCGTGTTGTAATCGTCGGAAAAATTCGTGATGTAAAGATCGACTTTGCCATCACTGTTGTAATCGCCCACTGCGATTCCCATGGCCGCTTGCTCATGTCCATCGTCGTTCAATGCAAATCCCGAGAGATAGCTGATGTCTTCGAAAGTTCCGTCGTGTTTGTTCCGGTAAAGATACTTTGGTACGGAATCGTTCGCGACCGCCAGATCGACCCACCCGTCGTCGTCCACGTCCACAAACACGGATGAAAAGCCGTAATATCCCTTCGCGTCGGCGACGCCCGCTTTCACGCTCACGTCTGTAAACGTGCCGTCGCCATTGTTGTGAAACAGGTGATCGTTCTCCCCCGGCAGGCCCCGTGGACCGCACATGACTTGGACCCCGCGAAACTGACAATATCCCGCCGGAATCCCACCTTTGCCCACGATCGGGGGGTTATCGGGATTGAACTTCACGTAGCCCGGAACAAATAGATCAAGATAACCATCGCGGTCGTAGTCGCCCCAGGTTGCGCCGGTTGACCAGCCGCCAAGTGCGGCACCCGCCGTTTCTGCAACGTCGGTAAACGTGCCGTCACGATTGTTATGATAGAGACGATTCTTGCCGAAGTTCGAAACGTAAATGTCCGGCCAGCCATCGTTATCGAAGTCCCCGATCGCCACGCCGAAGCCCCATCTTTCATTCGCCACGCCAGCCTTTTCTGTGACGTCGGTGAATGTCCCGTCATGGTTGTTGTGTAGCAGCATCGCGCGTGGCGGAGCTTCCTTGCCTTTCAGCGCTGGAAACGTTGAGCCATTCAGCAGATAACTATCAAGCCAGCCATCATTGTCATAATCAAGCAGCGCTACACCGGAACCGGGCGTCTCCAGAATCGTCCTCTTTTCGGGTCCTCCTGATCGATGGTGGAATCTGTCGATGCCGGCTGTATGGGTCACATCAATAAAAATGACTGGTGCGCCGTCAACAAAGCCCCCGGCCGTAATCGGTCGCGAGAGTGTATCTTTTACTGGAGCGTGCGCACTGCCCGTGCTCATGCCGCTCTGCTGGTTACGGACGGGTTCCTTTTCCGCCGGGTTTTGCCGCGACAGTGCAGAATTCAGAAGAAGGATCGCACAAATGGCTTGCACTGCCGTGATGCGGGAAACGCACCTGAGTTGGTGGGATCGCGAGAATGGCATTGGGCCCCGTGGCGGTCTTAGTACCCAGGAAACATCTTCCCACAAAGTTGGCAAGTAGGCCTAACCAGGTCTAACCTATGGGAAGGAACACAACGAGATATATTGGGCCGCTTCGAACCATCCCCCCAAGGTGCACAAGAGGGACAATCAGTAAGAACGGAGAGGGGGGATTCGAACCCCCGGTAGGAAAGCCCCTACAACGGTTTAGCAAACTGAACCGTCCTAGGCCCTGTTGTTCGGATTCGATGATTTATGTGCGGAGAGAAAGTCGTGTTTGTGCCCAAATGCTCTTGTTCGAGAACCATTGTGCTGCAATTGTGCTGCAGCAGGATAAAGGAACACAATCGTAAAACCGACGCACAGTGAGTCCCTCCTAAACTGGCGCTAACAGTTATCTAGCTAAATCTAGATTTATCTTGACATCTCCGGCAGCGGGTTTAGAATAGCCTCCAGAGGCGCACTATGGCTAACCGGGCGACGGTCAAGATCGGCCCTGCGATCAACGCGAAGCTCTATAAGGAATTCGTCGCGGTCGCGAAAGAAAACGGACAATCCCAGAGATTCCTGCTAGAGAAGGCCATCGAGCATTACATTCATAACGTGGTTCCTTCTCAGCGCACGGTGCGACCGGAAGTGATCGAAGCATTCCGCCGCTCCAACGAAAAATTCCGGGACCTGTATCGGAAGTTGGCCGAGTAAATGGCGGAACGGGTCTACCTAACCGTAGGCGAAGTTCTCGAGATCCATCACCAGCAAATCGACAACTACGGCGGCGCTCATGGACTCCGGGATAAGGGGCTCCTTGAGTCCGCCGTTTTCCGCCCACAGGTCGGATACTACAATACAATCGCCGAGGAAGCAGCGGCGCCGATGGAATCGCTTGCCAACAATCACCCATTCCTCGATGGCAACAAGCGCGTCGCCTTCGCCGCTGCGCACACGTTTCTGCTAGTCAACGGGTATGACCTCGAAGTGAAACCATTGGCGGCATACGAGTTTATGGTGCAATCCATCGCGAGAGGGGAGTTCCGTTTCGGACTAATTCTCGAGTGGATCAACAATCACATTCGCCAAGAATAGCTGACGCGTCAGAGGGACTTTGGTCCGTGCACACCATATTCGTCGTGTGACCGGGATATGAGAATCCAGCAATCGGAACACGCATGGCGGAGGATTCCGACCCCATCAGCTCGACTCAGTTATTCTTACGCTCTTATTGTCCGGTTTTCTGGCTGTGACGGAATCAATTGTAATCACTGCGATTAGACAAATCTGGCGGAGAGGGGGAACTGTAGCCCCACGGATCGCTCCTTCCACGCGCGTTCGAGCAGCTTCAGCCAGAACCGTCTGTGTACCATACGAAACTATATTTACACATAGTAGCACCAAACGAAAATGCATTTGCAGTGCGTTGTGAGAAAAAACCGCCAACATTTCAACTCACAAAGGAGTCCCAGTCCGGATATTTTGCCCACTCGGCGAGCTTGGGTGTATAACGGTGTCCCATCCGGGCGGCCAAAATGGAAATTCCGGCTGAAGAACATGCGGAGGAAAACGAAATGAAAAAATCACTGATCTTGTCGGGAGTGGCGGCTTTAATTATTGCCGCGACGCTGGGTGTTGCGCAGGCCCAGAAAGAGTCGAGCACGAACAAGAAGAACGTGATCTATGTGGCGGCGGAGCAGGCCACGTTCAAGCAATCGCCGGCGGCTGGGGTCTCCATGGCCGTTCTCTGGGGCGACTCGGACAAGGGGGCTCACGGAACATTCACGAAGTTCGCGCCGGGGTACGACGCGGGAACGCACACACATACGAGCGATGTGTGGATAGTCGTTATCAAAGGCGCTTATCTCTACAAAGATGAAGCGGG
>Ga0209577_10000316_pt1 | contig 48851 bp, 53 predicted proteins | sample GraSoiAngelo_109_FD_185874 | JGI IMG/M metagenome (GOLD analysis project Ga0209577, IMG submission 185874) | Grasslands soil microbial communities from the Angelo Coastal Reserve, California, USA - 14_0903_12_20cm (SPAdes) (version 2) | ecosystem: Environmental > Terrestrial > Soil > Grasslands... | reverse complement strand
AGCTCGGCGAGCGATTCGTCGCGCAGGCGCTCATACATGCCCCCCTGCACGATGCCGAAGAGCGCATTCGAGCTTGGCCAGGCGCGCCGCGAGCGCTCGGCCCAGCGCATCGACAGGCGCATGGAGCTCGCTGCCTCGGCTTCGCTCGCCGGATACGGCGTGCACTCGTCGAACACCATGGCGATGTCGGAGTTCAGCACCTGCTGAATGCGCATCGACTCCTCCGGCGTGAGAAACAGCCGATCGCCGTTGATCGGCGAGGCGAACTGCACGCCTTGCTCGGCGATCTTGCGCAGGGCGCCGAGGCTGAACACCTGGAAGCCCCCCGAGTCGGTGAGGATCGGCCCGCCCCAGCCCATGAAGCGATGCAGGCCGCCATGGCGCTCGATCACCTCGAGCCCCGGTCGCAACCAGAGATGGAACGTGTTGCCGAGCACGATCTGCGCGCCGAGCTCGCGCAGCTCGGCGGGCGACACCGCCTTGACCGCGCCGTAGGTGCCGACCGGCATGAACGCGGGTGTGTCGACGCGGCCATGCGCGAGCTCGAGCACGCCGCGGCGCGCGGCGCCGTCCCGGTGCGTCACGGTGAACTTCATCGCTCGATCAGCATCGCGTCGCCGTAGGAAAAGAAGCGATAGCGCTGCTCGACCGCGTGCTGATAGGCCCGCAGGATGTGGTCGCGGCCCGCGAACGCGCACGCGAGCATGAGCAGCGTCGATTTCGGCAGGTGGAAATTGGTGAGCAACCGGTCGACCACCTGGAACTCGTAGCCGGGGTAGATGAAGAGATCGGTCTCGCCGGAGGTCTCGCCCGTGGCAGCGGCCGCTTCGAGCGCGCGCAGCGACGTGGTGCCGACCGCGAGCACCCGCCGCCCGGCAATCGCCTGCAGCGTCTCGTCGGGGACGCTGTAGCGCTCGCGATGCATGCGGTGCGCTTCAACGCTGTCCGTGCGCACCGGTTGAAACGTGCCGAAGCCGACGTGCAAGGTGAGCGTGGCGATGCGTGCGCCACGGCTGCGCAGCCGATCGAGCATCTGCTCGTCGAAGTGCAGGCCTGCGGTGGGCGCCGCCACGGCGCCCGGGTGCGCAGCGTAAACGGTCTGATAGCGCTCGAGGTCCTCGCCGCCGGGCGGGTGCGTGATGTAGGGCGGTAGCGGCACGCTGCCGTGGCGTTCGAGCACCCGCTCGACGTCTTCGGAGAAGCGTACCCGGTAGAGCTCGCCTTCGCGGCTTTCGACGCTTGCCTGCACGTCGCCGATCAGCACTTCGGTGCCCGCCTTGGGCGCGTGGCCGGCGCGCATCAGCGCGAGCGCGATACGTGGCGCGACGATACGCTCGACCAACACCTCGACTTGCCCGCCGCTCGGCTTGCGGCCGAAAAGGCGCGCCTTGATGACCCGCGTGTCGTTGAGCACTAGCGTGTCGCGCTCGTCCACGAGCTGCGGCAAATCGTTGAACGCGAGGTCGTGGAGCCTGCCGCCGGGCTCGAGATGCAGGAGGCGGCTGGCGCTGCGGCGGGGTGCGGGATGCTGCGCGATGAGCTCGGCAGGCAGCTCGTAGTCGAACTCGGAGACCCGCACCGGCGAATTATAATTTCCGCCTCCCCCCGCGCCGGAATGGCGGAACCGGTAGACGCAGCGGACTCAAAATCCGCCGGTGGCGACACCATGAGAGTTCGAGTCTCTCTTCCGGCACCAGCGCAGTGCAAAAAAAGAGTCAAGACGGGCAAGCTCGCTGGACAGTGCGGGGGGCCGGGCGTAGGCTTTTTGCGGCATAGCGGAGGGAGGGGTCATGGCCAAGGCGCAGGTGAGGATTCTGCCTTCGGCACGAAGTACGGTCATGGTGGTCGACGACCAGTCGACGGGGCGCGCCATACTCGAGCAAGTGATGCGCGGGCTCGACGAGCGCGTCCTAGTGGAAGGCTTTGCGCGGCCGGTGGACGCGGTCGTCTGGGCGACGCGCCATGTGTCCGATCTCGTGCTGGTCGATTACATGATGCCGGAGATGGACGGCATCGAATTCGTCAAGCGCCTGCGCGCGCTGCCGGGCTACGAGCACGTGCCGATCGTGATGATCACCGTGCACGACGACCGCAAGGTGCGCTATGCCGCGCTCGACGCCGGGATCACCGATTTCCTGACGAAGCCGATCGATGCGCGCGAATGCCTCGCGCGCTGCCGGAACCTGCTCACGCTGCGCCGGCAGCACGTGGTGCTCGAAGACCGCCGGCGACTGCTCGAGCACATGGTGGAGGACGCCACGCGCGAGGTGCGCGAGCGCGAGAAGGAGACGCTGCTGCGCCTCGCGCGCGCGGGCGAGTTCCGCGACGAGGAGACCGGCTACCATCTGATCCGCATGTCGCGCTACTCGCGGTTGATCGCCAACGCCATCGGCCTGGACCCGGACGAGGCGGAGACGGTGGAGCTCTCCGCGCCGCTGCACGACATCGGCAAGATCGGCATCCCGGACCATATCCTGCTCAAGGCCGCCAAGCTCGACGGCGCCGAGTGGGAGATCATGCGCCGGCATCCGGTGATCGGCCATGAAATCCTCAAGGGCAGCGCCTCGAAATACGTGCGCATGGGCGCGCTCATCGCGCTCGGGCACCACGAGAAGTACGACGGCTCGGGGTACCCGAACGGCCTCGTCGGCGATCACATCCCGCTCTGTGCGCGCATCGTCGCCGTGGCGGACGTCTATGACGCGCTGACCTCGGTGCGGCCGTACAAGGCGGCGTGGCCGAGCGAACAGGCGTTCGACTACGTCAGCGCCCAGGGGGGCGGGCATTTCGACCCGCGCATGGTCGAAGCGTTCAACGGCATGAAGAAGCAGGTGCTGCAAGTCCAGCAGGAATGGCGCGACCCGCTCCTGCCGCATTGACAGCGCTTTGGCGCGTTCCGCTCGAGCGCCTGCGCGCGCGCCTCAAGGCGCGGCCGGACAGCGAGCACGAGCAGGCTTTCGTCCGCATCCTGAACGCGCTGCTGCTCGGCCTTTACATCATTCCCCAGGACCTGGACCACTGGCTGGTCTACTTCTTTTACCTGGTCGCGGGCCTCGCGATCATCGCCGCGGTGCTGCGCGATACGAACGCCTCGCCTCTGCGGCGCACGCTCGGCGCGCTGACCGACGCCTCCATGGTGACTTGGACGCTGATGGAGTTCGGCGAAACCGGCGCGCCGCTCTATCTCATCTTCCTGTGGATCACGCTCGCCAACGGTTTCCGCTACGGCGCCAAGTACCTGCTGATCACGCTCGGCTTGTGCGTGCTCGGCTTTGGCGCCGCGCTCGCCTACAGCGAATTCTGGGTCGAGCATCGAACGCTCGGCATCGGCCTCATGGTCGGCCTGATCGTCCTCAGCCTCTATGTCCGGCGGCTGGTGACCCAGCTCTTCGATGCGATTGCAAGAGCGGAGGCCGCCAACCAGGCGAAGCGCCGCTTCATCTCGGTGGTGAGCCACGAGATGCGCACGCCGCTCAACGCCATCATCGGCATGGCGGACCTGCTGCGTGACACCGCGCTGACTCGCGAGCAGGCCGACATGCTGCAGACGCTGCGCAGCTCCTCGCGCCTGATGATCGCCCAGGTGGACGACGTGCTCGACTTCTCGAAGATCGAGGCGGGCAAGCTTACGCTCGAGAAGACCGATTTCGATCTGCATGCGCTGGTGAACAGCACCTCGCGCATCCTTGCCGCGCAGGCGGCGGCGAAAGGGCTGGAGATCGTCGTATCGATCATGCCGGACGTGCCGCCTGCATTGCGCGGCGATCCGCATCACTTGCGCCAGGTCCTGGTCAATCTGATCGGCAACGCGCTCAAGTTCACCGAGAAGGGTAGCGTCACGGTGCACGTCTCGTCGCAGAGCGAGACGGCTGAGCAGGTGCGCTTGAAATTCTCGATCCGCGACACCGGCATCGGCATCGCGCCCGAAGCGCAGGCCAAAATCTTCGAGAGCTTCACGCAGGCAGACCAGTCCACCACGCGCCGCTTCGGCGGCACCGGGCTCGGCACGACCATCGCGAAGCAGCTGGTCGAGTTGATGGCCGGCCGTATCGGCTTGGAGAGCGCGGTCGGCCTCGGCAGCACGTTTTGGTTCGAGCTGCCGTTCGACAAGCAGCCCGAGCGCGTCGGCACGGGCGGCGAGCTCGCCGGCGCGCGCGTACTGCTGGTGGCGTTCCCCGAGCGCGAGCGTGCCGTGCTGCAGGAAGCGTTAGCGACCTGGGGTGCCGTGGGCCTCGCCGCCGACTCCGTCGAGGAAGCGGCGGCGCGCCTGATCGCCGAAGTAAGCTTCGGCAAGCCCTGCCACAGCACGCTCTTCTATGCCTCGGGCAAGCAGCTCGATTTCGCCCATCGGTTCAAGCGCGCCGCCGCTGGCTCGGCGCCGCCGTGCGTCCTCGCCGTGTCGCGCGAGCTCCAGGTGCCGCGCTTCGAAGCGCTGTCGGAGGGCTTCGCGGCCGTGCTCGAGCTGCCGTTGGAGAAGCGCCAGCTCTTCAACGTGCTGCATTCGATCTCCGCTGCCGACGAAGTGCGCGAGGGCGTGGTGCAGCTTCGCGACTACGCCCGGCGCTCGCCGCATGCCCGCAAGCTGCACGTGCTGGTCGCGGACGACAACCCGATCAACCGGGAGGTGATCGGCAAGATCCTCGAGCGCGGCGGGCATACGACCACCATGGTGAGCAACGGCGAAGCCGTGCTCGAGACGCTGGAAGGCGAGCGCTGCGATGTCCTGCTGCTCGATCGCAACATGCCGGGCCTGAGCGGCCTGGAAACCCTGCAGGCGCTGCGCCTGATGACGCGCGGCCGAGAGCGCATCCCGGTGATCATGCTCTCCGCGGATGCCACGCCGGAAAGCCGCAAGGAGGCGTTCGAGGCGGGCGCGGACGCCTTTTTGGCGAAGCCGATCGAGGCACGGCGGCTGCTTGACGAGGTCCAGGGAATCGCGGCAGAGCGTCGCGCCCGCCGCCCGAGTGCCGGGGCGCGCGACGTGGCGACGCCGCGGGTGGCGACCAGCGATGAGCTGCCGGTGATCAATCTCGAGACGCTACGCCACCTGCAGGACCTGGGATCGTCGCCCGCTTTCATGACCAAGCTTTGCGGGGTGTTCTTCGCCGACAACACGGTGTTGCTGAATCGCATGGAGTCGGCGATCGCGGCGCGCAACTATGGGGAATTGCGCAGCCACGTGCACGCCTTGAAAGGCTCTGCCGCGAGCATGGGCACCGATCGGCTGACCCAGCTCTGTTCGAAGTTCGACGGATGCAGCGACGCGGAGCTACGCCTGCAGGGCGCCAAGCTGCTGCGCAGTCTCGGGGAAGAACTGGCAGCAGCGCGGCGCGAGCTCGATCGCTACCTGCAGGAATCCCAGCAGTCCGCGACCTGAGTCACGCCACTGCTCTTAGTTGCACTGGCGCCGCCTCGCGCACACGCGGCGTGATGCGGTAGCGCCGGCGCAGGCTTTCCACGCTTTCGCCCCAGAGCTCTTCCCACTTCACGGCGAGTGCTTATGCAGCTCCGGAAAGCGACAGCGCAGCACGCTCTTGAGGAAGGCGCCGGCGGCGATGAAGGCGGCCATGCTGCTCACGCCCTGGCCGGCGTAAAAGCCCTGGATGCCTACCTCTTCGAACTCGTCCGTACCGAAGCCCGTCAGCACATGCCAGATGTCATGCGTCTGGCGCATGCGCTGCCGCAGGAACTGCATGCGATTGCGCGGCGCTGCTTCCGGGTAGTAGTCGACACGCAGATCGTTCGCCTGCATGTGCCGCGCATAGGCTCCGCCCAGCGTGTGCGGCGGCAGCTTGGCGAGCTCGTCCAGGTCGTAGCGTTCTGGGCGGTAGCTGCTTTGCCACAAGGCCTCGAGCGCGCTCGAGCGGAACGGATCTGGATAGCGCCCGAGCCGCCGTTCGCTTTCGGCGATGTTGTCCTGCGTGTCGCCGATCATGAACACGTATTTGGTGGCTTGCGGATTGCGCGCCAGCCGTAAGGTCGCGTAGAGAGAAAGCAGGTTGTTCTTCATGTAGTAGCGCCGCCGCTGCTTTTCGATGAGGCGCTCGGTGCGTCCTGTCTTGCGCCGGAAAGCGAACATGGCTGGCCTCCCTAGGCGTTGACGGCGACGGGCGCCGCTTCGGCGGCCTCGCCAGCGTCCCGGCTGACGGCACGGTCCTGCTGCGCGCGCATGAGCCAGCCCATGAGCCGCTGGTCGCGCTCGGTGAGGCGCAGCGCCGCATCGACCCAGCTCTGGGCCACCGCATCGAGCTCCCGGCGGCTAACCGGATTGCAAAGTTGGCGCAGCCCGAACACCGCTTGCATGCCGTTGTGCCGCCGGTGGTTGGCGGCGACCCATTGCTGCACCGCGCTTTCACCCTGGCCATCTTTCGCCAGCACATCGACCACGCCCATCTCGTGGAGCTTGCGCGCGGGCAGTACGCGTCCGGAAAGGATCAGCTGCTCGGCGGCGCGCACGCCGATGCGCCGCGTGAGCAACTGGTAGGCGCCCATCCCCGGGAACAGGTTGAACATGATCTCCGGTAGGCCCATCTGCGCGCTCTCTTCGGCGACGATGACATCGGAGCTCAAGGCGCATTCGAAGCCGCCGCCGAGCGCATCGCCTTGCACGAGCGAGATGGTGGTGAGCGTCGGACTGCCATAGTGAGTGATGCGGGCGTAGAGGTTGTCGATGCATTTCTCGGCATAGCGAGCGAGCGCCGTGCGGTCGTGAGCCTTGATGAGCAGCATGAAGAGGCCGAGGTCGCCGCCGAGGTTGTAGGCGCCTGGCGCGCGCGAGGCTCCGACGTAATAGCGCACCGGATAGCTCTCGCCTTCGACGGTGATGACGCCGCCGTTCGCTTCGAGCGCCGCGTCGTGCTCGCGGATTTCCTTCAGCAGCGCGAGGCTGAAGCAGGGATTGCCCTTCGGATTCATGAAGCCCCATACCGTCGCGCTGGTTGGGTCGTACACGGTGTCGAACTGGCCGTTCGTATTGGTATTGCCGTAGCGCATGCGCAGGCCCATTGCGTCGTTCATGTTGCTCATTGCCGTCTCCCCGATAGAAAACGCCCCGCGGGTGGGGGGCTCAAATCGCCTAGGCCTGGCAGGATGAAGCCCCACCACTGGCCTCCCGTGACGGATTTAACGCCCCCCTAACCTGAGCCAGCAATCAGGGCCTCCCCGATGCGCCGCCTTGTTGCCTTACGGGCACATCGGTTAAATTGCGAACGCCGAGGGAGCACATGTACGCGATCGTCTACAAGTCCGACGGCTTTCCGATCTGCCGGCAACTGCCGGGCGTGAGCCCCGACCCGGTGGTGACCTGGAACACCGAGGCCGCGGCAAAGGCCTTCATCAGCTCCAAGGGCGGCGATGCCGACTTCCAGCCGCTGCCGATCACCGACGAGACAATGGACAAACTGGCAAAAGCGCTGGGGTGCCCGGTCGAGTCGATGACCTTAGAGCCCTACCCGAGCTAAAACTCCACGTTGTCAATGAGTCGCGTGCCGCCCAGCCTGGCGGCGCCGAGCGCGACGAGCTGCGTATCACCCGCTCGAGGCAGCTCAAGGTCATGCCGGCGGCGCACCTCGATATAGTCCGGGCGCCAGCCAGCCTGCGCGAGCTCGCGCATGCCCTCGGCGGGCGGCAAGCCGCGGCTTACCGCGCTTAGCACGCGATGCAGGCGCGGCGCCTCGGCGCGCTCCGGAGCTGAGAGGTAACCGTTGCGCGAGCTCATGGCGAGGCCATCAGCCTCCCGTATCGTTTCGCCCGCGACGATCGCCACGGGTATATCAAACTGTCCAACCATGCCGCGCACGATCACGAGCTGCTGGTAATCCTTCTTGCCGAACACCGCGGCACTCGGCTGCACGCAGTTGAAGAGCTTCAGCACCACGGTGCTCACGCCCTCGAAGAAGCCGGGCCGGAAGCGACCTTCGAGCTCGGCGCCAAGTGGCGGGGGGCGCACGATATAGGTTTGTGGCGCGGGGTAGAGCAGGCGCTCATCGGGCGCGAAGAGAAGCTCCACCCCCTCGGCCTCGAGCATGCCCCGGTCGCGCTCCATGGTGCGCGGGTAGCGCTCGAAGTCCTCTCCGGCCAGAAACTGCAGCCGGTTCACGAAGATGCTCACGACCACGGCACGCGCTTCGCTCCGTGCCAGACGCACGAGCGAGAGATGCCCGTCGTGGAGATTGCCCATCGTCGGCACGAACGCCACCGGCCCGATGGCGCGCACCGCGCGGCGCAGCTCGCCGATGTCGTGCACGATCTGCATCAGCCGAGGTTGAAGAACTCCCGCCGGCTCTTCATCGCCCGCAGCCGCGACACCAGCAGGTCGAAATCGGCTTCGCGCTCGACGAAGTTGAGATTCTCCGAGTTGACGATCAGCACCGGCGCGGCGTTGTAATGATAAAAGAACCGCGCATAGCTCTCGGCGAGGAGCGCGAGGTACTCCTCGCTCAAGGGCCGTTCGTAGCCGCGCGCTCGCCGGCGCACGCGCTCGATGAGCGTCGCAGGCTGCGCCTGCAGGTACACGACGAGATCGGGCGCCGGCGAGCGCGGGCGCAGCGCCTCGTAGATCTTCTGGTAGAGCGCAAGCTCGTCCGCCGAGAGCGTGATGCGCGCGAAAAGCGGATCCTTGTCCAGCAGGAAGTCGCCGACGAGCGGCCGGCCGAACATGTCGGGCTGAGCAAGCGGCTCGACCAGGCGTGCGCGCTGGAAAAGAAAGAAAAGCTGCGTCGGCAGCGCGTAGCGCGCCATGTCCTGGTAGAAGCGCGCGAGGAACGGATTCTCCTCCGGCAGCTCGAGCAGAAGGTCGGTGGCGAGGCGTGAGGCGAGCCGCCGCGCGAGGCTGGTCTTGCCGGCGCCGATCGGCCCTTCGACCACGAGGTAGCGGAACCTATCCACGGAACACGAAGTACACCGCGCCCACGATGCACAGCGACGCCCACAGGTAATCAAGCTTGACCGGCTGCTTCATGTACAGCACGGCAAACGGCACGAAGACGGCGAGCGTGATCGCTTCTTGCATGATCTTGAGCTGCGCGAGCGACAGTTGCGCGTAGCCGATGCGGTTCGCCGGCACCTGCAGCAGGTACTCGCAGAGAGCGATGCCCCAGCTCGCGAGCGCCGCGATCCACCACGGTGCGCTGGCCAGGTTCTTCAGGTGCGCATACCACGCGAAGGTCATGAACACGTTCGAGGCGACGAGCAGGAGCGCACAAGTGCCCACGACGGAGAACTGCATCAGCGAATCCTTTGGACCTTTTGGTCTGCGCGAGCGGCCAGGCACGCCGCCGCGCTGCCACGGCCCGGGATTGCCGCGTGCGGCGCGATCTCGAGGAGTGGCTCCAGCACGAAGGCGCGCTCGTGCATTCGTGGATGCGGAACTACCAGCTGCGGCTCGTCGATGCGCGTGTCGCCGTAGAGCAGGAGATCCAGGTCGAGCGTGCGCGGGGCGTTCGCGACGCTGCGCCGGCGCCCATGCCGCGCTTCGATCGCCTGCAGCTCGGCGAGCAGCTCGTGCGCCCCGAGCGCGGTGTCAACCTCGGCAACGGCGTTGATGAAATCGGGCTGTGCGGTGTATCCCACCGGGGCGCTGCGGTAGAGCGACGAGCGCGCGCTCAGGCGGGTGCGCGGCAGCCGCGTGAGCTCGTCGAAGGCACGCTCGACCCGCGCTTGCGGGTTTTCCAGGTTGGACCCGATAGCGATGTAGGCGATGGTCACGCCGGGGTCGCCGCGGGCGCGGCGGGCTGCTTCTTGCGCCGGCGGCGCCGGCGGCGCTTGCGCGGGCCGGTCTCGGGCAGCAGCATCGCTTTGCGCGTCTCGGCGTCCGCCGCGTAGAAGGTGCGCCACCACGCTTCGAGCTCGGCCGGCACCTCGCCGCTCGCCGCGCGCAGGGCGAGAAAATCGTACGCCATGCGAAAGCGCGGCGATTCCACCAGGCGGTAGGGCCGGCTCCCCGAGCGCAGCTCGAAGCGCGGCTGCATGCTCCATATCTCGCGCATCGTGGCGGTGAGCTTGCGCGTGATGGCGAGCTTCGCGCATTGCGTGTCGAGCACCTCGTCCATGGCGTTCTCGAGCGCGAAGATGGCGCGCTCGCCGCGCGCTGCGCGCGCCTTCCACGCGGCGAGCACTTCGTGCCAGAGCAGCGCCGCGAAGAGGAATGCCGGTGATACCGGGCGCTCGGCGAGCACCCGTTCGTCGGTCTGCGCGAGCGCGAGCGTCACGAAGCGCTCGCCGAGCGGCTGCTCGAGGATGACGTCGAGAAGCGGCAGCAGGCCCTTGTGCAGGCCGACCTCGCGCAGCTGCCGCAGGCACGCGCTCGCGTGTCCCGAGAGCAGCAGCTTCAGCATCTCGTCGAAGAGCCGCGCCGGCGGCACTCGTTCCATCAGCGGCGCGAGCCGGCGGATCGGCTCGCGCGTCGCCGGATCGAGCGTAAGGCCGAGCTTTGCCGCCAGGCGCACCGCGCGCAGCATGCGCACCGGATCCTCGCGGTAGCGCGTTTCGGGCTCGCCGATCACACGCAGCACGCGCCTTTTCAGGTCGGCGAGACCGCCGTGGAAGTCGACCACCTCCTCGGTGGCCGGGTCGTAATAGAGCGCGTTCACGGTGAAGTCGCGCCGGCGCGCATCCTCCGCCTGGGTGCCGAAGACGTTGTCACGCAATACGCGCCCGTGCTCGTCTTTCTCCGCCGTATCGGGGTCCGCGGCGCGAAAGGTCGACACTTCCACAGTTTCGGCACCCATCATCACGTGCACCAGCCGGAAGCGCCGCCCGATGATCAGCGCGCGGCGAAAGAGCGGCTTCACCTGCTCGGGTCGGGCATCGGTGGCGATGTCGAAGTCTTTCGGCACGATCGCCAGCAGCAGGTCGCGCACCGCGCCGCCCACCACGTAGGCCTGGAAGCCCGCCTCGCGCAGCACGGCGCAGACCTTGGCGGCGGTCGGGCTGATGGCGGCGCGCGCGAGACCGTGTTCGCCCCGTGCGACCCGCTGCATTTGCTCGTCGGCAAGCCCGAGCACGCGCCGGATGAACCGCTTGATCATTGGCGGGCGCGCATTCTACCGGCGCAGCCCTATCGGCGCAGAGACAGCATTGGCCATCGGCGGCGGGCCGCCTCGGCGGCGAGCGCTTCGTCGGGGTCGACCGTCACCGGCCGTGTCACGCGCTCAAGGAGCGGCAGGTCGTTGTGCGAATCGCTGTAGAAGGTGCTCTCGTCGAAGTCGCGCAGCCGGTGGCCGAGGCCCGCGAGCCATTGCTCGAGGCGCTCGAGCTTGCCTTCGCGAAAGCACGGCGTGCCGGCGACGCGGCCGGTGAAACGGCCCTCGCGCACTTCGGGCTCCGTGGCGATGAGGTGCTTCACGCCGAAGGCACGGGCGATGGGCGCGGTGACGAAGCTGTTGGTCGCCGTGATGATGGCGCAAAGCTCGTCCGCGGCGAGATGCCGCTGCACGAGCGCGCGCGCCGCCGGCGTGATCATCGGCAGGATGCGCAGCCGCATGAACTCGGCATGCCAGCGTTCCAGCTCGCGCGGGGTATGCGCGGCGAGCGGTCCCAGTGCAAAACGCAGGTACTCGTGGATATCGAGCGTGCCCGCGACGTATTGCCCGTAGTAGGTGCGGTTCTGCGCCTCGTAGGATTCGCGATCGAGCACCCCATGGTCGACGAGGAACTGGCCCCACTCGTAATCGCTGTCGCCGCTGAGCAGCGTGTTGTCGAGGTCGAAGAGTGCCAGGCGCATGCGGGCGCCCGGAGTTTAACTGCGATGTAAAGGCTCAGAACCGGCGCTGCACGCCGATGCGGAAGTCCTGCAGGCGGAAGAGGCCCGTCGGGTCGCGCGAGAGCGACTCGGCGCTAAGCGCCCAGTCCGGGGAGAGCCAGTAGCGGCCGAAAAGCGACAGCGGCCGCGGCTCGAGGTCGGAGTCGCGCAGGTTTGCGTACGACATGCTGAGGCTCGCGCGCTCGCCGAACGCGTAGGACCACCGCATGCGGGGGCTCGGCGCGAAGCCGTAGGCATCGCGCCACTGGTAAGCGGCGAAGCCGAAACGGTCGTATTCGGGGGCGAGCCAGCCGCGTGCGAAGCTCGGGTCGAGGCCCGGCTCGCCGCGCTCGGGCAGGCGCAGCCCGGATTGTCCGAACGCCGGCACAGCGGCGAGTAGGCCGGCGATGAGGCAAATGCGACCGAGCGCGAGCACAGGACGAATCTACTCAGCGGCCGCCCACCTGTCCACCAAGCATTTCCTGTGCAAGGGCCTCGCGAACGAGCGGCAGCGTCAGCGCGCGCTGGCGCATAAGTGAATAGCGATCAAGCACTTCCATGACGGCCTGGAGGCTCGCCATGTCGCGCGGCAGTCGTGCCAGCAGATACGCCACGACATCGTCAGAAAGCAACAGTCCGCGCGCGCCCGCGAGCGCTTTCAGGTGGCGCGCCTTGTCGGCGTCGCTTAGCGGCAGGAGCTGGTAGACGAGCCCCCAGGCGAGCCGGCTTTTGAGATCGGCGCGCAGGAGGAGCTGCGCCGGCGGCCGGTCGCCCGCCGCCAGCACCGCAGGGCCACCCTCGCGCGCCTCGTTTATCGCCACGAAGAGCGCCCGCTGTTCGGCGGGCGCGAGCCGCTGCACGTCGTCGGCGACGACGAGCCCCGGGTTCGCGCGCGCCGCCGCCCCCAGCAGATGGCTGCGGCCGCTGCCGGCGTCACCCCACAAGTAGACGATGCGCTCGCCAAGCGTGCCGGCTGCCAGCTCGCGCACGCGTGCGAGCGCTTCGGCATTGGGCCCGGGAACGAAGTTGTCGAACGCGGGCTCCGGGCGCGGCGAAATCGCGAGGGGCAGCTGCTGCATCACGTAGAATTTTGGACTCTAGCATGTCGAACGGTCTTTCCTACCGCGACGCCGGCGTCGACATCGAGGCAGGCGATGCGCTGGTCGAGGCCATCAAGCCTTACGCGCGCAAGACTTTGCGGCCCGAAGTGCTCGCCGGCATCGGCGGCTTCGGCGCCCTGTGCGAAATTCCAAAGAAGTACCGCCAGCCGGTGCTCGTCTCCGGCACCGACGGCGTCGGCACGAAGCTCAAGCTTGCGCTCGCGCTCGACCGCCATGACACCATCGGCATCGATCTGGTCGCCATGTGTGCAAACGATGTCGTGGTGCAGGGCGCGGAGCCGCTCTTCTTCCTCGATTACTACGTTTGCGAACGACTCGATGTGCGCGTCGCGACCGAGGTGGTAAAGGGCATCGCCGCCGGCTGCGAGATAGCGGGCTGCGCGCTGGTCGGCGGCGAAACGGCGGAGCACCCGAAGGCCTTCATCCCGGGGGAATACGATCTCGCCGGGTTCTGCGTCGGCGTGGTCGAGAAGGCGCGCATCATCGACGGACGCTCGATCGCGCCGGGCGATGTGGTGCTCGGCCTCGCCTCGAGCGGCGCGCATTCCAATGGCTACTCGCTCATCCGCCGCATCATCGGCGAGGACCGTCTGAGCTCGGACCTGGCGGATTCGCTGATGGAGCCCACGCGCATCTATGTAAAAGCGCTGCTCAAGCTCGCCGCCGCAGTGCCGGTGAAGGGCCTTGCGCACATCACCGGCGGCGGGCTCCTCGGCAACGTGCCGCGCATCTTGCCCCGGGGAACGACGGCCGTCATCAACAAATCGACCTGGCCGCGCCCCGAGCTTTTCAAGTGGCTGCAGCAGGCCGGAAACGTCGCTGAGGACGAGATGTTCCGCGTGTTCAACTGCGGCGTCGGCATGGTGCTGGTGCTCTCGCCCGACAAGGCGCCCGCGGCCATGGCGCTGCTCAAGCGCGAGGGCGAGCTCGTCTACCAGATCGGCCGCGTCGAGGCGGCGCCCGGGGAACCGGAGGCCTCGATCGTCTAGCTCGAGCCTCGGCGCGCGAGGAAAATGCCGGCGAGCACCACCAGCCCGCCCAGCATCTGTAGCGCCACGAGCGGCTCGCCGAGCAGCAGCCAGCCAAACGCGGCCGCCATCACGGGCTGGAAAAGCAGGCTTACCGACGAGAACGCCGCGGGCAGGTGCGCGAGCGAATAGGCGATCAGCCCCTGCCCCGCGCAATGCGAAATCCACGCGAGCCCGAGGAGCTTGAGCCACCCTTGCACGCTCTGCGGCAGCAGAGCTTCGCCGGAGGCGAGTGCTACCGGCAGCAGGAACAGCGCCGTGACCGTGGTGGTGATCGCCATCAGCTCGAGCGTGCGTGCGCCGCGATCGCGCAGGTCCTTCACGGCGAGCAGGTAGCCCGCGTAGAAGACCGCGGTCACGACGCCGAGTGCGTCGCCAAGAAGCGCGGTGGCAGAGAAGGCGAGGCTCGCGCGCACGAGCATCATCACGCCGCCGAGCGCCGCTGCCAAGCCGAGCAGGAATAGCGGGCTCGGGCGGCTCCGCCAAAAGAGCCACATCGCCAGCGTGACGAAGATCGAGGCGAGGTTCGCGAGCAGCGTAGAGTTCGCCACCGAGGTGAAGCGGATCGACCAGTGCCAGAACGCGAGATCGCCGGCAAAGGCGAAGCCGGCGCCGATGAGCAGCGCAGTGCTTGGCCGTGCCGCCGGCGCGCGCGGCGCCGCGAGCAGCAGCGGCCAGAGCAGCGGTGCCGCGAGCGCCACCCGCCAGAAAGCGCTCGCTGTCGGGCCGACTTCCGCAATGCGCACGAAGATCGGCGAAAGCGCGATGCAGGTCGCGCCGACGAGGAGTGCTGGCAGAGCGGGCCGCACGGCCCGCGATGGTACAGTGAGCGCTACTTCAAGTCGTTCCAGCGCTTCATCGCCCCCTCATAGCGCTTGCGCGTCGCCTCGACTTCCTGCTCGAGGATCGCCTGGCGGGCGAAGTAGTTTTCGTTGGGCCGGCTGCCGCCGGCGGCGCTGCCGGTGCGCTCGCCAGGCAGCGACTCGATGCCCTGGTCGCGGCGCGCGATCGCCTGCTGAAGCGCATTGTAGGCGTCGCGCGCTTCTTGGTATGCCTTGTCGAGCTCCGCGCTGCGGTTCTGCGCGGCGACGCTGGTCGCGACGGCGAGGAGCGAGGCAAGCACGAGCCGTTTCATGGAGGCCTTTCCGGTAGAATTTTTTGACATGGGAAGGCCGCGTTTCGTTCACCTGAGACTGCACAGTGAGTACTCGGTGAGCGACGGCATAGTCCGGATCGACGACGCGGTGAAGCGCGCGGCGCAGGACCACATGCCGGCGCTCGCGCTCACCGACTCGGCCAACCTTTTCGGCCTGGTCAAGTTCTACGGCGCTGCGCGCGCGGCCGGGGTCAAGCCGATCATCGGCGCCGATTGCTGGATCGAAAACGAGGCCGAGCACGACAAGCCCGCGCGGCTGCTCTTGCTCTGCGCCTCGCGCAGCGGCTACCGTCGGCTCTGCGAGTGGCTGTCGCGCGCCTGGCTCGACCACCAGCATCGCGGCCGCGCGCTGATCGCGCGCGCGTGGCTCGAGGAGTCGACCGAAGGGCTGCTTGCCTTGTCGGGCTTTCTCGACGGCGAGCTGGCCCCGCCGCTCCTTTCGGACCATGGCGCGAGCGCCGAGCGGATCGCGCAGCGCTGGAGCGAGCTTTTTCCCGGCCGCTACTACATCGAGATCCAGCGGGCCGGGCAGGCGAGCGGCGAGGCGCTCCTTGCGCGCTCGGTGGCGCTCGCGACTCGCCTGCGCCTGCCGGTCGTGGCAACCCACCCGGTGCAGTTCCTCGACGCGAGCGACTTCAAGGCGCACGAGGCGCGCGTTTGCATCGCCCAGGGTTATCTGCTCGGCGACCAGCGCCGGCCGCGGCTCTTTACGCCCGAGCAGTACTTCAAGTCGCAGGAGGAAATGGCGCGGCTCTTTGCCGACGCGCCGCAGGCGCTCGAGAACTCCGTCGAGATCGCGCGGCGCTGCAATCTCGACATCGAGCTCGGCAGGACGCGTCTGCCGGCGTTCCCGACGCCGCCCGGCGTGACGCTCGACGAGCATCTCGCCCGCGAGGCGCGCGCGGGCCTCGAGCGCCGCACGAGCGCGCTCGCGCTGGACGAGGAGGCGCGCACGCGCCATCGCAAGCGCCTGGAGTTCGAAATCGGCACCATCGTGCAGATGGGATTCGCCGGCTACTTCCTGATCGTCGCCGACTTCATCAACTGGGCGCGCAGCCACGCCGTGCCGGTCGGCCCGGGACGCGGCTCGGGGGCAGGATCGCTGGTTGCCTATTCGCTCGGCATCACCGACCTCGACCCGCTGCGCTACGAGCTGCTTTTCGAGCGCTTCCTCAATCCCGAGCGCGTGTCGATGCCCGACTTCGACATCGACTTCTGCCAGGTGGGCCGCGACCGCGTGATCGATTACGTGCGGCAGAAGTACGGCGCGGCGAGCGTCTCGCAGATCGCGACGTTCGGCACGATGGCGGCCCGCGCCGTGGTGCGCGATGTGGGCCGGGTGCTCGACCTCGGCTACAACTTCTGCGACCAGATCGCGAAGCTGATCCCGGTGCAGCCGGGCCGCAACGTCACGCTCGCCGAGGCGCGCAAGCTCGAGCCGCTGCTGGCCGAGCGCGAGAAGAACGAGGACGAAGTGCGCGAGCTGCTCGCGCTCGGCGAAAAGCTCGAGGGCCTGGTGCGCAACGTCGGCATGCACGCGGGCGGCGTGCTGATCGCGCCCGGACGGCTCACCGACTACTGCCCGCTGTACGCCGCGGAAGGCACCCAGCACGTCATCTCGCAGCTCGACAAGGACGACGTCGAAGCGATCGGGCTGGTCAAGTTCGATTTCCTCGGCCTGACGACGCTCACCGTCCTCGACTGGGCCGAGCGCTCGGTGCGCGCGATGGGCATGCCGCAGTTCGCCCTTGCCGGCATAGCGCTCGACGACGGAGCGACCTACGAGCTGCTTTCCGCCGGCAACACCACGGCGGTGTTCCAGCTGGAATCGCGCGGCATGCGCGACCTCATCCGGCGTGCGCGCCCGGACCGCTTCGAGGACGTGATCGCGCTGGTGGCACTGTATCGGCCGGGGCCGATGGACTTGATTCCCGACTTCATCGCCCGCAAGCACGGCGCGCAGCGCGTGGACTACCTCGATGCGCGCCTTGAGCCGATTCTCGGGCCCACCTACGGCATCATGGTGTACCAGGAGCAAGTGATGCAGATCGCGCAGGTGATCGGCGGCTACACGCTCGGGGCCGCAGATCTCTTGCGCCGCGCGATGGGCAAGAAAAAGCCCGAGGAAATGGCGCTGCAGCGCGATGTCTTCATCGCCGGCGCCGAAAAGAACGGGCTTGCGCGCTCCAAGGCAAGCCAGCTTTTCGACCTGATGGAGAAATTCGCGGGCTACGGCTTCAACAAGTCGCACGCCGCGGCGTACGCGCTGCTCGCCTATCAGACCGCGTACATGAAGGCGCACCACCGCGCGGCGTTTCTCGCCGCCAACCTCTCGGCGGTGATGGACGACACGGAGAAGGTGCGCCAGTTCTACGACGATGCGATCGCCAACGGGCTCACCCTCCTGCCCCCCGACATCAATGCTTCCGACTATCGCTTCGTGCCCGTCGACGCGCAGCGCATCCGCTACGGCCTCGGCGCCGTGCGCGGCACCGGCGAAGCCGCGATCCAGGCGATGGTGCGGGCGCGTAGCGATGCGCCCTTCGCGGATCTGTTCGATTTCTGCCGCCGCGTTGACAAGCGTCACCTCAACCGGCGAGTGGTGGAAGCGCTGGTGCGCACGGGCGCGTTCGATTCGCTCGACCCGCACCGCGCGCGCCTCCTTGCGTCGGTCGGCCGGGCGCTCGAAGCAGCGGAGCAGGCGGAGCGCGCCGTCGGGCAGTCGAGCCTCTTTGGCGAAGCCGAAGCGCCGCGCGGTGGCCGCGAAGCCTATGTCGACGCCGAGGCCTGGGACCCGCGCCGCAAGCTCCTCGAGGAGAAGACCGCGCTCGGCTTCTCCATCTCCGGGCACCTCTTTTCGATCTACGAGCGCGAGCTCGCGGGCTTCGCGCGCAGCGCGCTCGTGCGACTGGCACCGGGCGAGCGCGTCTGGATGGCCGGCGTCGTGGCACAGGCGCGCATGCAAATGACGCGCCGCGGCCGAATGATGGTGCTGACGCTCGACGACGCGACCGCGCAGGTCGAAATCACCGTGTTCAGCGAGCTCTTCGAGAAATGCCGCGACCGGATCCAGGAAGACGCCCTGCTGGTCGTGGCAGGCAAAGTGCAGCGCGACGAGTTCTCAGGCGGCCTGCGCGTCAGCGCCGACGAGCTCCTCGATCTGCAGACGCTGCGCGCGCGCTTTGCCGCGCGGCTGCGCATCGCGATGAACGGCCAGGCGGACGCGAAGCGCCTGCAGCAGGTGCTCGCCCCGTACCGCGCCTGCGGCCCCGCTACCTGCCAAGTCGTGGTCGCTTACTGCAACGCTGCGGCAGCGTGCGAGGTAGCGCTCGGCGAGGCCTGGCGCGTGCGCCCGGAATCGGAGCTGCTTGCCGAGCTCGGCGCCTGGCTCGCGCCCGAGAACGTACAGCTCGTGTACAACGGCGCCGCCGCCTAGCTCGCCCAGCGCACGTCGCAGACTTCGCGGCCGAGCAGGCTGCGCTGATGCAAATACCAGGCGTTCACCAGCCGCTCGTTCGGGTCGAAGCGCCGCTTATGCGCGATGAAGTCGCCTAGCTGCGGGTAGCAGGCTCGCAGCTGCGCGCGCGTCGCATCCGCGGTGCAGGCGATCTGGAAGCTGCCGCCGGCATCGATGGCGGCGTCGATCAGCTCGTGGCGCAGCTGCACGGCGCGCACTGCGGCACCAAGGCCCTCCACATGCACGAAGCTTAGCCTTACCTCGGCGTAGTCGCGCCGCGCCCAGCGCAGGAACGTTTCGTCTTCCGGCGCGGTGCGGCGCACGGCGACGCTGTGCAGCGGCGTGCGCCAATCGCTGCACCGCGGGTCGAGCTGCTTCATGAAATCGGCCAGCGCGCACGGCGGCAGCAGCAGCTCGAGGGTCGGCCCCGCGCGCTGCGGCTGCAGCGTGATTTCGTCCGGAGCGCTCGCCCGCTCCACGGCGCGGGCGAGCGTACCGATGCGCAAAGTGACGCTGTAGATGACCCCGAAGAGCCCTTGCCCGCCGACGGTGAGGGCGAAGAGCTCGGCATCGCGCTCGCGGCTCACGCGGCGCAGCTCGCCCTCCGCGCTCACGAGCGTGATGCAGGCGACGTGAGCCACGGCCGGCGTGCCGTCAGGCCCCGCCGCGTTGCGGGCAATGCTCTCGCCGACGGTGGGCATCGTCGTGCGCACCCGGAACCGCGCGTCGCCCGGGCGTAGTTCAGCGGCGATCGCGAGCCAGGGAGTTGCCGCCTGCACCTCGAGCAGGCCGTGCATCGCATCGAGGCGCAGGATTCGGTTCAGGCGAGCGGGGTCGAGCGCTCTGCCCATGCGCACCGCCTCGCAAAGCTCCAGCGCGGATATCGGCTTGGTCGTCGCCAGCATGGAATCCTCCTCCGGTGAGCCGTCGCCACGCTGCGCGCCGCGTCGATGGGGCGCAAGGGAAACGTACGAAGTATCAAAATCTGATACCGTGCGTGGCATGGCGCTGAAGAGCCGCCTCGTCGATGCGCTGAAGGCCTGCCTGCGGGCGCGTGGCATGACCTACGCTGCGCTGGCGACGAAGCTCGACCTCTCAGAGCCCACCGTGAAGCGCATGTTTTCGCGCGGCAGCTTCACGCTCGAGCGCATCGAGCAGATTCTCGAAGCAATCGAGCTCGATCTGCAGGAGCTCGCGCGGCTGGCGCGCGACGGCTCACCGGCGCCGGCCGAGCTGACGCAGGACCAGGAGCTCGCGCTCTCGCGCGACGAGCGGCTGTTCTCGGTATTCTGGCTGATCCAGAACCAGTGGTCATTTGCCGAGATCCTCGAGGCCTTTGCCATCTCGCGCGCCGAGCTCACCAGCGCCTACGCTCGGCTTGAGCGCCTGAAGCTCATCCGCTGGGGCCCGGGCGAGCGCGCGCGGCTTACCGTGCGTCGCGATTTTCGCTGGCGCGACGGCGGCCCGGTGAAGAAGACCTATGGTCCGCGCGTCATGAGCGAGTTTCTCGCCGCGCGCTTCAAGCAGTCGCTGGAATTCCTGCGCTTCGAGTCGCGCGTCATGTCGCCCGAGTCTGCTGCCGTGCTCAAGCGCCGGCTCGAGCGCGTGGTGATGGACTTCAACGAGCTCGCCGAAGTTGATTCCTCCGTGCCAAGTGGCCGGCGCATCGGCGTGGCGCTGCTTGCAGCGTGCCGGCCGTGGGAATTCTCGGTGGTGAACGCGCTCAAGCGCCGCTAGCCGCTCGGCCAGATCTCGAAGGCGCTGTAGAGCCGATCGAACTGCGGCTGCGGCTCGGCTTCGGCCAGCGTCTCGACACGCGCGGCTCGTGGACCACGGCGCGCCCAGCGCAGCAGCGCTTCGACAGCATGCGCCTCGCCTTGCAGCAGCGCTTCGACGCTGCCGTCGGCGCAGTTGCGCACCCAGCCGGTGACGCCGAGGCCTCGCGCTTCATCGCGCAATGCGTAGCGGAAACCGACGCCCTGCACGCGGCCGTTCACGCGAATTTGGCGGGTCCTCATGCCGGCAGCCAGGGCACCATGTTAAGCTCGACGCGCAACGCGAACATAAGCAAAAACGGGGGGAAACTAAATGCGCATTGGCTTGCTCGTGGTGGCGGCACTCGCCTTGATCGGATTCCTCGTCGTCGCAGTGGTGCTGCCGCAAATGGCCGGAGCGGAGGCGAAGGAAGCCGCGCAGGCGCTCCTCGCCGGCGCTCAGCCCGCGCAGCAGCAGGTCGGCATGGCCGCGGAGAAAGGGGGCGGGCTTGCCGGCGCGGGCAGGGGAGTGAAGCTTGCTCCGAGGATCGATCCGAAGCATGGTGAGATGAAGTGGATCGTCGCCGAAGATGGCGCGATCCGCGGCTGGAACGAAAAGAACGCGCTCGAAGTGGCGCTCACGCCGGGCGTGCAGTCGGGCACGGTGAGCTGGAACTGCAAGGGCTATCCCGTGAGCGCGATGCCCTCGGCCTGCGGCGGGCGCTGAGTTCCCCGAGCCTGCGCTTCGCTAGCGCCCGCGCCTGAGGATCGCGCGCGCCGCGACCAGCCCGCACAGCGCAGCGCCCGCGACGACCAGCCAGTCGCGCCGGCGCCAGCGGCCTAAAGGCGGTCGCGCAATCGACTTGATGGCCTGCGTCGCGGTCTGCGGTGTAGCCACGCCGGTGAGCGAGGCGAGCCGCTGTGTCGCTTCGGCCGAATCGAACGAGGCGGCAAGCCCGCGCGCCGGCGCCCCCGCCGCCTCCTCCGTGACCCGATCGGCTTCCCGCGTACGGGTGACCGCTTGGCCGAGCACCATCGTCTTGGCGGTCGAATCCATGAGCTTTGGTTGTGGGGGCGTGGCGGCGCTCGCCGCGGGAGGTCGCGTCGACTGCGTATCGCCTGTGCTCGCGGCCATCTGGCGCTCGCAGTCGCGCAGGTCCCGCGCCACCTCGGCCGCGTCTTGGTAGCGCTCCTCGAGCGGCTTCGCCAGCATCTTGGCGATGATGTAGTCCGCGAGCTGCGGCACGGCGTCGTTCACGCTGCTTGGCGCGGGCGGCACGAAGTTCACGATCTGGTACATGAGCGCGGTGACGTTCTCCCCGTTGAACGGCGCCGCGCCGCACAGCATCTCGTAGATGATCACGCCGAGCGAGAAGATGTCCGAGCGGTGATCGGCGCGCTTGCCGATGACCTGCTCGGGCGACATGTACTTCGGCGAGCCGAGCAGCATCCCGGTCTGGGTGAGGTCGCCCGTGCCGCGCATGCGGGCGATGCCGAAATCGGTGATTTTCACCGGCCCGTTGGCGACCACCATGATGTTCGCGGGCTTGATGTCACGGTGGACCACGCCGCGCTGGTGCGCGTAGGCGAGGCCTTCGGCGACCTGCGCGGCAATGGAGAGCGCCTGAGGTACGCGCAGCGGCCGTCCCTCGCCGATCAGCGTGCGCAGCTCCACGCCCTCGATGTACTCCATCGCCATGAACACGACTTCGCCTGCCTTGCCGACGTCGTGGATCGTGACGATGTTCGGATGGTTGAGGCCGCCGGCGGCCCGCGCCTCCTGGTAGAAGCGCTGCTCGTATTTATCGGCGTGCTCGCGCTCGAGGCTGATGTTGACCGTCTTGACCGCGACCGGTCGCTCGAGCACGCAATCGAGCGCCTTGTACACCACCCCCATGGCGCCGCGGCCGAGCTCCGACTGGATCACGTAGCGGCCGAGCTGCGCGGGCTCCATGCCGCGGCCCTCTAGCGCCCGGCCTTCACCGACCGGAACACCGGCCCCCATACCGGATGGCCTGCCTCCGCCGGGTCGAGCTCGAGCGCTGGGTCGGCGGCAAGCGCCTTGCGGAATTCGTCGCGGCACTGGCGCTCGCGCTGCGCCGCGCAGTGGATAAATGCGAGATGCTTGTGCGCGCTTGCGCGCTCCTTGTCCCCCAGCCCTTGCCGCAGCGCGCCTTCGAAACTCTTGGCCGAGTCGTCATAGTCGCCCGCTTCGTATTGCTGAAGCGCCATCTTGAAGGGCGAGGCGCCCTTGACGGAGGCGAATACCGGCCCCCACACGGGATGCCCTGACTCAGCAGGCGCAAGCTCGAGCTGCGGATCGGCGCCGAGCGCCCTGCGGAATTCGTCGCGGCAGGCGCGCTCGCGCTGCGCCGCACAGTTGATGAACGCGAGGTGCTTGTGGGCGTTCGCGCTTTCGGCGTCGCTCAGCCCGAGGTCGATGGCGCTCTGCAGGCTGCGGGCGGCGTCGGCATACTGGCCATTGTCGTATTGGCGCAGGCCTGTCCTGAACGCCGCGCTGCCTTTGTCCGCCTGGAAAATATCGCGCAGATGATCGCGCAAATCGCGCATGGGCTGCGTGCTGCATCCCGCGAGTGCACTGAGCAGCCCCACGGCAATCAGGACGCGGCCATTCATCGGAACCGATGCCGGATCCTCACCGCCTCGCCCGCTTTCAGCTGCACCTGCTCGACGTGCGCCGGAAAGGTCGAATTGCGGATTTCGACGGTGTGGGCGCCGGGGACGACCTCGAGCACGCGAAGCGGCGGGCTCACGCCACGGCTGTGCCCATCGACCAAAACCTCGCCCCAAGGCGCGACCGCCAGCTCGACTCGTGCGTTGCCGCTTGCCAGGGGTGCGGGTTGTCTTTCGAGGCGCGCCAGTTTCTTGCCGAGTGGCGCTTCCGCCCTCGTCGGCAACTCGGGGGAGCCGGCCGGCGCCGGCAACGCCGCGGCCGGCTTCGCCTGCGGCGCGGCCGGCTCAAGCAGCGCGCGGGCGCCGACACCGCCGGCGAGGATTGCCAGGAACACCACACCCGCGGCGAGCAGCGCGGATCGCCGCAGGCCTAAGGGGCCGTTCTTCGCCAGCCAGCCCGCGGGCGCCTCACCGTCCAGGGACTGCGTCTCCGTATCGGCGAGCCGGCGGCTCGCCGGCGTGCCGCCGACCACCGAGTAAACGTCGTGCTCGCGCACGTGCTTGTCGGTGCGCGCGCCCTCATGGTGAAACAGGCTCGCGTAGTCGCGCGACAGGCATGACACGACCTCGTAGAAGGAGCGCGACACGAGCAGCTGCCCCGGCCGGGCGAAGCTCATCACCCGCTGGGCGACATTGATGCCGTCGCCGATGATGTTGAGCTGGCCGTTCAGGTCCTTCACCAGCCGCACCGGCCCGAGATTGACGCCCAGGCGCACCGCCAGGGCGCCGGCACCGTCGCGCACGGCCATGGAGGCGAACAGCGCGTCCTCGGGATCGCCCATGAACGTCACCGCCGCGCCGTCGCCCGTATCGAGGATGATGCGGTCGCGCGCCGGCACCGGCTCGAGCGACTTCGTGAGCACGCGGTTGAATTCCTGCTTTAGCTGCAGCTGCTCTGACACCGGCTTCTTCGAATACTCGACGATGTCGAGGAACAGCACGCTGCAGACGAGCGTGCGGCCGGAGCTCTCCATCGGCGTATTCTATTTCACGCGCATACCGGGGCTTGCCCCGGGGTCCGGCGAAACGAGAAATATGCCCGAGCCCTCGCCGGAGGCGGCGAGCACCATGCCTTCGGAAACACCGAATTTCATCTTGCGCGCCTCCAGGTTCGCAACGAGCACCGTGAGCCGGCCTTCGAGCTGCTCGGGCGCGTAGGCGGACTTGATTCCGGCGAAAACCGTGCGTGTGCCCTCGCCCAGGTCGAGTGTCAATTTTAAGAGCTTGTCAGCGCTTTCCACCCGCTCGGCGCGCGTAATACGCGCGACCCGCAGATCGAGCTTGTTGAACTCCTCGATGCTGATGGTTGCCGGCGCGGCGGGCGCCTCGAACAGCTGATCGAGCTGTTTTTGCTCGACGCGCTCGAGCAGATGCCGGTACTCGTTGATGCGATGGCCGCCGGGCATGAACGAGGCGGCATCGCGCCAGCCAAGCGGCGCCACCCCGAGGAAGCGCTCGGCCTGCGCCGCCGTGTCCGGCAGCACCGGCTTCAGATAAATCGTGAGCAGCCGGAAAAGATTGAGCGCCACCGAGCACACTTGCCGCAACTGCGGCTCGCCGCCCGCGCGCTTCGCGAGCTCCCAGGGCTTTTGCTCATCGACGAACTGGTTGGCGAGATCGGCGAGGCGCATCACTTCGCGCAGCGCCTTGCCGAATTCCCGCTCGTCGTAGAGCGCGGCGATGGGCGTCGCCTTGGCCTTGAACTCGTCAACAAGCGGCGCCGCGCCTAGCTCGCCAAGCGCGCCGCCAAACTTGCGGTGGATGAACGCCGCCGCGCGGCTCGCGATATTCACGTACTTGCCGACAAGGTCGCTGTTTACCCGGGCGATGAAATCCTCGGGGTTGAAGTCGAAGTCCTCTACATTGGCATTGAGTTTTGCCGCGATGTAGTAGCGCAGCCATTCGGGGTTCATGCCGAGTTCGAGGTAGCGTAGCGGGCTGATGCCCGTGCCGCGCGACTTCGACATCTTGTCGCCCGATACCGTGATGAAACCGTGCACGTACACGTGGTCGGGCGGCTTGTAGCCGGAGAATTCCAGCATCGCCGGCCAGAACAGCGTGTGGAAGTAGATGATGTCCTTGCCGATGAAGTGGATCATCTCCGTGCCGCGCGCGGGCTTCACGAAGGCGTCGAAGTCGAGCCCCTTGCGGCCGCAGTAATTCTTCAGGCTGGCAAAGTAGCCGATCGGCGCGTCGAGCCAAACGTAGAGGTACTTTTCCTCCCCGATGTCAGGCACGCGGATGCCGAAGTAAGGGGGGTCGCGCGAGATATCCCAGTCCGAGAGCGCCTTGTTGCCTTCGCCCTCGAGCCACTCCTTCGCCTTGTTGATCACCTGCGGCTGAAGGCGCCCGGGAGTGTCGATCCAACGCCTCAGGAACGCCTTGCATTTTGGGTCCGACAGGCGGAAGAAGAAGTGCTCCGAGGATTTAAGCACCGGCTTCGCGCCCGACAGCACGGAATAGGGGTTGCGCAGCTCGGTCGCGGAATAGACGCTGCTGCAGTTCTCGCAGGCGTCCCCGTACTGGTCTTTCGCGCCGCAATTGGGACACTCGCCCTTGATGTAGCGATCGGCGAGGAACATGCGCTTCACCGGATCGTAGAACTGCTCGACCGGCTTGCTGTAAATCAGGCCTGCGGCCTTCAGCTTGCGAAACAGGTCCTGCGAGAGCTCGGTGTTTTCCGGCGAGTGCGTCGAGTGCCAGTTGTCGTACGAGATGTGGAACCCCTCGAGATAGCGGCGACGGCCACGCGCGATCTCGGCGACGAATGCCTCCGGCGTCTTTCCGGCTTTTTCAGCGGCGAGCATGATCGGCGCGCCGTGCGCGTCGTCCGCGCCAACGAAGTGCACCACCTGCCCCTGCATGCGCTGAAAGCGCACCCAGATGTCGGCCTGGATGTACTCCATAATGTGGCCGATGTGAAAGGGCGCGTTAGCGTAGGGCAGCGCCGTCGTGACGAAGAGCGTGCGCGCAGACATCTTCGAGCGGAAAAAGAGAAATTCTAGCGGCGATTAGGTACACTTAAGCGCTTTTCCCCCGCCATGCCGCTCAGCGAAGCGCAAGTCCAGTCGGCCCTCCGCAGCCTCGTCGACCCGAATACCGGGAAGGACTTGGTCGCCACGCGCTCGGTGCGCAATCTCAAGGTCTCCGGCGACGAGGTAACGCTCGAGATCGAGCTCGGCTATCCCGGCAAGAGCCAGCAGGAGCCGATCCGCCGGCAGGTGATGCAGGCGCTCAAGCAGGCTGGCGCCAGCGCCGTTTCGGTGGCGGTGAGCTCGAGGGTGGTGCCGCATGCGGTGCAGCGGGGCGTGAAGCTCGTCCCCGGCATCAAGAACATCATCGCCGTCGCCTCGGGCAAGGGCGGCGTGGGCAAGTCGACCACCGCGGTCAACTTAGCGCTCGCGCTCGCCGCCGAGGGCGCTTCGGTAGGCGTGCTCGATGCCGACATCTATGGCCCGTCGCAGCCCATGATGCTCGGCATCGCCGGGCGGCCGGAATCCAAGGACGGCAAAAGCCTCGAGCCGATGGAAGGCCACGGCCTGCAGGCGATCTCGATCGGCTTTCTCATCGACATTGACACGCCGATGGTCTGGCGCGGGCCGATGGTGACGCAGGCGCTCGAGCAGCTGCTGAAGGATACGCGCTGGCGCGACCTGGATTTCCTGGTGGTCGATCTACCGCCCGGCACCGGAGACATCCAGCTCACGCTCGCGCAGAAGGTGCCCGTGACCGGTGCCCTGATCGTCACCACGCCACAGGACATTGCGCTCATCGATGCGAGGAAAGGGCTGAAGATGTTCGAGAAGGTCGGTATCCCGATCCTCGGCGTGGTGGAGAACATGTCCTACCACGTCTGCCCGAGCTGCGGGCACCGCAGCCACATCTTCGGCGTCGGCGGCGCCGAGCGCATGTGCCGCGAGTACGGCACCGAGCTCCTCGGCCAGCTGCCGCTCGACGAAGCGATCCGCGTGCAGGCCGATTCGGGCAAGCCGACGGTGGTCGCCGACCCCGATGGACCGTCCGCCGAGATCTACCGACGCATCGCGCGCCGCTGCGCGGTGAAGATCGCCGAGCTGCAGCGCGACATGAGCTCCAAGTTTCCGAACATCGTGGTCCAGAACACGTGAGCATCAAATCGGACCGTTGGATCCGGCGCATGGCGGCCGAGCACCGGATGATCGAGCCGTTCGAGCCGGCGCAGGTGAAGGAGCTCGCCGGGCGGCGCGTGGTCTCGTACGGCACATCGAGCTACGGCTACGACATCCGCTGCGCGGCCGAATTCAAGATCTTCACCAACATCAATTCCACGATCGTCGACCCCAAGGCATTCGACGAGAAAAACTTCGTCGACTACCGCGGCGAGGTGTGCATCATCCCGCCCAACTCGTTCGCCCTCGCGCGCACCGTGGAGTACTTCCGCATCCCGCGCAACGTCCTCACCATCTGCCTCGGCAAGTCCACCTATGCGCGCTGCGGCATCATCGTCAACGTCACGCCGCTTGAGCCCGAGTGGCAGGGCCACGTGACGCTCGAGTTCTCTAACACCACGCCGCTGCCGGCGCGTGTCTATGCCAACGAAGGCGTGGCGCAGGTGATCTTCATCGAGTCCGACGAGCCTTGCGAGACCTCGTACCGCGAGCGCGGCGGCAAGTACCAGGGGCAAAAAGGCGTCACCTTGCCGCGCATTTAGCCCTCGCGCCACGACGGACCACTACATCTAGTGGTGAAGTGGGTGCCGGGGCCCTATAGGGACCATAAAGCGGTCAAAAAACCCTTGACGCGGGGCGCGATTGCTCCATAATCGGCGCCAGTTTTTTTGTGCCGGCCACTTTCTCGCGAGGAAAAGGAGGTCATCATGACAAGCCAAAGGAACTCGTATCCGGTGTACGACGTTTGCGTTCGGGACATTCCTGAAACCTAGTTCGTTCGCCGGGAGACTTTGATGGGGGATCGCCCAGTTAACGTAGTGCGTACAAGACAGACCGCAGTCACCAGGCAGCAACCGCAAGAGAATCTCTTCGACACGCACCCCGAGGTCAGCCTGGACTTCGAGATCGTGCGCCAGGCGGCAGGCCAGAAGTACACCCGACCGTTCCTGATCGTCGACACGGCCATCGTGCGCGGCAAGGTGCGGCGCTTCCGCGCGGCCATGCCGCGCGTGCGGCCGCATTACGCGGCCAAGGCGAATCCGGATCGGCGCGTGCTGAAGGTGCTGATCCAGGAGGGCTGCGGTTTCGAGATTGCCTCCACCGCGGAGCTCGACCTGCTGCTCGGCCTGGGGGTACCCGCGGCGGAGATCTTTTATTCGAACCCCGTCAAGTCCCGCGAGTCGATCGCCTTTGCGGCCTCCAAGGGCGTGGAATGGTTCGTCGTCGACAGCGTGGAGGAGCTGCGCCGCGTGTTCGAAGTGAAGCCCGATGCGAAGCAGTACCTGCGCATCGCGGCGCCCAACATCGGCAGCGATTGGCCGCTTTCCGGGAAGTTCGGCGCCGGTGCGACTGACGCCCGCGAAATCGTCGCGGCGGCGGCGAGGCTGGGCGCCGACCTCGCCGGCGTCACCTTCCACGTGGGATCGCAGTGCCGCAATCCGGAAAACTGGCGCGTCGCGCTGGAGAAGGCACGCAACGTCTTCGAGCAGATGACCAAGGTAGGGCTCAAGCCTCGGCTGCTGAACATCGGCGGCGGTTTCCCGGTGCGGCACGTGAAGCCGATACCGTCGGTCGAGACCATCGGCGCGATCGTGAACGAAGGCCTGAAAGCCTTCCCGGAGGACATCCAGGTCATCGCCGAGCCGGGGCGCTACCTCGTGTCCGACGCTGGTTATTTCGTATGCCGGGTGCTCGGCACGGCCACGCGCGCCGGCAAGCGCTGGATGCACTGGGACGCGGGCCTCTTCGGCGGCGTCATCGAGGCGGCCGAGGGGCTGAAGTACCGCATCCGCACCGACCGCGCGGGCCCGGATGTGCCCTGGACCGTGGGCGGGCCGACCTGTGACTCCGTGGACGTGGTGATGCGCGAAGAGCCGCTGCCGTCCGATCTGCAGGAAGGCGACTTCATCTATATCCGCAACGCCGGCGCCTATACCACGGCTTACGCCAGCCAGTTCAATGGCTTCCCGCTGCCCGAGGTGCGGGTCTTCGAATCTAAGTAGGCTCGTAGAGGACGAAATCGAACTTCGTCCCATCAGGCGCGGCGTGGCGCTCGCGCTGCGTCTCGCGCCATCGGGAGCGGTCGTAAGGCGGGAACCAGGTGTCGCCTTGGTAGTCCCGGTGAATCTGCGTCATCACGAGCCCTGCGGCGAGCGGCAACGCCTCGGCGAAGAGCGCCCTGCCACCGATCACGAACACGATGGGCTCGGCGGCGCACAAGGCAAGCGCAGCGTTGAGCGAGCTTGCCACGGCTGCCCCGGGCGCTTCGTAGCCGGGTCTGCGCGTGACCACGATATGCTCTCGTCCGGGGAGCAGCTCGCCCAGCGATTCCCATGTGCGCCGCCCCATGATGATCGGGTGGCCCAGTGTCAGGCGCTTGAAGTGCTTCAGGTCTTCGGGGAGATGCCACGGCAGGCGGCCTTGGCGTCCGATGACGCCGTTGGCGGCGACAGCGGCGATGAGATAGATCCGCGGGCAGTTTTGCTTCGACATCGGATCGGAATTTTGCTGAAATTATAAGTACATGCATCGAAGTCTGGTTGCTGCGGTGCTCGTCGCGCTCGCGGCATGCGCCGCGCTCGAGATGCCGGGTTCCGCGTTCCAAGCGGTAGATTCGCTCGTGCGCGAAGCTCTGGACAGCGCGCGCTCGCCGGCGGCACAGCAAAAGGCCAGCCTGCAACGCGCCGAGCAGGCGTTCGGGCGGGATGCCTCGGCGCTTAACCGCCTGCGCTTGGCGGTCCTTTTGGCTACGCTCGCGCCGCCGCTGCGCGATGACGCGCGCGCGACTGAACTCCTCGAACCGATCGCCGACCCCGGCGCCTCGGCAGTGGGGCGCTTTGCCGCCTTCGTCGCCGGGCAGGTTGGCGAGCGCGCCCGCATGGCACGGGAGCGTGAGCGTAGCGAGCGCGAGCGCGACAAGCGTGAGGAGGCACTGCGCCAGCAACTCGAAGCGCTGCGGGCGATCGAGCGCGGCATCCAGGAACGCGAGGAAAAGTTGCGCCGCCCGGACAAGTGATTAGACCGTGCGGAACGCCCAGCGCCTGCTGAGCGCGATGATGAGGGCGCCGGCAAGCGCGAAGGCACCAAGCACGTAGAAGCCCGCGACGATGCCATAGCGGTCGGCGAGGAACCCCATCAGCAGCGGCGTGCTGAGGTGCGACACGCTCCAGCCGAGGCCACCCAATGCAAGCGCGGAGCCGCGCTCGGCGCTCGCGCTGGCCTCGGAGATGGTGATCTGGAAGTAGAGCGTCATCGCGGCCGTAGCGGCTCCTACCACCAGCATCCAGAAGCCGATCGGCGCAACATGATTCACCGTCGGTACCAGCCCCACCGCGGCCGCGACTGCCACGCCGCACACGACCGGCCACAGCGTCTGCGGTCCGCTGCGCACGAACCGGGCGGCGAGCAGGCTCGCGAATATCGAGCCGACGGCGCGCAGACTGAGAAGCATGCCAGAGGTGCCTTCGGCATGGCCGAACTGCGCGAGCAGCAGCGGGTAGAACGACATCGTCAAGGAAAAAGGCAATGCCGAGAGATAGGCGCAAAGCATGGTGTACACCATGATCGGACGGCGAAGGAGCGGCAAATAGCCGGCGAGCGGATGGCGCGTGGCGGTGCTGCGCCGAGCCGCGTGCGCCGGGGTCGCAGCGCCGGCAAAGAGCGACACGAAGCCGATAACCGCGAGCGCAGCGAAGGTCGCCATGAACCCGAATGTCGCGAGCACGAAGCCGCACAGCACCGTGCCGACGATCTGGCCGAAATTCGTGACCGCATTCAGCCGGCCGAGCTGCACGCCGCGCTGCCCCGGCAGCTCGCTCGCCATTGCCCAGGTGGCGGGCCAGAATGCAGCCCTGGACAGGACGAGGGCGACTTGCCCAAGCATCAGCATCCAGAAGCCCTGGGCGAGGATGAACCATAGGCCCGCCACCACCTGCACGCAGCAGGACCCGAGCATGATGCGCCGCCCGCCGATGCGGTCGGTGTATGCGCCGCCGACGAGATTGAGCGGCGCCTGGGCGAGCACCGGAGCGGCGAACAACAGCCCGATCTGGGCGTTGGACAGGCCTTGCGATTGCGCATACAGCGGGACCGCGAGCCAGGTCATGCCAAGCCCGAAGTTCCATGCCGCGGACGCTACGAAGAAGGGCGCGTGCTGCACGTCCCATTATGTGGGGCCGCGTGTAAGGGCGCGGCTCGCGTTTCGACGAACCACCATGGGAATGGCGCTGGCTCTTGCTATGTGGCTCTTCATGACGCAGGCGCAGGCCGCATGCGTCGCTCGCTCGGCCCCAAATACGGTCGCCTTAGTGGAGCTCTATACGTCCGAAGGCTGCAGCAGCTGCCCGCCGGCCGACCGGTGGCTCGCCGGCATCGGCGAGCGCTATTCGCCCCGGCAAGTGGTGCCCCTCGCCCTGCATGTGGACTACTGGGACTACATCGGCTGGAAGGACCCCTATGCCAGGCGCGAATTCTCGCAGCGCCAGCGACGGCTCTCGCAGCTGCAGCGCCTCGCGCTCGTCTACACGCCGCAGGTGCTGCTGCAAGGCGCCGATTTCCGCCAATGGGGCGGCGTCGAATTCGACCGCAGGGTGGCGCGCATCAATGCGCAGCCGGCTCGCGCGTCCCTCGAGCTTGAAATCCTCGAGGTAAGGGCCGACGCCTTGGCACTGCGGGCCTCCGCCGCCGTTCCGGGGCCGGTTGACCGCGCCGATGCCGCGCTCTATATCGCCGCTTACGAAAACCGCCTGGAAAGCCGGATAACGGCCGGTGAAAACCGCGGCCGCGTCCTCAACCACGACTACGTGGTGCTTGAGTGGCGCGGGCCCTATGCGCTCGGCGCGCTGGAGCTCGAGCTTGCGCTCCTGCCGAAGGCCAAAAGTGCGGACTCCGGCGTCGTGGCGTTCGTGCAGAACCGGCGCACCGGCGAGGTGCTCCAGGCGCTCTCGCTTGCCGCCTGTACGCCGGGCGGCTTTTAAACCGCCCCGGCTCTAAGGCCAGTTTTCCTTTATATTCGCGCCGGTACCCGGCCCCGGGGGTGGGGGCACAGAGGAGCGTCCATGCAAGCGACGCAAATTCGCCAGAAGGATGGCGTTTTCTACTTCGTCAGCTACCGCGCCAAGGACCTGATGGCGAAGGTGCGCTTTATTAGCCGCTTCTACGGCGAGGGCGAGGAAATTGCCCCCTCGCGGGTCGCGCAGGACGACGACATTGCTCAGTTCATCGCCAAGATCGAGCGCAACGACGAGGCGTTTCAGCGTTCGCTGTCGCGCTCCAAGGTAAAGCAGCTCAAGAACTTCTACGAAACGGCCGTCTCGCAGCCGCCGATTCCGGGCACGGTGCTGCTGTTTACCTCGGAGCGGCTCACCTTCCGTGCCAGCGCTGACGGCGGCGCGGGCACCATTAACGAGCCATCGTCCAAGTACCTGATCATCGACGGCCAGCATCGGCTCGCAGCGCTGCATTTCTACATGCAGGAGCGCCCCGACGACGCCGCCACCATCAGCGTCCCGTGCATCATCTTCGACGGGCGGAGCGAGGACTTCGCCACCGAGATGTTCGTCATCATCAACTCGACGCCGACGCGCATCAACAAAAGCCATCTCGTCGACCTTTACGACCGTGTCTCGTTCGCCGCGCCGGACCGCAAGTTCGCCGCGCGGCTGGTGGAGAAGCTCTACGGCGAGGGCGACAGTCCGCTGCGCTACCGCATCAACCGGCTGGGCGGGCGCAGCCAACGCGACAAGTGGGTGCTGCAGGCGGAGCTCTTCAACGAGCTGCACCGCTGGGTACGCGGGCGCTGGCGCTCGATTCAGCTCGCCGGCGGCAGCTCCAAGGAAGTGCCGCGCTACTACGGCATGATCCGCGACTTCTTCAAGGCGGCGCGCGCCGTGTTCGGCGATGCCGTATGGGGCAAGGAAAACTACATGGTCACCAAGCCCGTGACCATAAAGGCCATGGTTCGGGTATGCGCGGACCTGGGGCGCGACGACGCCGAGCCGGAAGCCGGCCGCGTCGCGCGCTGGGAAAGCCGCCTTGCGCCCTGGTCGGAGATGGCGAAGCAGTTCCGCGAGGAAGGCTTCTACGAGCGCTTCCCCGCCAAGGGCGAGGTCGAGCGCGTCGCGCGCATTCATCGTGACCTCGCGAAGGCGGCCGGCATCGAGACGCCACGGCCGCGCCAATAGCGGCCAAGCGCGCTAGATCACGCCCGTGGCGCTGAGTCGCTCGATCTCGTCCTGTGCGTAGCCAAGCTCGGCCAGCAATGCGCGCGTATGCTCGCCGAGCGCCGGGACCGCGCCCATCTTCGGCTCGAACCCCGAGAGGTTGAACGCCGGCTTAAGCGCCTTGATCGACCCCGCGGAAGAGCCGACGCTCGCCCAGCGGTCGCGGGCCGCGAGCTGCGGATGGCGCCAGAAATCCGCCATGCCGTTCAACCTCGCATTGGCGATGCCGGCGGCATCGAGCTTGTCGATCACCTGGCTCGTGGTGAGCGCGCGGAACACACCATCGATTGCGGCCTGCAGCGCTCGTCGGTTTGCGAGCCGCGCTGGCGCGCTCGCGAAACGCGCATCGCGGGCAAGAGCCTTGTCCCCCAGCACCTGCTCGCAAAAGCGCGCGAATTCGCGCTCGTTTTGCACGCTGATAAAGACGCTGCCGCCATCGCCGGCCTCAAACGGACCATAGGGCGCGATGGTCGCGTGGTGCGCGCCCGAACGCGGCGGCGCCGTACCCCCATATGCGGTGAAATACGCGGGGAACCCCATCCACTCGCCGAGCGCCTCCAGCATCGTGATCTCGATCGTGGCGCCTTCGCCGGTGCGCCCGCGGCGCAGAAGCGCCGCCAGGATGGCGGAGAAAGCGTACATGCCGGCGGCGATATCTGCGACCGGAATGCCCGCCTTGCACGGTGTCTCTTCGGTGCCGGTGATAGACAACAGGCCAGCCTCGCACTGCACGAGCAGGTCGTAGGCCTTCTTTGCGGCGTACGGTCCACTCGGCCCATAGCCGGAGATGCTGCACCAGACGAGCGACGGTTTGCGCTCGCGCAGCGCCGCCGCGCCCATGCCGAGGCGCTCTACGGCACCGGGAGCGAGGTTGTGGACGAATACATCCGCCGCGTCGAGGAGCTTCTGCAGCACCCGCTCCGCTGCCGGATGCTTCACATCAAGGGTGAGGCTCTCCTTCGAGCGGTTGGTCCAGACGAAATGAGACGATTGGCCCTTCACCGTGCGATCGTAGGCTCGCGCGGCATCGCCTGTTCCGGGGCGCTCTATCTTGATGACGCGCGCGCCGAGCTCGGCGAGCTGGCGCGTCGCGAACGGGCCGGCAATGACCTGCTCGAGCGCGACAACCGTGACGCCTTCGAGCGGCCTCATGCGAACTCGACGCTAAGGCCTGGAAGGGCGATCCCGGTGAGCCGGGTGCTCCAGCGCGCGCCAGGACCGACGGGATGGGCATCGGTGATGACGCCGGTGGTGACGATTTCACCCGCCGCGAGCGCCGGGGCGTCGGGCTGCCTGGCGAGGAGCTCCAGCAGATGCGCGAGCGCGGCGAGCGGACTGCCGAGGACGTTCGCGCCCACGCCGCGATCGACGAGCTCGCCCGCGCGGTAGAGCTCGACCTCGAGCGCCGGCAGGCGCTCCGCAGCGTCCGCTGGCAACGGCATCGGTGCTCCAATGATGAGGCGTCCATGCAGGCCATTATTCGCCGTGCAGTCGGCGAGCGCGACCTTCCAGTTCGGGTGAGGGCATTGCACGATCTCGATCGAGTGTGCCATCCACTCGATGCAATCGACGAGGCGCTCCTTTGAAGGCGCGGCGCGCAGGCCGAAGCAGATCTCGGGCTCGATGCGCGGGTTGACGAGGTCTTGGAGCGAAACACGCGCCCGGTTATCGTTTGCGCGAATGAGCGTGCGGTCGTACACCGTGCCCCACATGGGTTCATGCACGCCGTAACGAGGCCAGAGGGTACGGTTGGTGAAGCCGATCTTGCGGCCCACCGGCCGCCAGCCGCACGCCCGGCGATGCTCGTGCAAGGCGCGCGCGGCTTGATAACCGACCTCGGCCGTGAGTCCCGCATAGCGCTCGCTGAACGGCGGCACCTCGCGCGGCCGTTCATGCAGCGAGATGAGCTCGTGGGCCAGCATCCAGGCGATTGTAGCGGCTGGTTGCGCAACGCCCGGCCGCATGCCAAATTGATGCCGCGCTTGCCTGGGCCATCGCCGCGCTGGTGCTGGTCATCGCCGAGCTGCTGAGCGGCACCTTCTATCTCCTGATGCTCGCCGTTGCTGCCTTCGGCGCCGCCGGCGCCGCGTATCTCGAGCAACCATTTCCCACGCAATGCATCGTCGCCGCATTGCTCGGCGCGATCGGTTGCTACGGCGTGCATGTCTATCGTGCGGGCTCCGCGGGGACGCGCATGCCGCCGATCGACGCCGGGATGCCGGCGAGCTTTGAAAGCTGGCACGCTTCGTGGCCACCGCGATGAGCGTGCTCGAGCGCGTGCGCCCAGCGCCAGCCGCAGCGCGCGGCTAGCCCGTCGAGCGCAGGTGCACGCCGAACACCACGGCGAACGCCACGCCGATCCAGAAGTGCGTCGCCGAAGCGAAGGCCCGCAGCGCCTCGCTTCCCGAATAGTAGAGGGCGTAGCCGCTAACTACGAGCCATAGCGAGGCCGCGAGCACCGCAGTGCCGGAGCTTCGATTGGCGCGCGCCTTCCAGCCGCAAGGAACGTGTCGTGCGAGCAGCCCCCCAAGGAGCACCAAGCCCGCCATGGCCGCGGCGCCGTGGATTTGCATGAGCAGCGCACGTTCCAGATCCAGCTTCCAAAGGACGCCGCTCGCGACGAGCGCGAGCATCACGCTGAAAATGAGCGCACGAACGACCGGGTGCTGCCGGTTGCGCTCAGCCATTGGCACCCAACAGGAGCGCATGCGCGCGAAAACGGCCGGCCAGCTGCGGTGCAGACTCCGGTTCAAGCAGGCACGGCTTGGTCAGTGCATCGGCGGTCATGCAGTCCGCCGCGATCACTGTCGCGCCGGCCGCACGCGCTGCGCTTCGTCTGCGCCGAGGGTCGACGAGCAGCTCGGCCGCCGAAGTCGCGACTGCCGCATCTCTTACTTTGCCGATGTAGATCAGCCTGTCGGGCCGTTGAGGCGCACGCACGTGCACGTCTTCGAAAGCCTCGCCAAACACGCGCAGGTCACCGCCCGCATTCACGACGCCGGCTCGTATGCCCGCTGACTGCAACGTTTCTACCGCACGATCGACAGCAAAGCCCTTGGCGATGCCGTCCAGCGCGTAATCGCAGGCTGCGCAATCGAACAGGCCAGCGCTGGCGAGGCATATCTCTTCAGCCCGGTCGAGCACCCGTCGCGTCCACGGGTCGAGGGAGAATCTGCGCCCGGCGCGCAGCCGCGCGATGTCGCTCGTGCTCTCCTGTGCGCTCATCGCGTGGTGCACGCGCTCGATTGCCGCGAACGCGTGCCCGATGGCGCGTTCCGCCTCAGCGCTTGCCGACGCGCGGATCTCGACCAGCGTGCCGAGAAGCAGTCGCGCGCGCCTAACGCTGCCGCAGTTCGCTTTCATAGAGCTTGAGCAGGCGCTTCACGCCGTCGGTGATGTGTCGGCAGGAGAGCGTCGCGCCGCTGATGTTGCGGATGTCGTGGTCGAGCTGCAGCGGGTCGGCGGCGCCTTTGCCGGAGAACTGCGCACGCCAGCTTGCATCGCGTACTTCGCCGCCATGCGATTCGCGGTATTCGAGGATCTCGATGCCGCGCGCGCGTCCCTGCGGGTCGATGCCGAGCGCGTAAGTGATGAGCTCATGCTTGCCGAGCACCTGATCGACGATGAACCAGCCGCCCTGCGACACGCGCCACACTCGCTCGCGCCGCCCGAGGTCCGCCGGCGTGAAGCTTGCACCGGCGAAGAGCGACTGCTGCGCCTGCTCGACGCTCAGATAAACGGTCGCATGGGCCGCCGGCAGCGACAGGGCGAGCGGCGCGGCGATGAACGCGGGCCAGCGCGCGCTCAAAACTCGAAGCCGACCTTCACGCGCAGCTCGTTGCGCTCGTGGTGCTCGCCGTAGAAACGGCCGGCGACGATCTCTTCGCGCGCCTCATCGTTGTAGGCTTTGGCGTTGGCGAGCTGCGTGAGAAAGCTCGCTGTGACCCACCACTTGCGCGCCGCATAGTGCACCGACGGGCCAACGAAGCTTACAGCGTAGGCGCGCTTGCCAGCGGAGAAGCCGCGGCCTTCGTAGCCCCGGTGGTGGCGGTATTCGAGGCCGCCGTGCCAGCCGGGCGCGAATTGGTACGCGAGCCCGGTGGTCAGTTCGAGTTCGCCTTCGCGTTCCCAGTCGCCGTGGAAGCGCTCCTTTTCGGCGCCGGCGGTCAGATTCGCTGCCCACACCAGGCGATCGTCGAGAAAATTTTTCTGCAGGATGAGCTTCGTCTCGAGCTCGCGCTCATCGGCACCCCACGTGGGCTCGATATAAAGCGCGAGGCCGATCGGGTCCTTATAGGGGCTTAGCACCCGGTAGATCCATTCGCTCGAGAAGGACTGGAAGAATGTGCGGCTGTAGCGTGCGTCCGGATCGGCCGCGTCGGGGACGAAAGCGCCTGGGCCGGTCGTACCGTCGGGCCGGTTGTGGAACGCACTGACGTGGTCGTAATTGAGGTAGAGCGCCGTTTGCAGTCGGTCCGTGACGCCATACTCGATCTCGGTGCGCCCCTGCCAGAGATCGTAGTCGCCGCGCGATTGGCCATGTCGGCGGGTGAGCCACTGCTCGATTTCGTGCGCGCCGCGCGGGTGAGTGTCGGTGGTGTAGACGTAGCCGAATGGCGACTCACCGGCGAGCGCCGGCACCGCCATGGATGGGATTGCGGCGGCAACGAATGCCAACTTCGAAAGCGACAAAGCCAGTCTCCTTGCACAGGGTTGAGGAAGGCTGGCTAGCGGCGCAGGCCGCGGGCTGGCATTAGGTCACTAGGCGCGAGCGGAGCGCATCTTCGCCGACCGCGGCTTCAACGCGGAGAGGCCGAGCCAGGCGGCGGGGATGAGCACCAGCGCATACGTCAGCAGCGCGCCGTATTCACCCTCCGGTCCGTACGGTTCGGTCTTCAGATGCCAGTACGCGTTGTCGAGCGGCAGCAGGTTCGCCTCCGTCGCCTCATGGAAGGCGTAGATGACGAGCTGTAGCGCGAAGAGCAACAGGAATATTGAGGTCACGCGAAAGAAAAGCCCGAGGTCGACGCGGTGGCCGTAGCGGGACCAGGCCCACGCGAGCGCCGCGGCGAGCGCTAGGCCGGCGAACGCGCCCCAGACGAAAAGCGGCGTCTCGGTCTGCCGGAATAGCGACGCGGTAATGAACGCGGTTTCCATGCCCTCGCGGGTGATCATGAGCACCACGAATGCGAACACTCCCAACCACGCCGCGCTGCCTGGACGTTGGGCGGCCGCTTCGAGGCGATCGCCGATATCGCGGCGCATCTGCTTCGCGGCGTGCAGCATGTAGATGACCATCGAAACGACCAACACCGCAGCGACGAGCGCGAGCAGGCTTTCCCATTTCGGCAGCACCGCCACTTCGGCGAGCCAGACGCCGAGCAGCACGGAGGCGAGCACGGCGGCGAACGTCCCCCAGGTGACCGCGGAAAGCAGCGCGGCGCGACCGGTCTTGCGCAGATACGCGGCCGCGATCGCGACGATCAGGAACATTTCGATTCCTTCGCGCAGCGTGACGAGGAGGACCTGGCCCATGGTTCTAGGCGGTGAGGATCAGCTTGCCGGTCTGTGTGATGCGCAGCCGGTATTCGCGCCCGTTATGCGTGATGACCAATTCCTTGCGCGTGCCAAGCAGCGCTTGGCTGGGCACTTTCGCGGGCGCTGCCGGTGCCTGCGCCGGGGCCGGGGGCTTGAGCATGACCAGACGATAATGCTTCTCACTATGTCCGTCAATCGTTCTCAAGGACCGTTTCATATCAAGGAACATGGAGTTATTTGTTAGTGAATGCCCACTGGTTGCATGCTTTCAAGGTCTTAAGTGATAATCCTTCTCAACGAGGAGGTACCAGACCTTGTATATCTGCATCTGCAACGCCGTCACCGAAAGGGCAGTCCGCGAATGCGCGCGCAACGGCGCGTGCTCGCTTGAGCAGCTTTCCTTCGAGCTCGGTGTCGGTTCAGGTTGCGGGCGTTGCCGCGACTACGCAAGCGAACTGCTGCGCGACGTGCGCGCAATCGAGCCCCTGACCGCCGCGTCCTGATCCCGCGCTCCCCGCGTTTCTTGACGCGCCGGGGGGCTTCGGCGTCGAATCGGAGCTTCTCCCGGAGACGGCCGATGAAAGGCGACGCCAAGGTCGTGCAGCACCTGAACAAGGTGCTGTTCAACGAGCTTACCGCCATCAACCAGTACTTCCTTCACGCGCGCATGTTCGGCAATTGGGGGCTGAAGAAGCTCGAGGAATACGAGCGCAAGGAATCGATCGACGAGATGAAGCACGCCGATCGGCTGATCGAGCGGATCGTCTTTCTCGAAGGCCTGCCGAATCTGCAGGACCTCGGCAAGCTGCTCATCGGCGAGAACGCGCTCGAGGCGCTGCAATGCGACCTCGAGCAGGAACGCCTTGCGCGGCCGGTGCTGCAGGAAGGCATTGCGCACTGCGAGGCGGTGAAGGATTACGTCTCGCGCGACATGCTCAAGGACATCCTCGCGGGTGAGGAAGACCACATCGACTGGCTCGAGACCCAGATCGAGCTCGCCGATCGCCTCGGGCTGCAAAACTGGCTGCAGTCGGCGGCCGGGAGCCCGTCTTAGACGACGCGCGTTTTGACCGGCTGGCCCGCGAAGTGCAGCCGCAGATTCTCGATCTGCAGATCGCCCATCGCCTTGCGTGTCTCGACGGTGGCGCTGCCGACGTGCGGAAATAGCACCGCGTTGTCCAAGGCGAAGAATTCCGGCGGCACGCGCGGCTCGTCGACGAATACGTCGAGGCCTGCGCCGGCGATGCGCTTTTCCTGCAGATAGCGCAGCAACAGCGGTTCGTCGATGACCGAGCCGCGCGCGATATTGACGAGGTAACCCTTGGGACCGAGCGCGTCGAGCACTTTCGCATTGACGAGCTTCGTCGTCTCCGGGCCACCGGGCGTCACGACGAGCAGCACGTCGCTGTTTTTGGCGAGCGCCACCGGATCGGCATCGTAGGGGTACGGTGCATCCTTGCGGCGGCGGTTGTGGTAGCGGATCTTCATGCCGCAGGCGATCGCCCGCTTGGCGATCGCCTCGCCGATTCTTCCGAGACCGAGCACGCCGAGCGTCTTGCCGCCGATTTCGATGCTGAGCGGATAAGGCCCGCGCGAGGCCCAGTGCCCGGCGCGCAGGTACTGCTCGGCCTGGGGAAATTTGCGCACCGTGTTCATGATGAGCGCAAGCGCTGTATCCGCCACCGTTTCGTTCAGCACGTCCGGCGTATTGGTGACGATGATGCCGCGCTTCTTCGCGTCATCGAGGTTGATCGCATCGACGCCGACCCCGAAGTTCGCGATGATCTCCAGCTTGGGCAGCGCGTCCATCAGCTTGCCGTCCACCGGCATGGGACCGAAGGTGGCCAAGCCGCGCACGCGCGGCGCATGCTGCTTGAAGAACGCGTTGCGCTCGGGCGCCTCGTGCAGCAGATGGGCGCTGAACTCGGCTTGCAGCGTCGCCATCGTGCCGGCGTGGCCGCGCGCCGTGATGACGATTTCGGGCTTCATGAGCGCTTGAATTTCTGCGCGAGCGCCTCGGCACCGCGCGCGAGGATGCCCACATCCGCGCCCACGGCGACGAATAGCGCGCCACACTCGAGCCAGTGGCGCGCGTCGTCTTCGCTCGGCGTAAGTATCCCGGGCGCCTTGCCCGCCTTGCGGATGCGCCGCACGGCCTCGTCGATCACCGGCTTGACCTTCGGGTTGGCGATCTCGCCCGGGTGGCCGAGCGAGGCGTGCAGATCGGCAGGACCGATAAACACGCCGTCGACGCCGTCGGTCGCGCAGATTGCTTCGATGTTGTCGAGCGCCAGCTGGGTTTCCACCTGTACGAGCACGCAGATCTCCTCGTGCGCGTGGCGCGCGTAGTCCTTGATGCGGCCGAAACGCGTCGCGCGGGTGGTACCGGCAACGCCGCGCATGCCCTGCGGCGGATAGCGCGTGAACGAGACTGCCGCGCGCGCTTCCGCGGCGCTCGAGACGTAAGGCACGAGCAGCGACTGCGCGCCGACATCGAGCACGCGCTTGATACTCACCATGTCGTTCCACGGCACGCGCACCACCGGATGCGCTGCGTAGGATGCCGCCGCCTGCAGCTGGGCGAGCAGGCTCTCGAGATCGTTGGGCGAGTGCTCCATGTCGAGAAGCAGCCAGTCGAAGCCGGCGCCGGCGATCACTTCCACGCTGTAGTTGGAGGAGAGGCTCGACCACAATCCGATCTGCGTGCGGCCTGCGGCGAGCGCGCGCTTGAAGCCATTGCGCGGCAGCTCCATCCGGCTAATGGATTTCGGGCTCGGCGATCGCCGCCGTGCCCTCGAGGAAATCGAAGTCGCAGCCCTCGTGCGCCTGCTTGATGTGGCGCGAGAAGAGCGCGCCGTAGCCGCGGGCAAACTTAGGCTCCGGCGCCCGCCAGGCGCTCTTGCGTCGTGCCAGCTCGGTGGCGTCGATCTTCAGGTTGAGCTCGCGCTTTTCGACGTCGAGCTCGATGAGATCGCCGTCCTTCACCAGCGCGAGCGGCCCGCCGACATAGGATTCCGGCGCGACGTGCAGCACGCAGGTGCCGTAGCTCGTGCCGCTCATGCGCGCATCCGAGATGCGCACCATGTCACGCACGCCCTGCTTGAGCAGCTTCTTCGGCACCGGTAGCATGCCCCATTCCGGCATGCCGGGGCCGCCGAGCGGCCCGGCGTTGCGCAGTACCAGCACCGAGTCGGCGTCGACATTCAGATCGTCGCGGTCGATGCGCGCCGCCATGTCGTTATAGTCGTCGAAGACCACCGCTTGGCCGCTGTGCCTGAGCAGCCGCGGGGTCGCCGCCGCTGCCTTGATTACGGCGCCCTGCGGCGCCAGGCTGCCGTGCAAGATGACCAGTCCGCCGGAGCTCTTCAGCGGCCGCGAGCGCGGGCGGATCACGTCGTCGTTATAGACGTGCGCACCTTCGAGGTTCTCGCCGAGCGTCTTGCCGTTTACGGTGCGGCACTCGAGCTGCAGCAGGTCCTTCAGCTCGGCAAGCAGCGCCCGCAAGCCGCCGGCATAGTAGAAGTCCTCCATCAGGTAGCGCTCGCCCGATGGACGCACATTCGCGAGCAGCGGCACCCTGCAGGAGAAGTCGTTGAAGCGCTCGAGCGGCAGCTTCAAGCCGGCGCGGCCGGCCATGGCGACGAGGTGGATGATGGCGTTGGTCGAACCGCCCATCGCCATCAGCGTTACGATCGCGTTATCGAACGACCTGGCGTCGAGGATGTCGCGCGGCTTGAGGTCCTGCCACACCATCTCGACGATGCGCTTGCCGGTGAGCGCGGCCATCTTCGAGTGGTTGGAGTCGGGCGCCGGGATGGAAGAGGCGCCCGGCAGCGTGAACCCGAGCGCCTCGGCGATGGACATCATCGTCGCCGCCGTCCCCATGGTCATGCAGGTGCCGGGCGAACGCGCGATGCCGTCCTCGATCTCCTGCCAGTCCATCTCGCTGATGTTGCCGGCGCGCAGCTCCGCCCAGTACTTCCAGGTGTCGGAGCCCGAACCGAGCGTCTGGCTGCGCCAGTGTCCGGTGAGCATCGGGCCCGCAGGCATGTAGATCGCCGGCAGGTTCATGCTGGTCGCGCCCATGATGAGCGCCGGCGTGGTCTTGTCGCAGCCGCCCATCAGCACCGCGCCATCGGCTGGATACGAGCGCAGCAGCTCTTCCGTTTCCATGGCGAGGAGGTTGCGATACATCATGGTGGTCGGCTTTTGCAGCTGTTCGCCGAGCGAGATGGCAGGCATCTCCATCGGGAAGCCGCCCGCCTGCCACACGCCACGCTTGATCTCCTCGGCGCGCTGCCTGAAGTGCGTATGGCAGGTATTGGCGTCCGACCAGGTGTTGATGATCGCGATCACGGGCTTGCCCGCATAGTCGCTGCGGTCGTAGCCCATCTGCGCCGTGCGCGAGCGGTGTCCGAACGCCCGCAGGTCGTGAGCGCCATACCAGCGGTAGCTGCGCAGCTCTTCGGGCTTCTTGCGCATCACTCGAACTTGGCGCCTGATTCCTTGACGACGCGCGCCCAGCGCGCCTGCTCCTCGCGCAACCATGTACCGAGCGTCTCGGGCGTGCCGGCTCGCACCTGCGTGCCTTGCTTTGCGAAGCGCTCGCGCATTTCGGCCGCGCCGAGAATGCGCGCGAGCTCGGCGTTTAGCTTCGCCACCGTTTCGCGCGCCATGCCGACGGGGCCGACCACGCCTTGGAACGAGCCGGTTTCAAAGCCGGGCAGCCCTTGCTCGGCCACCGTCGGTGTATCGGGGGCGGAGGACACGCGCTGCGCGCTCGAAATGGCGAGCGCCCTCAGGCGGCCGCCCTGTACCGTGGGCCAGGTGGCGAGCATGCCGTTGAAGAGCACGTCCGCCTGGCCGGCGGCGACCGCAGCCACCGCGTCGGAGCCACCCTTGTATGGGATGTAGGTCCACTGTAGCGCCATGCGCTGCGCGAATTCGATGCCCGCGAGATGCGGCGCGCCGCCGATGCCGGAGATGGCGAAGTTCAGCTTCCCGGGCTGAGCCTTGGCAAGCGCGACGAGCTCTTTGATGTCTTTGGCCGGCACGGAAGGATGTACCGCCAGTACATGCGGTGAGTAAGACACCATGATGACCGGCGTGAAGTCCTGCGCTGGATTGAACGGCAGTTGCGCATAGACGCTCGCGCTGATGACGAGGCCGCCGAGATCGGTGAGGAGTAACGTGTAGCCATCGGCCGCACTCTTGGCGACGAACTCGGCGCCGACGTTGCCGTTTGCGCCCGGCTTGTTCTCGACGATGACCGGCTGTCCCCAGGTGTCCGCGAGTTTCGGCCCGAGCTGGCGCGCGAGGATGTCGGAAGTGCCTCCCGCGGCATACGGAACGATGATGCGCACCGGCTTCGCAGGATAGGTTTGCGCCTGGCCGGCAGAAAAAACGAGCCAGACGAGCACCGCCGTCAGGGTTCGCATAGTTCTTAGTCTAAACTGCCGGCCTCGCCCGGTGATGGAAACGTTCTTCAAAGCGCAAGCGCTCACGCGCGCGATCGAGGCGATCGTCGCCGCAGGTGGCAGCGAGCCGGCCGAAGCCCGGCTCGTGGCGGACAATCTCGTCACGGCGAACCTGCTGGGTCACGATTCTCACGGCGTCGGCATGATCCCGCGGTACATCGATGCCGTGCTGGAGGGCGGGCTGCTGCCCAACCAGCATCCGAAGGCGACGCTCGACACGGGCACGCTGCTCGCGCTCGATGGCTGCAAGGGATACGGGCAGAGCATCGGACGCGAGGCGATGCAGATGGCGATCGAGCGCGCCAAGCACTCGGGCTGCTGCATCATGACGCTTGGCAATTCGCATCATCTCGGGCGCATCGGCCACTGGGCCGAAATGGCTGTCGCCGAGGGATTGGTGTCGATCCACTTCGTGAACGTGATCTCGCATGCGCGAGTCGCGCCGCACGGCGGGCGCGATGCCCGCTTCGGCACCAATCCTTGCTGCATCGGCGTGCCGCTGCCCGGCGAGCCGCCGTTCCTGCTCGATTACGCGACGAGCGCGGTCGCGCAAGGCAAGCTCCGCGTGGCGCACAACAAGGGCGAGAAAGTGCCGCCGGGACGCCTGATCGACCCGGAAGGCAATCCGACCACCGATCCCCGCTATGCGGTGGTGCCGCCGTTCGGCGCGATGCTCGCGTTCGGTGAGCACAAGGGCTACGGCATGGCGATCGCGTCCGAGCTGCTCGGTGGCGCGCTTACCGGTGGCGGAACGTGGCATTACGAGGAGTCGAGCAAGCAGCGCGTACTGAACGGCATGTTCACCATCGTGCTTGACCCCAGGCAACTCGGTACGGCGGCGGCGTTCGAGCGCGAGGCTCGCCTGTTCCTCGACTGGCTACGAAAGAGCCGGCCCGCTCCGGGCTTCGATCGAGTGCGCATCGCGGGCGAGCCCGAGCGCGAAATGCGCGAGCGGCGTAGCCGCGACGGCATCCCTGTTGACGAAGCGACCTGGAACGAGATCGTGACTGCGGCCGATAAGCTTGAGCTCGCTCGCTCGCGCGTCGAGGCGCTCGCGCGAGGCGAATAGCGCGAGCGGCTTAGCCGGGCCGCAACGTGTAGCCCTTCTCGCGCATGCAAGCCTGCACGCGCTGCGCTTGCTGGAGCTGCCGGTCGGCATCGCGATCGGTCGGGTGCGGCTGAATCTCCATTCCGGTGGAAGTGGTCTTCAATTGCGGCAACGTCGACGTCGCCTGGGCCGCGGTGGTGCACGCGCGCAGGTCGGCATCCACGCTCGCTGGCGTAGCACCAGGCTTGTCCCACTGCACGCTCGAGCAGCCGGATAGCAGCAATAGTCCGAGCCATACTCTGTTCATGTCAGCCGCCGTTTCAGATCGCGCAAGTGCTCTGTCGCCAGCCATTTTGCCGCGCCGAGCGCGAGGCCCGCAACGAACGCTGTGCCGACACTGCCGAACGGGTGTCGGCGTCGCAGGCTCGGTTCAGCGCTGATGAGCGGCATTGGCACTGGCGCCGGGACGCTCGGGGCTGCTGGCCGCGCTGCCGCCGCCGGCCTTTCGGCGCTCGCGCCTGCCCGCGGGCGCATCTCACTTCGCCGGGAGCCGAACTCGTGCGCATAAACCCATGTGAATTCGGCGCCGAAGAGAAAGATCTGCGCCGAGTAGTAGACCCAAAGCATGAGCACCACGAGCGAGCCGGCCGCACCGAAGGCGGAGCCGACCGAGCTCTTGCCGAGATACAGTCCGATGAGGAACTTGCCGACGGCGAAGAGCGCCGCGGTCACCGCGGCACCGATCCAGACGTCGTGCCAGCCGACGTGCACCCGCGGGATGTACTTGTAGATGAGCGCGAAGAGCACCGTCGTGAGGCCAAAGCTGAGGACGATTTCGAGCAGGTGGGCGACGATCTCCGCCGCGCCCCACCACTTGCCGAGCGCGGCGATCGCTGCGCTGAGAATGAGCGACACGGTGAGCAGGAACGCGATGCCGAGCACCATGCCGAAGGACAACAGACGCGTGCGCAGGAGGTTCCACCAGCCTTTGCTTTTCTCGCGCGCCGGCGCTCGCCAGATGCGGTCGAGCGCGTTCTGCAGCTCGCCGAAAACGGTCGTCGCACCGAGAAGCAGAGTCAGCACGCCGACGATGGTGGCGACCATGCCTTGCGTGGGGCGATCGGCGGCCTGCAGCATCCCTTCGACCGCCTTGGCGCCGTCGGCGCCGATCAGCCCGGCGAGCTGGCCGAAGATCTCGCCGCGCGCCGCCTCGGCACCGAAAACCAGGCCCGCCACCGCGATGACGATGAGCAGCAGCGGCGCAATCGAGAACAGCGTGTAATAGGAAAGGGCCGCCCCGATGCTGGGCGCGTAGTCCTCGCTCCACGCGCTCGCCGTCTGCTTGAGCAGGTCGAGCGCCGCCTTTGCCGAGAGCCGCATGCCGCCCCGAGATGCAAGCTACGCGCCCGCATGGCAAGCCAGTAGAATTTGCCTCCCTCGAGGAGACCCCATGGCGAAGAAGTCGCGCCCGCCGGAGCCCAAGCAGGTCCGTCCGGACGACATTGATCCGCACCATCGCTGGGACCGACCGCTGCAGGCGCCCGGGCGCACGCAGGTCGATTTCGAGGAGCGTGTCGATTTCCGCCGCCTGCACAACTACCGTCTCGCGCGCGTGCGCGCAGCGCTCGCGCATTCGGGCCTCGGGGCGCTCCTTTGCTTCGATCAGCACAACATCCGCTACACCACCAGCACGGTGATCGGCGAGTGGGCGCGCGACAAGCTCACGCGCTATTCCCTCATCAGCAGCACGGGTGATCCGTACATTTGGGACTTCGGCAGCGCGGCGCGCCATCACAAGCTTTATGCGCCGTGGCTGCACGAGGACCACTGCCGGGCCGGACTGCTTGGACTGCGCGGTGCGACCGGCGGTGACATCACTCTGTTTCGCGACGCGGCGAAGGAGATCAAAGCCATTCTGCAGGAGGAGGGCGTCGCCGACATGCCGCTCGGCGTGGATGTCGTCGAGCCGCCCATGCTGTTCGAGTTGCAAAAAGCGGGGCTCGAGGTGCGCGACTGCCAGCAGGTGATGCTGGAAGCGCGCGAAGTGAAGAACATCGATGAGCTCACGCTCCTCAATATGGCTTCCGCCATGGTCGATGGCGTGTACCAGGACATCGCCGAGGCGCTCAAGCCCGGCGTGCAGGAGTCGCAGATCGTCGGGCTTGCCACCAAGCGCCTCTACGAGATGGGCTCGGACTGCGTCGAGGCGATCAACTCGATTTCGGGCGAGCGCTGCTCGCCGCATCCGCACAACTTCACCGATCGGCTGATCCGCCCGGGAGATCAGGCGTTCTTCGACATCATCCAGTCATTCATGGGCTACCGCACGTGCTACTACCGCACGTTCAACGTCGGCCGCGCCACCCCGCCGCAGCGCACCGCCTATCGCAAGGCGCGCGAATGGATGGATCGGGCGATCGAGCTGCTGAAGCCCGGCATGTCGACCGATAAGATTGCGCTCGCCATGCCGGAGGCAAAGGAGATCGGCTTCGCCAGCGAGATGGACGCCTTCGGCCTCAACTTCTGCCATGGCCTGGGCCTCGGGCTGCACGAGCGCCCGCTCATCTCGCGCCTCACGTCCCTGCGCGAACCGATCGAGCTCAAGGCCGGCATGGTGTTCGCGGTGGAGACCTATTGCCCGGCGACCGACGGCATCTCGGCCGCGCGCATCGAGGAAGAAGTGATCCTCACCCCGAAGGGCGCGCGCATCATCTCGCTTTACCCTGCAGAGGAACTCCCGATTGCCAACCCTTACTGAATTGAAGCTCGGCTGGATCGGCACCGGCCGCATGGGATTCGAAATGGCCGCCCGCCTCGCAAAAGGCGACTGCGACATCGCCGTCTGGAACCGCACGCGCGCCAAGGCCGAGCCGCTGGGGAAATACGGCGCGAAGATCGTCGATTCGCTTGCCGACCTCGCGCGCCGCGACATCGTCTTCTGCATGGTCTCCACCTGGGACGACGTCAAGGAGGTGATGGCGAAGCTCCTTGCCGGGCAGGCGAAACCCCGCATGGTGATCGAATGCTCGTCCATCTCGCTCGACGGCTCGGCTGAGCTGCGCGCGATGCTGAAGCAGAAAGGCATCGAATACCTTGCTGCGCCGGTCAGCGGCAACGCCAAGGTGATCAAGGCCGGCAAGCTCACCATTGTCGCCTCCGGGCCGAAAAAGGCCTACGAAGACGCCCGGCCGTTTCTCGACATGCTCGGCGCTGGCTCGAGCTATGTGGGCGACGGCGAGCTGTCGCGCATCGCGAAGATCTGCCACAACGTCATGCTGGGCGTGGTGATGCAAAACCTGTGCGAGATCACGGTGCTTGCCGAGAAGGCGGGCATGCCGCGTCACGCTTTCCTCGACTTCCTGAATAAGAGCGTGATGGGCTCGATGTTCACGCGCTACAAGACGCCCGCGCTCGTGAATCTTGACTTCCATGTCACCTTCACGCCGACGCTGCTGCGTAAGGACCTCGA
>Ga0209577_10000315_pt1 | contig 48927 bp, 42 predicted proteins | sample GraSoiAngelo_109_FD_185874 | JGI IMG/M metagenome (GOLD analysis project Ga0209577, IMG submission 185874) | Grasslands soil microbial communities from the Angelo Coastal Reserve, California, USA - 14_0903_12_20cm (SPAdes) (version 2) | ecosystem: Environmental > Terrestrial > Soil > Grasslands... | reverse complement strand
TCAAACGAAATGGCAATAGATATATTAAACTATATCGACCAATCTTGTACATCTACTATAACGTATCAGCGCACTCTGAAGGCATGAGCGATCAGCGTCGATTGCCACACTCATGAACGTCTACGGCAGTGGCTGATGACAGAAGGGGGGCAGACAGCAAGGCAGTGAAGATGGCAATCCCATTATCTGCCTACGCGGTAGGCAGTTCGTCATGCATTGAAAACATGACTCCGATCGAGTGGGGTCGGAATTTACTCGAAAACGTAGTTTCAACGACATAGAGAGCACGGCGGGCACCATAAAAGCGATGGAAGACAGTGGTAAGCAGTGCTAACGGATCACAAACGGATCACGGCTGAGTGATCGCCTTTGCGATTTGAGGGAAAAAACACTAGCGACAAACATCCGGTTCTACGTCTTGTCATACCTTTCAGTGGGTGCTCGGCGCTATCTGGAACTCAAGATGAACCCAACTTTTTCATCTGGACCTAAGTAGGGACCAAGTCTTCCGCGTCGTTTGAATCTCTGGAAGGACCTCCAGAGTGTAGGCGGCGGCGGCACCGGCGGCGGCAGCGATGACTGCGGCACCGACACCGGGAGCGCGCCCGCAGCGGCGGCGTCCGCGGCGACGACGGCGGTATCACGAAGGAAACGACAAAGACGACGACAAGCGGGAGGAAAGTGACGCTGATAATGATGATGAAAGAATAGTAGTAGTAGGACTAGAAGAAGCAGCAACGAAGCAAGAAGGAGGAGGACGAAGAAGAAGACCAAAACAGAGAACCGACCGCACCATGGCCAGGTAGTTGTTTTCTGTTGTATCTGTTCTACGTCAACGCTTGGCTGGCACGAATTGTCGTTTGATTCCATTCGATTATCCCTCTGTAAAGCCACGCTGGAAATTATCGAGCAATAGAGTGCAGTGGTCGGCAAAAGACTGGTCTGATCTGGGACTTGTTTGCACTAATTGGTTTAACAACTCTCGCTTCAAGTCAGGATCCGCAAGCATTTGTGCGATACTCGCCGAAGTCTCTTGACTTGCGATGTGACGAGCGTCTTTGCCCAAGAGTCGTGCACCAGCAATCGGGACGTCAAATTCGGCAGCCTCAAGTATAGGAAGCTCGTCCGCATACAGGCGGTCTTCATTCCCGGCGTCGGCGTAGTCTGTAAGTATTTTCAAAATGTCGGGTGCATCACGCTTTTCGTGCTTCCGGTCAGCCCATGCGAACAACTTGAGGATTATGAGACCTGGTAAAGAAGTAACTGGTGCCACAAGACCACTGTCCACTTGCACCTGAATTGCCGATTCCAGAGCCTCTTTGAATCCTGCAACATTCATTACAAAATCGTTGTCCGGAGGCCAAGAGATTTGTGAGCCTTCTTGAACCCCACCGAAGGGAATGAGATCAACACGAACTGAGATACCGGCAGAGTGCTGATATAAGACGCGTTGGATCGCTCGGTCCGGCTTGAATCGTCCTGTTGACATCAATGCTGCTTTGAGGTTTTCGAACTGTTTCCAATCGGAGAGGACGAACCCGAAGTCAAGATCGCGTGTTAACTTGCCCGGAGCTCGGCCAAATATGTTTTCGAGGACCAAATCTCGCGCCGTGGCACCGGCTAGAAAATATGGGAGGCTCAAAGAGTTCGCCGTTTGCGCAACTGCCTTGAGTGGCTCAAGGACGAGTGGACTTAGTGGTTTAAGCAGTGGGAAGATTCGGCGCGATGTGCTGTTCATAGATCAGTCTTGCCGCTTCGAGGTTTCGTGCATCAGTTGTAGTCATCAAATCGGCATAGGCGAGTATTGGTGGGACTACATCAGCAGTCCCCGCAATCAGAGTTCGGTCCCAGAAGGCGTTGAGAATCTCTAAGTCACCATTGACATCTGCTCGGAGGCGGAACTTTGTCATCAGCTTCGTCGGATTATGCAGGGTATAGACGGTCAGCATTTCAGGTTTCAGATTGTGTGTGAGGCGGTCCGCAGCCACCTCTCCCCCCCAATAGGCGCCGAAAGGAGTCAAATCAGCTTGCTGTACCCACTCGCGATTCTGTGCACGGAATCTGCGAGGTTGGAGTTTAGGCCTGAGGGTTGCAGGGTAGAAGGTGACCCAGTCTTGCAGCAACGCCTTGGCGTCAAGCAGGCGGCGCTTTGGAAGCGCTGTACCAAATGTTGCAATCAGCTTTCTTGTTTCGAGATCCTTGATGACTGGCCCGATCGTGCCGAGTGCCACTTTAGCCGTTGTCGCGAGTTCCCGATAGGGCGCGTTTAACAGTGGTGGACGGCAGAGAATAGCAAATAGGACCTTCAACCCAGCCGTGGTGTTGGTTCGATTTGTATGCACTGGGGCCAAGTCTGTCGTTCTTTTTTGGCCAGTAACGAAAACGAAGAGGTCCTCGTCTTCCAAGTATGCGTTTCCTGCGGTGTCGAGAAATGGAAGTTCGATCTCGCGGCACTTTTCTGCAAGGTAATCTGTGATGTAGGGTGCGACGAAGAGGAGGCGAGGCTGTTGTTCGCGAGGCCAGAGTGCCTTGGTTTGAGTGAGCACCTCGGCTCTAACACCGGTCTTGGCTTCTACCGCAAATCTGTGCTTCCGCCCGTGCGCATCTATTTCGATCACTGCGTCGGGTTGGTGGTGGTCGATAGTATTTGGTTCCCAGCGTATGATTTGCGCAGCGAGTCCTGTCGTGCGCAAGAGCCCCTGGAGGGCTGTTTCGATCAGTTCTGCGTGTTGGGGTTTGCGTTTCATTATGGTTCTACTTAACTCGTTCATGTTTTCTCGCTGTACATGAAACATGAACGATACTAAATAGTGAACACAGCGTCCAATATAAACAAATGTTCATGTAACATGAACATTGTAGCATAATGAACTAGACTAACGTAAACCATTCATTTTAAATGACGTATTTATTTTTGTCGGGCCAATAAAGTGCCCGATTCAAGGGCTGAGCTGGACCGACGTTCCATTCCCGGCCACCGCATCACGCGAGTCCTAAAGGCGGGGGGAGAACCTTGATTTGTTCCTGCGGCAGGGACAAACGCAAATTTGAGCAACTATGACGACCTGACCCGGCGAATCTTCGCTTCAAACGGGCGTTTGGCGGTTCCGTCATGAGTCCAATTCGAGATCCCACTGAGACCCTCCCGGATAGGAAGCGCGGGCCAGTCCTGGAAAAACCAGACTTCCGGGTAGATGGATTTATCGAAACGACGAGTCTTCTGAATCCGCCATGACGTCTGCTCCTTCAGCTGAAAGCCGCGCATGAGATCTTCGAAGACGTAAGCTGCCGCCTCACATTCCAACCAGACAACAATCCCTGTGCCCCTCCAATTCACCGCAATCGGTATATTCGCGAGAATAGCAGTAGTCGAAAGTTGATCGAGAGGTTGATCAGCGGCTGGTCCAACCAAGAATCCGTTTGCCAGCATACCAATTGGTTGATTTCTGATAAGCAACGCCTCAATAAACCACGCCGTCCTCGAGAATTCCTCATCTTGCAAATCGCCCAAGCAAAGGTCCCGCGTTGGCAGTTTCAGCGCTTTGCAGAGATCTGGCCATGCATTCACCGCGTCACCAAGCCTGGTGAGACTCTCTCCAAAGGTCTCAAGCGGAGCTTCCCAGCCATGTTGCAACTCAATGGTTGCTCCAGGACGAAACAAACGAAAGAAGTTGAAAGCGGTGCCTGCGAGGGGCGTCGGGCGGCGCGGCCGGAACACCTCAGATTCCATCGAATGATAATGATGACCGTCAGATAGTTTTTCGGTGGCTCGGTCTATCGTGATGCAAGGCGGGCATCGGCAAGCTGGGGACGCATACAATGCGCCACAGCTACCGGGCTTGGCTGGATGCTGTCGGTACTCCGATTGCCGTTCAGCAGAAGCTGATGCGGCACACGGATGTCCGAACAACGCTCAACATCTACGGGGACGTAGTTACCGATGAAATGGCACGCGCGCACAGCAGGGTAGTGCGGCTGGCTATCCCCGGAGGTAACGCGTAAAAGCCACGAGGCCCGTGGTGGTCAATCTAACGGCAGGTGAAAACGGCAAGGTGGTCACTCTAAGGCATTGTAAACATGGCGGAGAGAGTGGGATTCGAACCCACGTTACCCTTTCGAGTAAACACGCTTTCCAAGCGTGCGCCTTCAGCCACTCGGCCATCTCTCCGGCGAGGCAGTTGCTGAGGGAACGCAAAATGCGGACCCATCGAGAAAAACTGAGCCTTCTCGATCGCTCCTTCGATTCTATGGGGTGTCGCCGAGAACCGCAACCAGCGCCAGTTAACTCGGTACTAGATACCGGGCACTAGATGCTTGTCTTCACTTCTCTTCTTTATCGTGCAATTGCTTCCAGCCAGTCAATGTGCTCTTCCTCGTCGGTCAAGATCTCTTCCAGTAGATCGCGGGAGCCGTTGTCGCCGGCCTCGACGCACGTGTCAATACCTTTATTCAGGCGTTTCACGGCCGTATATTCGACGTTGAGGTCGTTCTGCAGCTGGGCTTTGACGTTCTGGCCGATGTTGATCTTGAAGTAGTCGCTCATGCTGGGAGTGCCATCCAGCAGCAGAATGCGTTCCATCAATTTCTCCGCGTGTTGCATTTCTTCGATCGACTCCCCGCGCGTGTGCTTGGCGAGCTTTTCATATCCCCAGTTTTCGCACATCTCGGCATGAAGAAAATATTGCCTGATGGCTGTCAATTCGGCTTTCAAAACTTCGTTGAGGACTGCAATGACTTTCGTGTCACCTTTCACCTTCGCCTCGCACCAGTAGTGTGATTGGGTTAAGCGGGAGCTGTGCGCGCATCGCCGGCTTTACCGACAAGACTGCATGCCCAGCCACGGCCGCTGGATGCGTTTACTGTTCGGAAAGAATATAGCCCCTCAGCGGCTTTGGGCAAAACGGGAATGAAACCGGCGCGGTTAGGAGGCTTTGTCGGAGCCGGCAGCGGAGGCAGCTGCGGCAACGGCTTGATTACCGGAAGAAGTCACGGCGGCTGATTCTGAGGCTGCAGGCAGTTTTGCGCCCTCAAGCACACGGTTGTGCAGACAGTAAAGCGCGAGTTCCAGGCGATCGGCGACGCCCAGTTTGTCGTAGACCTTGCGCAGATAATTCTTGACCACCTGCTCGGTGGTGCCAACCTTCTGTGCAATTTCCTTGTTCTTCATGCCCTGCGTAACGCAGGACACAATCAGAGCTTCTTTGGGAGTCAGCTGAACCTTGGTGCGTCCGCCAGCCGGCCGCGTGGCCTGTGTGCGGTAAGCTTCCAGAACCCAGTTCACGGCCTGGCCCTCCAGGAAGGGCTCGCCCGCGGCTACCTTGTGCAGGCAATGCACCAGCATCTCCGGCTCGACTTCGCGGGAAACGATGCCATGGGCACCGCGCCGGAACAATTCCAGGGTCAGTTCCTCATCCGGCTGTTCCGTCACGACCACCATGCGGCAGGCGGGCGAGTAACGCAGAATCTCACCCACCGCCTCGGACGGGTTGGCGGACAGCGCCGCCTCGAAAATCAAAATGTCACCGGAGAACTTCTTAACGGCAGTCAGAGTTTGACTGTAGCTCTCCGCCTGTCCGACCACCCGGATATCGTCTTCCAAAGCAAAAATCTTGCGCAAACCGGCGCGGAAAATGGCTTGAGTGTCGGCCACAATGACCCGAATAGGAGGCGCCTTACCGTCGCCCTCACCCGGCTTTTGGATGTTGTCTTCCACGCTCACCGGAATACTCGCCATCGTTTCCTTGCCCGCGCTTAGCGCTCAATACGGTATTCGTCGATGACCACGCCCACCCCGCGGCGGCCGTCCTCATCGAAACTGCGCACCACTCGCCCCTTGCAGTCCACGCGCACATCGTTATCCGACCCCACTACGTCGGCGGGGAACGAAATGGTGAAATCCACCATCGAGCCTACGGGCATATCTGAATCCAACCGGAACAAGACGCCATTGGCGGATATGTTCTGGGTCTCGGCCGCCTGGCTACCGGATCCGGACTTGACAGCAACCGGCAGCTTGATCGGAAAGCGTGCCGCACTCTGCATATCGGGATAGCGGCTGCGCCGGCTGTTCACTTCTTTTGCCTGTTCCTTCCCTGATTCGCTTGACACCGGTTGCGACCTTCCTCGCCGGAGTTCAGCGGAATTCCGTTTTCCGCCGGGCGACCTTTTTCCGGCATTTCGTTGGCAGCTTACACCTCCAGCAAAAGCTGTGGAAAGTTACCGAAGTCATGACACTTACATTGACTCGGCTTCTTGCAAGCCGTTGGGAGGGAGGCGCTTAGAAGGACTCAACGATAGCACAAAACAGGGAGCAGAGATACAAAAAGCTGAAGCTGAGATGAAGCCGAGGGCGGTCATGTTTGCTGCCACTGGCCACTGGCCGCTGACCCACTAAAACTTCGTGACTTCCGTAAAATTGAATTCCCGTACCTTCATGGGGGGCACCACCATATCGAACGACTCCTCACCGCTGGCGCGCACCGGCTTGCCCATTTCCTCCACACTGGAGAGCATGTGCAGGAGGCTCTCGTTGAACCGAAAGTTACGGACGCCATGGCGGATTTTCCCGTTCTCGAGGTAAAATGTGCCGTCGCGGGTCATCCCGGTCAGTATCTTTTCGTACGGATCGACCTCGCGGATGTACCACAGCCGGGTCACCAGCACCCCACGCTCGGTCGAGGCAATCATCTGATCAACGGTCTTGGGGTGGTCGGGGGCGCCAAACACGATATTCGTAGGCGCTTCGCCCATTTCGTTGGGCAATGGAAAGCCATGGCCCGTAGGTTCGATGGGACCAACCTTATCCTTGTGCTCTGACTTCTTTAGCTTCTCGGCGGTGGCTCGGGCATGGACTAGGCGCTTCACGACTCCCTTTTCCACCAGCTGCACACCTTGTCGGCGTACCCCCTCGCCATCGAAGGGAGCTCCGGATTGCAGCGGATGGGCAACATCGTCTCCTATGTTGATGTTCTCGCCGAAAATCCTGGTACCGACGCGGTTATTGAGAAATGACCGCTGATCGAGGATAGCCATGCCGCCGAAGTCGTAAAACATGAAACCCACGATGTCGAGCACCGCAGCCGGCTCTAGGATGACCGTGTACTTCCCTGCCGGAATTTCGCGCGGGCTGGCGGACTCGAGAGCTTTGCGAGCCGCCGTTTCTGCGAGCGTCAACAGATCCAGGTTCTCAACATTCGGCGAGTTAGCCTTCTGCCAGCCGGAGGAATCCGAAGCCAGCATGGTGACGGAGATGTCGGAAGAAGTCTGGGTGTGCCAGCCAGATGCGCCGCGCGAATTGAAAATGCCTTCGATTGTTTCTGAGGTGGCGAAGATCCCTGCGGCTGTGAGCTTGTGCGTCTTGGCGATTCCGACCATCTTCTCTACGCCAAGGGCCCGCTGATCAGGAGTAATCGCTGCCGTCTGCTCGAAGTGGCGCTTCGGGATTGCCTGGGCGCCGCGCGCGCCCTCGCCCGAGTTCGGCATGGGCAGCAGATCCGGGTCCGGATGCTGCACTCTTGCCAGGCTCTCGGAAGCCTGTACTACCCGTCTCAGACTTTCTTCATCGAGCTTGTTGGTGCTGGCCCGAGCCGTTCGCCCGTTAAATACGGTACGCACCGAGACGCCATAATGCTCTTCGGCCACATTCTGGTGAATGGTGTTGTTGGCAAAGCGAGTGAGTGCGGAATGACCACCGTAGAATAGCGCCTCGACTTCGTCGGCGGAGGAGTGCTTCTTAATTTTGTCGAAGATCACGCTTGCTTGGTCTTTCGTCAGCATTTCGGCAAAGTACTTAGCACTTGGCACCTAGCATTTGGCCATCAGACGCCCGGCGTCGACCCTGTTTAGAACTGAAGTAAGCATTCTTCCCAGCTCCCGTAAGTCCTTTATGATCCCCTGGTACTCTGCATCCGGAAGAAAGCCCAGTCGCGCGCGAGCAACTAAGGGGATAGTCCAGTTCGCCGGCGGAGCCTGAAGCAATCTGCAGATAACGCTGAAACTCATTGTTCCCACCCCTCGGCAAGGTTGCCCCGATCGATGTACTCGATCGGCGAATCTGGCTTGTGAGTGCGCCTTTTTCCCATGCCCCGGAGATCTGTGAAGTCCTTCACCTTAGCACCTCCGCTCAGAGGCCAAGTGCTAAATACCAGGTGCTAAGCGCTTCGGTGATGTTTGGTTACGTCAAATGGTGCCCTTTCGCCTCCAGATCTCGGAAATCCTTCACTGGGCAGCCCGTTCAGGGGCTAAATGCTGATTGCTAAATGCTAACTAAGTGTGCGGTGACGACTCTCATTTTCCCTTGTACGCGCTCCCCACCTTGATGTTGCTGAACCGCGCTGGGGCCGCACCGTGGCCAGTCCCCATGACTTGTTGTGGCTGTCCCTTGCCGCAATTTGGCGTGCCCCACAGCGTCCATTCGTCGCGAGAACAAATAGCATCCATCGAGTTCCAGAAATCGGTGGTAATCCCTGAATACGAGCAGTTCTTCAGCATGCGCGTGCGCTTGCCGCTCTTGACTTCCCAGCCAATCTCGGTTCCGAACTGGAAGTTGTAACGCTTGTCGTCAATAGACCAGGAGCGGTTGGTCTGCATGAAGATGGCGTGATCCGTGCCGGCAATCAGTTGCTCCAAGCTCAGCGGAGTCTTCCCCGGCAGAATGCTGATATTCGTCATGCGGATAATCGGCAGCCGGTTCCAGCCCTCTGCCCGCAAGGTTCCGCCGGAGCGGTTCGCGCCAATTGTGTGGGCGGTCTCTCGAGACGAGAGATATCCAGTGAACAGACCGTTGGTAATAATGGGGGTGCACTGCGCGGGCACGCCTTCCTCATCGAAGGCGAACGTGCCGAGCCCCGGCCCGTGCTCCTGGCGGGCATCGGCGACCACCGTGACCAGTTCGCTTCCGTAGCTAAGCTTGCGCAGCTTGTCCAACGTAAGAAACGATGTGCCGGCAAAGTTTGCTTCCATCCCCAGAACCCGATCAAGTTCGATGGGGTGTCCGATGGATTCATGAATCTGGAGCCCAAGCTGCGAACTGTCGAGGATAATCGTGAACACGCCTTCCGGACACTGCTCCGCCTTGTGCAGTGCTACTGCTTCTTCGCCGATGCGCCGGGCGTTCTCCAGCAGATTGAGTTCGTCAATCAGCTCGTAGCCCTTGTTCTGCCATTGTCCGCCGTAAGAAGCGGGGTAGGACCGCTTCTGGATATCGTTTCCCGCGAAGGCGTAAGCGGCGTAACCGGTGCCGGTCGAGTACTTGGTCTGATGGATGTTCGAGCCCTCGGACGAAACGAACCACTGCTCCTCGCGCCGGAAGTTCAGGTTGGTTTCGGCCAGCGTGACACCGGGTACGGAGGTTAACTCCTGGTCAATTTTGAAAAGCAAATCCAGGTTCTGCTCAACCGAAATGGTAAAAGGATCAATCTCGTGGGGAGTGGTCCATTCCGCGGTAACCGGCTTCTCCGGCGCGAGGCGGACGTCCTGCTGTTTGACTTGGGCGGATGCCTTGGCAACAGCCACCGCACGTGCTGCGGTTTCCTCGATCGCTTGGCGGCTGAGGTTGTCGGAAGCCGCAAACCCCCATGCCCCATTCGCGATCACGCGCACTCCGATGCCGAGTGACTCGGAATCGGAAGCATTACCTACTTTGCCATTCTTGGTGGCCAAGGCGCGGCTGCGATCGTCCACCAGGCGAGCATCGGCGTAAGTAGCGCCTCGCAAGGTGGCAACATTCAGAGCCCAGTCAGCAATCTGCTTCATGGCACAAACTTAAAATCTACCACACGCTGTTACGCCTGTGTTCTTGTCGTCCAACCTGAATTTGTCATCCTGAGCGCAGCGAAGGACCTGCTTATCGAGGCGACCCAAGAATCTGTCCGCCTTCTCTGTGCCTCCGTTTCTCTCTGTGGGGGCGGAAAAGTCAAAGGAGGATCTACTCCGGAGGCACGGAGACCCGAAGGTCTTGAGAAGAAACACCTGGCCCGCTCGTTTCGCTCGCCAGCACAAGTGACCGGTCGATGCCAACTGCTCACCTTCTCTTGTGCCCTGTGTCACTGACCATTCGCCCAGCCACGGGCTTCAATAATCGGTTGGGCAATCGCGCCGGCGGAGCACTCCGTCGGCCCAGGAGACCATCATGAGCACGTTGGCGCTGGATAATAAAGCCGACCTGGCCAGACCGGGCATTTGGCGATTATGCGGAACCGGAGAAAATTTGGCCAAAAGATTACCGCTCTCTCCTGTCCCCGAAAGAGACCCGGCAAGCAATCTTCCAGGTGAAGCGCTACATCGAAGATAACTCTGCAAAGAACTCAACCTGATGATGATGGTCGAGGTGCCCCTGATCGTGGATGTAGAGAGCGGGATCGATGACATGCTGGACCGGGAGGCTCGCGCACGCCGATCCAGTTCCACCTCTCAACCGACCACGACAAGCACCCCATCGCCGCACAAGTCGTGCAGGCCCCTACCAAGTGGAAAAGAGTCGTGCTCCGGCAGTTGGAAGGCAAAGTCGGTGAGGGCATCGGCACCGACCTGTGCGCTGTGCGCACAGACCGTTTCCTCAATCACGATCACAGCGCCTATGTCGACCAATGGGATTGAGAGCGCGTCATCACCGCCCCAGCCGCGCAATCTGGAATTCCTGAAGGGAATCATCCGCAGGATCTGGAAGGTGCTGGTGCGCGCGGAGAAGTTTGCCTAGTCGATGTTCCCGCAGTTGACGCATGTCCGTTATCCCGATCTGCCCGAGGAACTGGAATTTTTTCGTGCAGAGGAAATCCTTGACATGCATCCCGACCGGCCACGCAAAACGCGCCAAACTTCCACTCTGCAGAAGCATCCGGTGGTCTTCATTATCGGGATTGGCTGGCCGCCGAAGGACGGGCAAAGATACACACGGGCTCAACGGCGACATCCTGGCTTGGAACTATGTTACGAAACGCCGGCACGGGCTGACCTCGACGGGTACTTGCGTGATTAAGGAGACCTTAAAAAAATAACTCGTGATGTCGAAGCCACTCGACTTCCTCAAGCTGCCCTATCATCAATCAATCATGCACGACCAGATGCCGCGGTCCATCGGCGGCATAGGCCAGTCGCGGACACTAATGCTGCTTCTTCGCAAAGCGCACTTGGGTGAGGTCAGCGTGACGGTGTGGCCGAAAATTATGAAAGAAATGTGCGCCAAGAAACATATTTTCGTGCCGCAGTAGTCAGAAAGCCAGTCAGTACCGCGCCACCCCTTTCGGGAGTGGTTATGGGGGCCTGAAACTCCGCAGTTAGAATCTTCGGGCTAACGTTAGCCCGGCCGTTTAAGGCTGCCTTTTCTTTGGAGAATTCCTGCCCGCGAGTCAGCCTGGCCCCGAAGGGGCGAGCCAGCTTAGCAGAGCCGCTTTTAACGGTGGTCAGAAGTTTGCAGTAGGAGCTGGTTCGAAATGACAAGGGATGACCAAAAACGGGGCAGCTTGCGTCGCCGGCTGACTACCAACTCGTGACTTCTACGTTCCTTCCGACCAGCCCGCCTGATACTCTTCCTGCTCTGGGGTGAGGCGGTCGATCTTGATTCCCATGGACTCCAGCTTCAATCGCGCCACCCGCTTATCGAGTTCCTCGGGAACCTTGTGCACCGTTTTCTCGAGTTGCGACGCGTTCTTCACGATAAACTCGACGGAGAGCGCCTGGTCGGCAAAACTCATATCCATCACCGAGGGTGGATGCCCTTCGGCGGACGCCAAATTAATGAGACGGCCTTCGCCCAGCAGGTTGATCTTGCGGCCGTCCTTGAGCGAATACTCCTCGACGAACTGCCGCGTAGTTCGTTTGGAGGATGACATTTTCTCCAGCGAAGGGATGTCGATCTCCACGTTGAAATGACCGGAGTTGGCGATGATGGCGCCGTTCTTCATCACTTCGAAGTGTTCCTTCGTGAGTACGTTCTTGTTTCCCGTCACAGTGCAGAAAACGTCGCCAATCCTGGCGGCTTCAGGCATCGACATTACGCGGAAGCCATCCATCACGGCTTCCAGCGCCTTGGTCGGATCGATTTCCGTGACGATCACTTCGGCGCCGGCGCCACGAGCGCGGCTGGCAAGGCCGCGGCCACACCAGCCATAGCCAGCAATCACGAACTTCGATCCCGCCAGCAGGAAGTTGGTAGCGCGAATGATGCCGTCAATCGTGGACTGCCCAGTACCATAGCGATTGTCAAACATGTGCTTGGTGTCGGCATCGTTCACGGCAATGATCGGGTAGCGCAGCACTCCTTCCCGCGCCATGGCCCGTAAGCGGAGGAGACCCGTCGTGGTCTCTTCTGTCCCGCCGATTACGTAATCCAGCACGTCCTGGCGCTTGCTGTGCAGTACGTTCACCAGGTCGGCGCCGTCGTCCATCGTGATCTGCGGCCGGTGGTCGATGGCAGCAAGAATATGCTGATAATAGGTCTCGTTATCTTCGCCTTTGATGGCAAACACTGGGATCGAATAATCGCGCACGAGACTGGCCGCGACATCGTCCTGGGTAGAGAGCGGATTGGATGCGCATAGGGCTACATCGGCGCCGCCATCGCGCAGGCAGATCGCCAAGTTGGCCGTTTCCGCCGTCACGTGCAGGCAGGCGGAGATGCGCACGTCCTTCAGTGGCTGCTTCTTAATAAATTCTTTGCGGATAATCTGGAGTACGTTCATCGACTGGTTGGCCCAGTCGATACGCTTCTTGCCCAGGTCGGCCAGATCGAGATTCTTGATATCGCAATTGACTTGTGCGGGTATTGTCGGCATACGTCTCCTGTGGCGCGTTTCTGTTTTGGCTGGTTCTACGTTCTCCACGAATGATCAAAAATACAACGAGCTAAGGACGTCTTGCGGCTTTTCGATGACTGGGTTGGGGACGGGCTTACCGTCCTCTTCGGACGCTGGTTATTTCCGGCTCGCCTGCGCGACCGGCTCTCGCCTGAGGCCCGCCTCGGCGGCCAGTTTGGCTGCCTTGCCTGTTGCTTCCCAGGTAAAATCCGGATCATTACGGCCAAAGTGACCGTACGCCGCGGTCTTGCAATAAATAGGCCGGCGCAGGTTGAGGGACTCAATGATCCCTTTGGGCGTCAGCTGGAAATGGGCGCGTATCAGGTCCGGAATGATTTCCGGATCGACTCTCGCCGTTCCCAAGGTGTCCACCATGATGCTTACCGGCTCTGCCACACCAATGGCGTAGGCCAACTGTACTTCGCAGCGATCCGCTAACCCGGCGGCAACGATATTTTTGGCGATGTGGCGGCCCATATAGGCGGCAGAACGGTCGACCTTGGTCGGATCCTTGCCGCTGAAGCAGCCGCCGCCATGGCGCCCCATGCCACCGTAGGTGTCGACGATAATCTTGCGCCCAGTCAGGCCGGTGTCGCCCATCGGTCCGCCGATAACAAATCGGCCCGTCGGATTAATGTGGTACTTGGTATCGGCATCGAGCAAGTTGGCGGGGATCGTGGCTTGGATGACGTGCTTCAGAATGTCAGCTCGCAATTCATCATTGGTCACGGTCTCGGCATGTTGCGTCGAGATGACGACCGCATCCACGCGCACCGGCTTCCGGTTGGCGTCATATTCGACAGTCACTTGAGACTTACCGTCGGGCCTCAAATAGGGTAGGCGGCCATGCTTGCGAACCTCGGCCAAGCGCATAGTCAGCTTGTGAGCCAGCGAAATCGGAGCCGGCATCAGTTCCTTGGTCTCATTGCACGCGTAGCCGAACATCATGCCTTGGTCGCCGGCGCCGCCTGTGTCCACACCGAGAGCAATATCACCGGATTGCTTGTTGATACTCGAAATCACCGCGCAGGTGTTGGAATCAAAGCCATAAAGCGCGCTGTCGTAGCCGATGGAGGAAATGATTCCCCGGACCAGGGTCTGCAAGTCAACGTACGCTTTAGTGGTGATTTCTCCAGCGATCACGACCAGACCGGTGGCGGTCAGGGTCTCGCAAGCCACGCGACTCATGGGGTCGTCGGTCAAACAGGCGTCGAGGATTCCATCAGAAATCTGATCGGCGATTTTGTCGGGGTGGCCTTCGGTTACGGATTCAGAGGTAAAAAGACAGCGATTCTTCGATGACAAGCTACGATCTCCTTGCCTGACTTGGACGTCACGTCTGGAGGGATGCTCCTTCGGACTGAAACGGCCATCATGATACCTAAAAACGGTATCAGAGAAGGGGGGCTGGTGCAATGGCTTTAACATTTGTTCTGACGCTAACCTGCAGCTAACAGAGGGCTTAGCTCTGCCGATCGCGGGGAGTAAAGGCGAATGGCAGAAAATCGCGGACCAAACCCAAATGCAGCGGGAGCGATTTCACTTGCGCATCAAATTGGTATGGCTGGCGACACACTCCCAGTGATCCTTGCTGTAGATCCAGGTGTCGGTGAACCGGCCGCGGTGCTCAAAGGGTTTGCCCTTGTAGGTGCCCTTGGTGTGATAGGTTCCAAAGACCACGGCCGCATTCTGATAAAGGTGCACCTTGACATCCTCATTGGTGACCAGGGTCGCGCGGTACGACACATCCTTGATGTCGTCGAGGAATTTACGCTTGTCCATCACTGTGCCGTCGTAGTCTGTGTAGATGAAGGTATCGCCTACCAGAGCCTCCAGGGCCTGAGCATCGTGGTGCAATTGCGCTTGATTCCAGGCGTTCTCCAGAGCCACCAACTTGCTCTCGTCGGCGGCGGTGACCGCGGGCGGATGCTGGGCACCGGCCAGTGCGACGAGGAAAAAAAGGACTAGCAGAAACGTTTTCATTCTGATCGCTTCAAGGCTCGGTCGGCGTGGATTGTGCCTCAAGACCGTTGACTCCAAATGTGAGAGTCTTGGCTTTCCCATCATCAGCTATAGGTGGAAGTTTCTTGCCGTTAAAAAATATGGCCAATCCACCGAGGTTACCGGCTCTCAGTACGACCCGCCGACTCGCCTGAATGGATTTTTCACCGGGGGCGACCAAGCTGTCTGTGTAGGCGGGCTGACCGTCCACGCTAATTGAAATCCAGGAATCCTCATGCGCGATGAGCAAGACAATAAAGGAACCCGGAGCAGGTGTTGCCGACGGATTGTAGGAGGTGGTCAACGGTGCAGGTGTAGACGGGGGAGCCGAAGCTGGCGTGACTGCTGGTTCCGAGCTATTGGTCTGAGCGGCACCCGTTTCCTCGGCACCGGCATTTTCTGGCGACGTCTGCTGACTCGAAGCAGCTGGTACTGACGTCACCACGGGTCCCTCAGCCGGTCGAGCGGAAGTTGAACTGTGGTGCACAAGTGCACCACGAACCTGCTCGCGCGAATAAAAACCCCAGATCCCCAGACCGAGTGCCACCAGCAACAGCAGGACGGCCAGCGCTCCCCAGGGGAGGCCGGTTGACCGATTGACTGTCCCCTCCCGTTCCTTGCGCTCGGCGATAGCCCTCAATTCCACGTCCTCGGGCCGAGACACAGGCTCCCCGCCGACGGCGCTCAGGTAATCGGCAAGAGTCTTCGCTTCATCCAGGCCGAGGTACCGGGCATAAGCGCGCACAAAGCCCTTGTTGAAGACCCCGCCAGGAAGCTCGTTGAACTTTTCTTCTTCCAACGCATGCAGCATGCGAGTGCTGATCTTGGTCGATTTCGCAACCTCTTCCAGCGTGATCTTGCGGTTCTCGCGAGTCTTCTTTAGCCGTTCGCCGAAATTGCCCACAGGAGTCTCCTCGTCCGCGTGCCTTGAGGGTATGACACTATGATAAGTGAAGGAACCGGCCTCGAATGTGAAAATTAGACCTTTGGTAACCTGGGCGGACCTGTCTGATGGTCCTGGGCGGACATGGCATCAGGGATTCGTCACTTACTAAGGTTTGTTGCCCGGGCCCGGAAATGACGCCTATAATCGGGCCATCCTCCCGACTAGTCGAGGGTCCCCTGGGCATGACCGAGGCTACTGACGCCGACCGTAAACGGCAAAGCCAAGAGCTCAACATCTTCCACGATGTGGCCAAGGCCCTCACTTCTTCGCTCGACCTCGATTCCATCCTGCAAACCATCATGGAGAAGATGGCGGAGTATTTCCGACCCGACACCTGGTCGCTGCTGATGGTAGACGAAGACAAACAGGAGCTTTACTTCGCGATAGCAGTGGGCGACGCGGCCGAGGCTCTGAAGAGTGTCCGGCTGAAAGTGGGAGAAGGCATTGCCGGGTGGGTAGCCAAACACGGAGAGCGCTTGATCGTGCCGGATGTCTGCACCGACCCGCGCTTTGCCAAGCGCATCGACGAGATGACCAAGTGGGAGACTCGTTCGATCATCTGTGTGCCTTTGCGCTCCAAGCACCGCGTGCTCGGCGTCATCCAACTCGTCAACGTTGATATGGCCGGCTTCAGGGAAGACGAGGTTTTCTTTTTGCAGTCGCTGTGCGACTACGCCGCGATCGCCATCGAGAACGCACGCGCGGTAGAAAAGATCCAGGAATTAACCATCACCGATGACGTCACCGGCCTGTACAACGCCCGGCATTTGTACAAAACGCTGGAGCAGGAGGTCTATCGATCGGCGCGCTTCAGTTACGAGTTCACCGTCCTCTTCATCGATCTTGATCATTTCAAGCAGGTCAACGATACGCACGGCCACCTGGTCGGCAGCAAGCTGCTGTCCGAAATCGGTTACCTGATCAAAGCCCAACTCCGGCTGATTGACTTCGCGTTTCGTTATGGCGGAGACGAGTTCGTCATCATGTTGCCGCAGACCGGAAAGGACGCCGCCCTGACGGTTGCCAAGCGCCTCCGCGATAACCTGCGGACCACGCCGTTTTGCAGTGAAGAAGGACTCAACCTCATCATCAAAGCCAGCATCGGTCTGGCTTCTTACCCCCACGATGCCAAGACCCCGCACGACATTATCCGGCAGGCCGACGAGATGATGTATCTGGTCAAGAACACTACTCGCGACAACATCGGGGTAGCCCAACGAGGAGTCATAAAGACCTGAGCAAGTTACCGCAAAGGCACGGTCCGTGACAAATAAAGCACTACGTGATCTCCCGTAGGAAAATCAGGAACTCTCCGGATAGATTTCACAGGAATCCACACCTACAAACTTAATATGGATTCGGCCACCGTCCTTCAAGTCGGTCTCGCCATAGTTATGCTCTGCCTCTTGGTCGCAGCACTCTGGCCGAAACTGTCCTGCGAATTGTCCGACAGCGAGCAAGAGAACCTTTCGAATAGCGGTCGAACATCAAATCTGTCGAGCGAAGGTACCGGATCGGACTTAACCAGACGCTTCAAGCAACGAGCTCGTGCCTTGCTCCGGCGCTCGCCGCGCTCAGAAAAATCCCGGCCGAACGCCGACCACCCCCCGGACGATAGAGCAGCGTAACGGAATCCTCGGCAATCCACTACCTAGGCTTTTGCAGTTCGGTGGCTTGGTGACTCGGGGGCTGGCTTGCTGACGGGTTAGGCTTCCAGGCATCACGATTGGCGGGAGCGGAGGGGTCCACCCCGAAGTCCCAAACGTAAAGGTTCATACCTTCTTTGCCGAGCATTTCCACGACGGCGTACTCGCCAGGGCTAAGCGCCGACGTCGGGGTGATCTTCACCCAGTTGCTACCCGACAACACCTCTGACTCAGTCGGAACTAGATTCTGCTGCTGGCTCACCTTGCCGTAAACTGCAATCTTGATAGCGCCCACAATGCGCTTATCTTCCTTGGTCTGCATGCGCACAATCTTGAAGCGCTGCGGATCCAACGCTGGTTCGGCAGTCGAGCCTTGCTGGGGCTGGCTAGAGGAGGTGTCGCTGTCGCCGGCAATGTTCACGAAGAGCATGGGCCGCGTTACGTGCGATTGAATTTTGGCGTGCGTCCCCAGAAGTTCTACGGTCTGCCTGGCGCTGGCGATGGGGTTGATGGTGGCGCGCAGGATGTTGCTCTTCGTGTTCTTGTTCACTTTCCCGCCGCTCTGCCGGATTTCATTCAACTGAGGCTGGCCTTGGAAGGTATCCAGGAGCAGCACGCCGCCGTCATCGGGCAGGCGCAATCCCGGAGCCACCTTGGGAGACCTGGCTTCTTCCTCTTTGCGCTCTGCCTCTAACTGTTTGTCCAACTCGGCAGCTTCTGGAGATGCGACACCAGCCGCGCGGTCCTTCTCGTACTTTTCCGTAGCGGCCCAATCCACCAGGGATTTCGGCACCTCCTCCCATTCTCCGCGCTCCGCGCTGTAATAGCGGACTCGCTCGCCCTTGATCTCGTACTTGGTAACGAGTTGGTAGGAGCCATCCTTTAGGATGAGTCGCTTGGCTAATTGCTGGGCATGGACAGGGGATAAAAACAGTAGCGCGGTTGCCACAATTCCGGCACACCAAGCCAAGATAGGAACGTGAAGGGCAGCTCGCATACGCTTATCATTTTAGATGCATTCAGTGGGTAGAGACGCTCCCTTTCTACCCCCCGTCCAAAGGGTGGGGACAGCCGCCCTCGGCTGTCCTCGGCGGTAAGAATCCGGGGCTGGTCTTTGCCACCGTTGGGCAAAATTGCCCTCTGGAAACCAGCGCCGCTTTCAGGCATAATTGATCGTGCACTCCAGCCTGCACGAATCTAAATCACAAAAATTTATGAGGAAGCGATGTCGGCAAAGTACATCTTTGTGACCGGGGGCGTAGTGTCTTCACTGGGCAAGGGGCTGGCCGCGGCGTCGATCGGCTGCTTGCTGGAGAGTCGCGGGCTGAAAGTCAACCTGATGAAGTTCGATCCCTACCTCAACGTGGATCCGGGCACTATGTCGCCCTTCCAACACGGCGAGGTTTTTGTCACCGACGACGGCGCCGAGACCGATCTCGACCTCGGTCATTACGAGCGCTTCACCCATGCCAAGCTCAGTCGCGACAACAATTGGACTACCGGCCGAATTTACGAGCAGATCATCGCCAAGGAACGGCGCGGCGACTACCTGGGCAAGACGGTTCAGGTTATTCCTCACGTTACCAACGAAATCAAAACGGCCATGAAAAAGGTGGCGCAGGACGTGGACGTGGCCATCGTGGAGATTGGTGGCACCGTGGGTGATATCGAGTCGCTGCCCTTTTTGGAAGCCATCCGCCAGATGCGCCAGGAACTGGGGCGCGAAAACACCCTATTTGTTCATGTCACGCTGGTGCCCTTTATCGCCGCCGCGCAGGAGCTTAAGACCAAGCCCACTCAGCACTCGGTGAAAGAACTGCTCAGCATCGGAATTCAGCCCGACATGCTGCTCTGCCGTACCGATCGCTTCCTGGCCAAAGAAATGAAATCCAAGATCGCCCTCTTCTGCAACGTGGAAGAAGGGGCGGTGATTACGGCCAAGGATGTTGCTTCGATTTATGAAGTGCCGCTCGTGCTGTCCCAGGAAAGCGTAGACACGCTGGTTCTCAAATACCTACACCTTCAGGCCGACGAGCACGATTTGAAGCAGTGGGAAGACATCGTTCACCGCATCTACAACCCCAAGGACGAAGTGAATATCGGGATCGTGGGAAAGTATGTAGAGTACGAAGATTCGTACAAATCGCTCAAAGAAGCGCTGGTGCACGGCGCGCTCGCCCACAATCTGAAATTGCAGGTCAATTGGATCGAAGCGGAAGGACTGGAGCAGGACGAAGCCAGCCGTGATGCGCAATTGGGCGATTACGACGGCATCCTGGTCCCGGGAGGATTTGGCAAGCGCGGCATCGAAGGCATGTTGCAGGCGATCCGCTACGCTCGGGAAAAGAAAGTTCCCTATTTCGGCATTTGCCTCGGAATGCAAACGGCGTGCATCGAATTTGCACGTAACCTGTGCGGCTTGGCGGACGCGAACTCCAGCGAATTCGATCCGGCAACGCCGCATCGCGTGATCTACAAACTGCGCGAATTGCGCGGCGTCGAAGAACTCGGCGGCACCATGCGGCTGGGCGCCTGGACCTGCAAGATCGAGCCTGGCACCTTGGCGCACAAAGTCTATGGAAAGCTTGAGATCAGCGAGCGTCACCGGCATCGCTACGAGTTCAACCGCGAATATGAGGGAACGTTGACCGCTGCCGGATTGCGGATTTCGGGATCAACCCCCGACGGAACTTACGTCGAGATGATTGAACTTCCCGATCATCCCTATTTCATCGGCTGCCAGTTCCATCCCGAGTTCAAGTCCAAGCCGCTGGAGCCGCATCCGCTGTTCAAGTCGTTTGTGGGCGCCGCCTACGAATACGGCCAGCGGCGCAAGGCAGCCCGGCACGCCGAAGAAGTCGAGATGTTCCTGCGGCCGGAAAAAGTAGCGCGGCATTGAGTGTTCGATTAAGTGTTCACCGCCGAGTGTGCTGCCTTCGCCGGGATGCTATTCTCTGTGACCGAGGAAGTTGACGCCTCCGCAGCAGACATGCCAGACCTGATCCGCCCTACGGATCGCGTAGCCGAAATTCCTAATTTCCTTATGCCTGGCCACTGAGGTGAAACTGACATAAGCTAAGACCGTGTCCAGAAGGCAGACAACGCCTCTCAGCGAAATCAGCTGGGATTCGGTTCAGAGTACCCGCCCTGATCGATTATTAGGTTACCTCCTTTTTGTTTACTTGAAACCAGAAACTCGAAACTAGAAACTGTGGGTGAAGGCTTCCAAGTCGGCAACGCGGTCATCGGCGGAGGCAATCTCTTCCTCATCGCCGGTCCATGCGTGATCGAGAGTGAAGACCACGCCATCCGCATGGCCGAGATCATCAAAGGTGTGACGCGTTCGCTCGGCCTCCCTCTCATCTTTAAAGCCTCTTACGACAAGGCGAACCGGACCTCGATCAAGAGCTACCGCGGTCCGGGATTATCGCAAGGATTGCTGGTGTTGGGTAAGGTTCGTGACCAGATGCAGGTTCCGATCCTGACCGACGTGCACGAAACTATTGACGTCCCCAAGGTGGCGGAGGTCGCGGATATCCTGCAGATTCCCGCATTCTTGTGCCGCCAGACCGACCTGGTGGTCGCGGCCGCCAAGAGCGGGCGCGTGGTCAACATCAAGAAAGGCCAATTTGTTTCGCCGTGGGATATGAAACATGCCGTCGACAAGTGTCGCGACGTCGGGAACTCTCGCGTGTTCGTCACCGAGCGCGGCTCCAGCTTCGGCTACAACAACCTGGTAGTTGATATGCGATCACTGGCCATCATGCGGAATTTCGCCCCAGTCGTCTTCGACGCGACGCACTCTGTCCAGTTGCCCTCAGCGTCGCGCGGGGACGACGAGCAACCAGCATCCAGCGGCGGCCAACCTGAATTCATTCCGGTGCTGGCCCGGGCTGCGGTTGCGGCGGGGGTCGACGGTATTTTCATGGAAGTCCACGACAATCCCAAGCAGGCCAAGTCGGACGGGCCCAACGCGCTGGAATCCACCAAGCTACGCGGCGTGCTCAAAGAATTGTTGGCCGTACAAAGGGGATTGGCTGAAGCCGCTCGCGCCATCTGATTTCGCGTTACTTTCTTCTCAGCAACGAAAATCCCGTGTAAAACATGTTGGAATCGAGGCCCGGGTTCAGAGGCGCACCCTCGGCATTGGAGAGGTGATGATACTTGTAGCCCACGGTAAACCAGCGCCCGGAGTGGCTGAAGACTTCAATTCCGACACCCAGGTTGGCGGTGTAATTGAATTGTGAGGAGCCGACCACAGGCACCTGGCGGGCAAAATATAAGAACCCCACACTCCCGCTAAGAAAAGGTTCCACTCTTCGGGCCCCGAAATTCACCTGCAAGCCAATTGGATTTGCCCCGGTGCCGTAGATAGTCGCAGCCGGGTTTCGCAGTGTTTTGCCGTTGACCAGGTAAAACTGCGTAGGTTGATTTTCGAGCGCTAACGGAATCAGGTCGACAGTGTATTTAAGCGCGGCCGTCCGGCTGGCCAGCAGAGTGCGCGCATATTGCAGGTTGGCCAGGAACAGCTTACGGTCGCGAGAGGTTCCGTCGAAAACAAATGACTGGGGAGAATAATTAGCCCAAATTCCGAACTCATTGCTCCCTGCGGTCAGCGGAGTATCCAAATGCGGTGGAAGCTCACCGGCCTGTGCCGGAGCGAACGGCCCAGTCAGGCAGGAAAAAACGAAAACAACAGCAGATACAAATCGCCGTCTGTGAAGCAAAACAGATTCCCATTAGTCCGACGGTGAATTAACTTGCTTTCGACAGGTTACAGCAGCGCTGCCCTCCGAGGAAGCTGAATCTGCTACTATCCCTGACTCATCGGATGTGAATTGAAGTGACCGCGCTCGCCATCCTCGCTGGCTTCGTGATTATTCTCGCCGTCCTGCTGGACGCGTTCGAGACCGTGGTGCTGCCGCGGCGCGTGCAGCGCTCCTTCCGGCTGACCTCTTGGTTTTATCGCCATACCTGGGTGCCCTGGGTGAAGCTGTCGCAGGCAATCGGAAACCCCGGCCGGCGAGAGGCGTTCCTCAGTTATTTCGGACCGCTTTCCCTGATCCTTCTGCTTGTGGTCTGGGCGGTGGGACTTATTTTTGGATTCGCCCTGGTGCAGTACGGATTGGGGGGTCACCTGCACCTCGGCAACCAGCCGATCAGGTTTGGCGCTCTTCTCTACCACAGCGGCGAGACTTTTTTCACGCTGGGTTATGGCGACATCGTTCCAATTTCGTGGCCGGCGCGGCTGCTGGCTGTGTGCGAGGCCGGCATGGGATTTGCCTTCCTGGGCGTGGTCATCGGCTATTTGCCAACCGTGTATTCCTCGTTTTCCGACCGCGAACTGGAAATCTCTCTGCTGGATTCGCGGGCCGGGTCACCGCCCAGCGCGTCCGAACTGCTGAACCGCCTCGGCTGCTGCCCCGATCAGTCAGTGCTCGACCGGGTCTTCCGCGACTGGGAACGCTGGGCTGCCGAAGTCCTGGAGAGCCATCTCTCCTATCCTGTGCTGAGCTTCTTCCGATCCCAGCACAGTAACCAGTCTTGGCTCGGCACGCTCACGCTGATGCTGGATGTGACTTCGCTGGTGATCGCTGGAATCGAAAGTCTTCACCCGGACCAGGCCCGGCTCACTTTCGCAATGGCAAGACACGCGGCTGTAGATTTGGCACAGGTTGTGAATGCTCGGTACGATCCGAATGGACATACCCGTCTCAGCTCCGAAGATCTCGAGCAATTGCGGAACGCGCTGGCAGCCAATGGCCTGAAACTCCGTCGCGATGAAACCGCGACCCAGAAACTAAGCAACCTGCGGTCGTTGTATGAGCCTTATGTGGAAGGAATGGCGCGCAACCTCATCATTACGCTGCCACCCTGGATCCGCACGCAGAGGAAAAAAGATAATTGGCAGGGTGGGCCGTGGGACAAAGCGATCCAGAGAAAGGGTCTCGAGGACGCCCCGCGAATCGACGAGCATTTCTAGTGAATCTCGGGGGTATCCCAGGTCCGGCGATTTCACAGAGTTCCCATCGTCGCACGCGGGGTGAAAACTGGATTGAATGGTAAAGGCGCGCGGCACGAGCGAGGGTTATGCAAGAAAAAGCGCGGGCGACAGACAGCAGTAGAAAGCCGGGATGTGGCCAAGGGCCTCTGGATATGGCGTCTCGAACATCCTCGCTGGAAGCCGGGCCAGGGCTGGGATCTAGTGGTGGCATCAACCTCCACTTGCTCCGCCTGCCGATGCCGGCGGAGTCTGGAAGCGGCTTGATGCGCAGCCCCCAACCGCCGTGGCCGTTCTCAAGCCGGATCACGTCCGGGACGTCGCTGTGCTCGTACGACGCTACCGTGCTCGCGCATTCGGCCCACGCCTCTTTTTCCGTGAGGACCTTCCTGAGACGAAGCTGGAGTCGATCGACCCTGGCAGCCAGCTTCCGGGAGGCCTCGTCGCCCTCTACGACGGACGCGGACGCAACGAGACGCCACGGTGGCTGCCTGAGCAGCGTACCCTACCGTGGTGTTCGCCGATGCGCTGACCGGCACCGACGGGCGAGCTACGCGTCTGGGCGACGCCGTGGCATCAGGGGCGGGTGTTGCCTGCACTGCGCGCCCTGCTTGATCTTCCCTTCGAGCACGTGATCGTCTACCCCGGTGAGCCGGTGCACACGCGCGCCGCCTATGAGCGTGCCCTCGGGCTCGCCCCTGGAGCGGATTGTTCCAGCCTGGTCATAAAGGTTGCTGGTACAAGCCGATCACGTTCCCGCCCGGATCGCGGAATCTGGCCGTGATCTCGGGCGCGTCAGCCCCGATCGGCTGCACGACGTCGCCTCCATGGGCGACGACCGTGTCAAGGGTCTTCGCCACACTGTCGACCATGACATAGAACAAGAGGCCGGGACTTGCCGCGGGCGGCCGGCCGAGCACCCAAGCGCCACTTACTTCGCCGGTGGTGTCGTCAAACGCGGTGGCGCCATCACCGCGTTTTCGCAGGTTCCAGCCGAATACCTGTTTGTAAAAGTTGGAAGAGCGCCCGATGTCTTTAGCGGGCATTTCAATGTAACAGATTTTGCCGTTCACAAGCGTGGGAGGCATTAGATTCTCCAAGAGCTTGTGATTCTAGCGGGGAATCACGCCGTACGACAAACCCGGGGTCGCAAGCGGGCCTTCTCGGCCTCGTACCCTGAAACCACCGGCCCACAACACTGGCGGTCTGCTAACATTCTTGCTTCCCATGAGGCAGACTGGCGAAAACGTGGTCCGCATTGAAGCGGAAGCGCTGCGGGAGCTCGCCGACCGCATTGCCGGGCCCATGGCCGACGCCTTCAATCGCGCGGTTGAATTGCTGCATTCCTGCCGCGGTCGCGTGGTGGTAGCTGGTATGGGCAAGAGCGGAATTGTTGCTCACAAAATTGCTGCCACCTTGAGTTCGACCGGAACTCCTGCGCTCTTTTTGCATCTCGCCGAAGCGGTGCACGGTGATCTGGGCATGGTCGTGGCAGGAGACGTTGTGGTCGCGCTTTCCTGCAGCGGCGAAACCGAAGAAATTCTCACCCTGCTGGCCACCATCAAGCGGTTGCAGGTTCCGCTCATCAGCATGACTTGCGATCAGCTTTATAGCGGCAGCAAGCTTTCGACTCTGGCGGCAGCGGCGGAGGTGGCGCTCGATTGCTCGGTTGACAAGGAAGCTTGCTCGCTTGGGCTCGCCCCCACTACGTCCACCACGGCCATGCTGGCCTTGGGAGACGCGCTAGCTGTCGCCCTCTCCGAGAAGCGCGGATTTAAAGAAGAGGATTTTGCCAATCTGCATCCCGGCGGAAAATTAGGGAAACGGTTGGCACGAATCGAAACCCTCATGCACACCGGCGATGCCGTACCGCGGGTGACGCCGCAGACGAAAATGTCAGACGTGATCTACGAAATGTCCCGCAAGAAGCTGGGGGTGACGACAGTGGTCGAAGGGGATAAGCTGGTTGGAATCATCAGCGACGGCGACCTTCGGCGTCTGCTCGAACGGCGTGGCAAAGAGGTGCTCGACCTGAAGGCTGGCGAGTGCATGACACGCGATCCGAAGACCATCGCACCGGGAGAATTCGCGACCACGGCTTTAGCCCTCATGGAAAAAACGAAGATCACGTCCTTGGTGGTCGTGGACGGCAACATGAAATTACAAGGCTTGGTGCATCTGCATGATCTGTGGGGAACGGAGATGGTGTGATTTTGTAATTGGGTAGTCGGGTAGTCGGGTAAGTTTGCGATTTTCGCCCGGTTGCTTCTTTATCCCCTGCGTTCCCGACTGGGTACTCGCTACTCCCATCAATTACAATATTCAATTCCCTGTACTACGGACGTCGAACCATGTATCGCTGGTCTGAGCTGTTTATACCTACGCTGCGCGAGGCGCCCGCCGACGCCGAGGTCGCCAGCCACAAGTTCCTGGTGCGCGCCGGTTACATCCGCCAACTCGCCGCCGGGATCTATTCCTATCTGTTTCTGGGAAATCGCTCGTTCAACAAAATTATCGCGATCGTCCGCCAGGAAATGGACAAGATCGGGCAGGAGTTTTACCTGCCTGCGCTGCATCCGCGCGAACTATGGGAGGCCAGCGGGCGCTGGGCCGTCATGGGCGATACCATGTTCCGCCTGAAAGACCGCAAAGGCGCCGACTTGTGCCTCGGCATGACCGAAGAGGAGGTCATGACCGAAATCGCGCGCAAAGAACTGCGCAGCTACAGGCAGTTGCCACAAATCTGGTACCAGATTCAGAGCAAGTTCCGCGACGAGGCCCGGCCAAAATCAGGCTTGCTGAGAGTGCGGCAATTCATCATGAAGGATTCGTATTCCTTCGACGTCGATGCCGCGGGCTTAGACGTTTCGTATCTCAAGCATCACGACGCTTACTGCCGGATCTTCGACCGCTGCGGGCTGAAATATATTGTTGTGGAGGCCCACTCCGGGGCCATGGGCGGTTCGCAATCGCACGAGTTCATGGTGCGCACCACCGCCGGTGAGGACTTGGTGGTGAGCTGCGAGAAATGTGGCTACGCGGCGAACCTGGAAAGAGCCACTTCCCGGCTGCGTCCCGTAGACGATCTGCCGGCAGAAGGAAACGGCAGGCCTCTCGAAGTCCACACACCAGGACAGAAGACGATCGAGGACGTGGCGCGCTACCTGGGCGTCTCGCCCAAGAACAAGATGAAGACTTTGGCCTACATGGCCGATGAGCGCGATCCGGAAACCGGAAAGACCAGGCCTCGTCCTGTCGTTGTGTTCATGCGGGGTGATCATCAACTCAACGAGACCAAGCTTGCATCCGCAATGGGAGGAAAAGAATTTCGCACCATGCAGGCCGAAGAGATCAAACAGGTGTTCCATTCGCCTGCCGGTTTTCTTGGACCCATCGGCTTGCAAGAGGTCGCAACCGCGAAGGATGGGGATTTCAGTGACGGCGTAATCCTGCTCGTCGATGAAGCGTTGAAAGGTCGGCAGAACCTGATCGGCGGGGCCAACAAGGAGGATTACCACCTCAAGAACATCACACCCGGCAAAGACTTCCAGCCGACCGCCTACGCCGACCTGCGGAGCGTAGCCGCAGGAGAAGACTGCCCCAATTGTGGCCAGGCCCTGCGGGTTGATACCGCGGTCGAGATTGGCCACATTTTCAAGCTCGGTTACAAGTATTCCGAGTCGATGGGCGCGCGGGTGCTCGAGCGCAATGGCAAGGAAGTCACCCCGATCATGGGCAGTTATGGGATTGGCATCGAGCGCATCCTAACCGCGGCCGTCGAGCAGCGTAATGACGAGAACGGCTTTTGGCTGCCGCCGCAAATTGCGCCTTTCGAAATTCTTGTGAGCCCCACCAACGTGGGCGATGACAAAGTGCGCACCACAGCCGAGGAGATCACGCGACGCCTGGAGGCGACGGGTTTCGACGTGTTACTAGATGACAGGGACGAACGGCCAGGGGTGAAGTTCAAAGACGCTGACCTGGTGGGCATACCCTTTCGTGTCACCGTGGGCAAGAAGGTTACCGAAGGCACGGTCGAGGTGGTTCATCGCTCGACACGGGAAATACAGGGTGTTAGCATCGCCGCAATAACGGACTATTTTGAAAAACAATTGCGGGCGAGACGCTGAGCTGGCACTCCTGTGTGTCGCCCGCGGTACACGCTATGGGTACATTTAAATTAATTTTAGGGATAGGTTTGATCGTTAGCCTCATCGTAGTCGGAGTACAGGTCATCCCACCTTATTTCACCAACTACCAGTTTGAAGACGAGCTAAATAATGAGGCCCTGGCGGCTACCTACAGTAACAAGTCGGAAGAGGATATCCGCACCATCGTCTACAAGAAGGCCAAGGACATGGATATTCCGCTTACCCAGGAACAGATTAAGGTGCATCGCACCGGTACGCAGGGGACGGGAAGCCTGCTTATCGAAGTGAACTACACCGTGCACGTGGCTTTGCCGGGTTACCCGCTGGACCTGAATTTTCACGCGGCTACCAAGAATAAGGGGATTTACTGAGTCCCCGCAGTTCATCCGGAAGTGATTTAGAATAGATCAAGGGGTAAGGGTCAGTTGGCCGAACTGGCAAAGCGCGCTGTCCCCAAGAAAGTGCGAGCGAATTACGAAAAAAGCTGGCTCTGGATAACTCTTACGAGCGTCGCATCGTCTGACAAAGTGGCGACTACTCCGACCATTGACCGTGGCCATTAAACTCAAGATCCCGAAAAGCACCGGCCCGAGCACAGGAGGCAGCCGATTGCTGCCCCGTGACCCCCTGCTGCGTGCTGCTTTCCTGGTCTTCGTAACCATCTCTTTGGTAATCGTTGGCTCCTTCTCCTACCTGTACGTCAAGTACGACCGCATTATTGAGAAACGCTTTAAAGGACCTGTGTTCAGCAGCGCCGCCCGAATCTACGCGCTGCCGCAGGCCGTCAAGGTGGGGGAAAAGATCGACGCCAAGGAGATCGCGATGCTGTTGCGTCGTGCCGGATATTCCGAGCGCGACGGACAATCGCCGCTAGGCAGCTACCGTTTGGTGAAGGGCGGGATCGACATTAGCCCGGGAGCGGAGTCTTATCACAGTCCGGATCCGGCGCAAATCCGCTTCAGTGGCGGCCAAGTCGAGGGCATTAAGGACCGCTCGGGAGAACTGGCGGCCTACGAACTCGAGCCGCAACTGGTGACTTCCCTGTTCGACGCTGAACAACGCTCCAAGCGCCAGCTGGTCAAGTACGACGACATTCCGCAGATGATGGTGGATGCAGTTTTGTCCATTGAGGATCGCCGCTTCTTTCAACACAGTGGCGTAAACTACCTGCGGCTGATGGAAGCCGCGTGGGTTGATTTCACGCGACAGAAGCACGAACAGGGCGGTTCCACCATCACCATGCAGCTCTCCCGGGCCTTCTTCCTGTCGCCTGAAAAAACTCTGAAGCGGAAACTGGTGGAGATGCTGATTGCCATTGAACTGGAGCAGAAGTTCAGCAAACAGCAGATTTTCGAGTTCTACGCCAACCGGGTCGATCTCGGACAGCGCGGTTCCTTCACCATCAGCGGATTCGCCGAGGCAGCGCGGGCCTATTTCAACAAGGACCTGAAGGACATCACTCTTCCCGAGGCCGCCTTGCTCGCAGGGCTCATTCAGGCGCCCAGCTATCTTTCTCCTTATCGACATCCCGAGCGGGCGCTGGACCGGCGCAACCTGGTGCTCGAAAGCATGGTCGAAACGCACGCCATCACCAGAGCAGAAGCGGACAAAGCGAAGGCTACCCCGCTGAAGTTAGCTCCACCCAACGTAGAAGCCAGTGATGCGCCTTACTTCGTGGACTTGGTTCGCGACAATTTGATCAACAAGTACAACGAGCGTGAGTTGAATGAACAGTCCTATCGCATCTACACCACGCTCGATCCCGACTTGCAGAAAGCGGCGGCCCAAGCGGTCGAAACGGGAATCAAGCTGGTTGACGAGCAAGTCAAGAAGATGCGTACGCACAAGATCAAGGTGGGCAAGGGCAAGTACGAGACGAAAGTCAAATCCGGACCCGACGCCCAGGTTGCTCTCGTTGCGATGGATCCCCACACGGGTCAAATCCTGGCCCTGGTGGGTGGACGCAATTACGGTTTCAGCCAATTGAATCATGCGGTCGCTAAGCGGCCGACAGGATCAATTTTCAAGCCCTTCGTATATGCGGCGGCTATGAATACTGCGCTTAACCCCACGACCGCGCCGGACGGACAAGCCATGGTTCTCACCCCCGCTTCGATGGTGGAGGATTCCCCCAGTACGTTTTCCTACGGCGACCAGATCTACGAGCCGCGAAATTACAAAGAGGAGTACCACGGCCAGGTTACGGCGCGATACGCGCTCGCGTTGTCGTTAAATAATGCGACTGTAAAACTTGCCGAGGAAGTTGGCTACGACAAGGTGGCTGACCTGGCAAAGTCGGCTGGGATTTCGTCGGTGAAGGCCACACCGGCGATGGCCCTGGGCGCCTACGACGCCACCCCCATCGAGATGGCGGCCGCCTACACTGTCTTTGCCAATGGGGGTACCCGCCTTTCCCCCATCATGATCAATTCTCTGCGCAACAGCCGAGGAGATGTTATCGAGGACTACAACGGCGACAAGAAAGAAGTCCTCGATCCCCGTGTTGCCTACGTGATGACCAACATGATGGAAGGCGTGCTGAACTTTGGCACGGCCTTATCGGTGCGCGCGCGCGGCTTCATGGCTCCGGCAGCGGGCAAAACCGGGAGTTCGCATGACGGCTGGTTTGCCGGCTACACCAGCAACCTGCTCTGCATTGTCTGGGTCGGGTACGATGACTACAGCGATCTGCGGCTGAGCGGTGCGCAAACGGCAGCGCCTATCTGGGCGGAATTCATGAAAAGGGCAGTCACACTGCCCCAGTATTCCGACGTCAAGCCGTTCACCCAGCCTTCGGGAGTGGTCGACGTCCAACTCGATAATATCACCAATCGTCTGGCAACTCCCTCCTGCCCGGAGACTTACACCGCCGCCTTCGTTGCCGGCACGGAACCGCGCGACACGTGTGATCAGGGGACCGGAATCAAAGGCTTCTTCTCGCGCATCTTCGGCCCAGGGGCCGACAAGCCTTTACCCCCCGCTCCTCCCGGAGTCCAGACGGGACAGGCAACCGATGCCCAGGATCCGGCAAAAAAGAAAAAAGGACTGTTTGGCAAAATTGCAGGTATCTTTAAAGACGACAAATCGTCCGCCGCACCGTCTAACCAGCCAAGCAACAGCACCAATACCAATCCTCATTAGAGGGACTGGAGGGGAGGTAGAGTGTCTGCTCGCGCGGGAGGTACTCTCATGCGTCGGCAAGCCGTTTTTCTGGTCGTAGTTCCTTTCCTGATCGCGTTCTCGAATTCTTACGCCTTACCTCAGGCCCCTTCTCCGGACCGGGTACAGGTCGGGCCTCCGGTTCGCCGTGTCGAACCGCCGTCTCCAACGGCATCCCCAGAAGAACTGGAAATGCGTGGGGATGAACTGCGCGGGGAGAAGGCTTACGCCGACGCCATGGATTATTTCCGCGCCGCCCTGGTCAAAAATCCGAGCAGCCCTCCGGTTTACAACAAAATGGGGATCGTTGAACTGCAGACCTTCCATCTGAAGGAGGCAAAGAAGTATTTCGAGCGCGCCATCAAACTAAAGCGGGATTTCGCTGACGCGCACAACAACCTTGCAGTCGTCTACTACGAACAGAAGAAATACGGCAAGGCGATCAAGCTTTATACAAAGGCGATCGACATCGACCAGAACTCTGCCTCCTATTTCAGCAACCTGGGCGCGGCCTACTTTTCGAAAAAGGAGTTCGAAAACGCGACCCTGGCCTACACCCATGCGATTCAGCTCGACCCGGACATTTTCGAGCGAACTTCCCGCACCGGAGTGGCCGCTCAGCTTCCTTCGCCCGAAGACCGGGCGCGGTACAACTACACCATGGCTAAGCTATACGCCAAGATTGGCTTAACTGAGCGTTCGCTCCAGTTCTTGCGGCGGGCCATGGAGGACGGATACAAAGACATTAGGATGGTGTATAAGGACGCTGAATTCTCGAGCCTGCGGAAGGACCCACGGTTTGCCGAGCTGATGGCCACCAGGCCACCAGCCATCCCGGAATAAGAGATCCGTAAATTTTTGTAAAAATCCGCAACTTTAGGCCACCTGCTAGGTTAGAGTGGGACAAAATACTCCTGAAAACAACAGGGTGAGTAAGGAGAAACGGTACCCCACCGATTGCCTACCCGAGCACGCCCCAAGCAAAGGCAATCGGTGGGCTTGTTTTTTTTGCCCTTGCCTCCTGAGGAACTCCCCTCACGTTTGTACGGCAGTCTACGTATTTTGACCGATTGAAGGTACTCTGCCTTTTTGGCGAGAGTGGCCGCCAGCTAATACCTCTGGCGCGAGCAGAGGCCAATGCTTGGCCGCGACCCGGAAGAGCGACCCGATCCCCCGGGGGCAGTCGCGATTCTCCGGATTCGCTCGCGACCAGGTTCCGCCGAGCCTACGGGCGGGATATGACGCGGGAAGTGCGAAAATACTTCGCTTTGGTGGAACGCCTCGCCCGCTTCGAACCAGATGACAGAACTGAGCCAGGAAAGATTCACGAGCTTATGCGCGAAGGCAACGCTCCCCCGACCCCAGTCGAAAAGGCTGACGGATCAGATTCTGGTGGTGCGAAAGCAGCGTAGCCGCAAAAGGCCACTTTCTATTCAGCGGCACCCTTCTGGGAGGTGGTTGCGGCAGAACTACGCTGTCCGCTGAAGTGCTCGAGTACGTGTTCCCATTTTCCCTGCGCTTTTAGGATGTACTCCACCGCGTCGCGCAAAGCCCCATCGCCTCCCGCATGCTCGATGATGACGTGAGCTTCGTCCTTGACCTCCTCGCGCGCGTTAGGAACCGCTATCGCCAGCCCGCAGTGCCGCATCACCGGCAGGTCAATGACATCATCCCAACGTAGGCCGCTTCTTCCGAGTGCATTCCCTCCCGGCGAAGAATTTCCTGGAACGCGGTTAGCTTCTCGTGAATCCCCTGATGGACGTGCTCCAGCTTCCGACCTCGCGCACGCAGCGCCACCGTTTCAGAGATTAGATTCGCTTCGTGATCAGGCCCATTTTGATGCCGGCCAAATGGGCAAGCGAGACCGCCGTGCCGTCGTGGGCATTGAAGCCCTTGGCCTGAACATAGGTTTGGCTGACGAACCCGAAACCACCTTGCCCGCTGTGCCCGGTGGCAGGCTCCTGGGTCGTTAGTTGGGCCCCGGCGGGCGCAGGAAAAATCCAGATCTTCCCGTCGGTCAGCACGCCATCCACGTCAAACAGAAGAAGCTTGATCTTCACGCTACGCGGGCTAAGGCAGCTAAGGCAGGCGAACATTTTGCGAAAGTGTCCACTCCGAGTAGAATGATAATGATTAAGAATGACCTCCCTTCCTCTCAGTCTCGGGTGGGCCCACCCGCTGGTTCAAGAGTGGTTTGTGGGCCGATTCGCCACGCCCACAGAACCTCAGGAGCAGGGTTGGCCGCACATCCTGGCCGAGCGAACGACTCTCATCTCAGCGCCCACCGGCTCCGGAAAAACTCTGGCAGCTTTCTTGGCGTGCATCGATCGCCTGGTGCGGAAAGCTGTGGCAGGAAACCTTCAGGACCGAACGGAAGTCCTCTATATTTCGCCGCTCAAAGCGTTAGGCAACGACATCCAGAAGAACCTCGAAGTTCCTCTCGGTGAAATTCTGGGGATGGCCCTCGAGCGCGGTCTGCTCATGCCGGAGATCCGCTCTGCTGTCCGCACCGGCGACACGCTCATGCATGAGCGCCGGGCAATGCTGAAGCGGCCGCCGCACATTCTGGTAACCACTCCGGAATCGCTCTACATCCTGCTTACCGCCGAGAGAAGCCGAGCCATCCTGCGCGATGTCGAAACGGTAATCGTCGATGAGATCCATGCCGTCGCGGACGATAAACGTGGTGCACACCTGACGCTTTCGCTGGAAAGGCTGGAAGCTCTCACGAACCACCCGCCCGCGCGCATCGGACTTTCTGCAACGCAAAAACCAATAGAGGAAGTGGCCCACTTTCTCACGGGTAGCGGCCGACGCGATCCGGTCATCGTCAACGTCGGCCACAAGCGCGATCTCGATCTCGCCGTGGATACTCCCGCCAGCCAGCTCGGCCCCGTGGCCAGCAATGAGATGTGGGACGAGATTTACGACCGCATTGCCGAGCTGGTTCGCCAGCATCGCTCGACCCTGGTTTTCGTCAACACGCGTCGGCTGGCGGAACGCGTCGCACACCATCTGGCCGAGCGGCTCGGCGAAGAGGCAGTAGCAGCTCACCACGGCAGCCTGTCGCGCAAGCTCCGCTTAGCCGCCGAGAAGAAGCTCAAGAACGGCGAGATCAGCGTACTGGTTGCTACGGCCTCGCTCGAGCTCGGGATTGATATCGGTACGGTCGATCTGGTCTGCCAGCTCAGCTCGACGCGCGCCATTGCTGTGGCTCTGCAGCGGGTTGGCCGTTCCGGTCACTGGCGCGGTGCTGTTCCCAAGGGTCGAATATTTGCCATGACCCGAGACGACCTGCTGGAATGCGCAGCCCTGGTGCGAGCCATCCGGCAGGGCGATCTCGATCGCCTGATGATTCCGGAATCTCCGCTGGACGTGCTGGCCCAGCAGATTGTCGCCTCCTGCGCCGCAGAGGAGTGGCGCGAGGATGATTTGTTCGCCTTAATCCGGCGGGCTTATCCCTACCGCAACCTGCCTCGTGAAGTTTTCGATTCGATCGTCGTGATGCTGTCCGATGGGATTGCTGCTCGCCGTGGACGCTACGGCGCCTATTTGTATCGTGATCAGGTGAATGGCCGGCTGCGCGCCCGCCGTGGCAGCCGTCTGGCTGCCATTACCAGCGGCGGTGCTATTCCAGAGACTGCCTTGTACACGGTGGTTGCCGAACCGGAAGGCGTCACGGTCGGCACGGTTGATGAAGACTTCGCAGTAGAGAGTCTGGCTGGCGATGTCATGCTGCTGGGCAATACGTCCTGGCGAATCCGTCGGATTGAAGGAAAGACAGGGCGCGTAATTGTCGAGGATGCCCATGGCGCGCCCCCGGGAGTTCCTTTCTGGCTGGGCGAGGCGCCTGCGCGCACAGCGGAACTGTCCGCGCATGTCGCCAACCTGCGTCAGGAGATCAGCGATCGGCTTGCTGGTGTCTCGCCGGTAGGCTTCTCGCCCACTCAGCAGGTCGTCGCCGAGACGATTTCTTGGCTGAAAGCGGAATGCGGTCTGGATGACCCCGGAGCCGAACAGATCGTCGAGTACATCCTGCAAGGACGGGCGGTCCTTGGTGCTGTGCCCACTCAGGGAACAATCATCGCTGAGCGCTTTTTCGATGAAGGCGGCGGAATGCAGTTGGTCATCCACGCGCCTTTTGGCGGTCGGATTAACAAAGCCTGGGGACTAGCCCTGCGCAAGCGTTTCTGCCGCAGCTTCAACTTCGAGTTGCAAGCGGCTGCCACCGATAACGGACTTAACATTGCTTTGGGCGAGCAGCACAGTTTCCCTCTTGCCGATGTCTTCCAATTTCTTCAGCCGGAAACGGTGCAGCCGATTCTCGAACAGGCGGCACTCGCAGCGCCCATTTTCGGCACCCGTTGGCGCTGGGATGCCACTCGCGCGCTGGCCCTGTTGCGCTTTCACGGCGGCAAGAAAATTCCACCGCAAATCCAGCGCATGCGTTCCGACGACCTGCTGGCATCGGTTTTCCCCGACGTGGCCGCCTGCCAGGAAAACATCGTCGGCGACATCAAGATTCCCGATCACCCGCTGGTGAGCGAAGTCATGAAGGATGTGCTCACTGAGGCGATGGACATTGAAGGGCTGCGCGGCGTGCTGCGCGGCATCTCCGACAGCGCCATTCGTTGCATTGCCGTCGACACGCCCATCCCATCCCAGTTCTCACACGAAATCCTCAATGCGAATCCATATGCGTATCTCGATGACGCTCCATTAGAAGAACGCCGCGCTCGCGCTGTGGAGATGCGTCGCATTCTGCCGGAATCTGTGTTACAGGAGGTCGGCAAGCTCGATCCCGCAGCTATTGCGCAGGTGCGCGAAGAAGCCTGGCCCGACATCCGCGACCGCGATGAGTTGCATGACGTCCTGCAAACCCTGATCGCGGTTCGCGAAAGCAGCCTCGATCATGGCGACATCCTGAGCGGAGGGGACGGCCAAGAGCCTGCCCTGAGCGATCCCGAGCGGAGCGAAGGGGGGCGACGGGATCTCGCGCGCAGCGATTCGGACACGTGGTCGACCTATTTCAGCGAACTCGCTCGCGAAGGCCGGGCTACCGTCGCCACGGTCGACGGCGGGACGCCCCCGGAGAAGGCGTCAAGACACCGCCGCTACTGGGTTGCTGCCGAGAAGGCGAAAAGCTTTACCGCCCTCTTCCCCTCGGCGAAATTCGAGACGACAATCGCAGAAATTGAGACCACGACACCGTCACCGGACAACGCTCTTTTGGCTCTGGTCACCGGCTGGATGGCCCACATCGGTCCCGCAACCGCAGCACAGTTAGGCGACACCCTCGGTCTCCCTGCGGCGGAAATCGACAAGGCGCTGCTCCGACTCGAAGCCACAGGCGCCATCCTCCGCGGCAAGTTCACCGACCCCTGCATCCGGGACACCGAGTGGTGCGATCGCCGTCTGCTGGCCCGCATCCACCGGCTCACCCTGGGTACTCTCCGAAAGCAGGTTGAGCCAGTTACAGCGGCGCAGTTTATGCGCTGGCTCCTGCGCTGGCAGCACATCGCGTCAGGCACGCAAGTCCTCGGGGAGCGCGGCACGCTGGAGGTTTTGCGTCAGCTACAAGGTTTCGAAGTTCCAGCGAATGCTTGGGAGCGGCAGATTCTGGCGCGCCGGATTGCTGACTACGACCCCAAGATCATCGACCAGCTCTGCCTCACAGGCGCCGTGGGTTGGGGACGCCTCTCTCCGCACCCGGCCACGCTCGAAGATACCGCCGAAGGCAAGCGGCGTGTCATCCCGACCAGTGTTGCACCGATCACATTCTTTGTCAGGGAGGAAGCCGAGTGGATGACGCCGCGTCACCCCGGCACAGACCTGCCGGAGGAAACGCGAGGTCTGAGCCACGGCGCGCGCCAGGTGCTCGATTTCCTGCGCCAGCGAGGCGCATCCTTCTTTGCTGACATCGTGCGCGGCACCGCCCGGCTGAAATCAGAGATTGAAACCGCGCTTTGGGAACTGGTGGCAGCCGGCATCGTTACCGCCGATGGCTTTGACAACCTGCGCTCTCTAATCGATCCCAAGCGCCGTGCCGGACAAGGACACGGCCGCACCTCTCGCCCCCGCCACAGCTCGGGCCGCTGGTCGTTGCTCTATACCGATCAGATCGCAGACCGGAACAAGGCGGTCGAAGCGACCTGCTGGATGATGCTCAAGCGTTATGGCGTGGTGTTTCGCGATCTGCTCGTGCGCGAAACCATCCTGCCAAAGTGGCGAGAGCTGCAGATAGCTTTCCGCCGTCTCGAAGACCGAGGCGAGATTCGCGGAGGGCGCTTTGTTGACGGTTTTCTGGGCGAGCAGTTTGCTTTGCCGGTGGCGGTGGAGTCGTTGCGTGCTGCCCGCAAGATGGAGCCCACAGGAGAGACATTAATCCTTTCCGCGGCTGATCCGCTGAACCTGGTTGGAATCCTGGTGCCGGGAGAGCGCGTCCCGGCAATTTCCGGCAAAACAGTTAGCTTTCGTGACGGAGTGGCGGTCCGCAACGAGGACGCTTACCGAGCTGCAGGCGACTAACCCCCTTCATTGGGCTCCGTGGATCTCTGGGCCAGAAAATACAAATTCTGCTGACAGTAAAACAGCAACTTCTCGGGAATCGGTCTCTGTGCCTGATCGAGGTTGACGGCTGGAACCAGCACGGGTTGTGAGTCACTGCCAGCCCGCCGCAGCTTCAGCATTCCCAACAAGCAGCTAGGCTCGACCTCATAAAGTCCGGCCGGTAGGAGCATCTCTCCCAGGACGAAGTCGAACGGAACATGCGCCAGGGCGGCCAGGGACGTTCCCTCACCTCGACCGGAGCCGCACCTCGCCAAAACCTTTATGCTCGCAAACGAGCAGGTATCCGGATTCATCGCTTGTACATTGAGGCTCACGGCAACTTCTCCACAATAGGTCGAGCGGGAACTCGCTGAGGGATTCATCGAGTTCCCCTCGACTACTGCCCGACCCGAGACAAATCTCAAAAGCGCTTCCCCTCGCTTTTGGTCGGGCTAGTCTCGAAAAAACCTGCCCAGTGACTGTTGCTTTCAAAAAGTTCCATCAGGGACCAAAACTCCAGTCCCTGACGGCGACTTCCCGGCGAAAAAAATGACCGAAAGCGCCTCCCCGAAGTCGCCTTTGCCGGGACAGTCCTTTTCACGAATTGTCTCCATGCAGCTGCCGTGCCAACATGGTTGGGCGAACCCTGATCGGGGCACGCGGATGCAACTAATTGATATCGTGGAGCTTGCTGTTGCTAACCGATCGCGTTACCGTGGGGTGAGAGCCAGCTCTGCTAGTCCTCTACTATCTGATCGGATAGTCTCTAACCATTCGGATAGGCCATTGCTGTTGGCGCACTTGCGTGCAATTGAGCCGGTTACTGTGCTAAGACTATCTCGCGGCCGAAGGAGGGAGGGTGAACCCGAGACTCATAGCCATAGCCGGGCCCCTGAAAGAGTCCCATTTTGCTCTGCCCACAGAGGAGGTCACGATCGGCCGGGATGCCTCCAACTTGCTGCCGATTTCTGACCCCTCAGTTTCCCGCCGCCACTGTGTAGTCAGCCACGAGGCCGAGCAGTTCAAGATTCGCGATCTCAAGAGCCGAAACGGCACCCTCATCAACGGAATCCCCGTACAAGAGCAATACCTGAAGCACGGCGACCAGATTTCCATTGGCGACTCAATCTTTGTCTTTCTTCTTGAGGACACCGAGGAAGGCTTCGTTGGCCGGCAGGTGGAATTTGAAGACGACTCGATCGCCAAATCCACGGTTAGGCTGCGACCGGCCGACGTGCTCTATCTCCAGCCCGACAAGATCCTGAGCGAGTTGCCGGCAACTTCCCGTCTGGCGCGCAATCTAAATGTGCTGCTGAAGATCAGCCGCGTAGTGCACTCCATCCGCGACTTACAGGCGCTGCAGGACGAGATTCTGAGTCTGACCTTCGAGGTTTCTCCCGCCGAGCGAGGTGCAATCCTGCTCGACGGCACTCATGCCAAGGATTTTGCTTCCGTGTTTGCCCGCAGCCGCCAGGCCACCGATCCGCGCACCGTACGCGTGAGCCGTACCGTAGCGCGGCAAGTCTTGGAACAAGGCGTCTCGGTGCTGGGGAGTGACGTTGCAGCCAGCGAGAACCTCAGTGACCTCGAGAGCGTGATTGCCTCCGAGGTGCGTTCCCTCCTGTGCGTGCCGCTTATCGTATTCGACAAGGTGATCGGTTGTATCTACCTCGATTCGACCAATCCCGTAATGCGCTTCGACGAAGACCACCTGCAGCTCGTGACGGCAATAGCAGGTATCTCGGCTGTCGCCCTGGAAAACGCCCGTCAACTGGAGTGGTTGCGCCAGGAAAACGAGCGCCTCAACACCGAGATCAACCTCGAGCACAGCCTTCTAGGCGAAAGCGCAGTTATGAAGAACGTGTACCAGTTCCTGGCGCGGGTCGCGCCGACCGACAGCACCGTCTTAATAGATGGAGAGAGCGGCACCGGCAAGGAATTGGCGGCGCGCGCCATTCACCACAACAGTCAGCGCGCGGACAAAGCCTTTGTCGCCATCAATTGTGCCGCGATTACCGAGACGCTGCTCGAAAGCGAACTCTTCGGATACGAGAAAGGCGCCTTCACCGGGGCCACCGCTCAGAAGAAAGGCAAGCTGGAGGTTGCCCATGGCGGCGTGGTCTTTCTGGATGAGATCGGAGAACTCGCGCCCGCCCTGCAATCCAAACTGCTGCGAGTGATTCAGGAGCGCGAGTTCGAACGCGTCGGCGGCACGCGGCCGGTCGAGGTGGATATCCGTCTGATTGCCGCCACAAATAAGAATCTCGCCGAAGCGGTACGAACAAGCACGTTCCGGCAGGACCTGTTCTACCGCTTGAATGTCGTTTCTGTCACCATGCCGCCGCTACGCGAGCGCAAGGAAGACATCCCGCAGCTTGCCAGCTATTTCATCAACAAGTATTCCAAGCGGTGCAAAGCGAAAGCCAAACCGCTGTCGGAAGAAGCGTGCGCCTGCTTAATGAACTACGACTGGCCAGGCAACGTGCGCGAACTGGAGAACGCCATCGAACGGGCTCTGGTTCTTGGCGCCGGCGATCTGATTCTTCCAGAAGACCTGCCGGAAGCAGTGCTGGAGCGAGCCGCTCCGGCCGGCATGACCGCGAAATATCATTCCGCTTTAAAAGAGACTAAGAAACAACTGATACTAGCGGCGATAGACGATGCCAAGGGCAATTACACCGAAGCCGCTCGGGCGCTTGGTCTCCACCCCAACTACTTGCATCGTCTGATTCGCAATCTGGATCTGCGGCAGGAACTCAAGGCCAGCGGGCGCCGATGAAGCCCTTGGCATTCGACTGGAAGTCTGCTGAAAAACGCTAGAGTCGTGCCACTGCGCGTTCTTTGGGTGTCGCAGCGCCTTAACGATCGATAAGCACTTTTTTCAAAAGGGGCTTTAGCCGCTGAGGTCACCCACTCGACTTGTTTCGCGCCAGTTAGGGCACGCGGAGGTTCAAAAGTTCAGCCGGGTTCAGGTAGACTCCCTGCCACCGCACCGCGAGGTGCACGTGCGGCCCTGTCGCCCGGCCGGTAGCACCGCTGAGCCCGATCTCCCGGCCGCGCTCGACACGCTCCCCTTCATGCACCTTGATCTTCCAGAGATGCATATAGAGACTGAGCAGGCCCTGTCCGTGGTCCAGCACGACGCAGTTGCCTTCGAAAAAGAGATCGCGCGCCAGAATCACCGTTCCGCTATTGATTGCCTTTAACGGTGTGCCAACCGGAGCGTGATAATCCAAGCCCCCGTGCACACTCTTCACGGCGCCGTTGAATGTGCGGCGAGTGCCAAATGGGTCTGACACCGATGTTGACACTGCCGGAAGAAATCTTCCCGCCCACTCGCGTTCCGGGCTGATCACGGCGAAGACCTTGGCCTTGAGTTCCTTCTCCTGATCGATCCGAGTCCGCATCTCAGGGGCGGGCGCGGTGAATTTTTCTGGAACATGAAGCACGATGGTCGGGTATTTCGCCGCCCAAACTCTCACCTGGCTGTCCATATCAACGCGTGCGTCCTGCTGGCTGATGCCGTGCAAGACCAGAGGGTAGCGGCCCGGCTTGGTTTCGAGGCTGACTCCGGCAAAACCGACCCAGGTTTGCTTGCCTGGGTTGTAGTCGAAGAACAACTCGTGGCCCAGCCACGTTCCGGTCAGGGATTTCAGCCGCACCGACGGACGTACACGAAACAGAAAAGGCGAACCGTTGACCAGTCGAGCCGGCGCCCAGCGCACCACAGCCGGCTTCACAGGCGCCCAGGGAGGCTTTCCTTCGCTCTGCGTTCCCAGGACAAAGGTGCTGGCCAGCATGAGACATATGCCTAATATTCTTGCTATCCGACGACGCGTGCGATTCACAGTTTCAGCGTATCAGAAGGGTGCAACCTTTGCGCTCTTTCGGGGTGGCCCGCGCTTTTTGCAAAGGATGGGGAGCTGAGCCCGAATCGAGGAGCTCGTGTTTTCTGGGGGGGCACGGCTTTACAGGCTGCGGGAGGAGACGCGAACGCTGGGGTACCGGCATTTCAGGATCGTCGGAACCTCCCCGGTTTCTTTGACCGGTTCCGTGCCATCAGGTGGTGTTGGTAGGGGTGGGGCTGCTGTTTTTAGCTGGTGCTTGCCCGTTGATACAACTGAAGGAGTCGGAGGTACTGCAGATGATCTTAGCGTCTATGCCACACTGGAAATTTTCCTACTGCTTGCGTCACGTAACCGGTCCGCGAATCGCAGCCTGATTGCCTTCACCGCATGGTCGAGCATTGCTCAGCCGCCGTCATGGCGGTGGGGGGATTGCGTGATGTGAGCGAACGCGGACACCTGCTGGGCGGCGTACTCCTGTTTGTTGTCGTCAGTGCAGATCTGATCGTGCTGGCCCCGGCCAAGCTGCCAGGACAGCGGGGCAGCCGCAGCCGGCGCGTAGCCCACTTCGCTCGGAATGATAAAAAGAAAGAAGCGCGTGGGACACCCGCGTATTCCATCCACTGTCGTTCTTTCCCCTGAGCACATTGAGGCTTTTCTGCCAAAGAGCTAGTCTTATTGTGACTCGGATGAACTTCAGAAACGTACTGCGGGAATCCTTGACGGCGATGCAACGCCACTGGATCAGGAGTGTGCTTACGATTCTCGGCATTGGGGTTGGCGTTGGAGCATTCATCTGCGTGGTCGCGATTGGAAACGCCGGGAGCAGCAGCATCGAAGACAAGCTGCAGAGTCTGGGTGACAATTTCATCTGGGTAGAAGCGGGCAGCCGCGCCCGCAACGGCCTGCGAGCGGGGTCGCGCGGCACGCGGTCGCTTGTGCTCGGCGATGCGCAAGCCATCCTGCAGCAGGTTTCCCTGATCAAGAGCCTGTCACCGAACGTGGATGGCCACATCCAGGTCATCTACGCAGGGGAAAACTGGGCCACGATGTACCGCGGTGTGACTCCGGAATTTCTCCAAGTGCGGCGCTGGCAAATGCGGCTGGGAACATTCTTTACCCCTGCCGACGTGGAAGCTAGCGCCCCTGTCTGCGTGCTGGGGGAAACAGTGGTAGAAAACCTGTTCGGAAACGAAGATCCGGTCGGAAAGACAGTCCGCATCCAGAGTTTGCCTTGCAAAGTGATTGGTGTTCTCGAACGCAAAGGCTTTTCGGCGACCGGACAGGATCAGGACGACTTCGTCGTGCTGCCCTACACCACGGTGCAGAAGAGGATCACCGGAACGTTTTGGCTGGATGATATTTTCTGCTCCGCGGTTTCACGTGAAGCGATGCCCGAAGCCACTAAGGAAATCATGGCACTCTTGCGTGAACGTCACCACTTGAATGCCGGAGAAGATGACGACTTCAACATTCGCCGGCCCGAAGATGTGGTACAGGCGCAACTGGCCGGCAGCCGGATCATGACCATGCTGCTGGCCAGCATTGCCTCTTTATCGCTGGTAGTCGGCGGCATCGGTATCATGAACATCATGCTGGTCTCGGTCACGCAGCGCACCCGCGAGATTGGAATCCGGATGGCGGTCGGCGCCACCGAGTGGGATGTGCAAGTTCAATTTTTGAGCGAAGCGGTGGCTCTGAGCGTCTTAGGTGGTTTGTTGGGCCTTTTCGTTGGCATCGTCGCCTCAGTCGGAGTTCAAAATCTGTTCCACTTTCCAACCAAACTTACTCCGCATGTTTTTGCCATTGGGGGGGGTTTTTCCGCCGGAGTCGGAGTGTTGTTCGGATATTATCCTGCCAGAAAAGCCTCGCAATTAGATCCGATTCAGGGGTTGCGCTACGAGTAGAACCGGCCTTCGGCCTTGAATAAGCCGAATCACCAGAACCACCAGCGCGGTTACGAGCACCAGGTGGATATATCCGCTCGAGGTATAAGAACTAACCTAACCTAATTAACTAGAGCTAATTAACTAGAACTAGAACTAGACGAGGGCTTCGGTAGAGTAGGGCACAGGCGGGTTACGCTAGCGCAGGTTTCCTCGATCAAACTGGACGTGGGGATTGCCCCCATCCAGCTCTCCGACCATCTTCATTCGGCGGCATGCGCTGCAGGACTGGGAAGTGGCTCACCCGCCCTGCCATTTGGTACAAGACAGCGCTTGTACAACTGGTAATTCCAGCGCTTCCCAGCGGAACGCCAACTGCGTTGGTGTCTGCGTCGGAGCCTCATTGGACTTCACCCGCCGCCGGGTCTCCTGCAGGATGTCCTGCCGACAGACCTTATCGTAGAGAAGCGTGAACCTCCTTTCCGGCTGCTGCTTGGCCAGTCGGTATAGCGTCCTCTCCAGTTTGCGGGGCATTGTCGAGTCTAGCGGGCGCTTGGCGCCGGGCTTTGGCGGGACTCTCGAGCAACGACTCCTGGATACCAACCGTACCATCGGGCAGCCCAACAACCTGACCATCATCGTCGGGCGCAACATCACCCGCCACAACAAAGGCAAGCTGCGAACCGTCATCGAAGACCTCACCCTGCCCAACCCGGTGATCCGCAGCCACTACCGTAAGGGATTCCTTAAGCATTACGTCCGCGATCGACATCTCCTCCGCACCGAACCGGCGACCCAACAGTATCTTCACCGACTGCCCGCATTCGCAAGGACGTAGAAAATCTTCCTCAACTCCGAGAGAGGCTAAGCGGCATCATCGACCGCTATTTGGAGGTACAGCAAGACATTCTGGAAACCTTTGTAGACCGGCAACAACTCTGAAACCTGACACAGCCGACCATCCTAATTGAGGCCGCCTGAATTAAAGGCCGCCTGAGAGTTGAGCGCACCGCGAGAGCTGAGTTCGCGTTCAGGGTTCCATTGGGGCATAACAGAACCAATCCTAGCAGCCATAGAATCAGCAGGATTACGAAAATCGTCCAAGGCATCTTCTCCCCCAACTCGCCTGAGCAGACTGCGAACCGCTGACACGGGAAAGCTACACAGATTGATCGCGGGAGTCGTTCCGGTGAATACCTGACGGAGGGGCGAACTTACCTGTAATCGGCGAGGCGGTCGCTCTGCGGCCCTTCACGGGACCTGTCTTCGTGCTCTTTGAGGACTTCGTTCAGTTCGGTTACCAGTTCCATCAACTTCTTAGGGTCATGCTCTTTACTAGCTGCTTCCGACAGTTCTCTCCAGTCCCTCGCTGCAAGGTTGTACGGCATAGTCCACCTTCCTTGTCCAGAACTAGGGTACTTCCCTTAGCCGGAGAGGGTAGCTTGCAGTTGGATTACCAAGGAGACAAGTTCCGGGTTCTCAGCCAGATATGTGAATGTCGCCCAGGGTGCGTCCGGAAATCTATACGCCCAATCGGTAATTCCTGCCTGCAGTTCTTACCCAGTCCAGACACTCACTTCTTGCGGAACTCGCGTATCAGCCCTTCCACAAAGGCACAGCACACCCCAATTGCCAATGAGCAGCATAGTACCGAACAGCACGACCGCACTGCGGCTAGTGCGTCCCTCACGCGCCCAGTAGACGTCCCGCAGGTTTAGCCAGAGAGCGAATTCGTCCAGCGTCATGGCCGCCCGGCTCCGTACCGGAGCGCCATGAGCCGGCTCATCAACCGCGACGAAGAAGAGGCAGAGCCCGAAGCGACCTCTGTGAACCGGCCGTAGCCCCAGCAACAGGATGCCCCACACCAGATGATGGATGTGACGCCCGCCTATGTGAATGTCATGAAAAGGACCCGCGTGGTGAGGAATGGACCACATCAGCCCTCGCAGGATGGCAAACGTCAGAAGAACTGACGACGCCCGTAGCAGGCGGCGCTCTGGCCGATCGGGGATGTGCCGGTGAAGGAGGTCCCCGAGAGGGATCCGGTGGAGCAGAAACAGCCAGAGAGCCGTCCCCAGCGCAGCAAAGCGAGCTACGACCACGCGCCGGTCAGGACCATCAAGGCCTGCAGAATACAGAGTGAACTGCTCCCGCTCGAGATGCATCCAAGCAGGTACAACGCACCTCCCGAAGTCGAGGTTGTTGTATGACCCGAAAACAGAAGGTGCGAAATTCGTGGAACTCCATTCTGGCCAGCTCCAAACGGCATGCCAGTTTAAGGAATGTTGTTCTAGGGCTTGTGTCGTGCACATCGATCTCTCTTGCTGAGGCGCTTTTCCCGGCATGTCCATGGGGACGACGCCATACCCTTGCTCTTCCTAGTAGTAAGTAGTGTAGGGCTAGTCGCACACTTCCTGGGGACAATGGGCGCCACTGTGGGTCTTTTGTCGGCGAGCTACGTGTTCGCCGCTTTCCTGTTTGCGCCTCTGGGCAGTTGGACCGTTCAAGACGAATCGGCGCGCCGACAACGTGCGCCGTGAGAAATTCCGTTTACATCCGGATTGGTTGAACGTCTAATGAGCTCAAGCAGGTAGGTATGTGCCTGCCTAACTACGAACCTTCTAGATGTTTGCTCAGCTTCATTCGACAAGTCCAAGGCGACGGAACGCTCTGCTATATGGTTCCGTGGGCCTCCATTGTCTGCTTCTCTACCTGGTGGTTCGCTCTTCCGGTCCGATCTTTGTGGCGCCCTCTTCCGTGGTCCGCGGAGTGCCGCGCGGCTCAGTAGCGCAGCTTTATTGGACGGGGCGCCACTCGCCACCGCATCTGGCGGGAGGAGGTACTACAGCCAAGTCGCCCCTCACATGGAATAAACGGACCAGAGAACGCAGAGCGAAGACTTCCGACAACGCACTCACCGAGGCTGATGGGACTCGAAATGCGCGCTCCAGCGAGACACCGCCACCCGGGTCCGCGTACGGTTCCTTATCGGAAGGTCCCGCGATTGGATATGAGATCCGGCCGGCGCTGCCGGCTTACGCCTTCGACCCTGTACTAGGTCCTGGCGATTTGGCGCGTGAGGGCGATGAGGTTGTCGAGATTACGATCGACGAGACCGGAAATGTCATCCACACGATCGTTCTTCAGAGTCTTGGTCCAGCTGTTGACGCGAAGGTATCAGCGGTTCTGCAAAGTTGGCGCTTTCATCCCGCCACGCGGGATGGCTTGGCCATTGCGTCCAAGCAGGACATACACTACCACTTCAAGCCGCACTCCTGAATTTCTTTGTGATTCGAAGAAGTTGGTTGACCTGGTGGGGTTCGAACCGACGGCCTCTTCTATGCCATGGAAGTCAGGAACCCGCCGGCCGTTGGTTCTAAAGGGAGTTTATGACCGGCTGAGTCGGCCAAAACCGGCACAAACGGCGCTATTTGCCACCAAATATTTGTCAACACCGGGCAAGTAAGAATAAGGGTCTCCATCGTGGGGGACCAGCCCCTCATTAATTTGCATTTGCGCTGATGCAAGACTTTGACTAAGCCGAAGTTGAACTTCGGACTAAGGACCCTACCCCCTCGTCACGAAGACCGGTAGCGCGCGGGCCCTTTCAGGGCTGGCTTATGCTGTAGCTTAAAACGCCTTAAGTGACTTCAGGTGGCCGCCTAAGTACTTGAGCAGCGGTCAGAAAGGTGCGAATCGTGGGTGGAAATCGCGGGTTCAAATGCTCTGAGGATGGCTTGATCTTCCGCTTTCCTTTCTAGAATATAGCAGCATCTTCGCTGGCGTAACATTTCCCCTTAACCCGCTAGGCAAAACTTCACGAAGCGTTCTTCGTCGACCTCTTTACACTCGTGAATTGACCGCTCGGCTTGGAAGAGCCCCCAGCCGCAGCGAAGGCGGCAGGCGTGAGAGCGGTGAGCATCGCGGTGGGATTCCTGTCGATAACAGTCAGCGGAGTGCGAGCTGGAGCCTCGGGGGTCCTACGCCTCCGTCCCAGTGCTTGATTGCATCGAGGCTGAAACCCACAAGGTGCTGGAAAATCTGGCCTGTGTCCGGGCAAAACGCTGTTGAGTCTGGCATAGCAACCCCTCTGCGCCGTGGCGCCAATCGCTGGATCAATGCTCTCAATCACGGAGCGGAACCAGCTACAGTCTGCCATGGACGGGAGCCGCTGCTACCGTCAGACCGGCAAGACCGGGAGCGACACAATTCCTCTCAAACTTATTGGCGTCGCCGTTTTGAGCCCGGTGTAGATAGCCTTTTACATGCTGATCCCCTTCTCGGCTAGACCCAGCCGCCGTCAATGACATAGCTCTGGTTTGTAATTGCAGAACTGTCGTCGGCGGCAAGAAAGAGCACAAGCCGCGCTACTTCTTGGGGGAGGATCATTCTCTTCAACGCTTGGCTGGCGAGTATCTCCGCTTGATAGGCTTCCGTAAACCAAAGCCGTTTCTGGCGCTCGGTGAGAATCGCCCCAGGCATAACGCAGTTGACGCGAATATTATCTGCGCCAAGCTCATGCGCAAGCGTGCGGCTCATGCCTACGATGGCCGCCTTGGCTGTGACATAGACAGGCATATTTGTTGATGGAATTGCCCAGCCGATGGAACTCATATTGATGATAGAGCCCCGGCGAGCTTTCTTCATCGCCGGAATCACCGCCTGAGCCATGAAAAACTGATGCTTCAGATTAACGGCGATGCACCGGTCCCAGTATTCCGAGGTCACTTCTGCAATCGAATGGCGGGTGTCGTTTCCAGCATTGTTCACTAGCACGTCGACGATCTGAAATCTGTCCAGGATCTGCTGTACCGATTTTTGTAAGGCATCGATATCGGTCAGATCACAGTGGTAATAGACCGGACGAGTCCCGCCGGCCGCATCCAACCGCTCAATCAACTGCTCAGCCGCCGAATCCTGGATGTCAAGAAAGGCCACGCGAGCCCTCTGCACCGCGCAGGCATCCACGATGGCTTCGCCGATTCCGCTGGCGCCCCCTGTCACGATGATGACGCGATCGCGAAGGCTTGGATAAGTGGCAAACATTCCGGGTTGTGCCATGTCGTTCGTACCGGTGTTGCAGCCCGCCGACCTGGGGCAGCGCCACGACGCTCCCCATTGGCTCCGGCTGGATCGCTCTCGGCTCGGGCGAGTCCTTCCCCAACGAGAGATGGGTTCTCGATCGGTGATAGTAATCCAAATACGAACGAAGGATACGACGGACGAACGTTTCGTGAAACACCAGCACACGGTCCAGGCACTCGCGCCGAATCGAACCAATGACGCGCTCGAAGTAGCCCCGGGGATCGCGGGGTGCACAGCACTTCGTGGATACCCAGACCTGGCGCAGTGAGATCAGCCCCACAGTGTACTTTCCGCAGAAAGGCAGCAGCGCGACGTTTGAGATCCGCACCGTCTCAGATCCTGCAACGATCATTCCGGTGATCCGCATCACTGTAAGCCAGCTCGACAACAATCTGCCCCTCTTTAACGTCAAGACTCAATCCGAGCAGATTGAGCGATCGCTGTTTCAAGAGCGGCTCATTGCACGCCTATCGAGCTTTTTTGGAGGGCTGTCTCTCGCGCTTGCGTGTGTCGGACTCTACGGACTGCTCTCGTATGAAGTTATGCGACGAACGCCTGAAATTGGCGTACGTATGGCAGTAGGCGCGCAACGTCGTGATATCCTGCGGTTTATCGTGGTACAGGGAGTCGGATTGTCTGTCCTTGGTACGGTAATTGGAATTATCGCGGCGCTCGGAGCGACACGTTATCTCGTAAGCCTTCTCTATGGCGTTCAGCCAGGAGACCCGCTCACATTTGCTGTTGTCGCGATTCTGCTTGCACTTGTCGCGTTTGCGGCGTGCTATCTCCCCGCACGGCGGGCGACTCGGGTGGATCCGATGGTCGCGCTGCGGCACGAGTAGAACGCGAATAGCACCAAAAGAATGA
>Ga0209577_10000312_pt1 | contig 48994 bp, 53 predicted proteins | sample GraSoiAngelo_109_FD_185874 | JGI IMG/M metagenome (GOLD analysis project Ga0209577, IMG submission 185874) | Grasslands soil microbial communities from the Angelo Coastal Reserve, California, USA - 14_0903_12_20cm (SPAdes) (version 2) | ecosystem: Environmental > Terrestrial > Soil > Grasslands... | reverse complement strand
CCGCTCGCGAGAGGCCGCGTCGCTGCCCGCGGCAGCGCGGCGAGCGCGCCGCTCAGCGCGGCGAGGGTGGCGAGCTCCGGCAGCGCCTCGTGCGCGTGCACGATGAGGCCGACCGAGCCGATGAAAAGCAGAAGCGCCGCCGCGGCCGTGGTGCGGCGGTCCTCCGCCGGCGCCCAGTCGCGCGCCGCCCGGTAGAGCAGCCAGCACGCCGCGAGCACGAACGCGCCGCTCGCGAGCCGCGCCGCGGAATGGAACTCGACCAAGAGCTGGAACAGCTTGCCGAATGCGAGCGCCACCCAGTGGTACAGCGGCGCATCGTTCAGCCGGATCCAGGAAGCGACGTGCGGCACGAGCAAGTCGCGGCTCAGGGCCATGTCGTGCACGATGCCGATGCCTATCGCATCGTGCGACTTCCAGGGATCGTGCCCGGCCAGGCCGGGGACCACGAACGCCAGCGCAAGGCCAGCGAGCCATGCGGGCGGGGGCGGCTGGGTCAGACGGGGCAGCATGCCCCGCAGGTTAAGCGGTTTTCTTCTTGGTGTAGCGGCGCTTGAACTTCTCGACGCGGCCCGCAGTGTCGACGATCTTGTGCTTGCCGGTGTAGTAGGAGTGCGATTCCGAGGACACCTCGACCTTCACCACCGGGTATTCCTTGCCGTCTTCCCACTTCATTGTCTCGCGGCCCTTGGTGTCGATGGCCGAGCGCGTCAGGAAAGCGTGGTTCGAGCTGGTGTCGAGAAAGATCACCGGCCGGTAGTCGGGGTGGATGCCTGGCTTCATGGTCGTGCGCCCGCTGAAAAGGTTGCGAATTATAAGGGAAAATCCCCGCTTTTCATCCCCGCCGCATCGAGTCGAAGAACTCGGCGTTGGTCTTGGTGGCTTTGAGCTTGTCGATGAGGAATTCTGCCGCCTCCAGCTCGTCCATCGGGAAAAGCAGCTTTCGCAGCACCCAGACCTTCTGCAGGATCGGCTGCTCGATCAGCAATTCCTCGCGCCTCGTGCCGGACCGGTTCACATTGATGGCGGGGTAGATGCGCTTCTCGTGCATGCGGCGGTCTAGGTGAACCTCCATGTTGCCGGTGCCCTTGAACTCCTCGTAGATCACGTCGTCCATGCGGCTGCCGGTGTCGATGAGCGCGGTGGCGATGATGGTGAGCGAGCCGCCTTCCTCGACGTTGCGCGCCGCGCCGAAGAAGCGCTTCGGTTTCTGCAGCGCATTCGCGTCAACGCCGCCCGTGAGGACCTTCCCCGAGGCGGGCACCACGGTGTTGTAGGCGCGCGCGAGGCGCGTGATCGAGTCGAGCAGGATCACCACGTCTTTCTTGTGCTCGACCAGGCGCTTCGCCTTTTCGATCACCATCTCGGCGACCTGCACGTGGCGGCTCGCCGGCTCGTCGAAGGTCGAGGCGACCACCTCGCCGCGCACCGAACGCGACATCTCGGTCACTTCCTCGGGCCGCTCGTCGATCAGCAGCACGATCAGCGCCACGTCGGGATGGTTGGCGACCAGAGCATGCGCGATGTGCTGCAGCATCACTGTCTTGCCGGCCTTGGGCGGGCTGACGATCAGGCCGCGCTGGCCCTTGCCGACCGGCGCGACGATGTCGAGCACGCGCCCGGTGATGTTCTCCTCGGCCTTGATCTCGCGCTCGAGCTTGAACGGCTTGTCGGGGTGGAGCGGCGTCAGGTTCTCGAACAGGATCTTGTTCTTCGCCGCCTCCGGCGCTTCGCCGTTGACTTTGTCGACCTTGACCAGGGCGAAGTAGCGCTCGCCGTCCTTGGGCGTGCGGATCTCGCCCTCGATCGAGTCGCCGGTGTGCAGGTTGAAGCGGCGGATCTGCGAGGGCGAGACGTAGATGTCGTCGGTGCTCGCCAGGTACGAGGTCTCGGGTGAGCGCAGGAAGCCGAAGCCGTCGGGCAGGACTTCGAGGGTGCCGTCGCCGTAAATCGACTCGCCTTTCTTCGCCGTGTTCTTCAGCATGGCGAAGATCAGGTCCTGCTTGCGCATCCGGTTGGCGCCTTCGATGCCGTTCGCCACCGCCATCTCTACCAGCTGGGTGACGTGGTGTTGTTTTAGTTCCGAGAGATGCATAGGGATGGGCGGAGGCGGCGTTGGCGCCGCTTCCGGGGAAATAGATGAACGGACTGCTTCCGTCTGAACGGCCTGGGACTTGCTCATTTTCGGGAAAGGCGCCGAAGGCGTCGGCGCGAAGAATCTCTTGCCACTGCGGCTGGCCGGGAAATCCGGCACACCCGCTTAGAGAGTAAGTATTTTAGATGTTGCTGTCAAGGAAGGCGGTGAGCTGCGACTTCGAGAGCGCCCCGACGCGCGTCGCCTCGACGTTGCCGTTTTTGAACAGCATCAGCGTTGGGATGCCGCGAATGCCGAACTTCGCGGGCACGTCCTGGTTCTCATCGACGTTGATCTTGGCGATCTTCAGCCGGCCCTCGTATTCCTTGGCGACCTCGTCGAGGATCGGCGCGATGGACTTGCAGGGGCCGCACCATTCGGCCCAGTAATCCACGAGCACGGGGGTGTCCGACCTCAGGACCTCGGGGTCGAAAGTGTCGTCGGTGACGTGGCGTATGCCTGGACTGCTCATGGCTCCTTCCAAAGGGGGTGACGCGGAGCCTCCATTATGGGGGCGCCGCAGGGGAATCCCAACATACATGATAAACTATTGATTGCAAATGACTTACGTTGTCACTGAAAGCTGCATCAAATGCAAATACACGGACTGCGTCGACGTCTGTCCGGTCGACTGCTTCCGCGAGGGGCCGAACATGCTGGTGATCGACCCGGACGAGTGCATCGACTGCACGCTGTGCGTCCCCGAGTGCCCGGTCGAGGCGATCTTCGCCGAGGACGACGTGCCCGACTCGCAGAAGGAGTTCATCGCGCTCAACCGCGAGTGCGCGCAAGTGTGGAAGCCGATCATTGAACGCAAGTCGCCGCCGCCCGACGCCGATCAATGGGCGAAGGTGAAAGACAAGAAAAAATTTCTGAAAAAGTAAAAGAGATAAAAAAGCAGTGCAGCAAATGCAAAGAGATAAAAAGCAGTGCAGCAAATTTGCGCGCTGCAAAATTTTTGTCGTCGTACTGCGACTGTGGAAGTTTTGAAGTGTCACTCATCCAGAATTTTTTTCTCGCTGAAACACTTTTGTAAGCTTGAGCGCGTAACCTTCACGTTTGCCATGCAGGAGGTTACATGGAACAAGGGAAGCTCGCCTTCACTGCGGTGTATCTCAAAGCTACTCACGGCTACATCGGCTTCATCGAGGAATTGCCCGGAGTGAATTCCCACGGCCGCACCATCGAGGAAGCGCGCGCGACGTTGCAGAAGCTCGCGGAGGTGGTCTTCGATGAGGAGCGTCGCGGCGCCGAGGAAATGATCGCCGGCAAGGACGTGGTGCGCGAATCCTTCTTCGTTGCCATTCCTCGCACCTAGCTTTCACTTCTGCTCGTACACGCCAGCCTTGGTTTTGCCTCCGAACAGCCGGTAGACGTAGACGGTATAGCCGACGATGAACGGCAGCACGATCACCGCGCCGACCAGCACGAACTTGAGCGCGCTGGGATGCGCCGCGGCGTCCCAAAGGGTCAGGCGGTCCATCACCACGTAGGGAAACAGGCTGTACGCGAGGCCGGCGAAGGCGAGCACATAGATCGCCACCGCGCCGGCAAATGGCTTCCAATCGCTTTTGCCGAGGCAGACCCAGATCCAGCTGCCCGCCGCGAGCGTCGCCGCCGGTAGAAGCATCAAATACAGGACCTGGGGAAAGTCGAACCACTTGTGGCGCACGGTCTCGCTCGCAAGCGGCGTGACCAGGCTCACCAGCGCGACGCCGAGCGCCACCCACATCAATCCCCAGCGCGCCCAGGCGATCGCCTTCTGCTGCAGCGCGCCTTCGGTGCGCAGGATCAGCCACGTCGCACCGAGGAACACGTAACCGCCGCACAGACTCGCGCCGACTACCACCGCGAACAGCCAGTAGCCGAAGCCCGGCTCGAAGCCGGTGATGTAGCGTCCGAGCATCAGCCCCTGCGCGAAGCTCGCGAGCGTCGAACCCGCCCAGAACAGCCAGTTCCACAGCTCGCGGTGCCAGCCCTCGGCCTTGATCCTGAGCTCGAACGCGACGCCGCGCAGCATCAGACCGACCAGCATCGCTGCGACCGGCAGATACAGCGCGCCCAACACCACACCATGCGCGGCGGGGAAGGCGACAAGCAGCAGGCCGACGCCGAGCACCAGCCAGGTTTCGTTCGCGTCCCAGAACGGGCCGATCGAGGCGACCATCAGGTCCTGTTCGGCGCGCTCGGCGCCGGGCATCAGCATGCCCACGCCGAGGTCGTAGCCGTCGAGCACCACGTAGGCGAGGATCGCGATCCCTATCAGCGCGGCGAAGATGAGCGGCAGCAGCTCGGCGTTCATTTTCTCGCCATGTGCGTGAGGGTGACCATGTAGGCGAGCAGCAGCACTGCGTACGTCCCTATGTATGCAGTGAGGCTCGCGCCGAGCATCGCGCCGCCGGCATCGCCCACGGCGTCGGCAGTGCGCAAGATGCCGGTGACGAGCCAGGGCTGGCGCCCGATCTCGGTGACCAGCCAGCCGGCGAGCACCGCGATCCAGCCGGAGAACGTGAAGCTGGCGAAGGCCCACAACAGCCACCGTGGCGTCCGGCTTCTCAGTAAAAATGATCCGAACCACGAAAGAATCAACATCAATACTCCCATTCCAACCATCACGCGGAAGGCGAAGAACACAGGCGCGACCGGAGGATGGTCCTTGAACGTATCGATGCCTTTCAGCTCGCCGTCGATGCGGTGCGTGAGGACGAGCGCTGCGCCCCTGGGAACTTCGACCGCAAATCGGTTCAAGCGCGGGTCGTCATCGGGAATGGCAATCAGCACGAGAGGTGCGCCTTTCTGCGTTTCCCACAACGCTTCCACTGCGGCGATCTTCGCCGGCTGATGCTCGAGCGTATTGAGGCCGTGCAGGTCGCCGGCCAGGATCTGCAGCGGCACCAGCACCGCGGCGAGCTGCGCGCCGAAGCGCAGGGTGCCGCGCGCCCCAGCATCGTCCGGCGCCTTCAGCATCCGCCACGCGGACAGCCCGGCAACCAGGAACGCCGCGGTGATTCCGGAGGCGAGCAGCATGTGGACGAAGCGGTAGGGGAATGAGGGATTGAAGATCACTTCCCACCAGCTGGCGGCGATGAGCGCGCCGTGATCGATCGTGTAGCCGGCCGGCGTCTGCATCCACGAGTTCAGCGCGAGGATCCAGAACGCCGACACCGTAGTGCCGAAGGCGACGATCACGGCGGAGGTGACGTGCATCCAGCCTGGCACGCGGTTCATGCCGAACAGCATCACGCCGAGAAACGTCGCCTCGAGGAAGAACGCGGTCAGCACTTCGTAGGCGAGCAGCGGGCCGGCGATATTGCCGACCTTGTTCATGTAGCCCGGCCAGTTGGTGCCGAACTGGAAGCTCATCACGACCCCGGTGACCACGCCCATCGCGAAAGTGAGCGCGAACACCTTCACCCAGAGGCGGTAGGTTTCGAGCCACGCCGCGTCGCGCGTCACTTCATAGCGGAGGCGGAAGTACACCAGCACCCAGGCTAGGCCGATGGTGATGCTCGGGAAAAGGATGTGGAAGGCGATGTTCAGCCCGAACTGCACCCGGGCGAGCAGCAGCGCTTCTTCCATGGGGCGACAGTATTGTCTGAAAAACGCAACAGGTACAGCAAAGGGTGACGCACATCACACAGGTTCCCTCTGGCCGACTCGTATGATCGGCGCCAGGCGAAAAGCCAGCTCGACGAGGAGAATCGCATGGAACCGGCAATCCATCCGTTCGTCGCAGGCGCCTCGGTCGCGGTGATCCTGCTCTCGGGCGTCGGCATCGCGGCGGTGACCGGCTATCTGCCGGGCTCGAACGCGCAGAAAGCAGAACGCGCTGTAGTGGTCGAAGTGAGGGAAGTCGACGTCAAGGTCCAGGGCACCGGGCTGCGCGTGGCGGGCGGCGTCGGCGCGGCGGCCGTCGGCCAGCAGATCGCGCGCAGCGCGCGCAGCCACAGGCGCTACGACGTTTCAGTGCGCCTGCACGATGGCTCGGTAAAGACTGTGTCTTCGGACGCGCCGCCGGCCTGGAAAAGGGGCGACAAGGTGCGCGTGGTGAACGGCAAGCTCGAGCCGGTCTGACGGGCTCGATCAACTCCCGCGGCAGGAGCTCGGCAGGTATTGCGGCGGCAGGTCGGTGCCGTCGGCCGCAGCGCCGCAGCGCCAGCCGAACAGGTTGCTGCCCATGTTCGACGCGGCGCTCGCCGGTGTGTTGTCGCTGATCAGCGGCACCAGCGTGACGAATTTGCCGTCAACGCTGGCGCCGATACCCTGGATGGTCGCAGAAACCTTGCCGTCCGCGTCGGTCGCGACACCGGCTACGTACCTCGAGAGCACGCCGCTTTCGCACTGCCAGTTATTGGCGCCGGGCGGGGTTACGCCCGACTGATAGATCTCGGTAATGGTGGTGCGGCAGGCGCTCAGGGCGATGATCACCTCGGAGAGCTTGGCGCGCACCGTGTAGTCCTGATAGGCGGGCACGGCGACGGCCGCGAGGATGGCGATGATCGCGACCACGACCATCAGCTCGATCAGCGTGAACCCGCGCTGTGTCATCGAAGACCGCCACCTTTCTGATAAAAACGGATGCTGAACTTATACCTTGAGGCCTCGGGACGCGGATTGCAAGAGTTCACAATCCGCCAACGTTTTTGCCAGAATGCGCCATTCGTCACAGCTTGCCTGATCCTGAACCGATGGAACAGCCCCGCTTCGCTCCCGAGCGCGAGCGCGAATTCATCGCCCGCGGCTGGTGGGGCGACGACACGCTGCCGCGGTGGCTGGCGCGGCATGCCAAAGAGCGACCGGATCAGCAGGCGGTGGCTTTTCCGGGAGGGGGATTGACGTGGAAGGCCCTCCAGGCGCGCGTCCTCAAAGCGGCGCAAGGCATGAAGACCCGCGGCGTCAGCCGCGGCGACGTGGTGGCGGTGCAGCTGCCCAACGTCCCGGAATTCATCGTCGCCTACCTCGCCATCGCGCGCCTGCGCGCGGTGATGTGCACGCTGCACATGCCTTACCGCGGCGCCGAGATCGAAGCGATTCTCGGGCACAGCTGCGCGCGGCTGTTTCTGGATTCTGTTGGCGCGGTGACGGAGCTCGAGGACGCGCATCCGCTGACGCCTGAGCATCCGGAGCCCGACCCCGAGGATCCCTTCCTGCTGCTTTACACCTCCGGCACCACCGCCTCGCCGAAGGGCGTGCCGCATCCGTACCGCACGATGCTGTCGAACGCGCGGCTTGGGGCAAAAGAACACCGGCTCGCCGCAGCCGACCGGATCCTGTCGCCGGCGCCGTTCTCACACCTCTACGGGCTTTACTCGCTGCACTGCGCCTGGGCGCTCGGCGCGTGCAGCGTGCTGCTGCCGGCGTTCAGGCCTGAAGATCTCGCTTCGGTCGTTCAGAACGAGAGACCCACTGCGTTGTGGACCGCACCGGCGCACGTCGCCGCCTGCCGTGCGGCCGGGCTGTTCAACAATTACGACTGGTCCTCGCTCAGGCTCGCCATCATTTCCGGATCGACTGCTCCTCCAGCCCTCGTCAAGGAATTCGCCGCCGCCGTTCCGCAATGCGCAGTGACGCAGCTTTGGGGCATGACCGAGCTGCAGGCGGGCCTCTATACGCGGCCGGGCGACCCGCTGGAATGGTCGGCGACCAGCGCCGGGCGGCCCAGCCCCGGCGCCGAGGTGAGGCTTTCCGGCGAAGGTGAAATACAGGTGCGCGGCCCGCTGCTCTTCTCGGGTTATTTCAATAATCCTGCAGAGGATAAAACGGCTTTTACGCACGACGGCTGGTTCCGCTCGGGCGATCTGGGCGAGCGGTTCGAAGGCGGCAACATCGCCATCACCGGCCGCATCAAGGACATCATCAACCGCGGCGGCGTCAAGTTCAATCCGGTGGACGTGGAGAAGCTGCTCGACTCGCATCCGAAGATCATGCAGTCGGCGATCGTGCCGATGCCCGACCCGGTGCTGGGAGAGAAGGCTTGCGCATTCATCACCCTCAGGGGCGAAGCCGCCGCGCCTTCACTGCAGGAGCTTTGCGACTTCCTGTCGAGCAGGAACATCGCCAAGAACAAGCTGCCGGAGCGCCTGGTCGTGATCCCCGAGATGCCGCTCACGCCGACGCGCAAGATCATCAAGGGGCGGCTGCGCCTGCCGGAGTCCTAATATGGCGATCGTGTTCGCGCTCCTCAGCTCGCTGTGCTTCGGCATCGGCCATGTGAGCGCGCGCGTCGGCCTGCGCACGCTCGATGCGCGCGCGGGGGCGGCGATCAGCGTGCCGAGCGCCGCGCTCCTTTTCGCCGCCGCGGCGCCTTTCGCGCTCGATCTCTCTCAGTTCAGTGCGACGGCCGCGACCTTGTTCGCCTTGGTAGGCCTGTTCTTCCCGGCGGTGGTCACGCTGCTGAATTTTCGCTCCAACGAGCTGCTCGGCGCGACGGTGACGAGCACGGTGTCGGGAATCACGCCGTTGTTCGCGCTCATTGCTGCCGCCCTCCTGCTCGGCGAGCAGATTCCCGCTCGCGCGGCGATTGCCGCCGCGGGCGTCGTCCTCGGCATCGCCTTGCTCTCCTGGAATCCGGGCGTCGTGCGCGGTCGGTTTGCCGGCTGGCCGCTTCTCGTGCCTCTCGCCGGCGCAGTGGTGCGCGGCCTTGCGCAGGCGGGCGCAAGGGCTGCGCTGCTGCTTTGGCCGAATCCCTTTGCTGCGAGCCTGATCGGCTACGCCGTCTCGGCTGCAGCAGTGATCAGCGCCGACCGGCTGGCCGGTTCCGCTAAGGGCAGGTTGACGGCTCATAGCGTGACCTGGTTCGGCATTACGGGTGCGCTCAATGGCGGCGCCGTGCTCCTCATGTACCTCGCCTTGACACTCGCTCCGGTGACGCTGGTCGCGCCGATCGTCGCCGCCTATCCCCTGGTGACCGCGGTAGTGAGCGCGATTGCCCTGGACGAGGAGACGGTGACCTCGCGCATGCTGATCGGGGCGGCGGTTACGGTTGCCGCGATCGTCTACCTCGTCGCATCGCGAACCTAGCGGGAAATCCGCGGCGCAACAGTCATGCTGCGCGCCGAAGCGCAGAAGCGCGCGCTCGCACTGGTGCCAGGCGGCTCGACCATCAGCGGCAACCTCGAGCGGGCGAACGGGCGGCTGGTATGGTCCTTCGACATCCGCATGCCGCGCATGAAGAACATCACTGAGGTTCACGTCGACGCGCGGAGCGGTGGTCTCGAAGACCATCGAGACGCCCGCCGAGCAGGCTAAAGAAGCGGCCGCCGAGAAGAAAAAGAAGTAATCAATTCCCCACGGCGGCTAGCAGCCGTCGCACGAATTCGTCGATCGAGCCGCGCTCGATCCAGCGCACGACCGCCACTAGGTCGTGGTCCGGGTCGACATACACGATGTTGGTGCCGTTGCCGATATGCGCAAAAGCGCTCGCTGGCGCGCTCGGGAAAAGCTTGCGGTCCCGGTTGTTGTACCAGTTCATGAAGCCGTAGGCGGGCTCGGCCGGCGTCGGCGTCAGCGCCCAGTCGACCCACTGGGTCGAGAGGAGCTGTCGGTCCTTCCACCTGCCGCGGCGCAGCGTGAGATAGCCGAAGCGCGCCATGTCGTAGGCGTTGATGAACATGCCCCCGCCCCAGTGGCCTCCGCCCGACACCGACTGCACTGGGCTGCCATCGAGCACGATCCACGAGTTCTCATAGCCGAACCAGCGCCAAGTGTTCGACGCGCCGATCGGATCCATGATGGTTTCCTTTAGCACCTGTGGCAGCGCTCGCCGCCAGACGTTGAGCGCGGCGAGCGCGAGGACGTTGACGCGCACGTCGTTGTACTTGTAGACGCTGCCGGCTTTGTTGCGCGGCCGCGTTAGCCATTCGCTAGGCTTGGGGCTCGGGCGATCGGCCCAGTCGGGCTTGCCCCACAGCGTGCCCTCCCAGTCGCTCGTCTGCCGCAGGAGATGGTTCCAGGTGATGGTGCGGTTGTGCGGCGTCTCGAACAGGACTAGGAGCTCGGAAGTCTCATAGAGCTGGATCGGAGCGGCGTAGTCTTTCACCAGATCGTCGATGCTCCGGATCATGCCCCGGTCGTAGGCCACGCCGACGACGCTCGAAAGCATGCTCTTGCTGACGCTGTGCGCCATGTCCACGCGCGAGGGCTCGCCCCATTCGGCGACGAGGTAGCCCTGGTAAACGACGACGCCGGTCTGGTCGCCGCGGTCCTTGATCGGCCCGACCGCGTGGCCGAACGGCTCGCGGCCGAACGTCTGGTAATGGTTGAGCGTCAGATCGCGCGGATTGCGCGATTCGCTGGCGACCGCGAAATCGATCGCACCTTTGAGCAGCACCCCATCGATGCCCGCTTGCGCGGTCGTCCTGCGCTGCCAGACCACGTCCGGATAGTAGATCGCGGGCGCTTTCGTCTGGCCAAGAGCGCAGCACGAGGCGAGCAGTAACCCGACCAGGCTGAAACGGCAGTCGAGCATGGCTACTGCGGCTCGATCTTCGCCATCCTGGCGTAGCGCGCCCAGCGCTCGAAGTCGGCATTGAGCAGCCGGGTCGTCGACTCGGGCGTGCCGGGGAAGGGATCGAACGCGGAGCGGGCGAGGAACTGCCTGCCTTCCTCGGAGCTGGTGATCTGGTTGAACCAGCCGGCCAGCTTGTCGATGACCGGGCGCGGCGTCCCTGCCGGCGCGAGCACGCCCCACCAGGGCGTCATGTCGTAGTCTGTGAAGCCGGCTTCCTGCATCGTCGGCACCTCGGGCAGGGCGCCCGAGCGCCGGGCGGTGGTCACGGCGAGGATGCGAACGAAGCCGTTCTTCTGCTGGGTGAGGGTCCAGGTCGAGTCGAAGGCGATGAAGTCGAGCTGCCCGGCGAGCAGGTCGGCGAGCGCGTTGGGGTTGGCCTTGTACGGCACGTAGGTGGTGTCGAGCCCGGCCATCGACTTGAACAGCTCGCCCGAGATGACGCCGGCGTTGCTGGTCGCGCCGTAGAAGCCCTGCTTGGGCTGGGCTTTCAGATGCGCCACCAGCTCGCGGATGTTGTGGATCGGCCTCTTAGCGTCGACCGCGAGGGTGAACGACACCGTGGCGAGGGTGGTGACGGCGGCGAAATCCTTCTGCGGGTCGTATGACAGCTGCCTGAAGAGCGACGGCGCCAGGTTCACCGTCGAGCTGACCGGCGTGATCAGGATCGTCAACCCGTCGGGCCTGGACTTGGCGACGAACTCGTTGGCGACCATGCCTTGCGCGCCGGGCTTGTTCTCGACGATCACAGGCTTGCCGGCGAGCCGCGAGAGCTGGTCGCTGTAGAAGCGCACGATGAGGTCGGCGCCGGAGCCGGCGGCGTAGTTGCAGACGACGCGGATCTCGCGCGCCGGATAATCCTGGGCCAGGGCGGTCTGCGCCCACGTGGGCAGCGCCAGCGCCGCGAGCGTGGCGAAAGTCTTTATCATCTGGAAACCTCCTCGCATAAGTCTAAACCGCCATGGCCACGATTCCACGCCGCGTTGCGATCCTCGGCGGCGCTCGCATCCCGTTCGCGCGCGCCAACACCGCATATGTCGACCAGGGCAACCTGGAGATGATGTCGGCGGCCATGAAGGCGCTGGTTGAAAAATATGCTCTCAAGGGCGAGAAGCTGGGGGAAGTCTCGGCCGGCGCAGTGATCAAGCACTCGCGCGACTGGAACCTGGCGCGCGAGTCGACGCAGTCGGCGGGGCTGCATCCGCAGACACCGGCCTACGACGTGCAGCGCGCGTGCGGCACCAGCCTCACCACCGTGGCGACGCTCGCCAGCCGCATCGCGCTCGGCGAGATCGACTCGGCGATCGCCGGCGGCTCGGACAGCGCGAGCGACGTCCCGATCTCCTATGGAAGGAACCTGCAGCGCATCGTTCTGAAAAGCGCCCGCGCACGATCCCTGGGAGAAAGAATCACCCCGTGGCTGCGCCTGCGGCCGAGAGATTTCAAGCCCTCGACCCCGGATGTCGCCGAGATGCGCACCGGCCTGTCGATGGGCGAGCACTGCGAGCTGATGGCGAAGGAATGGGGGATCGGCCGCGCGGAGCAGGACGAGCTCGCGCTCGCCAGCCACAGGAAGGCCGCGGAGGCGTGGCGCGGCGGCTTTTACTCCGAGCTCGTGTTTCCCTTCCGCAGCCTGAAAAGCGACAACAACATCCGTCCCGATGCGAGCATCGAGAAGCTCGCCTCCCTCAAGCCCGCGTTCGACCGCAGCGGCTCCGGCACGCTCACCGCCGGCAACAGCACGCCGCTCACCGACGGCGCGGCGTGCGTGCTGCTCGGCTCGGAGGAGTGGGCGCGCTCGCGCGGCATCCCGGCGCAGGCGTACCTCACCTGGACCGCTTCGGCCGCGGTGGACTACGCCGGCCTCGCCGGCCCGCGCGAAGGCCTGCTGATGGCCCCGACCTATGCGGTACCGCAGATGCTCGAGCGCGCCGGCATCCGGCTGCAGGACTTCGACATCTACGAGATCCACGAAGCCTTCGCCGCGCAGGTGCTCTGCACGCTGAAGGCCTGGGAATCGGAGGAGTACTGCCGCACCCGGCTCAAGCGCGCGCAGCCCTTGGGCTCGATCAACCGCGGCAAGATGAACCCGAAGGGCGGCAGCGTCGCCGTCGGCCATCCGTTCGGCGCCACCGGCGCGCGCATCGTCGCCGGGCTCGCGAAGCAGCTGGCCGACCGCGGCTCGGGCCGGGGGCTCATTTCAATCTGCACCGCCGGCGGGATGGGGGTCAGCGCAATTCTCGAGCGCTAAAACAGGCGCTCCGATTCCGGATGGCCGTCGCCCTCGCGCTCGAGGCCGTGCGCGCCCACGCCGAGCAGGCGCACCGGCCGGTGCGCCGCGTCGGTGCGCTCGAGCAGCGCCCGCGCGCAGGCGACGATGTATTTCTCGGAGTTCGTCGAATCCTCGGCGGTGTGGCTGCGCGTCACGGTGGTGAAGTCCGCGTAGCGCACCTTGACAGTCACGGTGCGCGCGCGCAGGCGCTTTCTGCTCAAGGAGGCCGCGAGCTCTTTTGACATGCGCCCGAGCTCGCTTGCCATCTCCTGAAAATCGGAGAGATCCCGGGCATAGGTCTCCTCGCACGAGATCGACTTGTAAGGCCGGTTTGGGCTCACCGGCCGCGGGTCGTCGCCGTGCGAAAGCCTGAGAAGCCACTCTCCCAGGCTGCCCACGGTGCGCAAAAGGAGCTCTCGGTCGGCGCTGCGCACGTCAACCAGCCGCGCGATGCCTACGGCGCGCAGCTTCTTCGCCGTGACCGGGCCGACCCCCCAGAGCGTCTCGACCGGAAGCTGCTGCAGGAACTGCTCGACTCGCTCGGGGGCAATCACGGTAAGGCCGTCGGGCTTGTGCCAGCCCGAGGCGATCTTGGCGAGGAACTTGTTCGGCGCCACGCCCGCCGAGGCGGTGAGCCCAAGCTCGTCGCGGATGCGCTCCTTGATGCGCTTTGCGATGTTGGTCGCGAGCGGCTCGCCCCAGAGATTTTCCGTGACGTCGAGATAGGCTTCGTCGAGCGAGAGCGGCTCCACGAGCGGCGTGCACGAGCGCAGGATCGCCATCACCTGCTGCGAGACGGCCTTGTAGCGCGCGAAATCCGGCCGCACGATGGCGAGCTGCGGGCACAGGCGCACCGCGCGCGCCATCGGGATCGCCGAGCGCACGCCGAACGCGCGCGCCTCGTAGTTCGCCGCCATCACCACGCCGCGCGATTGCGGCGAGCCGCCGACCGCGAGCGGCTTGCCGCGCAGGCTCGGATCGTCGCGGCTTTCCACCGACGCGTAGAACGCGTCCATGTCGATGTGGATGATGCGCCGGGTTTCGCGGGTCACGGAACAGCTAAGATGCCACGAAGTCATGGAACTGTTCCAGCGCCTCGCCGAAGGTCACGCCGCGGGCATCACGGTCGTCACGCCGAACCCGCGGCTTGCCAGGGTTCTTACCAGCGAATTCGACTCTTTCCAGGTCGCGAAAGGGCTGACTGTCTGGGAAGCGCCGGACATCCTGCCCTTCGGCGCCTTCGTCGAGCGGCTCTGGCAAGACGCGCTCTACTCCGAGCTCGGCGACCGGCTGCCGCTGCTTCTCACACCGGTGCAGGAGCAGCTGTTGTGGCAGGAAGTGATTGCTTCTTCCCGTGAAGGGAAAGATTTGCTGTTTACTGAAACGGCGGCAGTCCACTGCGGTGACGCCTGGCGGCTCATGCATCAGTGGCGGGTTGGAACCGGATGGGGCAATGAAGACGCTTCCGCATTCAACAGCTGGTCTCACGCTTATAAAGCTCGCACCCATGGCGATATCGATGCAGCACGCCTTCCCGACCTCGTCGCCGGCCTGCTCGACAAGCTGAAGAAGCCGCGGCGGCTCCTCGCCTACGCCTTCGACATCCTGCCGCCGCAGACGCGCGAGTTCTTTAACGCCTGCCGCAGGCACGGCATCGAAGTGACGGAAGTCAAGCCGGAAACAACAAAAACATCTTCCATCCGGACTTCCTTCCCCTCGGGTAAAGAAGAGCTGGAGTGCGCAGCCAAATGGGCTCGGGCGCGCCTGGAAGAAGGCCGCGCGCGCATCGGCGTCGTCGTCCCTCAGCTCGCGCAGCGGCGCAGGGAAGTGGTGCGCGTCTTCTCGCGCGTCATGCGGCCGGGCTACCCCCTGCCCGGCGCTGCCAAGACGCCGCTGCCGTTCAACGTCTCGCTCGGCGAGCCGCTCGCCAATTACCCGCTGGCCGACGCCGCCTTGACCCTCCTTGAATTTTCCTTTCAGCCGATCGATTTTCCTCGGGCCAGCAGGCTCCTCCGCTCGCCTTTCCTTGCCGGCGCCGAGTCCGAGATGGCGCGGCGCGCGACGCTCGATGTGCGCCTGCGCAGGAACCTCGAGGCGACGCTCACCCTCGCCGGACTGATCGCCTTCACCGAGCCATGCCCGCTTCTGCGGCAGGCGCTGGAAAGGACGTTTCTTCTCGGGAAAGAAGCCGCCGAGAGAAGCCCTGCCGAATGGGCGCGGCATTTCTCGGCGCTGCTCGAGGCGGCGGGCTTTCCGGGCGAGCGCCCGCTCGACTCGGAGGAGTTCCAGACGCGCGCCAAGTGGCACGAAGTGCTGAGCGAGTTCGCGCGCCTTGATCGCATTTCAAAATCCATGACGGAGAGAAAGGCGCTGGAGACTTTGAAAAAGCTTTGCGCCGACACCGTCTTTCAACCCGAATCCGCCGACGCACCGATCCAGGTCCTCGGCATCCTCGAGTCGGCTGGACTGCGCTTCGACTGCCTGTGGGTGAGCGGCCTGACCGACGACGCCTGGCCGCTCGCCGCGCGGCCCAACCCGTTCATTCCGATCGCGCTGCAGAAGAAGGCCGGCATCCCGCAGGCGAGCGCCGAGGGCTCGCTCGAGCTCGACCGGCGCATCACGCAGGAGTGGGTGGCCGCGGCGGAGGAAGTGGTCTTCTCGTGGCCCGAGAAGGAAGAGGACCGCGACCTCGCGCCCAGCCCTTTGATTCTTTCGATAGGAAAATCCCCGGTCTCGGTGCCGGATTTTCCCCGCTACCGGGACGTTTTGTTTGCTCGCAAGAATCTTTACTCGTTCGAAGACTCGAAAGCACCCCCTGTCCAAGTCAAGCAGGTGCGCGGCGGCACGCGCGTGCTCGCCGACCAGGCGGCCTGCCCGTTTCGCGCCTTCGCGCGCTGGCGCCTCGCCGCGGAGGCGCTCGAGGAGCCCGCGCCCGGGCTGGATGCCAGAAAGAGGGGTTCGCTCCTGCATTACCTCATGAAGCACCTATGGTCGAAGCTGAAAACGAGCCGCAACCTGCGTCACGACCTCGAGCCCGCCATCGCCGAAGCCGCCTCCGCGGCGGTGAAGGAACTAGGCCTCGAGGGCCGCTTCGCCGAGCTGGAGCGCGAGCGCCTCGCCCGGCTCGCGCGCGAATGGCTCGAGATCGAGAAAACGCGCGCTCCCTTTGAGGTGGCTGCGCTCGAAGAAAGACGCACTCTCAATGTCGCCGGGCTGGAGCTCTCGGGCCGCATCGACCGCATGGACCGCCTGGAGAAAGGCGGCCACGCGCTCGTCGACTACAAGACCGGGCAGGCGAGACGCCAGGCCTGGCTCGGCGAGCGCCCCGACGACCCGCAGCTGCCGATCTACGCCGTCTCGGCGCCCGAGAACATCGCCGCGGTGGCCTTCGCGCGCCTGAACCCGGGCGAGATGGCGTTCAGGGGCTTTTCGAACGAAAGGAACCTCCTGCCGAAGGTCGATCTGTATCGCGACTGGCGGGGGCTGCTGGACCAGTGGCGCAAGGAAACCAACGCGCTCGGCACCGCCTTCGCCGCGGGCGATTCGCGCATCGATCCGAAGTACGCGCTCAAGACCTGCCGGCTGTGCGACCTCCAAACGCTCTGCCGGGTCTACGAGAACATCAGTTCTCTGAAGGAAGCGAACGGCGAGTGAAGCCTCTACGCCCCTCCGCGCGGTCTCGGCAAGTCCTTCGCCAGCATGTTCTCCACGGCGGAGAGCACCTCGGCGAAGTGCGGGCGCGCGTGGGGCGAGGACTGCACCCACGCGGCGTAGAGCGTACCGTCCTCGGGCTTCACCGCGAGGATGCCGGGCTCGGTATACAGGTGGTGGTCCTCTCGTTGGGTCAGATACAGCCCGGCTTTGCGCGCGTCATCGGGATTCACGCCGTAGCCGACGCGCAGCTGCTCCAGGCGCCATTCACGCTTCGCGCGCTCGGCGCGCTCGCGCGTGTCGCACGAGAGCGCGATCACGCTCACGCCGTGCTCGGTGAACCGCGGCACCAGGCGCTCGAGCTCGCCCAGCCAATGGCGGCAGATCGGGCAGTGCACGCCGCGGTAGAAGGCGAGCAGCGCGAGCTTCGACGGGTGCTCTTCCGCCAGCCGCCAGGCGCGGCCGCCGACCAGGCCGGCCTCGAAGCCCGGCATCGTGTCTTCGGGGACTGTTCTCATGGGAGTTTCTTCTCGTGGTCATGATAGCCGACCGGGAGAGCCGCAACCTGGCACTCGACTCGAAGCGCTCCTTCATCGTGCAGGCGCCCGCCGGCTCGGGAAAAACCGACCTGCTGGTGAAGCGCTACATCAAGCTCCTCGGCGTGGTCGACAAGCCCGAGGAGATCCTCGCCATCACCTTTACCATCAAGGCCGCCGCGCAGATGAAAGCGAGAATCACCCAAACGCTCGGAAAGGGCGACATTTCACACCGTCTTGGCATCCAAACCATCGACGCCTTCTGCGTCGCGCTCACACGCCAGATGCCGGTGCTGTCGGGCTTCGGCGCGCAGCCGGCGATCGTCGAGGACGCGCACGAGCACTACCGCGAAGCTGCTTTCCGGACTCTGAACGAGCTTTCTGCGGAAGCCGCAAGGCTGCTCGTGCACCTCGACAACAACGTCGAAGCCGCAACCGGCCTCGTTGCCGCGATGCTCGCCAGGCGCGACCAGTGGCTGCGCAAGACCGGTGCGGCACCGACTCGCGAAGAACTGGAAAATGCACTGGTTTCCGAAAGAAAAAGGCTTTTGGCCAGGGCGAGAGCGCTTCATCCGAAATCCTCGGCGGCGTGGGCGGAGAGGATGCTCACCAGGCAGTTCACCTGGCGCAGGGCCGACCCCGAAGCGCAGGCGCTCTCAGGCAACGAGGAGTTGCGCCGCGCGCTTGCGGCGCTGCTCTGCATGCCGCCCGAGCGCTACAGCGACGCGCAGTGGGAAGCGCTCGAGGCGATCCTCAAGCTCCTTCCGGTCGCCACCTCGCATCTCAAGCTCGTCTTCGCCGAGCGCGGCGAGGCCGACTTCACCGAGTTCGTGCAGGCTGCAGTTCGAGCGCTCGGCACCGCGGAAGCACCGAGCGACCTGCTGCTCGCGCTCGACTACCGGATCAAGCACGTCCTGGTCGACGAGTTCCAGGACACCTCGATCTCGCAGTGGGAGCTGCTCGAGCGCCTCACCGCCGGCTGGGAGCCGGACGACGGCCGCACCCTCTTCGTCGTCGGCGACCCGATGCAGTCGATCTACCGCTTCCGGGAGGCCGAGGTCGCGCTTTTCCTACATGCGCGCCGCGAAGGGCTGGGCAACGTGAAGCTGGAGCCGCTCACCCTGACCACCAACTTTCGCTCGCAGGGAAAGCTCGTCGAGTTCTTGAATGCCGCCTTCCCGCGCATCTTGCCGCGCGAGCCCGACGAATCGCTCGGCGCTGTGCCTTACTCCGCCGCCACTTCCCATCATCCCGAGCTTCCCGGAGAGGCGGTCACCTGGCACAACGCCGCCGACCGGCAGGACGAAGCGGAAAAGGTCGTTGAGCTCGTTCGCGCCGCAGAAGGCCGCAGCGCCATCCTCGTGCGCAGGCGCGACGCGCTTGCCGAGATCGTTCCTGCGCTGAAGGCCGCAGGCATCCGCTACCGCGCCATCGAGATCGAGCGCCTCGGCGAGAAGCAGGTGGTGCAGGATCTCTACGCCCTCGCGCGCGCCCTCACGCACCTGGGCGACCGTGTCGCCTGGCTGTCCATCCTGCGCGCCCCCTGGCTTGCCTTGTCTCTGGACAAACTTCTTGAAATCGCGGGCGCCGACCGCCACAAAACCATCTGGGAGCTGATCAAGGACGATCTCTTCCTTGAGCGCTTCACGCGCATTCTCGCCCCCGCCATCGCCAACCGCTCGCGCGGCAGCCTGCGCGACCGCGTCGAAGGCGTCTGGCTCGCGCTCGGCGGCCCGGCCTGCGTCGAGGACGCCACCGACCTCGAGGACGCCGAGGTCTTCCTCGACGAGCTGGAGAAGCTCGAGCACGCCGGCGACCTCGAGGATCTCGGCGCGCTTACTGAGCGCCTCGAGAACCTCTACGCGCTCCCTGACGTCGCCGCGGGTGACGACGACCTGCAGATCATGACCATCCACAAGGCGAAGGGCCTCGAGTTCGACACCGTCATCGTCCCCGGCCTCGATCGCGGCCCCGGCCGCAGCGACCCGCCGCTGTTTCTTTGGAAGGAGAGGGTCGGTTCTGGCCCCCCTGACAAGGGGGGTACGGGGGGGTTGCTTCTCGCCCCCATTAAGGAAATCGGCACCGACAGGGACCTCGCGTACGAATACCTGAAAGACCTCGACGCCGAAGCCGAGGACACCGAGTCCTCGCGCCTTCTCTACGTCGCCGCCACCCGCGCAGAAAAGCGCCTGCACCTGCTCGCCTGCTTGCCGTGCGACGAGCACGGCGATCTGAAAAAGCCGCTCGCTCACTCACTTCTCGCGCGCGCCTGGCCCGCGGCTGAGGAGCACTTTTCTGCAGCGACTGGACGGCTGCGGGTTGCCGCGACCAGGCGCGCTCCGATGCCGGTAACGCTCAAGCGCCTCGCCTCCGGCACAGTGCTTCCCGAGGTGCCAGACGCTGTGCGCTGGACAGCGCCAACGGAACGCCGGGTGGACGAAGAAGAGATCGAATTCTCGTGGGCTGGTGAAACCGCTCGCCAAGTCGGTACCGTCGTCCACCGATGGCTTCAGCGCATCGCGGACGACGAGCTGCGCGGCTGGAACGCGAAGCGCATCGAATCCTCGAAGACATTGTTTGGAAGAGAGCTTGCCCGCCGCGGTGTTGCCCCGGCCGAGCTGGAGCGATCCGCCGAATTGGTCGCCACTGCGCTAAAGAACACGTTAAGCGATGAGCGTGGGTGCTGGATTCTAAGCCAGCATGCCGAGGCGCGAAGCGAGTACAGGATGCGCGTGCGCGCGCACGAGGGCCCGCGTACCTATGTGATGGACCGTGTGTTTCGCGACCTGGACGGTACGCTCTGGATCGTGGACTACAAGACGAGCCGCCACGAAGGCGCCGAGCTCGAGACGTTTCTCGACCGCGAGCGCGAACGCTACGCCTCGCAGCTCGAGTCCTACGTTGCAGCGGTCAAGGAAGCGCGTGCCGGGCTCTATTTCCCGCTGCTTAGGGGCTGGCGGGAGCTCACGTGATCCCAGCCCGCATGAAACGACTGCATGAATCTTCTTGAAACAAAAGAAATGCTACCAGCCGTTCGCTCCCGGACCCGGTGGGCTCGACTGGGCGAACCAGCCGGTGCCAGCGCTGTCGGACCTGCTGGAATACGCGCTTGCGCTGTCGGCGTGGAAGCAGATAATGGACCGTGTGTTTCGCGACCCGGACGGCACGCTCTGGATCGTGGACTACAAGACGAGCCACCACCAAGGTGCCGACCTCGAGGCGTTCCTCGACCGCGAGCGCGAACGCTACGCGCCGCAACCCCGGGCTTACGTTGCTGCGACCGAGCGCGCGCGGGCCGGTACTTTCCACTGATCAACGGCTGGCGGCGGCTGGGTTCGCGCCGGCGCAACATCGGGAGAGCCGAATGAGAACACTGATCTTCATGCTCGCGGCGGCGCTCGCGCCGGCGGTGCAGGCGGCGCCGCAGGAGCAGGTCTGGTCGCTGGCGAAGAAGGAGAAGCCGGCGGTGGTCGAGACGCTGCGCGAGCTCGTCAACATCGAATCGGGGAGCCGCGACAAGGAGGGGCTCGACCGCCTGGCGGCGCGCCTCGGCGAGACGCTCGCGGCGCTCGGCGCGAAGCTGGAGTTCTACGAGCCGAACGCGGCCGACATCTATCGCCTCTTCGACACGCCGAAGGAGATCGGCAAGGTGGTGGTCGCGCGCTTTCAGGGCGGCGGCGCGCGGCGGATCATGCTGCTCGCGCACATGGACACGGTCTATCCGCGCGGCACGCTCGCCAAGCGGCCGTTCCGCGTCGAGGGCGCGAGAGCCTACGGCCCGGGGATCGCCGACGACAAGGGCGGCGTCGCACTTATCCTGCATACGCTGGCAATGCTGAAGGCGATGCACTACCGCGGCTACGGCACGCTCACGGTGGTGATCAACGGCGACGAGGAGATCAGCTCTCCCGGCGCGCGCGCATTCATCCAGCGCGCCGGCGCCGAGCACGACTTCGTCTTCTCCTGCGAGCCAAGCCTGGCGACGAAGGCAGGCGAGATCGCGCTCGCAACGAGCGGCATCGGCCTGGCGACGCTGACGGTGCGCGGCAAGTCCGCGCACGCGGGCGTGAACCCGGAGCTCGGCAGGAACGCGATCGTCGAGCTCGCGCACCAGATCCTGCAGACGAGCGACCTGTCGGACGCCGGGAGCCGCATCAAGTTCAACTGGACGCTCGCGAGCGGCGGCCAGACGCGCAACGTCATCCCCGAGCTCGCCACCGCCTCGGCGGACGTGCGCGTCAACCGCGTCGCCGACTTCGACGTCATCGAGAAGCGCTTCCGCGAGCGCGTGCAGAAGAAGACGATCGCCGACGCGCAGGTGGAAGCCGGCTTCGAGCGGCGGCGGGCGCCGCTCGTCGCCACCGACGCCTCGCGCGCGCTCGCGCGACGCGCCCAAACGGTCTACGCCGAGCTCGGCCTGAAGCTGCCGGTGGACGAAAGCGGCAACGGCGGCGGTACCGACGCCGCGTTCGCCGCCGCCTCGGGCAAGCCGGCGGTGGCGGAGAGCTTCGGCTTCGGCGGCTTCGGCTACCACTCCTCGGAGGAGGAGTACGTCGAGCTCGACTCGATCGAGCCGCGCCTCTACCTGCTGACGCGGCTCATCATGGACGCTTCGCGCTGAATCTGGAACCAAAAGGCAGGCCGGTGCGCATCGGCTTCCTCGTGCCGCCGGGCAACCCGACAGTGGAGGTGGAGATGATCGCGCTCGCACCGCCTGAGGTCTCGGTGCACTTCACGCGCATGGTGGCGCACGGCGCGGCCGGTTCTCACCAGGGCCAGGAGGAGCGAAACCGCAGCCAGATCGCGCACCTCTCCGAGAACGTTGCGCTCCTCGCCATGGTCGCGCCCAGGGTCATCGTGCTCGCGCACACCGCGACCAGCTACACGCTCGGCAAGAAGGGCGAGGCGGAGCTCGTCGCGCGCATGCAGCGCGAGACCGGCATCCCCTTCATCACCGCGTTCGGCAGCGTGCTCGCCGCACTTGCGCACCTCGGCGTGAAGCGCGTCGCCCTGGGCACGCCCTACGACGCCGACGCCACCGCGAAGGGCAAGGCGAGCCTCGAGGCGCACGGCATGGAGGTGGTCAGCGTCGGGCGCCTGGAGAACGTGAAGAACATCTACGAGGAAACCGCGGAGCGGGCACACGGTCTCGCGCGCCGCATCGACGTGCCGCAGGCGCAGGCTGTGTTCCTGAGCGGCGTCGGCATGCCTACGATCGCTTCGCTTGCACGTATGGAGCGCGACCTCGGCAAGCCCGCCGTGTCCGCCGCCGCCGCGATGATGTGGAACGCGCTACGCCTCGCCGGCGTCACGACACCGATTCCCGGCTTCGGACGGTTGCTTTCTGAAAAAAGACAATTTTTGAAATCATGAGCGAAACGGCAAAGCTCGGTCCGATCGCGGTGATGGGCGCAGGAGCAGTGGGCTGCTACTACGGCGGCATGCTCGCGCGCGCGGGCCACGACGTGACGCTGGTCGGCCGCGCGCAGCACGTCGAGGCGGTGCGGAGGACGGGGCTGCGTGTGGAGGCGAAGGCCTTCGACGCGAGCGTTCCCATGCGTGCGAGCGAGGAGGCGAGGGGCGCGCGCGGCGCGAAGCTCGTGCTTTTCTCCGTCAAATCGCCCGATACGGAGCGCGCCGGCGCGGCACTCGCGCCGCACCTCGAGCGCGACGCCTTCGTCCTCAGCCTGCAGAACGGTGTCGACAACGCGGAGCGCCTCGCCGCCACGCTCGGGCGCGAGGTGGTGCCCGCCGTCGTCTACGTCGCGGTCGAGATGGCGGGTCCCGGGCACGTACGGCACCACGGCCGCGGCGAGTTGGTGATCGGGCGCTCGGCGGCGAGCGCGCGCATCGCCGCGGCATTCGGCGCCGCGGGCGTGCCGGTCGAGGTGTCGGACAACGTGAGCGGCGCGCTGTGGGCCAAGCTCATCGTCAACTGCGCCTACAACGCGCTCTCGGCGATCACCCAGCTTCCGTATGGCCGCATGGTGCAGGGCGACGGCGTGCCCGCGGTCATGCGTGATGTGGTGGACGAATGCCTGGCCGTGGCGCGCGCCGCGGGCGTGGAGGTGCCTGGCGACATCCGGCAGTCGGTCCCGCGGATCGCGCAGACCATGCCCGGGCAATTCTCTTCCACCGCCCAGGACCTCGCGCGCGGCAAGCCCACCGAGATCGATCATCTGAACGGCCTGGTGGTGCGCAAGGGCGAGGCGCTCGGCGTTCCCACCCCGGCCAACCGCCTGCTCGTCGCGCTGGTGAAGCTCCTCGAGGAACGGGGTTCGCCGCGCGAATGAAAGCCACCTACTTCAGCAGGTTCGGCGGCCCGGAGGTCCTCCAGTACGGGGTCCTGCCCGACCCGGTCCCCGCCAGCGGGGAAGTCGTCGTCGACATCCACGCGGCGAGCGTCAATGCGGCCGACTGGAAGATGCGCGCGGGGCAGTACTCCCACGGCATCCCCCTTCCGCATGTCCCGGGCCGGGACTTTTCAGGCGTGGTGGCCGCGCTCGGCGAGGCGGCGAAGGACTTCAAGCTCGGCGACGCGGTGTTCGGCGTGTGCGAAGTGCCGCGCGAAGGCGCCTACGCTGAGAAGATCGCGATCCGGCAGGAGATCCTCGCGAGGAAGCCGGGGAGCCTGACCCACGCGCAATGCGCGTCGATCGGGCTCGCGGGCCTCACGGCGCTCGTCTCGATCGAGGACACGCTCAAGCTGAAAGCGGGCGAGACGATCCTCATCCACGGCGGCGCGGGCGGAGTCGGGGGCTTCGCCATCGCGCTCGCCCGGCACCTCCGCGCGCGCGTCGTCACGACCGCGAGCGCGGCGAACCACGACTACGTGCGAGCGCTCGGCGCGCACGAGGCGATCGACTACCGTACGCAGGACTTCACGCAGCTCGTTTCCGGCTGCGACGCGGTCTTCGACACGGTGGGCGGAGACGTCACGCTGAGGAGCTTCGCGGTCCTTCGTCCAGGCGGGCGCCTCGCGAGCGTCGCCTCGGGCGCGGCCGTTCCAGCCTCGCCGCGTTCCGACGCCGCGTCGCTGCGGCCGAAGGTCAACCGCGATCGCCCGCATCTCGATCGGATCGCGGCGCTGGTCGTGCAAGGCGTGGTTCCGCTCCCCGCGATCGTCGAATATCCGCTCGCCGAGGCGGCGGCCGCCCACCGAGTGAGCGAACTTCGTCACCTGCGCGGCAAGCTGGTCCTCCGGGTGCGTTAGTTGCCCCGCGCCATCGTTGCAGCCGTGCAGTTGTCCAGCGTGAGCGACGTCGAGTTCGACGCATCGCTGACCGAGCTGCGCCAGCTCGCGAAGACGCTGGGGTTCGAGGTGGTCGGCAAATTTACGCAGAAGCGCGCCGGGTTCGACAAGACGGCCTACTTCGGGACCGGTAAAAGGAAAGAACTTAAAGAACAAATTTTGGAAAACCACGCCGAAATTATCTTGATCGACCACGAAATCTCCCCATCGAAGGCGTTCAACCTGGAGAAGGAGGCCGGCTGCGAGGTGATGGACCGGACCATGGTGATCCTCGAGATCTTTCACCGCCACGCGAGCTCGCGCTTCGCGCGCGCGCAGGTCGAGATCGCGCGCCTGGGGTACATGGCGCCACGCCTGCGCGAAGCCGCCAAGCAGGCCGGGCCGAAGGACCGGGCGCGCAGCGGCACCGGCGGCCGCAGCGGCGGCGAGTCGCACGGCGAGCTCGACCGGCGCAAGATCCGCGACCGCATCACCGAGCTGCAGAAGGAGCTCGACGCGATGGCCGTCGAGCGCAAGACGCAGCGCGCCCGGCGCCAGGAGCGCCAGGGGCTCGCGCGCGTGGCGCTCGTCGGATACACGAATGCGGGCAAGTCCACGCTGATGCGCGCGCTGACGGGAAGCGAGGCGCTGGTCGCGGACAAGCTCTTCGCGACGCTCGATACCACGGTGCGGGCCCTGCACCCGGAGAGCATTCCGCGCGTGCTCGTCAGCGACACGGTCGGCTTCATCAAGAATCTTCCTCACGGGCTGGTCGCATCGTTCAAGTCGACGCTCGATGAAGCGCTCGAGGCGTCCCTGCTCGTCCACGTCGTCGATGCAAGCGATCCCGGCTTCGAGCGCCAGATCGCGGTGACCGAGGAAGTGCTCGACGAGATCGGCGCGCAGGACCTGCCGCGCCTCGTCGTCTTCAACAAGATCGACCGCGCCGGCGATGAGGCAGCGTTGCGCGCAAAGTATCCCGGATGCGTCGTGATCAGCGCGCGCCGCAAAGCCGACATCGCGCGGCTCCGCGAGGCGATCGAGTCGTTCTTCCAGGAGCGCCTCGTCGAAGCCGAGCTCTTCCTCCCCTGGTCGGCGCAGAAGCAGCGCGGGCACATCTTCGACACCTGTACGGTGCTTGAGGAGCGCGCCGATGGCGAGGGCGTGTTCCTGCGCGTCCGTGGCGAGCCCGAGGCCGTGAAGCGCCTGAGCGAGCAATTCGGCCGGAGAACTCCCGCTGCGTAGCGGCGGCGGCGAGAAGGCGTAGCATGGCGGCACAGCAACCGAGGGAACAAGAAAAGCCGGCCGCAACCATGGGAGATCAGGGTGGACAAAACCTGGGAAGTGGATGAGGCGAACACTGTAAAGGCGCACTTTGGCGGCTTCGGCAAGAAGATCGTCACGGTCAACGGAAGCGAGGTTCACAACTCCCGCAAGATGGGGCCCAAGGGAACGATTCCGTTCTCGCTGCCGGACGGCCGGAGCGCGGTGCTCTCGGTCAAGCCGCAATTCATAGGGGTCCCCGCCATCGACCTGAGGGTCGACGGGAACCTGGTGGTCGAGACCAGCAAGAAGCCGATCAAGTGCGCGGCCTGCGACACGGTCGCGAAGCCCTACGACCGCTTCTGCGGGAAATGCGGCAAGGCGATGCCGACCGCGGAGGACTACGAGCTGCAGAAGAACGTGAAGGCGGCGACCAGCGCCATCAAAGTCCTCGCGGTGCTCTTCGTGATCGCCGGGATCGCCTTTTTCTTCATCACCAAGGGCACAACCGATACAGCGCTCGTGAAGCTAGAGGGAATGGACCCGGGAGCGACGTATCCGACCTCCATCGATGGACGGACCTACACCGTGGGCGAGCTGCGCAGGCAGCTCGCCTGGGAGCCGTGGGGCGCGCTGATCGTGAATCTCATCCTCGCGGCGATCATGCTGGCGCTTTCGCTCTGGGCTAGGCGCTCGCCGCTGCCGGCGGTGCTGGTCGCGACCGCGACCTACGCGGTGGTCATCGCCGCCGCCGCCATCAGCAACCCGGCAACGCTGGGGCAGGGCCTGCTGATGAAGATCATCATCATCGCGTTCCTGATCAAGGGGATCAAAGCCGCGCTGGCGTTGCGCACCGCGAGTGCCTGAAGCAGGCCAGCAGTGCTCCGCTTGCCAAAGGCGCGTGCGTAGCGGCACGCAGTTCTGCCCTGGCTGCGGACAAGCCCTCGTCGTATCGACGCTAACAGCGGCGCCAGCACCGGCGCTAGCGCCCGGGCGCGACGCCGCGCGCGTATCGAGCGCGCGATTCATCGAGCATTGGGGCGAGCTGAAGCGCTTGGCCTGGCTGTTCGGCCTGCTCCTTGCCACTTCGTTCGTGTTCGGCATCGCCTGGCGATCGGCCACTTCGCCATGGCTGGACGTCATCGCGAGCACCATCGGCGCGGCGATCGTTCTCGTCGCGGTCGCCCTGCGCTATCGAGAGCTGCTTTTTCTTTTCCAGCTCCGTCCGTCGGGGCTGCGCGACGCGGCCGCGCTCGTCGGGATCGCATTCCTGTTCGTGGCCCTTGCGAGTGCGTATTTCTGGGCGATCGAGCTGCTGGGCGTCCCGGTGGCGTCTATGACTACGACGTTTACGCGTGCCGGCTGGCCGCTATGGGCGATGTTTCTGCTGCTCAGCGTGATGCCTGCGGTCTTCGAGGAGCTTGCGTTCCGCGGCGTGATCCAGTCCTCGCTCGAGCGCATACTCAACGTGCGGGATGCGTGGCTCATCCAGGCCGCCCTGTTCAGCGTCCTGCATCTGTCTCCGCTGATGTTCCCCAGCCACTTCCTGATGGGGCTGTGCTTCGGCTACATGCGCCGGCGTTCCCGGAGCATCTATCCCGGCATGCTGCTGCACGCGTGCTGGAACGCACTCGTCGTGCTCGAGGAGCTTTCTGCCTGAAGCATTGGATACCATAGCCCCATCATGGGCGCCGAGGAGCCCATGACGCGCGACGCGCGCGTGCCGTCGATCGGCGGCGGCGCGACCGAGGTGATGCTGGAAGAGGTCGCGAAGCGGCTCTGACGCGCTTCGGCAACATAGCCTCCCTCCCGTGTTACATTTGCGGCCGCAGGGTCCCAACCGATCTCAGGAAATGGAACGACATGGCTACAGGCACCGTGAAGTGGTTCAACGACTCCAAAGGCTTCGGATTCATCACGCCGGATGACGGCGGGAAGGATCTGTTCGCCCATCACAGCTCGATCCAAGGCTCGGGCTTCAAATCCCTGAAAGAGGGCCAGAAGGTCTCTTTCGACGTCACGCAAGGGCAGAAGGGCCCGGCCGCGGCAAACATCAAGCCGCTGTAATCGCGGCGGCACCGGCGCCGCCTGCCGCGATTCTGAAGGCCGCGGGCGTGCAGCCGACGAACTAGGGTCGCGGCTCAGGGCGTGGTCGGAATGTCGACCGCGATCCACACCGCCGGCACGCCGCCGCGGTTCTCCGCCCAGTGCGTGGTCGCCTTCCCCTCGGCGAATCCCTCGCCGGTGCGTACCACGACGTCGGGCCTGCCTTGCGGGTGGTAGGTGACCTCGCCCTGCAGGAAGTAGCTCACTGCCGGCCGGTCCTTGTGGCTGTGCAGGCCGATGACGCCGCCGGGCGCGAGCGTGATCTTGCGCATGCGCAGCGCGCGGCCCTTGACCGAGTCGATCTCCTCCGTGAGCTCGAGCGAGCGTAGCGCCTCGGCGCCCAGTCCCTTGTTCTCCGCCGGTGGCTTCATCTGGCCGACGGCCAAGCCCGCGGCAAAGCCGAGCGCCAGCGAAGATACGACTAGGGACATCCCCAGCTTTCTGGTGCGAAGCATGCGGGCTCCTTTGTTGGATGTGCGGCTAGGATAAACTTGCTGCAGTCAAACAGGGGCGGATATGAACATGCACGGTCGCCGGCGCTTCGTCGCCGGATTGGGGGCAGCCTTTGCCGTCGGCACGATGAGCCTCGCGGTACGCGCCGCGATGGGACCCGACGACAAGTTCGATCTCGTCATCAAGGGCGGCGAGCTGCTCGATCCGGGCCAGAAGCTGCGCGCCAGGCGCGACATCGGCATCCGCGCCGGCAAGATCGAGGCGATCGAGGCGGACATTCCGGCGGCGCGCGCCTCGCGCCTGCTCGACGCCTCCGGCCGGCTGGTGCTACCTGGGCTCGTCGACCTGCACTCGCACGTCTATCCGTACGGCTCGGCGATCGGCATCCCGGCGGACGAGCTGATCGCGTTCCAGGGCACGACGACGATGGTCTCAGCCGGCGACGCCGGCGCGAACAATTTCGCCGCGTTCAGGCGCTACGTCGCGGCGCAGACGCGCACGCGCCTCTACGCCTTCGTGCACATCGCGAACATCGGCCTCGCCGGCTTCCCCGAGCCCGAGCTTTTCCACCTTGGCTTCGCGCATCCTGAGGAAGCCGGCCGCACGGTGGCCGAGAACGCGGACATCGCGATCGGCGTCAAGGTGCGCATGTCGGAGAACGTCATCAACCAGGCCGGCGTCGAGCCGCTAAAGCGCGCGATCCGCGCCTGCGAGATCGCGGGCGGCGACGCCCGCGTGATGTGCCACATCGGGGGCGTCGCCACGCCGCAGCTGATGATGGAGATCCTGAACACGCTGCGCCCGGGCGACATCCTGACGCACTGCTTCTCCGGCGCCCCGAACAACGCCGGCAAGTTCACCAACATTGTCGAGGAAGGCAAGCTGCTGCCGGAGGCACTCGCGGCGAAGAAGCGCGGCGTGCTGTTCGACATCGGCCACGGCGGCGGCAGCTTCGACTTCACGGTGGCGGAAGCGGCGATGCAGCAGGGCTGCATGCCCGACACGATCTCCTCCGACATCCACGTGTTTTCCGGCAACTCGCCCGGCATGCCCTACCTGACCTGGGTGATGAGCAAGTTCATGGCGCTCGGCTTCACGCTCGAGCAGGTGGTGCAGATGGCCACCGCCGTGCCCGCGCGCCTCATCAACCGCATGCCGAAGCTCGGCGCGCTGCAAGTCGGCGGGCCAGGGGACGCGACGCTGATCGAGGTCGTCCAGGGACCGGTCGAGTTTGTCGACACGCGCAACAACAAGCGCCCGGGGAAGGCCTATATCAAGCCGGTGCAGGCCGTGCTCGCCGGCGTGCCTTTCGGCCGGCCTTACCAGGCGCCGTTCTCGGTGCGGTGACTAGCCGTCCCCGTAGGGCCGCGTGATGATCTCGAGCAGGGTGGCCGCTCGGGTCCTGGAAGTAGACGCCGCGGCCGCCGTCGTGGCGGTTGATCCGGCCCTTCTCCTTCCGGCCGGGATCGGCCCAGTAGTCGAGACCGCGCTCCTTGATGCGGCCGAAGATCTGGTCGAACTCCTTCTCGCTCACGAGGAAGGCGTAGTGCTGCATCTGCACGTCCATGCCGTCGGCGTCGAGGAAGGCGAGGGTCACCCCTCGTTGCCGAGCTCGATATCGAGGAAGTCGTAGGCTGCGGCGCGGGCAGGCCGAAGAAGCCGGCGAAGAAGTCAGCGGCGGCGCGCTTGTCCACCGAGTGGACGATGGCGCGGTTGAGCTTGACGGCCATGGCGTTAGGATAAGGCATGAGCGCGCGGATCCTGGCCGCCGTCCTGCTTGCTGCATTCGCGGCTCCGGCGCAGGCCGCCTACCCGGAAAAGCCCATCCGCTTCGTCGTTCCGTCCGCTCCCGGAACATTACTGGTCCTGAAGCGGTGATCGTCAACGGCGCCGTGGTCCGGCGCGAGGGAAGGCCGATCGGCGCGCGGCCCCGGGCGGGTGCTCGCGCGCACCGCGTGAATCAAGGCCAATAGGTCAAGAACCAGCCGAGCAGCGCCAGCGCGGCGATCAGCGCCGCGAAACTCCACTTCATCCTGCGGCGCGTAGGGGCGACGGTCAGGTCTTCGTGCTTCAGCAGGTTCCGGTAGGCCGCGGTGCGGTTTCCAGGTTCGACGCGTTTTGCGTGCATGCGCGCGATGATGCGCCAAGCTGACGGGGATTGGTAGACTGGCCGCGCCTGTACAAGAGGAGGGCAACGATGCTCGACGCCTCGCGGCTCGAAGCGGTGATGCGCTATCACGAGCGCACGAAGCATCACTTCAACCGCTTCGCCCCAGGACCCGGCCAGCTCGACTGGGCGAACCAGCCAGATCCGTTCCGGCGCTACGCGGGCGCACCGCTCATACAGTTGACGATCCTGAAGACCGAGGAGGAGCCGCTCCCACCAGCGTACGAGAGCCTGTACGCGTCGCGCGCGGTGTCGGGCGCGCCGGTGTCGGTGCGAGCGCTCTCGCGCCTGCTCGAATACGCGCTCGCGCTGTCGGCGTGGAAGCAGGCAGGCGGGACGCGCTGGGCGCTGCGCGTGAATCCGTCGAGCGGGAATCTGCATCCGACCGAGGGCTACGTGCTGATCGGCGGGATCGCAGAGCTTGGCGGGACGCCGGGGCTATTCCACTACGCGCCGGCGGAACATGGTCTGGAGCGGCGCGCCGATTGCCCACCGGCGCTGTTCGGGCGGCTGATGCGCGGATTCCCGCCGCAGACATTCCTGGTGGGCTTGTCGTCGGTCTACTGGCGCGAGGCGTGGAAGTACGGCGAGCGCGCCTTCCGCTACTGCCAGCACGACGCCGGCCACGCGATCGGCACGCTGCGCATCGCGGCGGCGACGCTCGGCTGGTCGGCGCGAGTGCTGGACGATGTTGCGGACGCGACCCTCGAAGCGCTGCTCGGCCTCGACCGCGCCGCCGACTTCGAAGGCGCCGAGCGGGAGAGCGCGGAGCTTCTAATGGCGGTGTGGCCGGGCGATACCGCCGCAGTGCCGCTGCATCTGGATATGCAATTGGTAAAGGAGCTCGCAAGGCAGCGCTGGTACGGCAAGGCGAACCGGCTAAGTCCGGAGGACCCCGTGCCTTGGGAGATCATCGATACCGTCTCGGCGGCGTCGCGAAAACCGTGAATTCTTCAGGACAAATCATTCGCCAGCGGCGAAGCCTTCTCGCCTGTGATGGAAGCACTTCGATCCCGGCCGAGCGCTTCTACCGCATGCTTGAGCGCGTCATGCCGCACGTCGAGCTGGATCTCGCCCATCGTCCCATGCCCTGGGACGCGATTCCCTGGAAGCCGGCGATCCACTTCGGCCTGTTCGTGCACCGCGTGGAGGGCATCGATCCGGGCCTGTACGCGCTCGCGCGCGACCCCGCCAAGGCGAAGAAGCTCAAGGCAAGCACGCACGCGCACTTTGCTTGGCAATCGCCGCCGGGCTGCCCCGAGAGCCTCCCGCTCTATCTGCTCGAGCGCGGCAACGCGAGGCAGCTCGCGACGCAGGTGAGCTGCCGCCAGGACATCGCCGGCGAGGGCGCGTTCTCGCTCGGCATGATCGCCGAGTACGAGGAACAGCTGGTTGCGCACGGGCCGTGGTTCTACCGGCGCCTCTTCTGGGAGGCGGGCGCGATCGGGCAGGTACTGTACCTCGAGGCGGAGGCGGCCGGCGTGCGCGCGACCGGCATCGGCTGCTTCTTCGACGATCCGGTGCACGACGTCTTCGGCTTCAGGGACCTCGCGTTCCAGTCGCTGTATCACTTCACCGTCGGAGGTCCAGTCGACGATCCGCGCCTCACCACGCTTCCGCCCTACGGCGCGCGAGTTAAGGGCCGCACAGGCCCGATGGACTTGCCGTAGGGGCCCCCAGGCGGAAAGTCGACCATGACGCGCACTGGCTGCAAGTGTCGACGTCTGTAAGAGTCTATTCGGCGCCGCGGTAAAAGTCTGTGCGATATCGGGCGTTCGCCATAGCGTTTCGCGCGCCGCGCGTGTAGGGTCGAAATCGTCCGCACAGCGCGAAGGTGTGACATGAGAACGAATCGGGACTGCACTCGGGGTGCACGGATTCTGCGGCTTGAGGCCGACGTCGCCACGTGGGCGATGAGTTTGCTCGTCGCGGGGTTGATCTTGATGACTGCCTGCGTGGCACGCGCGCAGGATCTTGCCAAGCCGATGGTGCTGGTGGCTTCGCCGGACCTGGCGGGGCTCTACAGCCACACGGCGTTGATCGTGGTGCCGATGGGCGACAGGCACGTCGGGTTTATTCTCAATCGCGCGACCGATGCCAGGCTTGCGACCCTATTTCCCGAGCACGCGCCTTCCGCAAAGGTCACCGATCCGCTCTTTTTCGGCGGCCCTGAGGCGGCGGGCGCCATCTTCGCGCTGCTGCGGCGGGATCCGGGGCAGCCGTCGATACGCCTCTTCGACGATCTCTTCGTGACCGGCAATGGCAAGAACATCGACCGCATCATCGAGCAGACGCCGAACGACGCACGCTACTTCGTCGGATTCGTCGGCTGGACGGCGGGCGAGCTCGCGAAGGAGATCGAGGGCGGCTTCTGGTACGTGGGCGAGCCGGACGCGGCGCTGGTGTTCCAAAAGAACACCGACGCGATGTGGGAGGAGTTGGTGACGCGGCTCGGCAACGGGCACGCGGTGGGCAGAGGCCTGCAAGCGATCTGACGTCCTGAAACCGCGACCGTTGGAGTAGATTCAGCGGCATTCCGGCATGGAAATGCCGCCCAGCGCGCTTCCCCTTGACCGCCATCTTCAGCTTCGGCCGTTTTGAATTGCTGCCGGCAAGCCGCCAATTGCTGTTGGACGGGCGAGCGGTGGCGATCGGCGCGCGCGCATTTGAATTCCTGATCTCGAGGCGCCCGATCCGCGGCGCCGGGATCGTCGCCGTTTGACTTATGAGCCGTAGTACGGCGATCGCCGCCAGCGAGAAGTACTTTGACGGCGGCGGGTTCGCGGCCGACCTCGCGCGCCGTGTGGCGATTCCTACAGAAAGCCAGAACCCGGCGCGGCGCGCCGAGCTGGCGGCCTACCTGGAGGCCGAGCTCGAGCCATGCCTTGCGCGCATGGGAATGAGCTGCAAGGTGCTCCCCAATCCGTCAGGCAAGGGAGGGCCGTTTCTCGTGGCCGAGCGCATCGAGAATGAAAACCTCACTACCGTCCTGATGTACGGACATGGCGACGTGATCCGGGGTCAGGAGGAGCAGTGGCGCAGCGGCCTCAGCCCATGGGTCCTCGCGCAGGAAGGCGACCGGCTCTACGGCCGCGGCACTGCAGACAACAAGGGTCAGCACACGATCAACCTCGCCGCCGCGGAAATCGTGGTGCGCACGCGCGGCCGGCTGGGTTTCAATCTCAAGGTGCTGATCGAGACGGGCGAAGAGCTCGGCTCGCCGGGACTGAGGGAATTTTGCGAGCAGAACAAGCAGCTGCTCGCCGCCGACGTGCTGATCGCCTCCGACGGCCCGCGCCTGCAGCCCGGGCGGGCGACGATCTTTCTGGGCTCGCGCGGCGCGCTGAATTTCAACCTGAGCATCGACCTGCGCAAAGGCGGGCATCACTCCGGAAACTGGGGCGGGCTGCTGCGCAATCCGGGCATCGTGCTCGCACATGCCATTGCGTCCATCACCGACGCGAGGGGCTCGATCCGCGTCCCGGAATGGCGCCCGGATTCGCTTACGCCGTCGGTGCGCTCCGCGCTGTCCGACCTTGCCGTGGATGGTGGAGGAGACGGCCCTCAGATAGACGACGACTGGGGCGAACCCGGGCTGACGCCCGCCGAGCGCGTGTTTGGGTGGTGCAGCTTCGAGGTGCTCGCATTCGTGACGGGAGATCCCGAGCGGCCGGTCAATGCGATTCCTCCACGAGCGAGCGCCTATTGCCAGCTGCGCTACGTCGTAGGCGTCGATCCGGCCGGCATTCTTCCCGCCTTGCGGCGGCATCTCGACCGCCACGGCTTTTCGCTCGTCAGGATCGAGCCGGCGCGGGACACGATGTTCGTCGCGACGCGGCTCGATCCCGGGGCGCCGTGGGTCAAATGGACGCTCGCTTCGATTGAGCGCACTACGGGGGAAAGGCCGGCCGTCCTGCCCAATCTCGGCGGCTCGCTGCCGAATGAAGTCTTCGCTCATGTCCTCGGCCTGCCAACGGTGTGGATTCCGCACTCGTACGCCGCCTGCTCGCAGCACGCGCCGAACGAGCACCTGCTCGCGTCGGTGGCGCGCGAGGCGCTTCAGATCATGACGGGCATTTACTGGGACCTGGGCGAATGACGGATTTTGTGCGCCGCACCTCCCTCTTCTGCGCGATCGCGTTGACGATCGCCCTGCTCCTGGCCGCCGTCATGCCCTCCGCGGGACAGGTATTCGGAGGCGAGCTTCATCGAGGGGCGCACTTGATTTCATTCGCGGCTCTCGCCCTTGCTTGGAGGTGGGCACTGCCGCGAGTGCCCACCACGATGGTCGCGCTAGGCGTCATCGGATTCGCCTTCTTCCACGAGGCCATCGAAATATTCGGCCACGGCCATCCTTACGAGATGGAAGATGCGCTCATTGATGCGTCTGGGGCGCTCATCGGCCTGATCCTTGCGCAGGTCGCGAAGAAGATCGGGAGCATCAAGTAGCTGGTCCTGACCCAGCGGGGAAGGTCACCTGTTATTTCTGTAAAGTTCCACTATGAACCATGAATCCATTATCCGATCCGCGTTTATCTTCTTAGTTAGAAACAAGATGCGCAGCGCCCCCACCGTCCTCGGAATCACCATCGGCATCGGCGCCGTGATCTGCGTGGTGGCGATCGGCAAAGCAGGGAAAGGCGAGCCCGGCGAAGATCAACTACGGCTCGGCCGGCGTCGGCGGCGCGAATCATGTGGTGACCGAGCTGTTCAAGCGCTCGGCCGGGATCGACCTCACGCACGTTCCGTTCCGAGGCATGGGCGACGCGATGACGGGCTTGATGACCGGATCGGTCGACGTTCTCATCACCGTCCTCCCCACCGCAATAAGCAACCTGAAGGGCGGCAGAATTGTTCCGCTGGCGGTGACTTCCCGCGAGCGCTCGAAAGTCCTGCCCGGCGTGCCAACGGCGGCCGAGGCGGGCGTACCCGGGTTCGTCGCCTCGAACTGGGTAGGACTCACCGCGCCCAAGGGAACTCCGCGGAATGTGATCGATTGGTTGCACAGCGCGGTCGTCAGAGCCCTGTCGGCCGCCGATGTCAAGGAACGGTTCGACGCACTGGGCGCCGAGCCTTCGGGGATCCGCCCTGAGGAGTTCGCCCAGGTGCTGCGCGATGATGCCAGACGATGGGGGGAGGTGATTCGCGCCGCCGGAATCAAGGCGGAGTAGGCCGAGCGGGCGCCGCAAGGCGCTATGCTGCAAAGCGCACGGAGGGACGAGAAGGATGAATGGGCTTCGTCTGACTGCAGGCTTGATTCTCGCGCTGGCCGCATCACTGGGCGCCGGGCAAAACACCTCTTTTTATCCGAGCCGCAGCATCCGGCTGGTGGTCGATACTTCGCCCGGCGGAATCACCGATCTCCTTGCGCGCCTGTGCGCGGAAGGCCTGGCGCGAAAGCTCGCGCAGCCGGTCGTGGTGGACAACAAGCCCGGCGCATCGGGTAATGTCGCGACGGAATTCGTGGTGCGTTCGGCGCCGGACGGCTACACGTTGATGATCGGCGCCGGCGGCAACCTGGTGGTCAAACCTTTCCTGGAACAGGCGCTGGCGTTCGATCCGCTGAGTGACCTGGTCGCGGTATTCAACGTCGCCGAGGCGCCTCACATCCTGGTCGTGCCGGTCTCCGTTCCGGTCGGGGATCTCGGCGGATTTATCGCTTATGCGCGTTCCAATCCCGGCAAGATCTATTACGGTTCCGCCGGGGCGGGAAGCCCGCCGCATCTGTCGATGGCATTGTTTGAGCGGCTGGCGGATCTGAACCTCGTGCACGTGCCGTACAAGGGGATCGGAAATGCGCTTCCCGATATGATTGCGGGCCGCGTGCAAGTCATGTCCATGAGTCTCGGGTCGGCGCGCCCGTATCTGAAAAGCGGTCAGATCAAGGCGCTTGCCGCCGCGGCGAAGCGGCGCCTGAACGGACTGCCCGGCGTGCCGACCTCTGCGGAGGCCGGTCTGCCGGGCTGGGAGATGAGTGCCTGGTTCGGCATCTTCGCGCCCCGCGCCGTCGCGCCGGATATCGTGCGCCTCATCAACGAAACGCTGCAGGCCGTCATCGACGATCCGAAGGCGAGGCAGAGGCTGTTCGAGATCGGTGCCGAGCCGGTCGGAGGGCCGGTGGAGCAATTTTCCCAACTCGTGCGCTCCGACTACCAGAGGTGGGGGCGCTTCATCAAGGACTCCCGCATCAAGCTGGAGTAAAGACCCATGCCCGCTCTGAAAACCAGATTCCTTTCGCACGGCACCCTGGGCTCGAAGGACCTGGAGGCGACGCGCCGGTTCTACGAGGAATTCCTCGGCCTGGAGGTCGTGCGCACCAGCCCGGTCTCGCTCATGGTGAGGCTCGGTGGCAGCCATGTTTACGCAGTCGTGCACACGAAGAAAAAGGAGCGCATGCCGCGCTGCTACCACAACGGCCTCGACGTGCGCAGCGACGCCGAGGTCGACGAAGCCTGGCGCTTGTGCACCGAGCAGGCCGCAAAATGGGGACTGCACGACATCAGCAAGCCCGCGGAACGGCACGGGACCTACAGTTTCCTGTTCTGGGACGCGGACGACAACGCGTGGGAAATCCTTTCCAATCCCCAGGGCGGCTACACCTGGATCTTCGAGCAGGGTGATCTCGCCGGACGCGGCCACTTCGAGAAAGGCTTTCGGCACGGGCGACCGGACGCGTGAGCTTCATCCGTCGATCCGCACGCGGGCGGATTGAATGACGGCCGACCAGCGCTCGGTGTCCTGGCGGATGATCTCGGCCATTTGCTCCGGCGTGTTGCCCACCGGCTCGGCCTGCAGCTCGCTCAGGCGCCGACGCACATCGGGATCCTGTAGCACGCGTCTCAGCGCCGTAGACAATCGTGTGGCGGTCGCCTGCGGCGTCGCCGGCGGCGCGACGAGGCCCATCCAGGTTTCGGAGCGGAAACCGGGCAGCAATTCGGCGATGGCGGGCACTTGCGGAAAGGCGTCGATGCGCTTCGCACCGCCGACGCCGAGGAGCTTGAGCTTGCCTGACTTGACGTGCGGAAGCGCGGCGATGAGGTTATCGAACATGACATCCACCTGCCCGCCGAGCAGATCGGCGAAAGCAGGCGCGGTGCCCTTGTAAGGCACATGCACCATATCGACCTTCGCCAGCATCTTGAAGAGCTCTGCGGTGAGGTGGGTGCTGGTGCCGTTGCCCTGCGAGGCGATGTTCAGGGTGCCCGGACGCGCCTTGGCGAGCGCGATCAGCTCGGTCACGCTCGAGGCGGCAAGCTTGGGCGTCGCGAGCAGCACATTGGGGTAGGCGGCAATGATTCCTACCGGCACCAGCTTCGTCAGGTCGAAGTTCAGCTTGTACAGCATGTGGTTGATCGTCAGCAGGTGCGGCGGCGCGGACAGCAGCACGCTGCCGTCGGGCTCGGCCCGCGAGATCTGCTCGGCCGCGACGTTGCCGGCGGCGCCGGGACGATATTCGACAACGACCGGTTGACCGATCTGCGCCGGCAGCTTCTCCGCCACCATGCGTGTGAGTGCATCGGCAGCGCCGCCGGGCGGGAAGGGCACGATGATGCGCACCGGCTTCCCCGGCTGGGACAGCGCGCACGTCGCCATCGCCATCCCGGCCATCATTGCGAACAAGTACTTCATCAGATGTCCTCCACGCCCATTGCGCGCGCGAGGGCGCGCAATTCCTCCTCAACCGGCGCGGGAAGCGGGATGCCGTCCACGCGGCGCTGCGCAGCCACGCGATGGCCGCGCTCGCCGGGGAGCAGGATCTCCATGCCGGGCTGCGGGGGCAGCGCTTTGAGCGCACGCGCCAGACGCGTCGCCTCGCCGCGAAAGCGCGGCAGCTCGATGAAGCGCTCGATATCGACCGCGATCACCGCGCCGTTCTGGCTATGCTTGCGGCCGGCGGGCGTGCCTTCGAGCACCTCGGCGAGCAGCGGATTGCCGACGATGAGGCTCGTCATGCACTCGATCAGCAGCGCAAGCCCCGCGCCCTTCGCGCCGCCGAGCGGGAGCGGCAGCCTCGCCACCCGCGCATCCGTGGTGGGTTTTCCCTGCGCATCCAGCGCAACGTCGGGCGGCAGTGCTTCGCCGCTGCGCCGCGCCTGTGCAAGCTTGCCGAGCGACACCACTCCCGAAGCCATATCGAGCGCGATCGGGCCGTCTTCGCCCGGCACGGCGAGAGCGAGCGGGGCGGTGGAGACGCCGGCCGCGCGCGCTCCGTGGTAGGCCATGTTCGGCCCCGAGGCGGCAAAGGCGATCGCCGCCATGCCGAGGTGCGCAATGCGCTGGGTGTAGTAGCCCAGCGCGGCGGTGTGGGTGGTCATGCGCACGAGGCACATGCCGATGCCGGCGCCGCGCGCTTTTTCCACCGCGAGCGACGCGGCGTGGCTCATCGCAACCGGGCCCGCTGCACGGTCGGCATCGAGCAGCACGCACGCCGACGAGTCGCTGCGGGCGCGCATCGCCGGCCGCGTGTTCAGCTCGCCGCTTCGCACCCATTCCACGTAGCGCGGCACGCGCACCACCCCATGGGTGTCGATGCCGCGCAGATTGGCCCAGACCAGCGCGCCCGCGATCGTCTGGGCGTGCTCGTCGGCCATTCCGGTTTTCAGGAAGACCCGCGAAATCCACGCCTGTAGGCGCTCGGCGGCGACGTTCATGCGTTGCGCAGCGGAACGTAGCGCGCGAGCCAGTCGCGCACTACGCTGTGCAGCATGGGGTTGGCATCGCTAAACAGGAAGTGGTCGACGTCGGCGAACAGATGCAGATCGGTCGGCTGCCCGGCATGCATGAAAAGGTCGATCGACTGTTCCGTCGGCGTCACTGTGTCATTGGAAGGGTGCAGCAGCAGGAGCGGGCGCGGTGCGATCCTGCCGACCACGTCGTTCGCGGTGAAGCCATACATGCTCTCCACCACCTCGAACGGAAACTCCAGGATGGAGCCGGGTGCGAGGTTGCCGCGCAGCTCCGGCCGGATCGGCACGATATCGAAGCGCGGCACCATCATCGACTCGCCGCGCCGCGCGCGGCGGCGGCCTTCCTGCATCATGGAGCTGAAGCGCTTCCAGGCCGCGGGCGACGCGTGCTGCTTGCGGAACTTCTTCTCGCCGTGGCCCCATCCGCCGGAGGAAATGCAGGCGGCGATGCGCGCATTGGTGCCCGCGGCGTACACGGCCACCGCCGCGCCGAAGCTGTGACCGAACACGCCGATGCGCTCTGGCTCCACATGGCCGGTGCCGGCGAGAAACTCCAGTGCGCCGCCCGTGTCCTGCACCTGCTCGAGGCAAATGACGCGGCCGCGCTGGCCTTCGCTTTCGCCGCAGCCGCGCATGTCGAAGCGCAGCGCGACATAGCCGAGCGAAGTGAGCATGCGCGTGACGGTTCTGATCATCGCGCTTTCCTTGCTGCTGCCAAAGCCGTGCAGCGCGAGGAAGGCGGGGCGCCGCTCGCCGGGGGTCATGTCCTGAGGAAACTCGATGATTCCGGCAAAGCGAAGTCCGTTCGCCGTCCACTGAACCCGTTCTTCCATCTTGCCCTCTGCTGTGGTGAACTCGCGTAAAGCATAACGGGGACGAGGGAACATGTACTACGCGAGATTTGCCCTGCTCGGTCTGTGGGTGGTCTGGGCTAGCGCCTCGGCGCAGCCCTTTCCTTCCAAGCAGGTCCGGCTGGTCACGCCGTTTCCGCCGGGGGGCTCGGCCGACGTGATCGCCCGCATCGCCGGCCAGCGCCTGGGCGAAATCTTCGGGCAGCCGGTGCTAGTGGAAAACCGCCCCGGCGCGGGCGGCGTGGTCGGCAGCGACTACGTCGCAAAGCAACCGCCCGACGGCCATACCCTGCTCCTGGTGACGGGCGCCTACCCGGTGTCGGCGGTGATGATGAAGGCGTTGCCGTTCGATCCGCTGAACGACATTGCCATGGTGTCGCTCCTCACCTCGTATCCCTTCGTCATCAGCGTGGCGCCGGGCTCGCCGTTCAAGTCGCTGGGCGAGCTCATCGCGTACGCCAAAGCCCATCCGGGGAAATTGAACTATCCGTCCGGCGGCATCGGCACCGTGCACCACCTCTCCGGAGAGCTGTTCAACACCCTCGCCGGCACTGACCTCACGCACATCCCGTACCGCGGCGGGAACGCGCTGCTCACCGAGACGCTTGCCGGGCGCACCGACGTGCTGTTCGAGGCGATGACGCTATCGATCGGGCAGATCCAGGCCGGGAGGCTGCGGCCGCTCGCGGTGACATCGAAGGAGCGCTGGAAAGCGCTCCCCGACACGCCGGCCGTGCACGAGACGCTGCCCGGCTACGAGGTGATCTCGTTCATCGGCATCGGCGTCACCGGCGGCACGCCGGCATCGATCGTTCACCGGCTGAGCCGCGACCTTCAGAAGGCGCTCGATGCCGAAACCGTCGAGCGCTTGGTCGAGCTCGGTGGCGAGCCGCGCGCCAGCTCGCCCGAGGAGATGCGCCGCTTCATCCAGACGGAGATCGACAAATGGCGCAGGGTCGTCGCCGAGCGCAACATCGAGCGCCAGTGAGCTAGCTCCAGGGCCCCAGATAGATCTCGCCGCAATAGCTGTCGCTCGTGGCCGGCACGGTCTCGGGCCACCTCGCGCTGTCTATCTTCGGCCGCAGGTGCGCCGGCCGCGGTTTGCCGTCCCAGCCGACCTGCTCCATGCAATAGTAGAGCTGCAGCGCATGTCCGTCCGGGTCGATGGCGAACGCGCAATAGTCGATGCCCGGGAAGAGCTCAGGCGGCAGGTAGCGGATGCGCACTCCCGCAGCCTGCAGAAACGGCAGCGCGTCGCGCAGCTGGCGGTAGTTCGCGAGCTGCAGCCCGAACGACATCAGGGAGGTGCCTTCGTGCAGCCCGAGCGTGGCGCGCAGGGCGCGCGGGTACAGCGCCAACGAGTGGTGCTCGGTGTTGACGCGCAGGAAAGCGCAACGCTGCCCGTGGTAGCTCACCTCCTCGGTAAGCGTGAAGCCCAGCTCGTCGCGATAGAAGCGCAGGGCCGACTCCATGTCGCGCACGAAAAGCCTCACCGGACCGATGCGCACCACCTTGAACGGCCGTGCCAGCAGCACGCCGCCGACGTCAAAGGTTTCGCTGGCCGGCTCCTCGGCGCGCCATCCGGTGCTCACGTCCAAGCGGTCTTTTTCCGTCGCGTCGCGGATCTCCGCGTACTCCGAGCGATGCGGCAGCACCGGCGGTTTTTCGTAGCGCTGCTTGTGCAGAGCGCGCGGCTTAGAGTAGCCGTCCCAGCCGATCTGCTCGATGCCGTAGTACAGCTCGTTGATATGCCCGTCCGGATCGGGCGGGTAGAAATGCCAGTTGGACCCGGGGAGATCGCGGCCGGCGCGCAGCACCGGGTTGCCGCGGCGCTCGAACCAGTCGAAGCCGTCGACCACCTCGCGCAGGCTGCTCACCTGCCAGGTAATCTGGTTGATCGTCACCTCGGGGTGCTTGCCGTAATGCGGATTCAGCCGCCTCATCACGCGGCGTGGAAAGATGACGAACGAGTGATGGTCGCCGCCGTGCCGGGTGAAGTAGCCGACCGCGCCGCCGTGCTGCCCGCGTTCCGCCTCGGGAAGACGCATGCCGAAGTCGATCAGGTCCGAGACGCGAAAGCCGATGAGCCGGGTGTAAAAGTCGCGCGACACCTCCGCGTCCTCCACGTTGACGCCGAAATGGCCCAAGCGCAGGAGCTTGAACGGCCGCGGCAGGCGCACGCCGCCGACGTCGAATTCCTCACGCATCTCCGTCATGCGTCACTCCGGAATCAAGCTTTTATTCCGAGAAGCTTCGCGGCGGTGCCGCCGAGCATCGCGGCGCGTTCCGCGTCGCTCAGCCCGGGCGTGGCGAAAATGTGCTCCACGGCGGTCTGAGTCCAGGGATAGGGGTAATCCGTGCCCAGCACGATCTGCGAGCTGCCGACCTGCGCGGCGAGGTGGCGCAGCGCTTCGGGCGTGAACACGATTGAATCGAAGTAAAGCTGCTTCAGATATTCCGCGGGCCGCTTCTTCAGCGGAACTGCCGCGCAGCGCTCCGGGAAGGCGAGGCAGATGTGATCCGAGCGCGGCGCATAGGAGGGCAGGTATCCGCCGCCATGGGCGGCGCAGATCTTGAGGCCGGGAAAGCGGTCGAGCGTGCCTTCGAAGATCAGGTGGGAGAGCGCGAGCGTCGTCTCGAGCGGGTTGCCGATGGTGTTCTCCAGCCCGCCGTTGCCGCGCAGGCGGCTTTTCAGCTCGGCAGTGCCCTGGGGATGGATGAAGATCAGCACGCCGAGCTCCTCGGCCCTGGCCCAGAAAGGATGGAACTTCGGGTCCGACAGCTCTGCGCCGTTCACGCTGCCACCGACGCCCGCGCCGCGCAGGCCGAGCTTCCTCACGCCGTCCTCGAGCTGCTTCACGGCGAGATCCGGAAACTGCAGCGCGACCGAAGCGAAGGCGACGAAGCGCTCGGGCTCGGCTGCGCAGATCTCGGCGAGCTTTTCATTCTGGATGCCGATCAGCTTAGCGACGAGATCGCGCTCGGCCGCATACCAGTAGGGATTGATGCTGAGCGCCTCGACGTCGATGCCCTGCTCGTCCATGCGGCGGATGCGCTCGCTCGCCATGACGAGCGACGCGGGAGCCAGCGTCAGCCCCATCAGCGCCATCGCCTCCGGCACGCCGCAATGCGCATGCACGTCCACGGTTTTCACGCGGTGGCCGCTCACGACCACCTCGCGCCGGCGCGGCGCCTGCGCCCGGGCGGCAGGCAGCCCATCGCACCCCATGAACGCGATGCCGGTCAGCGCTGCGGCTTTGCTCACGAACTCTCTGCGTGTCGTCATGCCCCTCTCCCCGTGTCAGTCATAACCCATTACCTCCAGTCACCGCGCAGCCCGAGCACCGCGGCACGCAGGCCTTCCGGCGTGACGCTGCCCGGGCTGATCATTTCCCCGACCGACAGGCGAATCCGCGGAAAGAGCTTCGCGGCGTGCCGCAGCTTGTCGCGGTTGCGCGCGAAAAGGCTTTGCCACAGCCCCGAAAGCCCGATCGGGATGACCGGAACCGGCGTGCGCGCGAGGATCCTCATGATGCCGCCCCGGAATTCGGACATCTCGCCGTCTGAAGTCAGCCTGCCCTCGGGAAACAGGCCGACCAGCTCGCCCGCCTCGAGCTCGCGGGCGATCGCCTCATAGGCGTGCTCCAGCATCTTTTGATCCTCCTTTGCGGGAGCGATCGCAATAGCGCGCACCGTGCGAAAGAAAAAGCTCAACACCGGAATCCTGAAAATCCGATAGTCCATGACCCAGCGGATCGGCCTCCGGCAGGCCGCTGAGATCACCAGGGCGTCGACCAAGGAAACGTGGTTGCAGGCGACGATCGCTGGCCCTTCCTCGGGGATACGCTCAAGGCCTGTTTTGCGCAGCCGGTACACCGAGTGAATCAGCATCCACAGCATGAACCGCATCAGAAACTCGGGGACGAGCGTGTAGATGTAGAGGGCGACCACGGCGTTCAGGAGCGCGACGACGAGATAGAGCTGGGGCAGGCTCAGGCCCGCGTAGAGCAGAACCGCCGCGAGCAGCGAGGCGACCACCATGAAAAGCGCATTCAGGATGTTGTTCGCGGCAATGATGCGCGCGCGATGTGAGGGCTCGCAGCGGCTCTGGATCAGCGCGTAGAGCGGCACGCTGTAGAAACCGCCGAACATCGCCAGCAGGCACAGGTCGGCCATGACGCGCCAGTTGCCGCCCACGGCGAGAAACTCCCCTAGGCCGGAGAGCCCCGCCGGGGTCATGCCGCGGCTCGCGAGCCACAGGTCGGCCGCAAACAGCGTCATGCCGATCGAGCCGAACGGCACCAGGCCGATCTCCACCCTGTGGCCCGAGAGGCGCTCGCACAGCAGCGACCCGACGCCGATGCCGATCGAGAACACGGCGAGTAGAAGCGTCACCACGCTCTGGGCGCCGCCGAGCGTCTCCTTGGCGAAGCCGGCGAAGGTAGTCAGAAAAATCGAACCGAAGAACCACAGCCATGAAATCCCGAGCAACGACAGGAACACGGTGCGGTCGCCGCGCGCGTGCCCCAGGTTGCTCAAGGTCTCGCTGACCGGGTTCCAGTTGATCGCCAGTGCCGGATCGGGGGCGGGCGAACGCGGCACGAAGCCCGCGGCGACGCGGCCGACGATCGCGAGCGCGACTGATACCGCCGCGACCCAGTTAGGCCCGAGTCCGGGCAGCGCAACGAGCGCCCCGCCGGTCATGGTGCCGAGCAGGATGGCGACGAAAGTGCCCGCTTCGACCATGCCGTTGCCGCCGGTGAGCTCGGACTCGCGCAGGTGCTGCGGCAGGTAGGCGTATTTCACCGGGCCGAACAGGGTTGAGTGCAGGCCCATGAGGAAGGCGCCGCCCAAGAGCAGCGCGACGATCTTGGCGACGAACCCGGCGGCGATCGCAGCCATGATCGCGATCTCGAGATTCTTGACTAAGCGCATCAGCGCCGCCTTGTCGTACTTGTCGGCGAGCTGGCCCGCGCTGGCCGAGAACAGCACGAACGGCACAATATAGATGGCGCCGATGACCGCGCCGGCGGATTTCGGGTCCAAGCCGCCCCACTCGGCCGCGCTGTAAGTCGCGAGCACGGTGAACGCGAACTTGAATATGTTGTCGTTCGCCGCACCGAAGAACTGCGTCAGGAAGAACGGCAGGAAGCGCCGTTCGCCAAGCAGTCTGAATTGATTTTGTTCGCTCACGTCTCCCCTGCTACTGATCCTGCAGAAAGAGCGCCGGATCGACGGCGACCGCGTTGAGATACACCGAGAAGTGCAGATGCGGTCCGGTGATGCGGCCCGTGGCGCCTACCTTGCCGATGACGCTGCCGGCGGATACGGCTTGCGCCACGGTCGCGTCGATGGCTTCCAGGTGAGCGTAGAGCGAGAGAAACCCCTGGCCGTGGTCGAGCACGACGGTGCGGCCCGGGAAGAAGTAATCGCCGGTGTCGATGACGCGCCCCGCATTCGCGGCGATGACCGGCGTCCCTGCGGGCGCTGCGAAGTCCATTCCGTTGTGTGGGCTGCGCGCCTGGCCGTTGAAGTAGCGGCGCAAGCCGAACGAGCTCGAGCGCTCCCCGGGTGCAGGCTGAAGCATGACGAGCGTCGCCGGCGGGGAGTCGGTGAACGTCCTGAGCACGTTGCTCAGATGCGCCCGCTCGCGTTCGTACCGGGTGAGATGCTCCGTCGAAAGATCCACCTGGTCCGGCGGCACCTTGAGATGCTGCGAGGCGTAGGCCTTGGGCGCGACCGCAATCTCGAACCCCTCGAGCCTGCCGCCGGCCTGCTCCGCCTCCACCCGCAGCTTCGAGCCCGGCTTCGCGGTCAGTGCGATGCCGACGAACGCGATCCACTCGTCGCCTTCGCGCATCACCAGCACGCGATCGCTGCCGAGGCGTACTCGCGGCGGCTGCTCGGAGGCGCCGAGGCCGACCCTCGCGACGCCACCCGGCACCGCCGACGCGCGAGGGATCGTCGCGGCCCACGCGCGGACCACCCATGGCGCGACGAGCGCAGGCGCGAGCGACAGGACGAACCGACGCCGGCTCATGAGCGGGATTCTAGTTCAGCTCCTTGCGAGTCGTTCGCTGATCGGCGCGTCCTGATGAATGATCACGCCTTCCATCGGGTCGACCGGCTTCTCCCACGGTTTGCGCGCGAGCATCTTTTGCGTGTCGGCGTAGCCGGCCTCGCAGCGCGCGGTGATACCGGTGGGCGTGAAGTCGATGTCCTTGGTGTAGTCGTCGCCCTCGAGTTGGGGGGCCAGGAAGCGCACGATGTGCATGGTGGTGCCGCAGCCGTGGCCGGCGTGGCCTTGGACATCGGGGTGGTCGCGCTTCTCCTCGGGCAGGTGATGCGAGAGCTTGCGGATGATGTGGCGCAGGCGGTGGATCTGCTTGTGGCGCGCGATGTGACTGTCGGCGCGGCTGGCGTACTGGATGTTCTTCTGCCGTCCCAGCACGTCCCAGATCGACTGCGGCTCCGGGCCCGAGGACTGCCAGACGTTCACGCTGAAGATGACCGAGTCGCGCCGCGGCTGGTCGTCGAGCACCGCCTCGATCGGCGTGTTCGAGTAGATGCCGCCGTCCCAGTAAGGTTCGTCGTCGACGGCGATCGCAGGGAAGGCGGGCGGCAGCGCGCCGGAGGCCATCACGTGCTCGAGGGCGAGCGGCTCCGGGTCGCGCGTATTGTCGAAGTAGCGCAGCTCGCCGCTCCTCACGCTGACCGCGCCGACGGTGAGGCGCGTGCGCTTCGCCTTCAGCAAATCAAAGTCGATGAGCGGGGTCAGCGTCGCGTGCAGCGGCTCGGTCCGGTACCACGACGAGGAGTACACGCCGAGCGGCGCGTACATGCCGCCCCAGGGAATGGCGCGTGGCATGAAGAAGCCGGGAATGCCGCCGACGTACGTCGACAGATTGGCGTACCAGTGGTTCGCCCAGGGCCCGACCATCGGCTCGACCCATCCCCCGAGCCGCACCTTGTCCCAGAACTCGAGCAGGCGCGGCAGGCGCTCTTCGGGCGCGTTGCCGGCGATGATTGCGCCGTTGACAGCGCCGATCGAGGTGCCGATGACCCAGTCGGGCTCGACGAGCGCCTCGTGCAGCGCCTGGTAGACGCCGACCTGGTAGGCGCCGAGCGCGCCGCCGCCCTGCAGCACGAGGACGACCTGGCCCGGGATCTGCTCGCCGCTGGACGAAGCCATCTTCAGGGTCATGGCGCGCGGTGCTCCTCTCGGTGAGAGCAGTATAGGCCGCGCGCCTTGCCGTGGCATGCGGCCGCACGTGTCGGTTCGAGGAGCAGCCTATAACGTGTCATGATGGCCGGATGCGCAACTCGGAGGTGCCAATGATGACCTTGCGCCGCGCGGTGGAGTGGTGCGGCGGGATCGACGCGCTCGGCGATGCGCTCAATGTGACCGCGGATAGGCTCGAATGCTGGCTGTCCGGCGAGGAGGAGGTGCCAAGCGCGGTGTTCGTGCAGGCGGTCGGCCTGATTCTCGAGGCCTCCGCCACGCGGCCGCCGCGACCCTCGACGCCCGATTCCTCGGACGGCGGGCGCAGGGAAAACCGGCACTGAGCCGCAGCGCTGTGTTACATTGGCCGCGCAGGATATTCGTAGCTTCAAGTCAAGGAATGCGACATGCCTACTGGAAAAGTGAAGTGGTTCAACGACTCCAAGGGTTTCGGGTTCATCACGCCTGACGACGGCGGCAAGGACCTGTTCGCCCATCACAGCAATATCCAAATGGCCGGCTACAAATCGCTGAAAGAAAGCCAGGCGGTGTCCTTCGACGTGGTCGAGGGGCCCAAGGGCCCGGCCGCCTCGAACATCAAGGCGATCTGAGCCGAGCGCGCGGTTTTGCGCCGCGCGCTTTTTGCTGCCGCCGAGCGGTTTTAGTAGCGCTGCCCCTTGATCGACCAGGGGATGGTGGGGCCGTGCTCGGGTTCTGCGCCGCTTGAGCGCGGCACGCCCTTCTTAGGCCGGCCCGGGCGGTAGGTCACCGAAAAAATCTTCAGCGGCGGCACTGCTGGCGGGGCTTCGAGGAAGCGGCAGTCCGATTCGGTCGGCACGCTAAGCAGCGCGCCGAGGCGCCTGCCCTCCAGCATCACGGTGTAGCGAAGCATGTGCATCGAGCCGTTCGCCGGCTGCGCCACGATGTCGTACTTGCCGATCTTGTATTGCTTTCTCTCGAGCATTGGCGCAGCCATCGGTGTCCCCTAGATCTTCTTTCCCCAGACCGCCCAGTATTCGTCGCCTTGCTTCTCAACCTTGAAGCGCAGCACCGTCTCCGGGTCGACGCCGTGCACGCTGCGCGCCTTTTCTTCCGGCAGCTGACCGTCCAGCCGCTCGCCGAAGACGAGCAGCCCTTCGGCGCCGGCGCCCTCGAGGGCGAGCTGGCAGTGCTTGAGCCGCTCCTGGCCCGAAGGCGTGTCCGACCAGGGACGCGCGCCGGCCACGTTAGGCGCCCACAGCAGATAGTTGCACGCGCCGTCGCGCGACTTGACCGCGTCCGCCCACAGGCTCATGACCACCACGCCGTCGGAGCTGCGCACCCCGCCCCAGCTGCCGCGCGCGTCATCCAGGTGTACGCCGCGCGCTTCGAAGGCCTTGCCGCGCGAGATCAACCGGCGCGCTTTCGCGTTCTTCGCTAACGCCGGATTGCGCTTGTCGGCGCCCTTGGGCAGGGCGCGCAGCGCTTCATCGCACAGCGTGACGACGTCCTGCTCGCCCAGGTCTGCGGCATTGGTGCGCAGCTGCTCGATTTCCTGTTTGCTGAGGTTGTCGACGCGCTCCCGGGTCCAGGCCGCGGAGCGTCGCGCCCTGAATGCTTCCTTGCCTGCCTGCATGACCGATCCCCTTCCGAAGGACAGCGAAGCGAGGGATCAGCAAGGATTTGCCGGTGAACCTGGGCTCCGTGTAGCTTACTCATTGATGTATCACATATTTGGACCTAGAAGCCAACGAATCGTTCGACCCTGGGGAATAAAGGTTTTTCGCGCCGGTCGCAGGCCTCATACTGGCTGCATGGCCAAAGAAGACATGCTCACCATGGATGGCGTAGTGCAGGAAGTGCTCCCCAACACCCAGTTCCGCGTCGAGATGGCGAACGGCGCGAAGGTGCTCGCCTATGCCTCGGGCAAGGTGCGCAA
>Ga0209577_10000311_pt1 | contig 49110 bp, 41 predicted proteins | sample GraSoiAngelo_109_FD_185874 | JGI IMG/M metagenome (GOLD analysis project Ga0209577, IMG submission 185874) | Grasslands soil microbial communities from the Angelo Coastal Reserve, California, USA - 14_0903_12_20cm (SPAdes) (version 2) | ecosystem: Environmental > Terrestrial > Soil > Grasslands... | reverse complement strand
CGCGTAATCTCCGTCTCGAACGTTTCGTCCGTGTCCGTGTCGAGCCCCGTCACGCGGTGATTCCCCGACTCGAGCTGCGCAATCAGCTCCGGCAGTTTCCTATAACTGGCCGAGCCGCAAACCAGGCTGACCCACGGCGCGCGCTCGAAAATGCCTTCGCCTTCCTGTTGTGCCACGCATCCGAGCACGCCGATGATCTTCCCTTCGCTCTGTTTGGCGCGATATTCGCCCAGCCGCGAAAAAACTTTTTGCGCTGCTTTTTCCCGGATGCTGCACGTATTGTAGAGAATTAACCTGGCCGCTTCCGGCGTCTGCACTTGCCGGTAACCGCGCGACAGCAGAACCCCGGCCACTTTTTCCGAATCGTGGTCGTTCATCTGGCAGCCGAATGTTTCAAGAAAAAACGTCCCGCGTTCCTGACCGCCGTCGATAAACAGCGAGGGCGCGGAGGAATAAGAGTCCTCGCCCGTGAGTCTCCCCAATGCGACGTCAAACGGTTTACTCATGCCCAATTCGCAGTTTACCACACCCGACTTTTTTGTACTTGTTGCCGCCTTTTCCCGGCGCAGCCCTTCGAGTCGACGCGGTTGCTCCAGTTGGTCGAACTCTCGGCCGCTTCCCCGACGTGCTCCGGGTTCCGCGACGACGCATAAGTCACGAGTCACAAATCACGAGTAACCGTCACCATTCATCCACCATGCCCCTGTTTCCTCTTAAGCAGCAAAATCACAAACTCGTGCATCCCACGGTTGCGGGTGTTTCTTGCGTATGTTACGTTTCCTACGCCCAGACAAATTTCGACTTTCGCTGAGGGGCACACCATTCTTCTTTTCAATGCGGTTTTAGCGACCGATGTTACAAACATTCTCTTGCAGACCGGACCGGTCGCTCGTGGCGTTCTTGCGATCCTTCTGCTCTTTTCCCTCATCGAGTGGGCCATGATTTTCCAAAAGTGGGGAATGTTTGGCCGCATTCGCCGTCAAAGCGCCCAATTTCTGCAGGTTTTCCGCGCCACGCGCGGCGTTGCCAGTCCGCAGGCTCTGACAGCTTCCAGCTCTCCGTTCGCCAGCGTCTATGCCGCCGGCTACCGCGAACTGCAAGCGCAAGTAGGCGGCATCGCTCCGAATCCGCACCCGCCCAAGCTGAAAAGCTTGTCAGCCGTGACCGTCAACATGCAGCTCGCTTGCGCCGAAGAAGTACGCCGCGCTGAAAAGGGCATGTCGTGGCTTGCCACCACGGGCTCCGTCTCGCCTTTCATCGGCCTTTTCGGCACGGTTTGGGGCATCATTGACGCGTTCGCCGGTCTCGGCAACGCCGGCGCCGCGAGCCTTCGCGCCGTCGCCCCGGGCATCGCGGAAGCTCTGATCACCACTGCAGCGGGTCTGGCCACCGCCATCCCCGCAGTCATCTTCTACAACCAATTTTTGCAGAACATTCGCGACCTGGCCCAGCGCTTGGACAATTTCGCCATGGAAGTCACCGCCCAAGTCGAGAAAGCCTTTAATTGAATTTTCGCGGCTGTCCGCCGCAACCGAGCTAGGAAACGATGCAGCTTTCGAAATCCACGCAAACTTCGCTCTCCGAAATCAACATGGTCCCGTTTGTGGACGTGGTGCTCGTGTTGCTCATCATCTTCATGATCACCGCGCCCATTCTGCAATCGGGCATCGAAATCGACGTCCCCAAAACCAAGACTGTCAAAGACATCAGCCAGGACCGCATCGTCGTCAGCATCGACAAAGCGCAACGCGTCTACATTGGCAATGACCCCGTCAATATTCACGAGCTCGGGGCCAAAATTCACGCACAACTGAAAAATTCCCGGGAGAGTGTCTTTTTGCGCTGCGACGAGAAGGTGCCCTTCGGCGTTTTTGCCTCTGTCGTCGACACCCTGCGCGTTTCCGGCATCAATAATATTAGTATCGTGACCGAGCCGCTTACGGAGCGCGCGCGGTCGAAGTAAAATAAAGGTATGGCCACGGCTCTCGCCATTCCGAATGATCTCTCGCTGAAAAAATACTTTTTTCGCTCCGTCGTTTTCCATGCTTTGCTGATTGGCGCAGTCGTGGGCGCCGCCTATTTTGACCATCAAGGCAGTTACTGGGGCGGCGTAGGCAGCAAATCTGCCGGCGGCACGAAAGTGAATCTCGTGAGCTCGGCCGGCATACCCATGCCCAGAGAAGAAAACGTCACGGAAAGCAAAGTCATTGACCCCACCAACAGTCTTCACAAGGAAGAACCCAAGCCTTTGCCGCCGGAGCCAAAGACCGACGCCGCCAAGATTCCCAAGTTTCAAAAAGAAAAGCCTCTGCCGCCGTCCCGCAAGTCTCGAACGCTCGAGAACAAAGTCCCGGAACAGGACAATGCCATCCCGGGCCATGGCGGCACTCCCAACCTGCCGACGGGATACTCGCAGACTCCTGGAGCTTCTTCTGCCGGTGTGTCAGCGATTGGCCAGGGAGGCGGCGATTTCGCCGGCCGGTATCCCTGGTACGTGGATGCGGTCCGCAACCGCGTTGAGCAATCTTGGGATCAGACCGCCGTTGACCCAGCTACCCGCGCAGCTCATCGAGCCCACGCGGTAATGACTTTTAGGATTAACGCGAATGGCTCCATTTCCAACATTCGTTTGGTCCAAAGCAGCGGCAACTCCTCCATGGACTATTCCGCCATGCGCGCGCTACAAAGTATTGATGCTTTCCGGCCCCTTCCCAACGATTACATGGGGAAGTATGTCGATGTGACGTTTGACTTCGATCTGTCATTGACCCAGTAACCGCGCTTGTTCTCGAAGAAGATTTTTTCAGTAACCAAAGGGGGGAACCTTGCTGAAATCTGTGAGATGTTTGGGACAGTTGTTTTTCGTTGCGGTCATTCTCATGGCCTGCCGTTCGGTGTCAGCGCAAGACCGGATTCGCATAGCCACGGGACTTGGCCAAACGAAGATTCGCGTGGCCCTGGCCGACTTCGGCCCGCGCTCGGACCTCGCCAAATCTCATGCTTCTCTTTTCACACAGGTCGTCCGCAATGACCTGGAATATAGCGGCATCCTCGAGCTCGCCAGCCCCAGCTTTTATCCGACGCAAGTGCCTACCGTCCCCACGGAGCTAAAACCGCCGGCTTGGAGCGCGCAGCCGACCAACGCCAACTATGTCGGCTTCGGGAATCTGAGTGAGTCCAGTTCCGAAGTTAACATCCAGGCCTGGCTCTTTGACGTGCGCAATCCCTCTTCTCAGCCCGTGGTCGGCAAAGTCTATCGCGGCGCTCCCACAGATTTGCAGGTTCGCAAATATGCCCACGACTTCGCGGATGAGATCATCAGCAAACTTACCGGCGGGCTGCCGAGCGTCGCTTCCACGCAGATCGCTTTCGTGCGCTCCACGAGTCCCGGGGTCAAGGAGATCTGGGTCATGGATTACGACGGGGCCAATCAGCACCAACTGACCAATCTTCACTCAATTGCTCTCACGCCACGCTGGTCGCCGGACGGCTCCCGCATCGCCTTCACCTGCTTTGCGCCCTACAAGGGCATTGTCAGCGCGCAAATCTGTATGTATTCGATGGATCTCGGCAAGGTCATCGCTTTCCCGCGTTTTCCCGGGACCAATACCACTCCGGCTTGGTCGCCCGATGGCACGGAGATTATGTTCTCCTCTTCCATGCAAGGGAAGAGTTCGGAGCTCTATGTCTGCGACGTCAACTGCCTCCATCCCAAGCCCATTACCCATGCCGAGGGCACCAACGTGTCACCCGCCTGGAACCCAAAGACAGGCCAAACCGTCGCTTTCGTGAGCGACCGCGGTGGAACTCCCCAGCTCTATTTAATGAATGCCGATGGTACCGGTGTGGCGAAACTCGATATGCCGGACAAGGGCTATGTCATCGACCCCGCCTGGTCGCCCAACGGCCAATTGCTGGCTTTCAGTTGGCGACGCCCGAACGATAACTACGATCTCTACATCATGGATCCCACTTCCATGCAGATTCTCGAATTGACCCGCGATCAGGGCCGCAACGAGCGTCCCAGTTGGGCGCCCGATGGCCGCCATCTGGTTTTTGAATCCACGCGCTCGGGCGAACGCCAGATTTGGACCATGCTCGCCGACGGTTCTCAGGCGCATCAATTAACCACCAGCGGCCACAACGAGTCGCCCAATTGGTCTACCCATTAGCCGTTAGCGCAAAGGAGTGCGAGAGCGTGTCATTCCGAGCGAAGCGAGGAATCCTGGCTAGATTTATGCGCGGCGCGACTCGGCGTGACACCGCAAGGCATTTTATCAACAGCTTGGGTGATTCTTGGCGTGGAACCAGAGAAGCCGCGCGCGCATCTCATGACCGGACCCGCCGTCGGCGGGTGTTGCTCCCCTGGGAATTTTGTTTTTGTTGTTCGTTCGCTTGCGTTTTCCGGGCGTCTATAATATATCGTGCTACGATATTTTGCCCGGGCCCAGCCAGCTGGTGTTACCATACTGGGTTCGTTGGGGCGAACACGGGGATTCTACTAATCGCTTGAGGAGGATCTGCATGACTTTGGCTTCGCGCTTGTCTGTTCGCGCTGGACTGCTCGCTTTGTTCGGCGCAGCCGTTCTTATTTCCGGTTGCCACAAAAAAGTGACTCCACCACCGCCTCCGCCGGCACCTGTTCCCGCTCCTGCTCGTCCAACCGTGACCTTGCAGGCCAATCCAACGACCATTGACAAAGGCCAATCCTCGACGCTCACCTGGAATTCCACCGACGCCACGGAACTCTCGATTGAGCCCGGCGTCGGCACCGTAACCGCCCAAGGCTCCACAAAAGTGTCTCCAACGGATTCTACGACCTACACTATTACCGCTACCGGCCCCGGCGGCTCTGCCACTGCTACCGCTGCGGTCTCCGTGAATGCTCCTCCGCCGCCGCCCGCTCCGAGAGAACCCTCTCTCGACGAACTCTGGGCCAGAGATGTAAAAGACGCTTTCTTCGATTATGACAAGTCGGACATCCGCCCCGACGGTCAGCAGGCGCTCTCCAGCACTGCGGATTTCCTCAAAGCGCATCCCTCTGTGAGAGTGACCATCGAGGGCCACTGCGACGAGCGCGGCTCGACCGAATATAACTTGGGCCTTGGCGATCGTCGCGCCAGCGCCGTGAAGCAGTACCTCGTGTCGCTGGGTGTTCCTGCCGACCGCATGACCACTGTCAGCTTCGGCAAGGAGAAGCCCTTCTGCACGGAGCACAACGAAACCTGTTGGCAGCAAAATCGCCGCGGCCATTTTGTCAGGGCCAACTGAGCCGCTCTCACGTCTGTTTTTGGTTATAACTGATTCGTAACCGAGAGGCCGCCGGGCAAACCCTTGCCTGCTTGCGGCCTTGTTAATTAGAGTGGAAACTATTCCCAGGCCTGTTTTGGAAGTGGTTCTTTTAGACCCCTAGGAGGGTGTCATGCGTATACGGAACATTGCCATTTTTAGCGCTGCCGTTTTCGCCGGCGCCGTTTGTGGAAGTCTCATCGGCCCGCGTCCGGTCGAAGCTGTCGCCAGGGAAATCATCGATCTCCAGCGCGACGTCACTTCCCTGCTGCAGGGGCAAAAAGATCTCTCCACCCAAATGACCCAGGATCACACGGTCATCAAGACTATCGTCAGCGGTTTCAATGACAACATCAACCACCTCAGCGGCAACATGGGCTCACTGCAAAAGTCCGTTCAGGACCTGCAAGCCAACTCCGGCACGCGCTTGGACACCATGGGCACGCAGGTCCAGGGACTATCGGACAATCTTGAGGAAATCAAGTCCCGCCTCGGCAAGCTCAATCAACAACTCGTGGATTTACAGAATGCCGTGCAAAGCATGGATGCAAAGATTTCCTCCGGCGCAGCAACCCCTCCCTCCGCCGCACCGGGCGCAACGACTCCAACCGCTAGTGCTGCTCCGCCGACCGGCGCTGGCAGTGCAGCTCCGTCCATGCCGGCACCCTCAGCCGATACTCTCTTTACCAACGGCTTGCGCGACATTCAGACGGGCAAATATGAGCTGGCGCGCGCCGAATTTCAGGATTACGTGAAGTATTACGGCAGAAGCGACTCCGCAGCCGACGCGCAATTCTTTCTCGGCGAAATCGCCTACAAGCAGAAACAGTATCAGCAGGCAATTGCGGAGTACGACAAACTTCTCAACAACTATCCCAAAACCTTTAAGCTGGCTCCCGCCCTGCTCCATCGCGGCATGGCGCTGGTCGCGTCGGGACAGAAGAGTTCCGGTATCCGCGATCTTCGCGAAGTGGTGCGACGTTTTCCCGGCAGCGAAGAGGAACGCTACGCTCGCGCAAAGCTCAAAGAACTGGGGGTGGCCGTCTCGGCCTCCCGCCGCTAGCTTCCTTCCTCGTTCTTCGTTCTGCAGTCGCCCTCCTCCCGCTCGTCCGGTGCCCGCATCGCTTCTCGCTCCGCAGCCTGTTGGTTCTCGTTCTAATTCAATGACGGATGGTTCTAATGGGGTGTCGCAGGGTACCTCTTCACTTCCTGGAGCTCCTTAATTCCCTGCTTTTGGCACCAACTGATAGCTGACAAAGGCCAACTGCTTGCTGTCGGGGGACCAGGAGGGCACGTTGATCGTTCCTTGCCCGCCAAAGAGTTTGGCAAGCACGGTGATCTTCGCCTGTTTGAAATTTGCGCCTCTACCGCTGAGGTCTTTCAGGTTCATGAGCCGCAGCGAGACATCTTTGTTTTCCGGGTGGCCGGTCACGCTCGGGTCGTAGGTGAGAAAGACCATCGACTGGCCATCGGACGAGATGTGCGGGAACCAATCGTTCTCTTCGCCAAAGGTGACTTGCTCCTGCTCGCTGCCATCCGCGCGCATACGCCAGATTTGCATGTGCCCGGTGCGCTCGGAATTGAAGTAGATGTATTTCCCGTCGGGAGAATATTCCGGGCCATCATCTAATCCTTTGGCGGTGGTCAGGCGCGTCTCTTCCCCGCCCATTATGGGAATGGTGTAGATGTCGAAATTGCCGTTGCGCCGAAAGCCAGCGTTTTGCCGTCGCGCGACCAACCATGCAGGTAGGAAGGCGATTTTTGCGTGATGCGCCGCGGCGCGCCTCCGCCGATGGGCACGATGTACACGAGCGACTGGTGGTTCTCCTGGGAATTGTCGCTGATCCCGAGTTGCGTGCCATCGGGCGAAATCAGGTGATCGTTGTTGCAGCGCGTAGCGAATCCGGTGTCGAGAACTTGCGGCGTGCCGCCGGCGAGGGGGATCTTCTCGATGCCGCCGTTGCGATTGAAGAGCAGCATCATGCCGTCCGGCATCCAGTTGGGCGCCTCGAAACGGTGCGGAGCGATGTAGACGACGCGGCGGTCGCTGGAGTCGATGGAGATGGTTTCGAGCACGCTGTAAAGCGTGACCGAAGGGGTGAGCGGCGCGAGAGGGTTGGTTGCTGCGCTCTCGCCTTCCATGTGTGGCGATTCGGGCTGCGCTTCGATGCTTACGTTTGAGAAGAGCGCCTTCTCAACCACGTTTGCATCGTGGCTGCAAACGCCGATGCCGACATACAAAGGCTCTTGCAGCGCGATGCGCGTCGCGCCACTGGCCAGCTGGAACTTGCCGCGCTCGTCGGCGAGCCACATCGAAAAATACGCGCCGCGCTTGACGAGGCGCAGGCGCTTTGGCGCCGACACGTTGGCCGGAATCTCGTGCGTCGCCGCGCCTTTCTCGTCGCGGTATTGCAGCGAAGTAAGCCCGTTGCCGTGCAGCGCCACATCCGCATATGCCGAGTCGGCATCCAGGCTTTGGCGAACCATCAGCACCGCTTTGCGATGCTCCTGCGCGCCCTTGCCGAGAAATGAAATGTCGGCGGTCAGCGTGACGTCGCCGGACGCCTTCTTCCACGCGAAGTGGAACGCATCTTTTGCGAACCACATGTTTTCGCCGCTTCCCGCAATCGTGTACGTTTGCTTTGCGGCGTCGTATTCTACCGAGCCCGGGTGCAGCACGGTGCCCACGTCGCCGTGCGCTTCAAAGATTCCTGGCGAATTCGCGCCTTGCAGTGCGGCTTTTTGCGCGGCGATATAATTCCCCGCGGTGAACGCGATCGCGAGAATTCCGGCAACCGCGACGATTTTCGCGACTGCCCCGGCCCGCTGAGCAAACTTCTTCCACTGCCACTTCACAGTGCGTGCCTCTGTTTCGTATGCCTCGGGCTATCTTAAAGCGCCGAAATGTGACGTTAGGATGCCCGGGTGCGCTTGTCAATTTGGCCGCGGACCGGCATTGGTACAGCTCGCGGCCAGTATCATGGGCGCCGCATCTGCGGGGACACGGATCACAGGCCACGGGTTGCGTTGGTTGCGTTCCGGCGATTTCCCTTTTCCTTCTCCGCGTGCTATCTTCGCGGTGTTAAGGGGGGTTCCATGTCCGTCAACAGAGTGATCTTGGTCGGCCGCTTGGGCCGCGATCCCGAAACGCGCTACACCGGCACCGGCCAGGCCGTGGCAAATTTCTCCGTGGCGACCGATGAAACCTACAAAGACCGCAACGGCGAGCGCCAGAAGCGCACCGAATGGCACCGTATCACCGCCTGGGGAAAACTCGCCGAAATCTGCCAGCAATACTTGAAAAAAGGGACGATGGTTTACATCGAAGGCCGCATCCAATCCCGCGAATGGCAGGACAAGGAGGGCCAGAAACGCACGAGCTTCGATATCGTCGCGAACACGATGAAGATGCTCAGCTCGCGTGGCGAAGCCGCTGCTGCGGCCAGCGCCGGCGGAATGGGCGGCGGAGCCTCGCGCGGCGGTGAAGACTTCGATCAATCCGCTCCGCCGGAAGAAAGCTACCCCGCTGAAGGCGGGCCGGCCGGCGGTCCCGAAATCTCCGACGAAGACATTCCGTTTTAGACAAGGGGTCACGAATCGAACCGTTTAGATCCCTTCAGACCTCGACCCGGTCAGGGTCCGAAAGATGACCGTGACAGAGGTGTGCGGCTGAATTCAACATGGCGACCGTGAATCGCCAACTCGTTCTGCAGTCGCGGCCGAAGGGTATGCTCGCGCTGGGCGATCTGCAATTGCAGGAAACGCCGGTTCCCGAACTGCGCGATGGCCAGGCCCTCGGGCGCGTGAAATATCTCTCGATCGATCCGACAATGCGCGTGTGGATGGCAATGGACAGCTATCTTCCCGCCGTGGCCATCGGAGAAGTGATGCGCTCGCTCGGCTTCGCGGAGATTGTTGAGTCGCGTCATCCCGACTACAAAAAAGGAGATCGCGTCTCCGGCCTCACCGGGCTGCAGGAATATGTCGTCATCGATGCGAACGCCAAGCAGTCTCTAATCCAAAAGGTGCCGAAAATCCCTTTCGTTTCAGACACCGTGTTCCTGGGAACGCTTGGCATCAACGGACTTACGGCGTACTTCGGCATGGAAATCGCACAACCCAAGAAAGGCGAGACGCTCGTCGTGTCCGCGGCCGCGGGCGCGACCGGAAGCATCGTTGGGCAGATTGGAAAAATTCACGGCTGCCGCGTCGTGGGCATCGCCGGGACAGACGAAAAGTGCAATTGGATCACGAGGGATCTAGGCTTCGACGCCGCCATCAACTATAAGCACACCGACTGGACGGAAAAGCTCGCCGCCGCTGTTCCTAGCGGGATCGATATTGACTTCGAGAACGTGGGCGGTGAAATCATGCAGAGCGTTCTCGGCCTGATGAACCTGCACGGTCGCGTCGCGCTTTGCGGATTGATCTCCGGCTATACGAAAGAAGATCCTGGTCTTGCCAGCTTCGCCGCCGTTCTAATGAAGCGCCTCCGCGTCGAAGGTTTCATTGTCTTGGATTATGCGCCGCGCTTTACGGAAGCGGGCACACAGCTTGCCCAATGGAAAATGCTCGGCAAAATCAAAGACCGCGAAACGATTGTCGAAGGTCTCGAAAAAGCCCCCGACGCCATCAATATGCTGTTCACCGGCGGCAACACCGGCAAACTCATCGTCAAAGTTTGATTGGATTCCAAACCTTCGGCGGGTTTACTTCGCGGCGTTGTGTTTTCTTTCGGCGTCGAGTTTCTGGAGGAATGCTTCAAACTTTGGTTTTTGTTCCGGCGTGAGAATCGAGCGAATCTCGTCGCGGCCTTTCTGGCGTAACTGCTCAAACTGTGCATCCGACTGCTCGTGAATCGCTTTCGCCTGGCCGTGCCATTGCTGCAGAATCGTATCGAGCTGCTTCGCTTGATCGCTGGTCAGGCCCAATTCGTGAGTCAATTGTTCGACGCGACGTGCGCGCCTCTCCGGTTCAGGCATCGACGCGCTGGCGGCCGCCACCGACCGATGCGCATATCCATAGCCAAACATTCCACCCACGACGGCGCCCAGCAGGAACACAATGACCACCCAAATCGCGGCCCTCCGCGAAGCAGGCGCCTCGTTCATGGCCTATCACCCACCTGGCTGACCAGGATATCGTCGGGCGCGGTCTGTTGCGGGGCCTCAAAAATGGACTCTTGCGAACCGCTCCTAGGATGGCTCGGCGCACGAAGCACGCTCTCGTAAAACCAAGTCGTGCTCGCTAACAACACGATGGCGGCAATCCAGGTGAGTCGCGAGGCAAAGCGCGGAAATTCTGCCCATGCGCTAACGCGTTCAGCCAATTCTCTTTCGCGCGAAGCGATGGCTGCCATAACGCGCGCGGAAAACCATGGGCGTTTTTGCCCCGCAAAGCTGGCTAAACCCTCGAACAACTCTTTTGTTGCTGCAAGTTCCTCTACGGCTTCACGGCAGTCGCTGCAACTTTCGATGTGCTTGCGCTCCTCCGCCGTCAATTCCTCTTTCAAACTTTCGACACTCGCGGCACTAGCGTGATGTACGGCCGCTTTTTCGAGCGCATCCCGAAACCTTCTACATTCCGCGTTGCTTCTCTTCAGCAGGTTCCACATATCGGCCTCCTTGCTGGCCGCCGATTATTTTCTCAGTTTCCAGAGCCCTTTGCCTGGCTGACCACGCGTCGCCGTGCCCGAAAGAGCCTCACCTTCACGGTGTTCGCGTTCAGGTCCAGGACTTCTGCAATTTCTTCAATGGAGAACCCTTCCACTTCTTTTAGGATAAGCATGAGCCGGTCCCGCTCATCCAATCCATCCAGCAACCGCTCGACTCGTTGCCTGGCTTCCAAGCGCTCGCTGATGTCCGGCACGTCTTTGCCCTTCTGCGCCGAACTAATGACTTGCCGCGCCTGCTCTTCGCTCAAATCCGCTTCGTATACGAGCGGCCGGACCTTCTTCTTCCTCAACATGTCCCAGCATTCATTCACCGTAATCTTGTAGAGCCAAGTGCTGAATGCCGCTCGCTGGTCGAAGCGCTTCAGCGAAAAGTACGCTTTCACGAACACCTGCTGCGCGACGTCCTCTACATCCTCGCGCCGCCTGACAATCCCTCCGGCCACAGCAAATACTCGATGCTGGTGCCGCCGGACGAGCTCCTCAAACGCCTCCTTGTCCTCGCGCTGGGCCCGCCGCACCAATTCGCGGTCGTCGAGCGCCCCGGCCGGGTGTACCGTACGGCTCCTCCCGGCCTTGGCTCGGGATGGGGCGTCCAGCGGTTCTATTTTTGGGACGTGTGCCATGGATTTTCGGTTACGTTTATTATGCCTGGGTTAGCCGGTCGAGCACGATTTATCTAATGCACCGGACGGAGCGGTTCCGCACGATCTTTTCGGTTGCTTTTCTTCTTACCGCTAGCAATAATATCAGCATGATTATCGGTGATCGTCTTCGCGCGCTCCGCGAAGAAAAGAAACTTTCTCAGGGCGACATCGAGAAGCGGACCGGGCTGCTTCGGTGTTACATTTCACGCGTGGAAAACGGCCATACTGTCCCCGCGATCGAAACACTGGAAAAGCTGGCTCGGGCTCTCGAATGCCCTCTCTACCAACTCTTTTATGACGGTGAAGAACCGCCACAGTTGCCGAACCTCCCCAAGCGCAAGACGTCCGACGATATCGCCTGGGGTAGCGTCGGTAAAGAAGCACGCTTTCTCAATAAGCTTCGCCGCTTGTTGAGCAAGGCGGACGAGGGCGATCGCAAGCTGATTCTGTACATGGCTCAGAAGATGGCTAACCGCTAGTTTGCCGCGATCCTCATCATTAGCGGGTCGCAATCACCTTACGCGCGGCAAGGAGAGGGAAGATTTTTGCCGTTTTGACCTTCTCCGGGGCTTTGTTGGCTTTCGCACGATTCCCTGGTAAATTCTTCGGGTCCCCACTTCCAAGGTAGCGCCGGTCGGCTTCTATTCCCACTCAATGGTGCTCGGCGGCTTAGAACTTACGTCGTAAACAACGCGAGTGACTCCAGATACTTCGTTGACAATCCTGGTCGAGATTCCTGCGAGCACTTCCCCAGGCAGTTTTACCCAATCGGCAGTCATGGCGTCATCCGATTCGACCACCCGGACGACCACCGTTTGCCCGTAGGTTCGGAAGTCTCCCATCACCCCGACGCTGCGGATCGGCAGCAGCACTGCGAAAGCCTGCCATACCTTCTCGTAAAACCCCGCCTTGCGGATTTCTTCAACTACAATGGCATCCGCCTCTCGCAACGTAGCCAGTTGGGTAGGATTAACTTCGCCCAAGAGCCGCACCGCCAGTCCCGGTCCGGGGAACGGGTGCTTCACCAAAACTTCTGCGGGCAGCCCCAATTCCTTGCCAATTTGACGCACTTCGTCTTTGAACAGGTCGCGCAGAGGCTCAATCAGCGCAAATGGCATTTTTTCCGGCAGGCCGCCAACATTATGATGCGTCTTGATCGTTGACGACGGGCCCTTGACGGAAACTGATTCAATTACATCCGGGTACAAAGTTCCTTGCACCAGGTAGCCGATTTCCCCGTGCGCTTCGCCCGCTTGGAGCTTCTGCGCCTGTTCGGCAAAAACGGCGATGAATTCCCTGCCGATGCGGCGCCGCTTTTCTTCGGGATCCGTGATTCCCTTTAGTTGCGCGAGAAAGCGGTCGGAGGCGTCCACGCCGATGACACGCAGCTTCAGGCGATCGCGCAACATTTCCAAGGTGCTTTCAAACTCGTGCTTTCGCAGCAGTCCTGTATTCACGAAGATGTTGGTTAGGCGATTTCCCATCGCACGGTGCACCAGCACGGCCGCCACGGTCGAGTCCACGCCGCCGCTGAGCAAATCGCCCATTTATTTCCCACTTTCTCGCGAATCGCCGCTGTCGTTTCTTCGATAAATGCCGCCCCGCTCCACTTCGGCTCGGCTTTGCAGACGCGAAACAGAAAGTTTCGTAGCAGCTCTGTTCCCCGCTCCGTGTGCTTCACTTCCGGGTGGAATTCCACGGCGTAGATCTTTCGCTGAACGTCTTCTACAGCGGCAACGGCATTCTCGGTCATGCCGATGGTGCGAAAACCCGGCGGCAGCGCAAGGACCTGGTCTCCATGGCTATTCCACACGCGCAGAGCTGCGGGCACGCCGGAGAATAATGCCGAGCTCTCCGGTCCGCCTTCGCACCCCACCTTGAGCTGCGCGCGCCCGTATTCCCGACGCGCTGCTTTTTCGACTTTGCCGCCCAGCGTGTGGGTGATCCACTGCATCCCGTAGCAGATTCCGAGAACGGGAATTCCTAGCGCCAACACTTTTGGATCGCACTTCGGCGCATCGGCGTCGTACACGGAGCTCGGCCCGCCAGACAAAACGATTCCCGCTGGCGCCAACTTCTGAATCTCTTCCACAGGCGCGGTACACCGCAGAATCGCGGCGAAAACCTGTTGCTCGCGGATGCGGCGCGCAATGAGCTGCGTATATTGCCCGCCGAAGTCCAGCACGACCACTCCGCCGAGTTCCGCCTTCATCCTGCCTGCCTGCTCTTGCGCTCCGGCGAGCTCCGCCGCCAGCTTCGCCGCACTCTCCGTCATGCGCTCTCCTTTCACCCCAAGACCAGATTCAGCAATTTGTCCGGCACGTAAATCTGCTTCACGACGCGCTTTCCGTTCATATGCTGCGCGACAGCAGGAAGCGCCAGCGCCAGGCGAACCACGTCCGACTCGGCGGACCCAACCGCAACTTTGATCCTTCCGCGCACGCGTCCATTGACTTGGACTGGAATTTCGACTTCCTCTTCGCGCGCGAGTTCCTGGTTGAACGCGGGCCAGCTTACTTTCCAGAGCCCTTCAGCGTGTCCCAACATTTCCCAAAGTTCTTCGGCCAAGTGCGGGGTCATGGGCGCGAGCATCAGCGTCAGCAGTTCGAGTACTTCCTTCCGCACCTCGGGCCGCACACCCTGTTCAAGAGGCTCATGGTCGGAGATCTCGTTCGCCAGTGCCATGATCAGCGCAATCGCCGAATTGAAATGCCACCTCGTTTCGAAGTCGCTGGTCACGCGCCTGAGCGTCTGGTGTGCTCTCCGCAGCAGCGTTTTTTCTTTCAGCGATGCGGACACTGCTTCCACTTTGCCACCTTTTACGCTGCGTACGGCTTCCGCGTGCCGCTCGATGAGACGGTAGACACGATTCAGAAAACGCCAGGAACCTTCGATGCTTTCCTCGCTCCACTCCAAATCCTTTTCCGGCGGAGCGGCAAAAAGCGTGTACAGGCGCCCAGTATCCGCGCCGTACTTCTCTGCCATCTCAATCGCGCCGACCACGTTGCCCTTGGATTTGGACATGGCCACGCCGCCCTTCAACACCATGCCCTGTGTAAACAGCCGCTGAATCGGTTCATCGTGCTGGACCAATTTCAAATCGCGCATCACTTTGCACCAGAAGCGCGAATAGAGCAGATGCAGGATGGCGTGGGTGATGCCGCCGATGTACTGGTCAATGGGAAACCAGTAGCTGACTTTTGCGGAATCGTAAGGCGCTTGGTCGTTGTGCGGATCGCAATAGCGATAGAAATACCACGACGAATCCACGAAGGTGTCCATGGTATCGGTTTCGCGGCGCGCCGGACCGCCGCACTTCGGGCACTTCGTGTTGACGAACTCAGGCGTAGCGGCGAGAGGAGATTCGCCTTCCCCGGTGAGCTTGGGATTGGGCGGCAGCAGCACCGGCAAATCCTTGTCCGGGACGGGGACCATTCCGTCCTTCGTGCAGTAAACGACGGGAATGGGCGTGCCCCAATAGCGCTGCCGGGAAATTCCCCAATCTCTGAGGCGGTAGACGGTCTCGCCGCATCCAAATCCTTTTTGTTCGGCGAATGCGGTCATTTTGGCGATCGCTTCTTCGGGCGAGAGGCCGTTGAAGGGCCCGGAGTTCACCAGTTTGCCTTGCACGGGCTCGTCGAAGGCCGTTTCTATCTTTTCCGCAACGAGTTCTTCCCCGTCGATCGGCTGCACTACGACGCGCACGGGCAGCTTATATCTTCGGCAAAATTCCAGGTCGCGTTGATCGTGCGCGGGCACGGCCATAATTGCGCCGGTGCCATACTCCATCAGCACAAAATTCCCGACCCAGATCGGAAGCATTTCGTCGTTGAAGGGATTCAACGCATAGCGGCCGGTGAAGAAGCCTTCTTTCTCCATCGTCGCGAGGTCTTCGGTTTTCACGGAAGTCTGGCGCATCTGGGCCAGCTTGGGCTCGGCTTCGGCGCGCATAGGCGAGCCTTCGAGCAGCTTGGTGACCAGCGGATGCGCCGGGGCGAGAATGATCGCCGTGGCGCCGTAAATCGTGTCGATGCGCGTGGTGAAAATCTCAATGGGACCTGCGCCCGCCGCGCCAGCTACCGCAAACTTCACTTTTGCGCCATGAGATTTGCCGATCCAGTTTTTCTGCATCAGGATGACGCGCTCGGGCCATCCACCTTCGAGCTGCTTTAAATCGTCGAGCAGTTGATCGGAATAAGCGGTGGTTTTCAGGAACCATTGCTCGATCTCGCGCGATTCCACGCGCGTTTCTTCATGCCGCCAGCAAAAGCCGCCATTGATCACCTGCTCATTGGCCAACACGGTGCGGCATTTCGGACACCAATTCACCAGGCTCTTCTTGCGATGCGCCAGGCCGCGCTCCAACATGCGCAGGAAAAACCACTGATTCCAGCGGTAATATTCCGGCTCGCACGTGGAAATCTCGCGTCGCCAGTCGTAGCTGAAACCGAAGCGGTGGAGCACGCGCTGGAATTCCGCGATGTTGTTATTGGTCCAAGTCCGCGGATGCGTTTTGTTCTTGATTGCAGCATTCTCGGCCGGCAGGCCGAACGCGTCCCAGCCCATGGGATGCAGCACGTTGAAACCGCGCATGCGCTTCACCCGCGCTACCACGTCGCCAATCGCATAATTGCGCATGTGGCCCATGTGCAGCGTGCCGCTCGGATAGGGCAGCATTTCGAGGACGTAGTATTTTGGCTTGGATGGGTCGGCTTCGGTTTCGAAAACACGAGCTTCAGCCCATCGTTTTTGCCACTTGGCTTCGACCTTTTGCGGGTCGTAACCGCTCGCTGCTGTTCCACCCGCACCCGTTGTGTTCTGCTCCGCCACGCAGGCTATCTTCTCCTTCGCGCTCTCATCGCCATCTTCGATCTCTTTTGCGTTCTTCCTTTCTTGCTTCTCGCTGCTGAGCTTTTCTTTCTCGGTGAACTCCGTGTCCGCTGCGATCTCTGCGCCGCCATCTTTCTTTTCAGCGCTGGCGTCAGCATCGAATAGCCTACTTCAGGTTCCGGAGCCTGTTGTTTCAGCCCCGCCAGTTCCCAGAGCATGGCCACATTGCGCCGGTCGTCGCCAGGATCGTCGATCGGCGTCTCGGCTAGAAATGCACGCCCGGCAACCCCTGCTCCCGCCGACGGGCTCAACTGCGGGTGCTGCAGAATCCGTGCAAAGGCTTCTTTTCCGATCTTTCCTCTCCCAATGTGCTCATGGCGATCCACGCGCCCGCCCAAAGGAACCTTGGAATCGTTGGCGTGGAAAACCGGCACGTTTTCCAAGCCGACGGTTCTTTCAATTTGCTCGATGGTTGAGGCAAGTCCGTTCTCGCTTTTGATGTCATAACCTGCCGCAAACAGATGGGCAGTATCCAGGCATGCCCCCGAAGGCAGGTCGCGCAGCAGTCCGGCTACGATTTCTCCTACTTCTTCGAGTCGCGAGCCGATCGCTGTTCCCATCCCCGCCGTATTCTCGATGAGAATCTTCAGCCCGCCGAGCGGCACGCGCTTGATGGCCTGCTTCACGGACTCGACAATTGTGGAAATCGCTTGCCCGGTGCTTCCTTCGCCTCGTGCGCCGGGGTGAACCACAAGAAAATCCGCTCCTAGCGCCACGGCGCGCACAATCTCATCGTGGAAAGCTTGAATGGAGCGCGTCCGCAGCATGGGCTGCGGCGCAGCCAGATTGATCAGGTAATTCGCGTGCACTGCCAGCGGCCCCAGCCGAAGCTCTCCTCTTCTTGAGCGAAAAGAGGAGGCATCGAGTTCCGGTATGCGCGCCGGGCCGCCCTGCCACATGCGAGGGCTAGCCGAAAAAATCTGCAGCGCGTTGCAGCCGAGCTTCCGGGCGGATTCCAAGGCATGGAGATAGCTGCCGGCGATGGACGTGTGGATACCGATGCGAATTTTGCCATCCATCCAGGCGGGCGGCAGGGCTTCGGGCTCAGGTTCCGGGCGGTATTCGTCTTCGGGATCGAACTCGGCGGGTACAGCGATGCGTTGTTCTTCAGGCATGCCTTTCGGGATTTCTGCTCCGTTTATAAACTCCTTATTCTAGCACACGCCTCAAACCACCAAAGTTTTCGGGCAATGGGTGCAATGGGCTAAGTCGATTCACGCACGGCGAGACGAAAAAACTGCAGGCCCGCGCCCCCCGCGCTACAGCGGCATGCCAACCTGCGCACTTTTGAGTGATTGACAGATAGGTAGGCCGCCCCACGCAGTGGGCGAGTACCCCCAGAAACACGCCAACCCGAACGAGAGCTTTCTCGGACTGGCTAGCGTTCTCTGCCGAACATGGAGAACGGCATAGACCGTGGTTCCTCTTCTTTGAATCCGCTGGTGGCAGCAGGGATCGTCTGCTGCATGCTTTGGTCCAGGGAACGGTTCGAAAGGCGATCCAAGGCGTCCGCGATCCGCGACAGTTCATACACCAACTGGTCGCTCACCGCGGATCGTTGCAAAACGACCACACGCCTGCGGCGCAATTGCAGCACCCCCCAGGTCATTGCCACCACGACCAGAAACAGCAAAGCCAAAAACTGTTCGTGACCTGTAATCGTGATGGTGCGGCCGAAAAAGTGAAATGGATAATCCGAGAGCACCTCATCCTCCCGGCTGGGCTGTTCCACGTGGTATGTCCCCATTCTGACCGGTTATATCCTCGAAAATCAAGAACCTTCGGCCCTAAATACAGTGCGCCAGGCTACAACCGGCATCCCCTGAAGGGCGAGCTTGCTGGACATCGGTCCTTCCGCGGGACCGGCTGGAGCGGGCAAAAAAACCCAAAGTGCGCCCCGTCCCACGCACGCAGAAACAGAAAGAAAAGATCTGATCCGAGCCTGGTCCGAGCATTCCGGCAGCCTATCTTCTTGGATTCGTAGACCCTTCCCTTCCCGGATTTGCGGCGCTTCACCGGCTTGCCGTAGACTTAGGCTCTGCCTAAAGCGCTAGCTTAGCTAGGGGGGATCGCGCATGCTGGTCGTCATGCAGTCTCATGCCACTGAGGAGCAGGTTCGCGCGGTCTGCCAGCGCATCGAGAGCCTCGGCCTGAAAGCCCACCCGATCCCCGGCTCTCTTCGAACCGCTATAGGCATCACCGGCAATAACGGCGAGATTGATCTTGGCGTGCTCGAGTCCCTACCTGGCGTTGTGGAATGCATTCCCGTCAGCAAGCCCTACAAGCTGGTCAGCCGTGACGCCAAGGAAGAGGATACGATCCTGCGCATTGCAACTCCTTCAGGCGAGGTAGTTGTCGGGGGCCAGCATGTCGCCCTGGTTGCCGGTCCCTGTGCTGTGGAAACCGAGGAGCAGTGCCTGGCCATCGCCGAACGCGTCAAGAAATCGGGCGCGCGACTTTTTCGCGGCGGCGCCTACAAGCCGCGTACCTCCCCTTACAGCTTTCAGGGACTTGGCGAAGGTGGCCTGAAGATCCTTTCGAAAGTGCGAGCGAAGTACGGTTTCGGCATCGTTACCGAGGCCATCGACAACGAGTCGCTCGACTTGGTCGAGGAATACGCGGACGTGATCCAAATCGGCGCCCGCAACATGCAGAACTTCTCTCTTCTCAAGCGCGCTGGACGTGCTAAGAAGCCCGTTTTGTTGAAACGCGGGATGGCCGCCACGCTCGATGAATTTCTGATGGCCGCGGAATACGTCCTTTCCGAGGGCAACTACGATGTGATGCTGTGCGAGCGCGGCGTTCGAACGTTCTCGGACTTTTCGCGCAACACCTTGGACCTGGCGGTCGTTCCGGCGGTGAAAAAGCGCAGCCACCTACCCATTTTCGTGGATCCCAGCCATGGCACCGGGAAGCGCCATAAAGTTTTGCCGCTCTCCCGCGCTGCAGTGGCCGTGGGCGCCGACGGCCTGCTCGTCGAGGTCCATCACGAGCCAGAAAAGGCTCTTTCCGACGGCATGCAGTCCATTCTCCCGGAAGAATTCGCCGAGCTCGCGGACGAAATGCGCCAAATCGCCGCCGTCCTGCACCGCACCGTAAACTAACGTAAAAGCATTTCTCTGAGGCTCCTGCTCGGCAATTCACCGGAGAAGATTTCCGGGTTTGTCCTCGATTGGCAGCCTGCGGTGCTCATGTTATCGGTGAGAGTAGAGTCGAGTTGAATCCGTTTCGCGCTGCATGGTTCGGCGGAGAATTCAACAGAACACGACGTAATCCCACCGTACTCGAAGGTTTTGACGAACGTGGAAAAGCGGCTCCCCATCGCACTGGTTGTGAACTTGGCCCCGGCACAAAGCCCCAAGGGAACTGAACTGACCTATACGGATAATGTGAGCGCTCACGGCGCGTGCGTGGTTTCGAGTCACTCGTGGCAACTGGGCGAAATAGCCGAGTTGACTTCGATGTCGGATCAGGTTGCCATGCGCGGAAAGGTTGTGCACTGCCAGAAACGCGGGGACGACCAGTATGTTATTGGTTTAAAGTTCCCGAATTGTGAGGTGGTTTGGTCTGTCTATCTGCGTTACGCTGGCAACGCGCGAGAACCTATGCCCGCGAAGCACAGGTCTGCACGATAAGTCTTGGGTGCATCACGCACATCCTCGAGCAGTCCTTCTACGCTTCCGTCTTAGGTCCTTCTGAGCGGGGCTTTTCCCGCGCGGCCAACCAAGCATCGAGGTGTTCACTGCCTTTTCCGCGCAGGCGTCTCGAGGACAATTCCCGCCACTCCCTCCGAATTTACCCGAGCCAGTTGGCCCGTGGCGCTGATACGCACGCCCATAGATAGGCCGAAGCGCCTTTGCGCGTAGACTCGCTAAGCCCCAAAGCTCCAGGCACCTCCTTGTCGAGGAAGACGCCGTCAATCTTCCTGCGCTTGAGCAATTCGCGTGCTTCGTGCGCGGTGGGAATCAGAACCAACTGGGCGCCAAGCTTCTTGGCAGCTTTGGAGACCACCTGCATGATCGCGTAGTCGCTGGACACAAGTACAAATTCGAGGACTAACGGCTGGCTCATGGCGGCGGGGATTCTCCATGCTCGGTGAAGATTTCTACTTCAAGTGTGCCGGTGCGGCCGAATTGCGACGGCAATTATACTGAAATGAATACTTCTGTCGAATGAGTTCCAGTCCTGCACTTACATAAACAAAGTGGGTTCGATCTTTGGTAAAGGCGCTTGGTGCCAGTTGCCATGCTTCACGCGCTGGCAGTCTTTTTGAGTTTGCCTTCGGTGATGACTTCGCGGTCAATCAGCTCTAACGCTTGCCCGGTGTTAATTAGACGAGCGCCTTGAGATCGCAAGCCGCCGAGGATTTTGCGGCCTTTTTTTTCGTCGAGGGATTGGATGGCGTCTTCCACGATGCTGACGCCGTAGCCTCGGCGCAGGAGACCGTCGGCGGCGCAGCGAACGCAGTATTCCGTGACCACGCCAAAGACGAGAAACGTAGAGTTGACATCGGCATCGGGTTGCCGCGAGCCTTTTAGGCGTGTGAGCAGCGCATCCGTATTGGGGTTATCGAACACATCCAAGGTATTTTTTTCTAGAAGAATCTGCTGGTAAGTATCGAGATCGGCCGGAAAAATAAAATCCTTGGCATTGGGAACGATAAGCTGCCGTGCTGCGCGCGCTTCGGGAATCAGTTCAGCTCCCGCAGTACCCTTTACGCAATGAGGCGGCCAGTCGCGGAACTCGGGGTCGTCAGGCTGGTGCGCGTCGGCCGAAGAAACCAGCAGAATCTTTCCCTGCCGCGCCGTTTCAACAAGGCGATACAGGTTTGGAATGATCTTCTCAGCGCCAGGAGCATAGAGTTTACCGCCTGGCAGCATGAAGTCCACTTGCGTATCTACTTCCCACAAAAATGTTTTCATGGAGTTCACCTTCATCTATTTATCCGATGCGCGCCGTCCCCGCTACGGTTTGTCGCACCTGGTCGTGGAGCGCCTCGAGTCGCGTGCTATAGCGCACAGGAAACGGAAATTCCGCAGTGCGAAGCGCCAGGATGCTTTCCGGGATGCGGGCACGATCCGCGAGATAGCGGTCCCGCGCCCTCTGCATCGTAACCAGGGGGTCTTTCTCCACTTTTTCGAGCCGCCGGCCTTCGCGCATCACGGGAACCAGCAAAGGCGCACCGCCCTCGAAGGATTCCTCATCTAAGCCAATAACGTCGCTTGAGAATTTCCCGTCTTCCCCGGTAAACCGGGAAACTTGTTTACGACCGGGGTAGGTTATTTTTTCCTGGCTGAATTTAGCCGCGCTTCGAACCGTCTCGCCAAGATCCACTTCCACTAGTTTATAAATCATTCCGACATTAGGCGAATCCGCAGAAGTAGAAAGTGCCGTTCCCACACCAAAGGCATCGATGCGCGCACCATCCTGTAATAAAGCTGCGATGCGATCTTCGTCCAAGTCTCCAGAGGCGAAAATCTGCACGTCGTTCCATCCGGCATGGTCGAGTCTCTGGCGAACCCACAAGCTATCGGTCAAGACATCCCCACTGTCTAGGCGCACGCCACTGGGCTTGCGGCCTAACGCGATGATTTTTTCGATTGCTGCGTGCACGTCGTAGGTATCAACGAGTAGCGTGGATTGCTCCGGGAAAACCTTCAGGAAGTCGCGGAAGGCGTCGGCTTCATCCTTGTGCGCCATGATCCAAGAGTGCGCCTGTGTTCCATAGACAGGAATGCCAAAGCGGCGGCCAGCATAGGTGTTTGAGGTACCTTCGCAGCCGCCGATGAACGCAGCGCGAGCAGCCAGCACTCCTGCTTCTACGCCATGAGCGCGCCGCGAACCGAATTCCACGACCGGGCGCCCCGACGCAGCGGTCGTTACGCGGGCGGCTTTGCTGGCGATCAGCGTTTGGAAATGAAGAATGCTAAGGAGGCTGGTCTCGACCAGTTGCGCGTCGGCGATTGGGGCGGTCACGCGAAGCAGCGGCTCGCCAGGAAAGAAAACTGTCCCTTCGGACAAGGCCCAAACGTCGCCAGTGAACTGGAATTCAGAGAGATAGTCAAAGAAATCGACGTGGACCTGGCGGAAACAAGGCAAGGCACGAAGATAAGAAATGTCTTCCTTCGAAAAGCGCACGTTTTCCAAGAAGTCGAGCGCCTGTTCCAACCCCGCGGCGACCAAGTAATTGCGGCGCCGCGGCAGGGCCCGCACAAAAAGTTCAAACGTAGCGCGCGCGCGGAAACGGTTCTGGACGTAGCCCGCCGCCATCGTCAGCTCGTACAGATCCGTAAGCAGGCCCGAGTATGATCCGCTTGGAAGCATGTCCCTGAACAGGGTATGCCAGGAGGAGCGAAACGGCAAAGGGAGACTGCAGTCGCGCTAGTCAATGTTAAAGCTATACGCACACCAAGGGCAAAAAATGCGCCATCAATTTTGCTTCTGCCTGTTTTTCCGGCTGAGGTCGCAGAGCATGTCGGAGTGAATGTTCAGGCCGATGTTGGTCATGTTGTAGAGATGCTCGCTAGCAACAAGCCAGACGATCTCGCAGATTTGGCGCTCGGAATAATGCCCGCGTAGGCGAGAAAAGGTGTCGGGGCTTACTTGTTTGGTTTGCGTCAGCTCGGTGACGTAGTCCAATGCAGCTCGTTCGGCATCGTTGAAAAGAGCGTTCGTCCGGTACTCCTCGAGCGCATCGAATTTCGCTTGATTCATCGAAGCTTTGATGGTGAACGCCCGGCCAATATCAATGCAGAACAGACAGACATTGGTGCGCGCCACCTGCTCGCGAATGAGCAGCACGGTCTCTGGCGGGAGTTGCAGCTTTTTGTCGAGATTGCTGACTTTTGCGTAAAACTGGCCGAAGGCAATCGGCAACCGTGCGGAATGGACTTTCAGCGGTGTAAGTACTTTGCCAAATTGCTTGCGTGTGAAGTAATACGCCAGCTTCATCATCAGGCTCTTGGGTTTTTCGATCGGGGGAAGAAATGTGTCCAAGTTTGTGGTTTCCACCTTAGCGCTCTCGACAGCCATGCGTTTCATTGTTGCACCTCCCTTAACCTCCCTTGTTGCTCGTTCCGATTCCCTGGGCCGAGCGTCACGTCTCTTTTGGGCCGGCTTTTTGGCCTCCACCGATACGACGAATGAGAGAGCCGAAAATCGACAAGCGTCAAACAGCTGCGCGCACGGAAATTCTGAACGAGTCTATCCGCAGCGTTCTCTAGCCAGCGGTACCACCTGCGTGGGAGAATTTCGACTCCCCTATGGGCCACCCAAGAAATTTTCGCGCGTACTTTCTGCTTGTAGTTCTAGCCATCGGTGCGCTCGCCGTTCTGCTGCGCGAGCATCGGCCTTCGATGCTGCGGCCGGATCTGCACTTATGCGCCTACGTGACGACCGCCGATGGCGCGGTGACCGTCGTGGACCTCGTCAAGCTGAAAGCTGTAGCTCACATTCCCGTAGGGCCAGGTCTCTCGGGGATGCGCGAGCATCTTACCCGGCCCGAGATCCTCGGCGTTAGTTCTCAGCGGGGTTTCGTCTGGATCCTCGATGCGCGCGCCTACCAGGTGACCGCACGAATTCCCGTGGGGCTGCTTCCCTACGCTTTGGATTTTTCGCCTGACGGAAATCGCATTTATACGACCACGTCCGGCAACGACACGGTGCTGGCGATTGACATTCGCTCGCGGGCGATCGTGGCGCGCGGCCGCACGGGAAGAGAACCCGTGCTCGCGCACGTTTCGCCGGACGGAAAGACCGTAATGGTGGTGAATCGGAGAGACGGTACGCTCGGAATTCATGACGCCGCGACTCTTGCCTTGCTCAGCACCGTTTCCGTGGTACGGCAGCCAGACGACGTGGCAATCGCGCCGGACAATTCCGTCGCATTTGTGATGAGCCGCTCTGAGCCGCAACTTTCCGTTGTCGATTTGCGGCGAAACGTATTGGTGGCAAATCTCGACTTGGCGGGAAAACCCACGGACATGTTGCTAAAGCCGGATGGCGGAGAGCTCTACGTGATCTCGCCAGAAGCCCACGGACTGCAAGCTATCAATACGTGGACCCACGAAGTGGGCGACACAATGATACTCGGCTCGGCCCCGACGCGCGGAGTGCTCAGCTCGGACGGCAGCCTGCTCTATGTTTCGGACACCGCGGCAGGCTGGGTCATTCCGGTGGACATCGCGAATCGGCGGATCATCCGTAACCCCAACCTCGGAAAGGGATTCCCCGCATGGATGGTGCTGGCGATCCCCGCCGGAGATATGCCTGGGACATTGCGATTTGACCCGAATGAAACTCTGCTGCTCGTAGTAAGCCAAGGCTCCGGTGACTTGGCGGTGATTCGCGTGGGCACAAATTTCCTGGTGACCATGGTTCCGGTGGGCGATCGGCCGCAAGATTTGGCGGTGAAATTGTACGGAAACAAGTAGCTTAAGAAGCCGAGAAAGCTACTCCGGAGACCAGGCGAAGTTATCTTCGCCAAGTTGGACGTCCAAAAGGCCTTCGGCGGGAAGAACATCCACGGGCAGCCCGCCATGCCAGAGGGCAACGCCGAGGGTCAGCTTGTTTTGGCCCTTGAGATCGAACTGGTCGCGATGGATGGCCACTTCAAGGATACGATCAAACGCGGCAACCGCGACGGATTCCAGATTCAGCAAGCAAATGCGAGCTTTTTCGACGGCGAATTCTTGAATGTGGCCACGCTCGAGTTTCACGACAATAACGAGTTCTTCGGCGCCACTGACGGTGATACGAAATTCCGGATCTTCCAGCTCGCCTATGGTCTCCGCGAAAGTGTCGATTCGGATGCAGAAACGGTCTTCTTCAAAACCGTAGCGCATCTCGTGAAGATAGAAGACGCGGCCGTGCATGGAGCCGCCGCGACGCTCGGGTGAGTACAAACCAGCGCCCAGCCATTCAAAGTAGGAAGTCTCGCGGCCGTCCACTTTGACACGCAAGTAGCCGGAGGGAACAAGCTGAAAGGCATGCTCCGGCCGGCGCTTGATGGGTTTGGCGAGTTCTTCGGGAGCGACCTCACCAAGCGCGAGATAAATTTCGGTGAGGTGTTTGCGGTAGAGGGCGTCGAACTCTGCGTCGTTTGCGGTGCTGTGCTCGGGACCAAACCACCAACACCAGTCGCTGCCTTCCGCCGCCAGTAGCGATTCGTGCGCCCTTTTGAGTGCCGTTTCTGTTGGCGCGCCCAGTCTCCCATTTTTGCGCGCATCAACAGCGCGCGCGTAGACCTCGCGGGCATCCCACAGGAGTTCCCACGCCATGACATCCTCGCTGTGACCAATCCAAACATCGAAATTCGCATTGATCCAGGAGGCCGGGAAAATTCCGGTGGTTGTGGGAATTTCTCCCCCGGCGGCAATGGCCTCGCTGGCGGTAAGCGCGCGAAAATCCGTATCCGATTCGATGCGGCGATAAAACTCGCGCAGAAATTCCCGGCCATTGCCCGGGTAATATTCCCAGGCGTTTTCGCCATCGAGGAAAAGACAGACCGTGAGCGGCAGACCACTTGAGACTTTCTCACCAAGCAGGCGCAGGCGGGAATGAAGATCGGCTGCCGCGGCTTTTGCTTCCATGCGGCTGTAAACGAAGCCGATGAGATCAGAAAGATGGTGGTCGCGGAACAGCCCGGTGATGGATCGATCGCCAAGCTGCACGCGCCACGGCTTAAACAGGCGGTCGGCATTGGCGGGAATGCCATTGGAATCGCGCAAAAAGCCAACGTTCAGCGTGCGACCGAGCACGCCTTCATCGGTGCCGAACCATTGGAAGCCTTCTTCGGCGGCGATAGAAAGCGCTTGATCGGAGACCGAGCCCTCGGAGGGCCAAAGACCGACCGGTTTTGCCCCGAATGTCTTCTCGTGGTACTGGCGCGCAAGCTGCAATTGCTCGCGCGCGTCTTCTGGACGGCGGAAAGCGCGCCGCGGCAGTGGCGTCGAAGGATTCGCGACGCGCGCGATATCCGAGTCGCAGAGAAGTGGCAGAATGGGATGGTAGAACGGCGTGGTGCTGATCTCGATCTGCCCGCGCGAGGCCGCGTCGCGATACGCGGGCAGAACCAAGCGCAGCAGTTCTTGCTGTTTTTCCTTCAGGGCGGACTTGTCCATCTCCGTGTAATCTTTGCCTTTCGAGGCAAGGCGGCTGATGACTTCGTCTTTCTGAAACCAGGATTCCTCCATCCACGCGAGCTGAGAGAGGAGTTGCAAGTCGCGCCAGTCGCGCGCCGTGAAGGCCACAACAGCTTGCGCGCCACCAGCCGGACGCGACCATTCGTAAAGCTCGAGGAAGCGCGGCCAGCGCGACATCAGCCGCTCATGATTGACCTGAAAGGCGCGCGAGAGAATTTCCGCCTTGTCTTCGCGCGTGAGTTCATCGGCATTCTTGAAAGCCAGTGAAAACCACGGTTCGTTGAATTTCCCGCTGGCGTATTCCTCGAGCTGAACGCCAAGAGCCGGAACGATGTTGAAGGCCGCGTGAAATTTGGGAAATTCGCGGAGCATCTCGACCATGCCGTAATAGTCCTTGAGGGCGTGGAGACGCGTCCACGGAAGGACATAGCGGTCGGTTGCCGGGTCGCGGTATTGCGGCTGATGCATATGCCACAACACAACTAAATGGATGCGATTCATTCGGCGGGTTTCCCGAAGCGAGGCTCACGCAGATGGTTTATAGCCGCAGGCATGCACAGAAAGTATACAAGCAACCGGGACCCCTAGCAGCGCCTCTGGCCCAATTCGCAACACGCTAATCTTCTTCTTACTAAGCAGGGTAAAACTATGCCGGACTTACGGCATGGTACACTGAGCGGTCGCATCATGCGCATTCTGGATCGTTATATTGTCCGCGAGGTCTCCCGCCACGCATTTCTCGGACTGGTCGTCTTCACCTTCGTATTTCTAGTGCCCCGCTTGGTGCGGGTGATGGAAATTTATGTGCGCCATGTAGGCTCGGGCGCGCAGATCCTGAAGTTGTTCCTGTGCATTTTCCCAGGCGTTTTCGTTTTCACCGTGCCGATGGCCACGCTGATCGGCGTCTTGCTCGGGCTCGGACGAATGTCGGCAGATAGCGAGATCATTGCGTTGACCTCGCTGGGGGTCGGGCGGCGGCGCATCCTGCTCCCGGTAGGTGTGCTTGCGCTGGCAGGAGCGCTGCTTACATTGCTGATGACGGCGTGGGTGGGACCTGCGGCGCTGCGGACGCTGCATACCGCAGAAGCGCAACTGATTAGCTCGCAAGTTTCCTTTCAAGTGCAACCGCGCGTGTTCGACGAGCGATTTCCGAAGAAGGTTCTGTACGTGAACGATGTCTCCTCCAGCGGGACGCAGTGGCATGGAATCTTTGTGGCGGAGACGGGCGGCGAGAGCGGTTCGCGCATCACGCTGGCGGACAGCGCGATTGTAATTGCCGAGCCGCGGCAGGGCAAACTGGAACTGCACCTGCACGGCGGCACCACACATGAGTTTTCACGTGAAGATCCCAATCACTATTCGGTTACCTCGTTTGGTCAGAGCGACTGGCCGATTGAAGTGAGCGGGCTGAGGTCCCAGCAACCACGTCAACGAAGCATCCCCGAACAATCGATGAAGGAGTTGCTTGCCGAAAGGCACGCGGGATCGCGCGAAGCAAGCGTGGAGTTGCACACACGGCTGGCGTTTCCTGTTGCGTGCCTGGTATTTGCGTTGGTGGCGGTCCCGCTAGGAGCGCAGCCACGGCGTGGCGGGCGTGCCGCGGGATCCCTTTTGGCAGTCGTACTGATTGCAGCGTACTACTTGCTGCTGGTTTTTGGGGCGGGTCTGGCGCGCCAGGGGAAGATCTCGCCTGCGGCAGGAATCTGGATGGCTAACGCGATCCTGGCGGCTTTAGGGATCGCTCTGCTGCCAAGGATGGAGCAGTTTCGCGGAGAGAGCCGCTGGCTGCGGCCGTTCGGATATCTCAGCCGGCGAATGCGCCTGGCGCGGCGTCGAAGAGCGCAAGCCCGCGCGCGTGCGGCAGCTGCGCTTCTGACGAACGGAGAACGCACCGCTCATGAGATGCCCGTGCCTTCCAGCGGCAGCTTCCCGCGGTTGATGGACCTCTACATCCTGCGAAAGTTCTTTTTTTATCTCGGAGTGCTGCTCGTGGTGTTTGTTTTTCTCTTTGAGGCCTTCACTTTTTTTGAGCTGCTGGACGACATCGGGCGCCATCGCGTGCCTTTTCTGACCGTGGTCGAGTACTTCCAATACCTCACACCGTATCTGGTGTACAACCTGGCGCCGCTGGCAGGACTCGTAGCGGTGCTTGTAACACTGGGAATCATGAGCAAGAACAACGAGATTGTGGCCATCAAAGCCAGTGGCATCAGCTTGTTTCGCGTAGCCGTTCCGCTGCTCCTGGCGGGCTTGGCGGTGGCGGGAACGTTGTTGCTGCTGGACGATACCTATCTCCCGTACGCGAACCAGCGCCAGGACGCCCTGCACAACCAGATCAAAGGCCGGCCGCCGCAGACTTATACACATCCGCAGCGCTGGATTTTTGGAGAGAACTCCAAGATTTACAACTACGACGTATTCGATCCGGAGCAGAACATGTTTGGCGGGCTCAGCGTTCTGGAGCTCGACCCCAGCGACTTTCACTTGCGGCAGCGGATCTTTGCCACACGCGCGCACTGGTCGGAAACTCAGCATGTCTGGGTGCTTGAGCAAGGCTGGATTCGCGATTTCTCGGATGGCACCGTGACAAGGTTCGAGACTTTCACAGCGGCCGCCCCGCCGGAATTGTCCGAGCCGCCCAGCTATTTCAACCGCGAAGTGCGCCAGGCCTTTCAGATGAGCGTGGGGGAGTTAAGGGAGTACATCGACGGATTGCACCGGGCGGGCTTCGACGTAGCAACGCTGATGGTGCAGTGGCACAAAAAAATGGCCTACCCGCTGATGGCGCCCGTGAGCATGTTGCTGGCGATTCCGTTTGCGTTCCTGGTGGGGACCCGGGGAGCTGTCGGCGGAGTTGCGTTAGGAATAGGAATCGGGGTCGCTTATTGGGCGATGGCCGCGTTGCTGGAAGCCATGGGCGGGGTGGGGCAACTCCCGCCGCTTTTGGCTGGTTGGTCGCCCGATATCATTTTCTTTTTCCTGGGGATGTATTTCTTGTTCAAAATGCCAACGTGAGACCACCTTGATGCTCGTCATTTTCGCCCCATCGCAAAGAGAGGGAGTTATGGATTTGAGGGCCAAATCCGCAGTTAAAGTATTACTTGAAGTGACGACTTTCCCTCTCCCTTGGCTCTTTTCTGCTTCGCGTGCTTGACTTCAACCACTACTTGAGCTGCCGCCAAACGCGCAATGGGAACACGAAACGGTGAAGCGCTCACGTAGTCCATACCCAAGGTGTGGCAGAATTTGACACTGTCGGCGTCTCCGCCGTGCTCGCCACAAATGCCGACCTTCAGCTTCGGCCTGGTTTTGCGGCCCTGTTCGATGCCCCAGCGCATCAGCATGCCCACGCCTTTGGTGTCCAGCGACTGGAACGGATCCGCCCTGAAAACGCCGGCCTTTTTCTCGTCCACGTAGTCCGGCAGGAAGCGGCCGGCGTCATCGCGCGAGAGTCCCATGGTGGTTTGTGTGAGATCGTTGGTGCCGAAGGAGAAGAATTCCGCGACCTCAGCGATTTCCCCGGCCAGCAGGGCTGCGCGGGGAAGCTCGATCATCGTTCCGACCAGGTAGGGCAGGTTTATGCCCGACTTTTTGATGATCTCGTCAGCGACCCGCCGCGTCGCTTGCTCGAGAATCGAGAGTTCCTTTCTGTCCAAAGTAAGCGGATGCATGATCTCAGGTAATACTTTAACTCCCGCTTTTTGGCATTCGATGGCCGCTTCGGTGATTGCACGCACCTGCATTTCGAGAATCTCGGGATAAGTGATCGAAAGACGGCAGCCGCGATGACCGAGCATGGGGTTGGCTTCGTGGAGTTGCTCGACGCGACGGGCCACAACGTCAGGGCTGATGCCCAGTTCGCTGGCCAGTTCTTCCTGCTTTTTGCGATCGTGCGGGACAAATTCGTGCAGCGGGGGGTCGATGAGGCGAATGGTTACCGGAAAACCGTCCATCGCCTTGAAGATGCCGATGAAATCGCGCCGCTGGAAAGGAAGAAGACGGTCGAGAGCCTTCACGCGATCCTGTTTGGTGTCGGCCAGAATCATTTCCTGGATCGCACGCTGGCGCTCGTGGCTCTTCTCCGGGAACTCAAAATCGGTAAAGAACATGTGTTCGGTGCGGCACAGCCCGATACCTTCCGCGCCAAATTCGCGCGCTTTGCGTGCGTCCTGAGGCGTATCGGCGTTGGTGCGCACGCGAAGACGGCGAGTCTCATCGGCCCACTTCATGAAGATTTCGTAGGATTTCGGCAGTTGGGGCACAACCAGGGGAAGCGCTTCGGTGTACACGACCCCTTCACTGCCGTCGAGCGTGATCCAGTCGCCTTCCCGGACCACCCGGCCGTTGGTGGACATGGAGAGCGATTTGTAATCGATGTTTAGTTTTTCGGCCCCGACCACGCAGCATTTGCCCCAACCGCGCGCCACGACCGCCGCATGACTCGTCTTGCCGCCGGTTGCGGTGAGAATGCCCTGTGCCACCGCCATGCCCCCCACATCTTCCGGACTGGTTTCACGACGCACGAGAATGACTTTTTCACCGCGCTCGGCCCATTCTTCCGCCTTCGGCGCGGAAAACACCACGCGGCCTGCAGCGGCGCCGGGAACAGCGTTGATGCCGGTGGCGAGCACTTTGCCGACAAGGGCGCTCCTGTCGATCTTCGCGTCGATGACCGGGTAGAACAGGCGCTCAATGTCTTCCGGCTTGATGCGTAGAAGCGCTTGTTCTCGCGTGATGAGCTTCTCGTTGGCCATGTCCACGGCCATGCGAAAGGCCGCGGCAGGGGTGCGCTTGCCGGTACGCGTCTGCAACATGTAGAGCTTGCCCTCTTCGACGGTAAACTCCATGTCCTGCATGTCGCGGTAGTGCTTTTCCAGTTTTTCTCGCACCTTCTCGAGTTGTGCGTAAACTTTCGGCATCTTCTTCGCCATTTCGTCGAGGTGCATCGGGGTGCGGATGCCCGCGACGACGTCTTCGCCTTGTGCGTTTACAAGGAAGTCACCGTAGAAGGTCTTTTCGCCCGAGCTGGGGTCGCGCGTGAAGCATACGCCCGTTCCGGAGTTGTCGCCGGTATTGCCGAAGACCATTTGCACCACGTTGACGGCCGTGCCGAGCAGGCCGGTGATTTTCTCCACGCGGCGATAGGTAACCGCCTTCTCTGCCATCCAGGAGCCGAACACGGCAGCAATGGCTCCCCAGAGCTGGTCCAGAGGATCATCCGGAAAGACTTTGCCGGATTTCTGGCGGAAGTATTTCTTGTATTCGCTGACCAGCTCTTTCCAGCCGCTGGCGGGAACCGCGGTGTCTTCCTTGACTCTTAGACGCTCCTTCATGGTGCGCAGCCGGTGCTCGAGGTCTTCTTTGGACAGGCCCATGACCACGGTCGAATACATCTGCACGAAACGGCGATAGGCATCGTAGGCAAAGCGCTCGTTCTTCGTGGCGGCCGCCAGCCCTCGGACGGACTGATCGTTCAGTCCGAGATTCAGAATCGTCTCCATCATCCCCGGCATGGAGCGGGCCGACCCGGAGCGCACGCTCACCAGGAGAGGGTTTTTCGGATCACCCAGCTTCTTTTTGGTGGCGCGTTCGAGCTTCGCCACATTGTCGGCAACTTGCTTGGTCAGCTCGGGCGGAAATTTCTTGTCGTGCTTGTAGTAGTAATCGCAAGCCTCGGTCGAAATGGTGAAGCCGGCGGGCACCGGCAAAGCAATCTTAGTCATTTCTGCCAGGCCGGCGCCTTTCCCTCCGAGGAGGTCGCGCCATTCCCGGTCGCCTTCTGCTTTTCCTGCGCCAAAAAAATACACCCATTTTTTCACGGTCATCCTCACTTCCTATCGTTTTGTTGCGGCAGTTGATTGCCATTGCCGGGAACTTCTATGCGTGGCCCCAAATCGAAATGTCGGCAGGCCGACTTTGCTTGAATTAAAGTAATACTTTAACTCGCCCCTGCCCGCTCTTCTCCCCCAATCTCGGAAAAATCCGCGATCGTAGTGAACTCCCCCAACAGGTTGGCGAGCAACGCGAGGCGATTCTTGCGCACCTCTTCTCTGTCCGCCATCACCATCACGCCGTCAAAAAACCTGTCCACCACGGGGCGCAGCCCCGCAATCACTTCCAGCGCCTCCTGGTACTTCCCTCCTCGCTTGAGCGTTTGCACTTTCGTGGCCGCCGCGGTGGCCCCCGAGTGCAGCTCGCGCTCCGCCGGGCTCTCAAAAAGCTCCGGGTTCACTCGGCCATCTCCTCCGGGAGCGACGCCTGCCTTTTCCAGGATCTTGCGAATGCGCTTGAAGGAGATAGCCAGTGGTTCAAAGTTCTTCGACTTGCGAATCGCCCGGAGCGCGAGGAGTCGTTTCTGGGTATCCACGAGATCATCCGCCCCGACCCGAAAGACGGCGGCGACTTCGTCGTAGGCAAACTGTTCCTTTTCCCGGAACACGAAGCGCGCGCGGTCCAAGAGGAAATCCACAATTTTCGATTCCTGGTCCGGCGTGACTCCGCGCTTCGGCTTGTGCACCAGTAGAGCCTTCCCCGCAGCTCCGACCGCCAAGGAGAGCGACAGGGGCAGTTTGTTCTCCAAAATGATTTTGACGATGCCCAGGGATGCGCGGCGCAAGGCAAACGGATCACTCGAACCTGTGGGAGTGATGCCTACGGCAAGACAGCCAACTACGGAATCGAGCTTGTCCGCAAGTGCCACAGCACAACCGGTAAGGTTTCGCGGAATAGGGTCATCGAGCCCGACAGGGCGATAGTGGTCATAGACGGCATTGGCAATTTCGTCCGGCTCGCCTTGCGCCCGAGAATAAAGCCCGCCGACAATGCCTTGGAGCTCCGGAAACTCGCGAACCATCTCTGTGGCGAGATCGCACTTGGAAAGTTCCGCCGCGCGGTCCGCTTCAGCCACATGCGCCTGGTGCATGCCGAGATTGAACCATTGCTCCGTCAACCAGCGCGCGACATCGCGCATACGTTCCACTTTATCGCGATAGCTGCCCAGGCGGGATTCGTAGGTAACGCGCTCCAACTTGGGAAGATAGTCGGCGAGCCGACATTTCTGGTCGGCCTCCCAGAAGAAGCGCGCGTCGGCGAACCGGGCTCGCAGGACCCGCTCGTGCCCTGCGCGGATAAGGCCCTTGGTGTCTTTGTCGGAATTGATGACCGCCAGAAATTGCGGCGCAAGTTCTCCATTCTTCTTTTCCACGGCGAAGTACTTTTGGTGGTCGCGCATGACGGTGATGAGAATCTCGTCGGGCAAGCCGAGGAACGCGGGATCGAACTCGCCCTGGATGACCGTCGGATGCTCGTTGAGATAAATCACCAATCGGCGCAGGCCCGGATCCTCATGAATACGGTAGTTGCCGCGCTTGGCAAAGGCCTCCAGTTCCTTGCCGATTTTTTCCTGGCGCCGGGCCGGGCGAATGATTACCCCGTTCGCGTGCAACTTCTTTTCGTAATCGAGAAAGTTGCGCACACGAATGCTTCTCGAACCGAGAAACCGATGGCCCGAGGTGGAATTGTTGGCGGCAATCCCCGCCACCCTGAGCCCCAGAGGCTTGCCGTCGAGAACCGCTACCACCCACCGAATCGGACGAATGAAGCGGGGGCCGGAAAGGCCGGTCCACGTCATGGTTCGCGGCCAGCTCAAATCGTGAACCGCCCGCGGAAGAATCGCCGTCAAAATCTGTTCGGTAGTGCGGCCGACCTTGACCTGTTTGACGGCCAGATGCTCGCCCTTGGCAGTTTCGACCAGGTAGACGGAGCTCACAGGCACGCGCTGCTTTTCGGCGAAGCTGAGCGCGGCGCGTGTCGGCGCGCCGACCGCATCATAGGCCACAGATTTGGGAGGGCCGGTGACTTCCAGCTCGACATCCGCCTGCTTCGCCGGCAGCCCGCGAACCCACGCCGTCAAGCGCCGCGGAGCGCTAAAAGTCTCGACCGTTACGTCTTTGGAAAGGTCTTCGGCGGCAAGGAGCTTTTCGAGATTGCCGCGAAGTTCTTCTTCCGCCTTGGGCAACATCCCGGCCGGAATTTCTTCGCAGCCTATTTCGAAGAGCAGCTCGAGGGGCTTCTGCTGGGTAGCAGGCTTCATGCGCGAACTCCCGCAGCCGTCTCAGCCCCGCCAAGCTGCTGAAGATAGGAAGCCGCGGTGCGGCATGCCAGTGTCCGCACGCGCGCCATCAGCGCCGCACGCTCGGTTGTCGAGATCACCCCGCGCGCGTCCATCAGATTGAACAAATGCGAGCACTTCAGGCAGTGGTCGTAGGCAGCCAGCAAAGGGTACCGCGCACGGCTCTTCCCTTCCGCGGTCTTAAAACCGTCAAGAAGCTCTTTGGCTTGCTTTTCGTGCAGCTCAAATTCCGCGCTGATGGAAGCGGCGTCGCTGCGATCGAAGCTGTACTCGGACAGCTGCTGCTCTTCGAGCAACCGTATATCGCCATAGGTTTTGTCCGCGGACCAGCGCAACTCGTAGACACTCTCAACGCCTTGCAAGAAGGCACAGATGCGCTCTAAACCGTAGGTGAGTTCGACCGAGATCGGATCAAGATCGATCCCGCCGCTCTGCTGAAAGTAGGTGAACTGGGTAATTTCCAGCCCATCCAGGAGAACCTGCCAGCCGATGCCCCACGCGCCAAGCGTCGGCGATTCCCAATTGTCTTCTTCGAAGCGAATATCGTGTTTCTTGAGATCAATCCCAAGGGCCCCGAGACTCCTCAAGTAAACGTCCTGGACGTCCTCGGGCGAAGGCTTGAGAATCACTTGAAACTGCGTGTGCTTGTAGAGGCGGTTCGGGTTCTCCCCGTAGCGGCCGTCGGCGGGCCGACGACTAGGTTGCACAAATCCGACGCGGTACGGCTCGGGACCAAGGACCCGCAGAAAGGTCTCCGGGTGCATCGTCCCAGCGCCGACCTCCACATCGTACGGCTGCTGCAGGACACACCCTTGCTTCACCCAAAATTCAGAGAGCTGCAGGATCAAATCCTGAAAAGTGAGATCCTTTGCTCTCTCCTCAAGCTTTACTTTAACGGTCAAGCGGTCTCCAATAATACCGGCGTCGTCAAGCGCCGCTCCGAGTTCAACTCGATCCAAGCAAAAGCGGCAAAACGCAGTTGCGCGGCGCTGGCCTCGAGGGCCTTCTCAAAACCGATGCGGTCAAGCCGCTCGCCGGTGAAACGCTCCGCCAGGGCCCTGGCCTGGTACTCGAGGGGCTGCATCCCCGGCTCGCGGCACTTCGCGCAAAACAACCCGGCGCGATGCGCATCGTAAAAAGCCGCGCCTTGCTCAAAGACCGCCCGGCACGCAGCGCAGCGATCAAAGCGCGGCAGCCACCCGCCAAGTCGCACCGTCCAAAACGCAAAATAGCTCAGCGGCAATTGCCAGCTCCCGGCCCGTTCGATCTCGCGCGCCGCCAGGAGAATCAATCGAAACATGGCCTCGGAAACTTCGCGTTCCGGCAACACGCGCTCGGCAATTTCGCTGATCACCGCCAGGCCCGTGCTGAGCCCATAGTTGCTTTGCGCTTTATGCAGCGATTCCAGCAATTCGGTTTGCTGAATGCGCACCAGTTCCCGCGTTTCCCGCTCGACGTACCAAATCTGGACGTGAGAGAGGACCTCAAGGGTTGAGCCAAAGCGGTTCTTCAGGCGCCGCGCGCCGGCGGCCACACCACGAAGACGCCCCGAACTGCGGCCGAGAAAACTGACGATGCGGTCCGCCTCGCCCAGCGGAAATGTTTTCAGGATGATGGCTTCCGTTTCCCGGGCAGGCATGGGCAGTCGGCGCGCCGACGTTGCGCCGGACAACTGCGACAGGTCCGAAGCACGCACACGCAGAACTCATTTACTTACCACAGGCCTGTGCAGGACGCAATGCTTGCTTCATCGAACCCCGCAGAAACCCTCCGGCGTTGGCAAACAGCCCGCCCTTCTCTCCGCGCGGCAACAAGGAGAGGCATCACCTTTCGGCCACTCCCCCTTTCCCCGTCAAATGAAAGCCGGGGCCTTGACGCGCAACCCCAAGCCCCATGCCGATTCCCCCGTGGCCCTACCTAATCCCTTGGTAACGCGCACAAATACAGGCACTTTCTATGGCAAAAATGTTCTGTTAACCAGCCTGCTTCCACTACAAACATTATCGGACGCGCCGGCGGCCTTTTCATTTCCTTCGTGGTTCGCTACTCTGCTGCGGGCCTATTTCATGTTTATCCCGCTCAGAGACATCAACCCGTCGCGCAGCTACCCGTTTGTCAACATTTCGCTGATCATCGCCAACGTGGCCCTCTTCGTCTATCAATTGAGCTTGCAATTCACACTGGCTCCACGGGCTTACGCCGCGTTCCTATTGAGCTATTCCACGGTTCCGGCGCGCATCCCTTCTTATTTCGCCGGGCACGGCACCTTCGAGACGGCGTTTCTCCCGATTCTTACCAGCATGTTTCTTCACTCCGGCTTTTTGCACCTTGCCGGGAACATGCTTTTCCTGTGGATTTTCGGCGACAACGTGGAAGACTTCTTCGGCCACTTTGCATATTTGTTCTTTTATCTGTTTTGCGGAATGGGAGCCGGGCTATCTCATGCGTTCTTCAATCTTTACTCGCATGTTCCGGCTCTAGGCGCCAGCGGGGCGATCTCCGGGGTGATGGGCGCGTACATCCTGCTTTATCCGCGAGCGCGGATTCTGACGCTTGTTTTTGTTTTTCTGCTGCCGATCCCGGCCGTGGTTGTTCTCGGTGAGTGGTTCCTGGTTCAGTTCTTGGCGGGGATCAATACACTGGGCGGGGGCTCTTCGGGCGGTGTGGCCGTGATGGCCCACCTAGGAGGGTTCATTCTCGGGATGTTGATAACTGCCATCGTAAGGTGGCGCTAGGAGCGCTCAGCAGCCCCCGCATCACTTCATCTGCCGGCGAAATTGTTCTTCTCGACAAAATCCACTAGCCAGTCGGCAACCTCCCCGGTGGTCTTGCCTCCACCGAGGTCAGGTGTTACGTAATTCTCCCGAAGCGCGGCGCGCACGGCAGCCCGGACTAACTCAGCCTGCGGCTTCCATCCAAGAAAATCGAGCATCATGGCTGAGGTCAGAACCGAGCCTAGTGGGTTTGCGATCCCTTTCCCGGCGATATTTGGCGCTGAACCGTGGACCGGCTCAAAGAGAGAGGTTTTGCCCGGATGGATGTTTCCCGAAGGTGCCAGCCCCAGACCGCCAGCAAGTTGCGCTCCGAGGTCGCTGATGATGTCGCCGAAGAGGTTGCACGTCACGATGACATCAAACTGTCCCGGGTCGCGCACGATTTCCATCGCCAGCGTGTCGATAAACAGGTGGCGGGAATCGATGTCCGGGTATTGCTGGCGGACTTCCTTGAACACGCGCTGCCAAAGACCATGCGCGAAGGTCATGGCATTGGACTTGTCGCTCATGCACACGCGCTTCAAGCCGTTTTGCCCTGCATACTCGAACGCATAGCGAATAATCCGCTCGACCCCTTTACGGGAGTTGACGTCTTCCTGCACCGCAATCTCGTCGGGCGTGCCCTGCTTGAAGACTCCGCCCACGCCGACATACAGCCCCTCGGTGTTCTCGCGAAACACCATCAAACGAATGTCCTTTTCGGTGCGATCGCGAAGCGGCGTAAGGCGGTCGTCAAGCAGTTCCACGGGGCGCGCATTGACGTACAAATCCAGCTTGAAGCGCAAGCCGAGCAGAATGTCGGCCGCGTGCTGATTCGAGGGAACTCGCGGATCGCCTAATGCCCCAAAGAGGATGGCGTCAAATTCGTCGCGCAGCAGTTCAACCGCGCCGGGCGGCAGCGTCACGCCCTCGCGCAAAAACTTGTCGGCGCCCCAGTCAAACTCGACGAACTCCATCGGCCGACGGGCGGCAGCGCGCACCGCCTTCAACACTTTCACTGCCTGCGGTGTGACTTCAGTTCCGATGCCATCGCCAGCAATCACCGCGATGCGTGCCTTCGGACCTCCGTTTCGCATGGGCACTCCAGCCAAGCGCCCTCCTCCTCGACGGCCGCAGCGAACCGCTCAAACAAACACCTCAGTTTATTTGACGGCGCTATTCTTCCATTAAAGGCAGGCTCGCGCCAAGTCTCGGCGCGCCGTGAGAAGGAATCGCGGTCAGAATTCGGATGGCATTATTTCAGCTTGGCAAATTCCGCGCGCGCGGCTCTGAGCACGGGAATGTCGGAGTCGGCGGTCTTCCAAAGTTCGAAGAAGCGCTGGTAGGAGCTGCGCGCCCCATTTGCGGAACCTGACATAGCCTGGGCGCGGGCCTGCCCCAACAGACCGAGCGCCCCGGACCAGCAATTCCCGACGATTCCTCGGCTATCGCTGAGCTTCTGAAACTCCACTAGGGCCTGCGCGCCCTCTTTTAAGGCCAAGTAAGCTTCGCCCCGCAAGTATACCGGAACCATGCAGGAGTAACTCAGATTACCGATGAGCTGCCCGCGTTCGTAAGGCTTCGCGGTCTCAAGCGACTCAACCGCTTGCGCGGGCTTCTGAGCCACCAGGTTGGCTTGCGCGCGAATGGTGGGCAGCCAGGCCGATTGCACCAGAGTATTCGACACATGCGTGGCCGCTAGATCGGCGAGCATGGCCTTTGCGCGGGCCGAGTCACCGGTGCGAGCTAATACCAAAATTGCGAGGATCTGAGCATCGCGACTGTTGGGGGCCAGATCGAGCATCTGATCCGCCCCTGCTCGGGCCCCTTGCATTTTGCCGTAGACCGCATCACGCAGCGCGCTGAGCCCCTGCCAAATGGCGGCAGGTTCGGCAAGGTTGGCGGCCTGCGCGACCTGCACGGCGCGGCGGGAGAGTTCCTGCGCCCTCTGCAGATGCCCCGCGTACGCTTCCGTGTCTGCCTGCAGGGCAAGCATGGCGTCTTCGCCCCCGGCCTTGCCGACCGACCATTCCATCTCCTGCCGCATGCCCTGGTCGTCGCCCCGAAGAAAAGCCAGGGCATAAAGGGCCGTATGCATGGCGGTATCGTCCAGTTTTCGAGAAAATCCCAGGTTAATGATGTTGCGGGCTTCCTCGAGACGCAGCAGCGCGATGTCCGCCGCCGCAACGTTTTCATACCAGGCAACGCTCCCGGCATCGAGGCGCAGCGCTTGCGACGCAAAGTTGGCGGCTTGCTCGTAGTCCCCGACCAGGAAATACTCCGACGCCAGATTGCCCTTGGCGATGTCGTCCCGGGGGTAGAGTTCGACCCATTGTTGGTAGCTTTGAATGGCTTTGCGGATGTCTCCCGTGCCCAGGTCGTAGTAGAGCGTGGTGATGTGCAGGCGGTCGCGGACGGTTTGCCGGTCAGCAAGCTCGAAGGCCTGGCGGATGTTGTCGGTAGCCAGCGCGTTCTGGTTCAGGTTGTAATAACTGACGGCAAGATTGGAGCGGGCAAGGGCAAACCGGGGATCGAGTTCAATCGCTTTCTTCAGGGCGGGAACAGCCTCGAGCGAACCTGACTCATGGGTCAGCCGCCGGCCTTCGGCAAAGGATTGCAGGGCGTCCACCGACGAACTGCTCGCGCGCTCGAGAGGCACATTGAAGGTTCTCAGCGAATCCGCAGTTTCGCCGAGTTCGCTGCGTAATTTCGCTGCCGCGTCTCCCAGTGCATGGACCACTCCATCTTTCCCCTTGGATTCGGTCGTTACCCTGGCAATCTCTCTGGAAGTGGCGCACTGGAAGGTGTTCAGCTTTAACCCATAACTGCTGCTGTCTTTAGTAATAGCTCCCGTCAGGAACACGGTTGCTCCTAGCTGCGAACAGAGCTTAGGAGCGAACTCGCGCGTTACCGGAGTGCTTATGGGGAGCCCTTGGGAACGCAGTGTTTCGTCCACCTTTGCGGCAGAGATCAGATTCAGCAAAGGCGACTGCGCCAGGCCAATGGACAAAGCCTCTCGCAGGGACCCCTCGAAAACGGGATCGCCGGTGGAGTTTGCAAAGTCACCGACCAGCAGGGTGTCCTTGTCTGTGAGCTTCACGTTCTGGGCGCGATACCAGTAAGCTCCTGCCGAGAGCGAGAGAAGGATGAGAAGCAGCGCCGCAAGGATGAGCTTGGTCCTCATGCAATGGAAACCTTTCGGGGTGAGAGTGAACTGGCGGCTAACGGGCTCGCGTCCCAGTCGGATCCTCAAACCATGCGCTGCGGGAAATAACCGGAGGGCCGTGCCGACTTGGTTTGATGGTAGGGGTCCAGCACCGCACCCGTCAATGCCGTTTCACACCGCAGTTACCTAACAGTATCAGCTTTCACGGGGCACTCGGCTGGACTCGATCCCGTACACTCCGCCGAGCGCCATCACTCCGCCCAGCACCTGTCGCCACGAACCCATTTCTCCCAGCAGGAGAATCCCAAGGACGGTTGCCAAGACCGGGAGCAGGTAGGTGAATGCCGCTAACTGCGAGGCTTCTAGGTAACGAAGCAGCCAGAAATAGAACACATAAGCCAAAGCCGAGCTGAAGACTGCCATATACGCGACAGCCGCCCAAGCGCGCCAAGGCTGTTTCCAATGAGCGGTCGTAGAAAAAGTCCACGCTTCGTGAATCGCTAAGGGAAGCACAATAAGTGCGCCGGCAAAATGATTAAACGCGGTCATGGTCAACGAGTCGTACTTCTCCGCTACGCGCTTTCCGAGCACCGCATACATGGCTAACCCAAGCGACCCGGCCATGGTGATGGCATCGCCCTCGAGCGACGCCGAGTGCACGGAGATCCCGTTTTCCGACGCGAGCACTGCGACTCCAGCCAGAGCCATAAGCATCCCCACAACTTTGTGGCCGGTGGCGCGTTCCAGGCCGAAAAGGACCGCCAGCACGAGAATGTAGATTGGCCCCAATCCCACAATCACGGCGGAATGGCTAACGTGCGTAAAATACAAACCAATCGTGAAGCACATCTGATTTACGGTCACACCGAAGAAACCGAGGTACAGGAAAGTCCCGAGATCGCGTCGACGGAACCCACGGCGGCGAAGCTCCGCCGCCTCAGCGAACGCCTTCAGCTTCGAGCAAGAGAAATACACCGGAATCATCACTACGCCCGCCAGCACCACGCGGAAAGAAGCCATGGCCAAAGGTGGCAGATAGAGAAGCCCGATTTTTGCCGCGATGAAGTTGACCGCCCAAACCACGACCAAAATACCGATGCCCGACGCAATCGCAGGGCGGCTCGGAGCGCGGCCCGTAGACGAGGCAACCTCCACGGACTCAGACCAATCGCTCTTTGCGAACCGTGAGTTTTTCGATGAGGTCGAGCCGCGGCTCGAATCCAATGCCGGGTCCGGTAGGTACGCGAATCGTTCCCTGCGCCGACACCGTGACTTCCGGAGAGATGATGTCTTCTGCCCAATAGCGTTTGCTGGCGGTCACGTCGCCTGGGAGCGAGAAATTTGGCAGCGTGGCTAGCGCAATATTGTGCGCGCGCCCAATCCCGGATTCGAGCATGCCGCCGCACCACACGGGAATGGCGTGCTGCTGGCAGAGATCGTGTATTCGGCGAGACATCGTAAAGCCACCCACGCGGCCGAGCTTGATATTAATGATCCTGCATGCGCCAAGCTCCACTGCCGCGCGCGCCTGCTCCTCGCTGTGAATGCATTCGTCGAGACAAATCGGCGTTTCGAGTTGCTTCTGAAGCTCGATGTGGCTGTACAGATCATCCCAACCGAGCGGCTGTTCCATCATCATCAGGTAGAAGCCGTCGAGCTGCTTCAAAAGTGCAAAATCTGCAAGCGTGTAAGCGGAGTTGGCGTCAACCATTAGTTTGATTCGCGGGAATTCCTGTCGCAAACAGCGCACTTGCTCCAGGTCTTTTCCCGGCTTGATCTTGATCTTGATGCGCTGGTAGCCGGCCGCCAGCTCCTTCTTCACCGCCGCCACTAACTCGTCGAGCGAATCCCTGATCCCGATCGATACGCCGCAAGCAATTTCTTCGCGCGTTCCACCAATCAGCTTCGCTAGCGGAACGCCCTTCTGCTTGGCCTCCGCGTCCCACACCGCGGCTTCCAGGCAACCCTTAGCCATGTTGTGTCCGCGTACGCGCTTGAGGAGATTCCACACTTCGCAAGCGGAGTTGAATTTCTTGCCCTTCAACATCGGCCACAAAAAATCGCGCAAGATCGGCCAGGCGGTATCCGCATACTCCGGGCTGTAGAATGGCGCTTCCGCCGCCACGCATTCGCCCCAGCCGGTCACGCCGTCTACCTTCGCCTCCAGCAAAACAATGCGCCGAACCTCGAGGCGGTCCATGCTGGTTTCAAACGGCGCCACCAGTTTCATGGATAATTCACGAAGCGTGATCTCTTGAATTTTCATAACTGCCCCGGCGGAAACCCTTCTTAAAATCTCAGAAGTCGCTCCAAGGAGCCAGCAAATAGGCCCGGCTGCCCGGTCCGCCGCGCAACGCCACCGCGGCGTATCCCTTGGCAAACCAGTGGGCGAACTCTTCCCGGAGCCGCGCCTGCACTTTCTCGATCCCCGGCGAATTTTCCTGCTGCCAGCGGTCCAAATCAGCAGCCAAATCAATGACTGCCGGCGCTTCGGCTGGCTCTTTTGCGAGGTTTTGGATCGCCGCAACCGCGCGCGCCGAGTCGAGATGCCACTCCACCAGCAAGCGGTCCGTCGCCAAGCCACGATGCAGCGGGCTGGTTGTGGTGCCGTAAAGATTCGGAAGATATTGCCTGCAGATCGCTCCCAGGCGGTTCAAATTGAAGTGCGCGTTGCGCAATTCCAAAGGATCAAAGGTCCATTGAATCAGGCGGATTCCTCGGCTCAGCGCCTCATCGCGCTGGAAAAGTTTCAGCATGCGCCCAACGCCCCGGTCGCGACAATTGCTCAGCACGCCGGTCATGTGCGAATGAAGATACGGTACGTGATCCTGCAAGCCTGCGATCGCAAGCGTGTAACCGATCATGCGTCCGTTATCGAACGCGCCAAGCACCTGGCCGCCCGTATGCGCCGCCACCACAAACATTGTCACCGGCTCGACTTCCAGGTCCGCCTCGCCCCAAATCTGCCGCTGCAGTTCCACGCAGCAGTGGAACTCCTCGAGCGTCTCGCACTTGCGCACCTGAATGTCCCCGCTCATTTCCGCGCCTTTGCCAGCTCGTTGATCTCTGACTTCCCTTCCCTGTTTTTGGTCGCAACCCACAGCGCTTCCATCTCCCCACGCTGAAGGTCTTTGAATTCGCGGCCGGACTTGCGCGCCATCGCTTCCATGGCGCGAAACCGTCGCGAGAATTTCGCATTCGCTTTCTTGAGCGCAATCTCCGGGTCCACGTGCAGGAATCGCGCGAGATTTACCGCCGCAAACAGGAGATCGCCCATTTCTTCTTCCCATCTCTGCTTGTCCTTGTCGTTTAGCGCGATTTCCAACTCCGCCGTTTCTTCGCGGATCTTGTCAATGACCCCGTCTGCATTGTCCCAATCAAAACCGATTCGCGAAGCCTTGCGCGTCAGCTGAAATCCTTCAAGCGTTGCGGGCAGGGCGCGAGAAACGCCGTCTAGCAGCGAAGGTGCCTCCGTCTGAGTTTCTCTGCCCTCGCCGTGTCCCTTGCTTGCTCGCCGCTCTTCGGCTTTGATCTGCTCCCAGTTCCTCAGCACTTCCGCCGAGTCCTTAGCCCTAACCTCTCCAAAAACGTGCGGGTGCCGGCGGATCATCTTGTCGTGAATTTCGCGGATCACGTCGGCCACGCCGAAGCGGCCCTGTTCGCGCGCAATCTGCGAATGAAAAACAATCTGCAGGAGCAAATCCCCCATTTCTTCGGCAAACTTCGCGTCGTTTCCCGTGTCGAGAGCTTCCAGGACCTCGTAAGCCTCTTCCAAAAGATAAGTCCGCAGGCTGTGATGGGTTTGCTCACGGTCCCAAGGGCAGCCTCCGGGGGCCCGCAGCCTCGCTTGCACGGCGACGAGTTTTTCAAACCATTCGCCGGGAGTCAATTGTTTCACCTTCGCACCGCGTGTCTTCGCCGCGTGCTTCTTGCTTCTTTGGCTGTTTTGTTTCCTTTGTGCGGGCATCGGTTTGTCGGCTCTTGGCAATGTGAATCAAATGTTCCACTCTAAGGGGCAACCGGTACTTTTACAAGGCGTTCCGGCGACTTGCGCCGGCCAGCCATGTTAAACTGAAAATCGAATTTTTCACTTGGGGAATGCACCTTGTCTGACCACAAACAGGATGAAACATTTCGCGTTATTGACCGCCGCCCTTTCACTTCCGAGGGCGAACTGCGCAAAGACGTCGTGAAAGAGGAGCGCGAAGCCAAAGTGGACACCGCCAAGACCGCGCCAGCCGAGCAAGCGAAGGCGCCTGCGAATCCTCCCCCCGCCGACGCGCCTCAACGCGCGCCCGCGTTCGAAAGCCTCGTGCGCATGCTGGGGCAGAACGCCGCGATGGTCCTGGGCGCGTACGCCGACCCGCGCACCGGCCAGCCCATGATTGATCCCGAGGCGGCGCGCGAACTGATCGACATGCTCGATGCCTTGCACGAAAAGACCAAGGGCAATCTGGCGCCGGAAGAAGAAAATCTCCTTCTGGACTTGCTCGGCAAGCTCAAGCTGACTTACGTGGAGATTAATCAGGCGGTGGCTGCGCAAGCATCGACAAAAGCGAAAGCCAAAACGCGCTGAGCGGGCACGCCACGCCGCTCCCGAGCGTTCCCCGATTTCTGCGGCTCGTTCAAGATGCCTCGTGCTCCATTAAAAATCACCGTGCTGGGTTCCGGCACTTCCATGGGCGTGCCCACGCTCGGGTGCCCTTGCCGCGTCTGCAGCTCCACCGACCCGCGCGATAAGCGCTTGCGTCCCTCCATTCTAATTTCCCGCGACAGCCACAACGTGGTCATCGACACCACTCCCGACTTTCGCCAGCAGGCCATGCGCGCCGGGCTGCACCGCCTCGACGCCATTCTGCTCACCCACGGCCACGCCGACCACATTCTCGGGTTCGATGATATTAGGCCGTACAACATTCACCAGCGCGCGGCCATTCCGGTTTACGGCAATGAGGACACCTTTCGAATCATCCGGCGCATCTTTGCCTATGTCTTCGACGACAAGCCCACGCTGAGCACCGTGCCCAGCGTCATCCTGAATGTCGTCCGCGAGCGCCCCTTCGAATTGCTTGGCATCCCATTTGTTCCCATCCCCCTGCTGCACGGCGATGTCAAAGTGCTGGGTTTTCGCTTCGGACGCGCCGCCTATCTCACCGATTTCAGCACCCTTCCGGATTCTTCGATGGCGCTGCTCGAAGGGCTCGACGAACTCATCCTCGACGCGCTGCGCGACGTCCCTCATCCCATGCACCAGACGGTCGATCAAGCCCTCGCGCTCATCCAAAAGCTCAAGCCCCGCCGCGCCTGGTTCACGCATATTGCCCACGACCTCCCTCACGCCGAAACCAACGAACGGCTCGTGAAACTCGGCTTCCCTTACGTGCAACTGGCTTACGACGGCTTGCAGTTCGAAGTTCGTGCGGATGCAGCCGATGAGCCCTTCGATGAACGGGAAGAACCCACCGGACGGCGCGCAACCACTCTAGTGAGCGGAACGCCGCGGTTCTCCACGTTCACTTCTTCGGAAGCCTGGGCTTCGCGATTTGGTAAGTCTGGTCACAGCAGCGTGCTGGCCATCGGCAGCTTCGATGGCATCCATCTTGGCCATCAGGCCATTTTGCGATCTGTCGCAGCTCGCGCCCGCGCGCTCAACGCGGTGCCGACCGCGCTGACCTTTGACCCTTCGCCGCGGAAAGTCCTTCGGCCGGAGGAGGCGTCTCCGCAACTCTCGACCATTGCTCAGCGCCTCGCCGGATTCCGCGCGCTCGGACTGGAAGCCGCCGTCGTGCTTCCTTTCACGCTGGAATTGTCGCGCCTCACACCCGAACAGTTCGTCGAACAAATCCTCCTGCGCGACTTGCGCATCAAAGCGCTGTTTGTCGGAGAGAACTTCCGCTTCGGCCACAAGCAAGCCGGCGATGTGAATTTGTTGAGAAACCTGGGCGTTCAACACCACTTCGAAGTCGTGGTGCTTCCGCCGGTGATTTGCCGTGGAGAAGTTGTCTCGAGCACGCTCATTCGCAAGGAAATCGCAGAGGGCGACGTGGCCCGCGCCGCGCGGCTGCTGGGACGCCAGTTCGTCCTCACAGGCGAGGTGATTCCCGGCACAGGCACCGGCCGTCGCTTCACCTTTCCCACGTTGAATCTTTCCACCGAACAGGAATTGCTCCCCGGCCGCGGGGTTTACATTACCCGTACCAGCCTCGACGGCGAGCAGCGCAGCCGCCGTTCGGTCACGAACGTCGGCAGCCGCCCCACCTTCAACAGCTCGACCCTCAGCCTCGAAACGCACGTTCTGGACTGGTCCCAAGGTTTGAATGTAGCGGCGGACTCGAGTCCCCCCTCCGGCGTGGCGCCCGCCGACGCGTCGGCCGCACCCCACTCCCGCGCCCCCAAACGCATCGAGGTCCGCTTCTGGGAACGCCTTCGCGACGAGAAGAAATTCAGTGGCCCCGAAGAACTGCGCGCGCAAATCGCACGCGACATCGCCGCCGCCAACAGGTTTTTTTTGCGTCTGCGGCGTCTCAGATCAATTCGTCAGCCCGTCCCCTCTCGCCCGTCCTCCAGCGAATGGTGGGTGGTGAGGTAACTCCCGGACCCGGTCGCGCGCCTTTGGCGCGAAATGGGGGTGAGGAACCTGCTTTTCGTTTTCCTGCCACTCGTTTACCCCGAGCCGCGAGGGGGGCTTCAAAGGGTCACTCGCCACTGCTCTTGGGTTAGACTTGGGTTAGACTTGGCCTATGCTCCGTCAGATTGTGCCGGTGTTCTTCACCAGGGACATTCCCGCAACGCTCGCCTATTACACAGGCAAGCTGGGCTTCCAATGTCTGGGGACGTGGCAGGATCCGCCGGTCTACGCCATCGTGGCGCGCGACCGGCAGGTGATTCATTTCCGCTGCGCCGCGCCGCCTACCGCCAATCCTGACAAGTACGCGGACGAATTGCTCGACGCGTACCTGTTCGTGGAAGATGCCGACGCACTTTATGGGGAGTACGCCGCCCAAGGCGTAGAGTTCGCTCGCGGACTTGGCAACATGCCCTGGCACTGCCGGGAGTTCGTGGTGAAGGATTGCGATGGCCGTCTGCTGGCTTTCGGCGCGAACCTATAGCCTTCTTCCAAGGGAAAATCAGAAAACGTCGCGTCTTTCCCGAGTTTCCTGGCGCGGATGATGTAAGCATTTCTGTACGGCCGTGTAACAGGCGCTTGCTGGTTGCTTCGGAGTGGTGCGGGAGTAACCGGCTCTAATCGCAAACACTCGAAGAGTCCTCCGTCGTAAGGCATCGGAAAGGTAGTGTCGTTGAAGGGCGTCCAAGGCCGGATACAACTGATGCCGCAGACCACTGCACATTTCGGTGCCTCAGTAGGCCTCAGACGGGCGACCGGGTCGGGGGCAATTTTGTTTCGTGTGCTGGAAGCGTATGCCGAGACACAAGGAAGAAGAAGGACGACGGCGGCGATGCCCAGCTTGTAGCAGAGTCTCATAATGAGAGCCGACTGGCCTCTGCGGTGCAGCCTCGATTTTCTAGCTTCAACCGAGTCGCCCAAGTTGTCGTTGTCGAGCGACAAATAGGCTCTCACATCGGCGCTAGCCAGAGACCTATCTTTGCCGGCGGGCGGCGCAGCCTATTCCCTACTTCGCTGCCGCAGGCTCCAGGGCTGGCGGCTTTGCGCCTTTGATGCGGTAAGCTGCCGGCCGCGAGCTTCTTCTCTGTGCCCTCAGTGAACCCGCCTCTGTCAACTCTGTGTTAAGTTTTGTTCTTGGCTTTGACTGTCAGCTGTCGGGTGTTAACTTCTTCTCTCCCCGCTCGTTTACATTGCTTGCCTCGAGCTTCGAGGGGAGTGGAGTCGCAGGGTCACTCGCCACGATTCATTTTTTCCAGGCATTCAGCGCAGTAGCCGCCGACTTCGGTGCGGGAAACCGTGACTTTCATTTTGAAGTCGCGGGCAATTTGATTTTTCAGTTGTTCGTAAAGATTGCTCTCGAATTCGCGGACTTTGCCGCAGCGGAGGCAGGCCACATGAATGTGGTCGCGGGGCCCGTGGGTTTCGTAATAGTGGCGGTCGCCGCGCAGATGCAGCAGGTCCAGTTCGTCGATCAGGCCTTCTTTTTTCAGTAGGTCAATCGTGCGGTAAACGGTGACGAGATGCACCCCGGGGTCAATCTTTTGCGCGCGCTCGAAAATTTGGTCGACGTCAAGATGCTGCTCCGCGTCGTCCATCACTTGCAAAATGACGCGGCGCTGGCGGGTCATGCGGATGCCGCGCGAGGCTGCGGCTTGCTGCAGTTTTCCAGTGGTTTCCGCGGTATTGAGACGCTCACCGGTGGAAACGCGGTGCGCAGGTGAAGCGGGCATGATTTTTCCCCGACGCGGAGGCTTCAAGCGCTCAGGCTAGGAGTGAATGGGAAGCAACCGCATCAC